>RCUU01000804.1_pt1 | contig 16580 bp, 15 predicted proteins | sample 2166211 | NCBI WGS metagenome assembly RCUU01 (sample SAMN09932620, study PRJNA488358) | compost metagenome | feature: garden; material: soil; isolation source: compost soil in phenylacetic acid-enriched culture | place: Germany: Experimental Botanical Garden Goettingen | collected 2016-01-27
GGTCCGCTCCATGACATGATTCCGCCGCGAAGATCCGCGACTTCCTTGATTCCATGACGTCCGAGCAACTTGGCGGCTTGTTTGCTCCGCATTCCGCTCTGACAATAAACATAAACCGCTTGATCTTTAGTAATCTCACCCATTCGCTGCTGGAGCTGACTTAAAGGAATATTGATTGCTCCTTTAATATGCCCGCGCTTATATTCATGAATCTCCCGAACGTCTATCACTTTCTTGCCTTTGGATTCGCTTTGGAACTGCTCGGCAGATAAAGTTCGCAATCCCTTTACGGGGGCAAACTGTCTATAGAGCATCCAGAGGACGAATAGGAATAGGATTGCATAAAATAGATAATTCACTTGTTCTTCACCTGCCTGCCATTAATCTCGAACCAGATTGCTGGTCCACGCGCTTAACCCACCCGTCATGTTAACAACATGAAATCCTCTTTCACTTAGAAACTCACACGCCATTCTGCTGCGATTACCGCTGCGGCAAATGACGATCATTTCATGGTTCGGGTCGAGTTCGTTGAGTCTTAAATCCAGTTCACCCAGAGGAATGTGTTTAGCTCCGGCTACATGACCTTCCATCCATTCGTCCTGTTCACGGACATCGAGTAAAGACAAGGTTTCCCCTTTGTTAAGACGCTCTGCCACTTCGTTTGGAGTTGTTGCTTTAAATGCCATTTTATATTCCAGCCTCCTGATATCTTCTTCTGTTTCTATTTATCTACTATCTACTTTTAACAAGCAGTTCCACGGCCTCTCTACTAGGGTCATGACTGCCATTAGCCTGGAATGCATCTTCTTCGGAAAGATCACCTGCAATGAACTTCATCACCTACCTATACCCCTATAGGTATAATAAAGACTTGGGAGTCCCTTGTCAATATCAGATCAATTGAATTGATTTCCATTCAGATCAGTTCCGGAATGTCACACATGTGGCATCCCGATTTGCTGTCTTGTTCGTTATATCCTTATATGTTATTGTGATGACAATAGCCGCTTAATTGTAATAATTTCGTTTAGCCCATCCTTTTTGATAAAATGATGCAAACGCCTAATAGAAAGGTGATCATGAATGACACAGCCTATAAATACCGTGGAAGAATGCGAAACGAACTGCGTGGGCACAACTGCGGATTTGGACGTAATCAAGGAAGAGCTGATCGATGACCAAGCAGCCGTTCAATTTGCGGACTGGTTTAAGGCCTTCAGTGATCCGACGCGTGTCAAAATCATCAGCGCCCTGTTAAAACATGAGCTCTGCGTACACGACCTGACCGTACTCCTCAAAATGGGTCAATCCGCCGTTTCTCACCAACTACGATATTTGCGTAATCTCCGAATCGTTAAACGGCGTAAGGTTGGGAAAACCGTCTATTATTCTCTCGACGACGGGCATATCGAGCAGATTTTTCTACAAACCCTCCAGCACACGAACCATGGATAAAGTGTGCCGCAAATAACAAGGACTGCCCCGTGTGGGACAGTCCTTGTGTTCATTTCCATTCAATTCGGTTTGATCTTCAATACGCGCATCGCGTTCAATACAGCGAGCAGCGTCACGCCCACATCCGAGAATACCGCTTCCCACATCGTGGCAACTCCGAACGCGCCCAGAAGCAGGAAAACCGCTTTAACCAGCATGGCAAAAATGATGTTTTGCCATACAATCCGCCGGGTCCTCTTTGCAATCTTGATCGCGGAAGCCAGCTTGGAAGGTTCGTCGGTCATGATGACGATATCCGCGGCTTCAATGGCTGCATCGGACCCGAGACCGCCCATGGCCACGCCAACATCGGCTCTGGCTAACACCGGGGTGTCGTTGATCCCGTCGCCGACGAATGCGATTTTCTCTTTGCTCGACTTTTGACGGTCGATCTTCTCCAGTTCTTCGACCTTATGCTGCGGCAGCAGTTCGGACCGGACCTCGTCCACGCCCAACTTTTTACCGACTGCCTCGCCCACTGCCTTGATATCGCCCGTCAGCATGACGATCTTCTTTATGCCGAGATTTTTCAGTAAACGAATCGCTTGCGCGGAGTCCGCTTTTACCTCGTCGGCAATCACCAGGTAACCGGCATATTGTTTGTCGATCGCCACATGCACGATGGTTCCCAGCTCGGAAGGTGCGGTGAACTTAATATTTTCCTGATTCATAAGCTTCGCGTTCCCGGCCAGTACCTCCCTGCCTTCGAACCTAACCTGAATGCCGTGTCCTGATATTTCGTTATAACTCGCTACCCATTCTTCATTCAATTCCTGACCGTAAGCTTCCCTGATGGACTGGGCAATCGGGTGGGTGGAGTGCATCTCGGCAAAAGCAGCATGGCGCAAGAGCTCTTGCTCGGTCCAACCGTTCTGCGGATAGATCCCGTTCACTTTAAATGCGCCTTTGGTCAGTGTTCCCGTTTTATCAAACACGACGTATTTGACGTCATTTAACGCTTCCAGGTAATTGCTACCTTTGACCAGCACGCCGTTTTTGGAGGAAGCGCCGATGCCCCCGAAGAAGCCCAGCGGGATGGAAACCACCAAGGCGCAAGGACAGGAAATGACCAGGAACACCAGTGCCCGGTACACCCAATCTGCGAAAGTTTCGCCGCTGAAGAGCAGCGGCGGCAGAATGGCCAGCAATACGGCAACAATGACGACAAACGGGGTATAATAACGTGCAAACTTTGTAATGAAGTTTTCCGTCGGGGCTTTTTTGCTGCTTGCGTTCTCTACAAGATCGAGGATTTTGGCAACTGTCGACTCCCCAAATTCCTTCGTGACTTCAATCGTCAGAACTCCGTTCTTATTCATAAATCCGCTCAGCACGTCATCGCCGGCTGCTACCTCGCGCGGTAAGGACTCACCGGTTAACGCTGAAGTATCCATGGCCGAAAGCCCCTCAATGACTTTACCGTCTAGAGGCACCTTTTCACCGGGCCGCACGACGATGAAGTCGCCGATCCGCACTTCCTCCGGACTCACCCGTCGAATCTCGTCACCCGACTTTAAGTTGGCAAAATCCGGTCTAATATCCATCAACGCACCGATCGATTTCCGCGACCGGTTAACGGCAATGCTTTGGAACAGTTCGCCAACCTGGTAAAAAAGCATGACAGCTACGCCCTCGGGGTACTCTCCGATCATAAAAGCGCCAACCGTCGCGATCGACATAAGGAAGTATTCGTCGAACACTTGGCCTCTTACGATATTCTTCAGCGCCTTGAAAACGATATCCCCGCCCACGATCAGATAGGCGGCCAGAAAAAGGATCCATTCAAGCTCCTCGCTCAGAGATAAGGCGAACGCCGCCGCGCCAATGGCAAGACCCGTAATCAGTCGGGCAACCATGACTTTGATACTCAGCGCAGCATGGTCATGGGGATGTCCATGTCCGTCTTCTGCCGCTTCGGTACTGTGATCATGGCTGTGATCCTGATGATGAGCGTGATTAGGTTTGGAGGCTGCTCCGTAATCCAACACTTTTATTCCTGGTTCGAGAGTACGAATTTTCATCTTCGTCTGCTCGAGAATGTCATCCGTACGGTCCGACGACATCTCCAGGGTCAACGTTTGGTTTGAAAAATTCACCGAACAAGCCGAAACCCCGTCAATCTTCTGGACGCCGTTCTCGATTTTTAAAGCACAATTCGCGCAATCCAGGCCTTCTAGCACCAATTTTCGCTTAACCGCAGGACTACCGGTTTCCATATTCTAGTCCCATCCCTTCATCCAAAACAATATATGAGCACTTGTTCATATGTATTATATTCCTCGGATCTCACGGTTGTCAATAAAATGGAGAACAGAGTAACAGAAACGGGAGAAGCCATCCAATGGTTTCTCCCGTTTCTGTTTGTACTATTCGCCAATCCTGTAGTGGAGCACAAATGATTTACGAATCGCCTTGAACCGTAGATAACGACACTAGAACCGGCCCGGCAAAATCTGATGCCTCTTCGCCTTTTGGATTGTGAAGGCGGAACAGAAAACCGTCACCGGTTTCTGATTTCCACACGATATAATCGCTAATGCCGTCTGCGCCTGAGGCTTGAAGATAAATTTCGGCTGAACCCAAAGGATGTTCGACCAGTTCGCCGCTAAAATCGGATACCTTCCCGAGTGCCTCCAATTCCTTTCTCCCCTCAGCTCGAAGCTGCTCTAGATCATAATTGGCGGATAGGGGTTCGATTTTCACCTCGTATTCGGGATTGCTATTTAGGTACAGACGTCCTTCGTCAGCGTCAAAGGCGAATTTATCAAATACATATAAGCTAAAACCTTCGCCTTGGTGCAAATTCGCCTCCAGCGTCTGATTTCCCTCCCCTGTCAACAATTCGAAACTTTCGACCTCGGGGCGTGTCAAATGAGGTTCCTCAGGATGGTTATCCGTTTCGTTCCCCGGTGTAGGAGCCGGGACCTCTTCTTTCACTGGAGGTGAATGATCAGAGTCAGCAGAAGGTTCAGTTGCCCCTCCCGAACATGCCGTGAGCGACAGAATATTGACGAACAACGCGAATTTCATCAGTATAGTATACTTTTGCAGCACAGGTAATCACTCCTTCCTATTCTTAGTCCATATGCGCAACTTCACTTCCCCATTACCTTATTCGAACTAGCATGCCATTGATCATCCAACTTTGTATATTTGCCCCTCGCACGAAACAACCTATCGAAATGGAGGGCAAATGCTTCCCATCTTTGACGAAAGGAGTGAGTAATCCCACAATGACCCGATCCACAAAAAGCAAAGAAAATGCAATGAAGAACCGAAAACAAGCTCAACATCCGCATGGTCCCATCAAGTCCCTAGAAGAATTGTCAAATGAATACGATCAGGGATCTAACGGATCCAAGTCAAAGTAACTGACCCTCTTGACCCATACAAGAAGGCACTGGCTATTCTCCATCGGGTTCATGTCGTTTCCCGAAAATCGAAAACACACCGCCCCTCTAAGAAATAGACGAAGCGGTGTGTTATTCAACTTATTTTTGAGCGGTCGTTATCAGCAATACCAGATCGCTGCGCGTAACTTTGGAATCGCCGGATAAGTCCGCCAGGTTGACTTCATTGCCCGACGCTTTAGCGATGACCGTGGCAGCCTCTCTAACCGTTAGCGAACTTTTCGGGAGGAACGTTTTACCGCCGAGCCCCTCTAGAGCCCCTGCTCCCTTCAGTGCTTTTACTGCCGGTAAAGCCCAAGTTGGAACATCGGCTTCATCGGTAAAACCGGTTGCTGTAGAAGCTGCAGGCACCTTGAAGGCCCGGCTAACCATGACCACAAATTCAGCGCGAGTCACTTCGGCAGCGGGACGGAACGTTCCGTCGCCATACCCCTGGACGATTCCAGCTGCAGCCGCTTCTTCGATCAATGCAGCATGAAGGTCAGAGGAAATATCCTTAAATCCGGACGCCCCCTTCTCCGGAGTCGATCCTTGGTCCACCGGTGTTGCTCCACCGACTTCCGCCGGAAGCGCGGCTCCTTTCAGGTCCGTAATCCGACCTTGAAGGGTGGCCTTCACGGTACCTACTTTATCGAGGTGTTCACGGAACACTTCATAGTCCACCAGATTCAGTTCGTAGAATCGACCGTCGTCTTTCGCTTGCTTCATGGAAGCGTAGAAATCTCCGCCCCCCGCCATAAACGAATTCGTTGCCACAATGTAATACGCTTTAGGATCGATATCGGTATAAGTGCCATCTTCATTCTGGATTTGAACTTGAACGATGCGTTGACCGGTTTGCGTTTTCTTGCCGGTAACGTCGTCGATCACTTCGCCTGGTTTTGTCGAATCGTAATAGAAGCGCAGGCCCGAAACTTGCGGGAAACGTCCTTCGCCATTTTCGACGCCGCTGACGCCGTTTTCCAGCGCAGCGCGAATTTCTGCCCCGGTCATCTTCAGTGCCGTCAAATTGTTGCCAAACGGCATCGTTGTCAGCAAATCGCCCAAAGTGATATCTCCGGACTTCAATGAGGCGCGGATACCGCCGCCATTTTGAATCGTAACGTAACCTTTAACTCCGGTTTCCTTCACGATGCTCATGACCTTCGAACGCATGCCATCGGCGATCAGGTTCCCCAGATTGGTTTCTTGTTTGCGAACGCTGCCGCGCTCGCCGTCCAGGTTCACGTCTGATTCTCCAATGACGGTCTTCTTCAGTTCTTCCAGGGGAGCGGCATATTCTTTTAGCTTAGCTTCCGCGGCGACATCGCCTTTGATCAAGAAATTACCTGCATCGTCTTTCGCGTCCAGCGCGATCAACTCGCCTTTCCAAGCGGTCAACTTCCCGGTTGCATCAAAGGTGGCATCCAACTGGCCTAAATTTTGATTATATTCGCCCGTTTGCACGATCAGCGTCGGCTCTTGGTCCGCATGGTGCACCTCTGGCGCCGTCAGTTTGGTATGAGAGTGTCCGCCTACAATGATATCGATACCGTCGACGGCCTCGGCCAGATCCTGGTCAACGGTATAACCGAGATGAGACAACACAATGATCTTGTTGACGCCTTCCGCTTCCAAGGCATCGACTTGCTTCTGTGCGCTTTGGACTTCGTCGGCGAACTTAATGCCAGGACCCGGAGAAGACAACACGGAGGTCTCAGGTGTGGTTAAGCCGATGATCCCTACTTTCTCGCCGGCGATTTCTTTAATCACAGCCGGGTAGATCTGTCCTTGCTCTCCGAGTTTCCCTACCCCGGTATGACTCAATCCTTTGAGGTTAGCATCCGCGCTAAAGTCCAGGTTGGCGCTGACGAACGGGAATTTAGCTTGCTTGATGAACTCGGCCAAGGTGCCAGGACCTTTATCGAATTCATGGTTGCCAAGCGTCATGGCATCATACTTCATCTCGTTCATGAAGAATAAATCGGCTAAACCGCTGAACTGATTGAAATACAACGTACCGGAAAAAACATCCCCCGCATCAAGCAGCAAGGTGTGATCGTTCCTGGCTGCGTTTACAGCCGTCACCCTGCGGGCGATATTATCCAGGTGCGCATGCGTGTCATTCGTATGTAAGACGCGCAACGGATAATCCTTCGCCCCCGAACCCACAGCATCAGCAGCGTTCACAGGGAATTGAACGGCTCCGGAAGCAAGTCCGGCAACAAGGGTACTCATGACCAGCAGTTTACCGAAAGCTTTATTTCCCCAAATCATCAATCCATTCCTCCTCTACCACATTTTGATATACTACTCTATTAAATATAAGTAGTAGAGATTTGAATGTAAATCGCTCCAACACAAAAAGCGATTAAAATTTACATTTCCTTGCGTTTGAGCCGTCTAAAGAATAAGAACCGTGGAGCCCGGGTACTTTATGATCAGCAGGATGACATCGAATGAATTCAGGAGGTTAACTATGAATAGCCAACGGGCCAAAGAGATCGTCGCTTCTCCTTCCATGGTAGACGTGACTTGTGACGGTGTACCGATTTACATTCAACATGTCGACGAGAAGAACGAAACCGCGCGGATCTTTCCGCTCGGACAACCGGAGAATGAGAAAGAAGTTGCTTTATCTCAGCTTAATGAGCAATAAAGGACAGGCAGGAGAGATGATTTCGATCATCCCGCCTGCCTTTTTAATTTCCGAACCTCTCTAGTTTACATAATATTTGTTATGTCATTATCATGGGTGCCAGCCAAGATCATCGCGTTGATCCCTGCCAGGAACGCCTGACCGCTCGCTTTGATGATATCGGTATCCATGGCACGTCCCGTGTAGGTTCTTCCTCCCGCTTCAAGTTGAATATTCACGCGGCCGATGGCTTCTTTGCCGTGAGAGATGCTGTTAATCTTATAGGAAGTCAACTTGGCGTCGATGCCGGTTAACGACTTGATCACGCTGTATAACGCATCGATCGGACCGTCTCCGATGGCGCTGCCCTTTCGTTCTTGCCCGTTGATCTTCAAGACGGCGGTGGCGGTCGGGCATATCTCATTGGTAATGACCTGGAATGAAACCAGTTCGAACAGCGAATGGCTGGATTCGTTCTGCACTTGCTGTTCGCTCAGCAGATAGTAGAGATCGTGGTCGTAGACTTCTTTTTTCGCATCAGCCAATGTCAAGAATTGCTGGAACAGCCGTTCGAACCCCACGGCATCGGAGGAATCGAAGCCCAGCTTCTCCACCGCATGCTTGACGGCATGGCGACCGGAGCGGGCCGTCAGAATTAACTCCATGCTTTCAGCCCCCACATCCTCGGGGGACATGATTTCGTATACCTGTTTATCCTTCAGCAAACCGTCTTGATGGATGCCGGAGGAATGGGCAAATGCGTTGTCACCGGTAATCGCTTTGTTTACTTGCACGTCAAGTCCCGTCAAATGGGTGAGCAGCCGCGACGTGCGAGTCAGCTCCTTCGCATCGATATTCGTGCGGCAGCCATACAGCGCCTCGCGTACCTTTAACGCCATCACTGCCTCCTCAAGCGAAGCATTGCCGGCCCGTTCGCCAAGTCCATTGATGGTACACTCGATTTTCTCTGCTCCATTCTTGATGGCGCTTAACGTATTCGCAGTAGCCAAGCCCAGATCGTTGTGGCAATGCACGCTAAGAATGACCCGCTCGTCTAAGTTCTTCAACCGCTCATGGATGCGTCGGATAAGGTGGCCGAATTCCTCCGGCTCCGCATAGCCAACGGTGTCGGGGACGTTAATCATCGTCGCTCCGGCCTTGACGACAGCCTCAATCGTCTTCCATAAGTATTCGAAGTCCGCACGAGATGCGTCTTCCGTGGAGTATTGAACATCGGGCAGCAGCGTCTTGGCATATTTCACGGCATCGACGCCCATCTGCAGAACGGCATCCTGCGAGCGGTTGAATTTCTTCTCCACATGTACGTTGGAAGCGCCGAGAACGATATGGATCAACGGGTGCTGCGCCTCACGGATGCTCTCGTATACCGCGTCGATGTCGGCTTTCACGGCTCGAGCCAAAGCCGTAATTCCCACGCTATCCCCTACACCTCGGGCGATTTGCTGCACCGACTCAAAGTCTCCTTGCGAAGAGGCAGGAAAGCCCGCTTCGATAATATCTACACGGAGGCGCTTCAGTTGCTGGGCAAACTCCAGCTTTTGCCGTACATTCAATTTGGCGCCGGGAACTTGCTCCCCATCGCGTAACGTTGTATCCAATACGATAATGTTGCGGTAACGGTCCATCTGTGCGTTCCTCCTTGATTTGTGATTGTGGTTTAAAGTCACCTTTCTTTGCATCTATGTCAAGCGAGGTTGATTAAACCCGGAATTTAATCAACACAAAAACCCCGTCTCTGCTATAGAGACGAGGTTTAACTCGCGGTACCACTCTAATTCATTTCATGTGATGAAATGATCTCCTTCGATGGCTAACACCATCTATCCTTGTAACGGCGGAATCCCGGCTAGCCCTACATTTCAGGCAGCTGTTCATAGACGAGTTCAACATGACGGACACTGCCGCTTCGCACCAACCAACGGCTCTCTGAAAGGTCAAGTCATCTTTACTATTTCTAATCAACACATTTGGCATATGGAATTATTGGTTATTATATGCACGTGGCGGTGGATTGTCAACATTTTGCTTCGGGGGCTGATGCATTTTAACGTTCCACTGAGGCATGCATTTTATTCGGAGCCTCTTCCCAGGAAACGGAATAAGCTTGTCCTTTCGCGCAAAAAATCGAAGACGAGGTGTACGCCGGATCAGCGTCCTTGTTGTAATTCTTTCGGGCGATCACTTTATCCGTCTGATGACATGGCTCATATCCGCCAGATTTCAGCATGATGGATCCTTTCCCGTGCGACATGGATGCAAGCTCTACCCCATAATCCATAAAAGTGGCTACCGGAACAACGCCAGTAATGATCGCCGTCTCGGCACCCGTCTCTGGCGGATCGAATCGGCCGTGAGCCTGCTGGATATCGGCCAATACCTTGCCGAGTTGATCCAATCCTACCTTTATTTTAAACTGATATACCGGTTCCAGAAGCGCATTCTCCGCCTGCTCCAGCGCTTGTCGCAGTGCACGGTAGGTGGCCTCGCGGAAATCCCCGCCGCTGGTGTGTTTGTTATGCGACCGTCCGGTTCGTAACGTCACGCGCACATCCGTCAGAGGAGAACCGGTTAACAAGCCGCGATGCTCCTGCTCCAGCACATGCTGGCCGATCAGGTTCTGATAACCAACGGTTAAGTCATCTGCATGACAGGCGTTAACGAAGGTTACGCCCCTCCCCCGTTCTCCCGGTTCCAGCCGCAAATGAACCTCCGCATAATGCCCTAAAGGCTCGAAATGTCCGCAGCCCACAACCGGAGCGGTTATCGTTTCCTTGTACAAAATCTCCGGCGGCCCAAACGCGATTTTCATCCGAAAACGCTCCAGCAGCACCTGCTCCAAAATTTCTAGCTGAATCTTACCCATGACATGGATATGTAACTCCTGCAACGCTTCATCCCATCGGGTCCCCAAGGTAGGATCCTCTGCATCCAACAGATGGAAAACGCGAAGAACTTCCTTTAAGTGCAAAGGCGGTTCAAAAAGCACCTTGGATTGTAGCGTAGGCACAAGTTCACGTCGGATCGGATCATGCAAAACCCCTACGGCTTCACCGGAATGAGCTTCGGTTAAACCTGTTACCGCGAACAATTCACCGGCAGTTACGGAATCCGCCTGAACGAAGCGCTGCCCGTTGTATTTGCGAATGCCGGTGATTTTTTCCGTTCGCCGGTCTCCTTCTAGACCAAAAGCAAGTTCATCACGGACCTTCAATGTTCCTTGCAGAGCTTTGAGAAACGTAATTCGAGTTCCTTGCTCATCATGCCGTATTTTGTAGACTCGACCAGCAAACGGAAGCTGCGGATCATACGCGGTTCGGGTTAACCGTTCCAACGCGCCGAGAAAAGCGTCGATCCCGATATCAAGCAGCGCCGAACCTCGCAAGCAAGGATAGACTTGCCCGCTCTGAAAGAGCCGAGCCAGGTGCACGTTCCACGTCTCCGCGGTACCGGAGCCTTCCAAAAACGCCTCCAGCAGTGCTTCTTCCCGCTCAGCTAGCCAAGCCTTTTGCGTATCGTCCATACGCCCGCTTTCTGCCCAACTGGATACGTCCAGCACATCACCACTCAACTCGCGGCTTATGTCCTGCAAGACCTGATCCGGATCAGCGCCGGTGCGATCGATTTTGTTGATAAAGAAAAACGTCGGAATCCCGTAGGTTCGAAGCAACTCCCATACCGTCTCCGTATGTCCTTCGACACCTTCCACCGCGCTGACGATGATGATCGCGTAATCGAGCACCTGCAGCGCTCTTTCCATCTCTGCGGAGAAATCGACGTGACCGGGCGTGTCCAACAGAAAATACGTCGATTCGCCGTATTTCATTTCCGCCTGATCAGCGAAAACGGTGATCCCACGCGCTTTCTCAATTTCGTGACTGTCGAGAAAAGCGTCGCGGTGGTCGACCCTGCCTCGATTGCGGATCGTTTGCGTATGGTACAGCAAAGCCTCGGCAAAGGTCGTTTTGCCGGCGTCGACATGCGCCAGCAATCCTATCGTTTTATACATGGCTGCGTCCCCCGCCGCCTAGTTCTTAAAGCTATGAATCGGCGCCGGAATCCGTCCGCCCCGCTCGATGAACGGCGCGCAGTTAAAGGCGTTGACCGGCATAATCGGCGCGTAGCCCAACAGGCCGCCGAATTCCACGATTTCGCCGACGTCCTTACCGATGACCGGGATAATCCGGACGGCGGTCGTCTTGTTGTTGACCATGCCGATCGCCGCTTCGTCGGCGATGATGCCGGATATTGTCGCGGCACGGGTGCTGCCGGGAATCGCAATCATGTCGAGCCCGACGGAGCAGACGCACGTCATCGCTTCCAGCTTCTCGAGCGTCAGCGCGCCGCGCTGCACCGCTTCGATCATCCCGTGGTCTTCGCTGACCGGGATGAAGGCGCCGCTCAGGCCGCCGACGTAGGAGGAGGCCATGACGCCGCCTTTTTTCACGTTGTCGTTCAAGATCGCCAGAGCGGCCGTGGTCCCCGGTGCACCCGCTTCCTCTAAGCCCATCACCTGGAAGATCTCCGCGATCGAATCGCCAATCTCCGGTGTTGGGGCAAGCGACAAGTCGATAATGCCAAACGGCACACCCAGCCGTTTCGAGGCTTCTTGCGCCACCAACTGACCTACCCGGGTCACTTTAAACGCCGTCCGCTTGATGGTTTCGCATAATGTCTCGAAATCCTTGCCCTTCACTTCCTCCAGCGCACGCTTCACTACGCCAGGTCCGCTGACACCCACGTTGATGACGCATTCCTGCTCCCCAACCCCGTGGAACGCCCCGGCCATAAACGGGTTGTCCTCCACCGCGTTGCAGAATACAACCAGCTTGGCGCAGCCGATCGAACCCCGATCCGCCGTTCGCTCGGCCGTACGGATAATGATATCGCCCATCTGTTTGACGGCATCCATATTGATCCCGCTGCGCGAGGAGCCGACGTTCACCGAGGAGCAGACCCGGTCCGTGACGGCCAGTGCTTCAGGGATGCTGTTGATCAGTACGCGATCGCCGTTCGTAAAGCCTTTCTGCACAAGGGCTGAGAACCCCCCGATAAAATTGACGCCCACTTCCTTGGCGGCTCGGTCAAGTGCCTCGGCCACTGGCACAAACGTATCGGTTTTCAGCCCCCCGGCAGCTATCGAAATGGGAGTTACCGAAATCCGTTTGTTGACGATCGGTACGCCAAATTGCTTCTCTAAATCCTCCCCCGTCTTGACCAGATGCTCTGCCGACCGAGTGATTTTATCATAGATGTTCCGGTTAAATACGTTCATGTCCTCATGAGCGCAGTCCATCAGGCTGATCCCCATCGTAATCGTACGTACGTCGAGGTTCATTTCACGGATCATCGAGTTGGTTTCTTGTACTTCTACGCGTGAAATCATGCGATTCCCTCCCTTCTTCTTAGATCCGATGCATCGTATTAAAAATATCCTCGTGCTGTAGCTTGATTTCCACGCCAATGGTACGGCCCAGCTCCTGCAGCTCTTCGACCAGCTTCTCGAATTCTTTGGCCGGCGCGGAAATATCGACAATCATCATCATGTTGAAATAGCCTTGAATGATCGTTTGCGAAATATCGAGAATGTTAACGTTATTATCGGCCAGATAGGTGCACACCTTGGCGATAATGCCCACTTTGTCCTTGCCCAGTACGGTGATAATCCCCTTCAAACGAAGTTCCCCCTTTAATTTAAAGACTCCCCCAAGACTTCGGACGAGTCATCTGCTCCGCTTATTATGGCAAAAGAAAACCAAATCATCAATGACCACTTTCACTCGGTGCTGCGGAAAAATAACGCAGTTCGGCTGTCGACAACGGTTTCGATTGCGTTGCGCCTTTCTTGCCATCCGCGCGATTGCCATTGCCGCTCTCGACCTCGCAGTCCGAAGAACGGTACTTGCCCTGCGCAAGTTTCAAATCGATAAAATCGACAACCTGCTGCAGTGAAGCGATTTGCTCAACGATGTTGGCCCGGTGTTGAACCATCTGCTCGACCAGCTCCGGATATTCTCCGGGATCAGCATCGATGGACACCTTCAGGAAGGGCCGCATTTCGTCCAGCGGCATCCCGGTTTTCTTGAGGCAATTCACCAATCGGATCGTATCCAGGTCCTCCTTGCGATAAACGCGGTGTCCATTCTCTTTTCGCTCGGCTCGAGGCAGGAGCGATATTTTCTCATAATATCGAATCGTATCCTCGGTTATCCCGGTTAGCTCCGCGACTTGCTTAATGGTAAAGGTGAGTTTATCTAGCGATTCGATCGCCATGGTTCATCCTCCTGTTCCTAACAAAGTGTCTAATCTGAATTATACAACTTGGAGTCAGCTCCAAGTCAAATTTCATTTTCGTTCATAAAAACAGCTTGACTTGGAGTCGACTCCAAGATCTAGAATCGGCCAGAAGACATCAATAGGGTCTGCAAAACGATTTCAGGAGGAATGATCATGGTGCATACTAATAACGAAAATGTCGCTTTCATAACAGGGGCTAGCTCCGGGATCGGACTCGAGTTAACCCGCAAGCTGCTGAACGAAGGATGGCAAGTCGTCGGATTAAACCGTTCCGATTGGCCAGCGGAAGATCAGGGACTCCAGTCCGCCGCTCGCCAAGGGCAGCTAAGAACCTACAAGACGTCGGATTTGTCCGACTTTAACAGCCTACGGCAAGCGCTGGAGCTGATTAAAGCCAACGAAGCGCGAATTGACGTGCTGTTTAACAATGCCGGCCGCAGTTTTCCGGAATTGGAGTATTCGAAGCAAGGACGAGAGCTTCACTACGAGTTAATGACGGTCGTCCCATATATCGTCACGATGGAATTGATGGATTTGCTAAAAAGCGGGCGGTTAAAAACCGTAATCAATACCTCTTCCGCTGTGGTAAGCAGGGTCAAGTCCTTTGATCCGGACCAACTAGCGCGACCGACAACATTCCGCAAGCTATTAGGTCCTTACGCCACATCCAAGCTGGCGCTCTCCTTATGGACGAAATCCATCGCCCCCAAGCTTGCGGCTGAGGGCATCGAAATTCGCAGCGTCGATCCGGGAGGTAACAATACCCTGCGGAAGGGAAAACGCTCGGGACTCCCCATCTGGTTAAAGCCGATCATGAAATTCTTCTTCTCCCCGCCGACCCATGGGGCTGGCTTGCTGTATGCCGGCGCACGTGGTAAGCACCAAGGCCATACCGGCGTCTTTCTGATGAAGGATCAGCCTGTAGAGCTGAAGTTCCGGGAGCATGCCCAACATGTGCTGAACCAGGTACGCACAATCTATGAAACCGAGTTTCTCGGTCGATAACGCAAGAAACAAAAGAGATTTGCTCCGCCGTTCGATCAGCAGGAACAAATCTCTTTTTCTTACCGAAATATCCGGTTCCGTTTGGCCTCGTATTGCTTCTTCAGTAGCGCAAATAGAATGGCGTCAACGAACTGGTTCTTCTCAAAAAACGTTTCCTTCAGATAACCTTCCTCGTGGAAGCCGGTCTTCTCCAGCAAGTACCTGGACCGAATATTGTCCGGGTCGATAAAGGCTTCAATCCGGTTGAGCCCCAAATCCTCGAACCCGAAACGCAGAATTTCCTGCAGTACTTCGGTCATAACGCCTTGGCGCCAATAATCCGGGTTGAGCTCATAGCCGACCTCGGCTTTATAATGATTCTTCGACCAGTTATGAAATCCGCAGGTGCCGATCACCCGGTCGCTTTCAGCTTTGACCGTGATTGCCCAACGGAAGCCCTGCTTCTCCAAATAACGGCTGTTCCACATTTGGATCAACTCTTCGGCTTCCCGGAGCTCCACGAAACGATCCAGATCGTAATATTTGGTCACTTCGTCGTTGGAGAGATAATGGAACAAATCGGCGGCATCTTTCGAAGTTAGCCTTCGCAGTACAAAACGCTCCGTTTCCAGTTGAGGGAACAATTTCATAACGACCGGTCCTTTCCTAGAGTTTACGTAAATCTATTATAGGTGAAGGACTACGCCGAAAGGAAGAGTCAAAAAAGCGTGAGTTGATCCTCTACGACTCAGGCAACAACGGTAAGTCTAATTCCGATGCCAAACGGATCGCTTAAACGGAGTTCATTCCCCTCCCGCTTATAGGCCACCTTCGCTTCAGCCAACCGGCTCTCAACGGCTTCCAGTGCCGGAATATCCGGCAGCTCCGTTGTGAAGTAACGGATGCCGACCGCATCCTCGGGTGCTGGAGGCGCACCTTTGCCGGCCCATAAGTTCAGGCCGATATGGTGATGGTAGCCGCCAGCGGAGACAAATAACGCCGCAGCGCCATAATGGGCGGTGACCTCGAATCCGAGGATGCCACAGTAGAACTGTTCGGCTTGAGTTAAATCGCCGACGTGGAAATGCACGTGTCCCATACGGGTGCCTTCCGGCAATCCATTCCATTCGGCTTGCTCGGACAGATTCAACAAGTTTTCCACGTCCACAGGATCCGTGGTCATCTTCACTTCGCCACTAGCGTTTTTTTGCCAGGTATCACGAGGACGGTCAGCGTAAATCTCAATGCCGTTTTGATCCGGATCGTTTAAATATAACGCCTCGCTGACCAGATGATCGCCCTGTCCAACCGGGATTTGATGACGGATGAGATTTCGCAGGGCAAGTCCTAGCGTCACTTGGTCCGGAACTAAAATGGCAAAATGATATAAACCAGATACGGACCGCTCGGGCAGCACCCGATAGCGTTGATCTGCTTCCAGAATGAGCAAAGGGATTTTGCCATCTGAGGTTAATTCGGCGATCGTGCCGTTCTGGTGCAGCACCTGAAAGCCGATGACCTCCTGGTAAAATGCGACAGACCGATCGAGATCGCGGACTTTTAGTTGAACAACGCCGATTTGTGCGGCGGGATGAATAGGCAAGGGATAAGCCATGAACAATTTCCTCCTTCGGATCGTAACGTTTCAATAATCCACTTAAATGTAACTGCGATTGTTACAAAAGAGTCGTTGTAATCAGTATAGTTACAGGATGTGATCTTGTCAATTTTGCATCAAAAAAAGCCCCCTGCTCTAG
>RCUU01000805.1_pt1 | contig 16562 bp, 14 predicted proteins | sample 2166211 | NCBI WGS metagenome assembly RCUU01 (sample SAMN09932620, study PRJNA488358) | compost metagenome | feature: garden; material: soil; isolation source: compost soil in phenylacetic acid-enriched culture | place: Germany: Experimental Botanical Garden Goettingen | collected 2016-01-27
GATTGGACCTGGGATGATTTTATCAAGATCAATGAACAAATCGCCGCGACAGGCAAAGGGATCTACGGGTCTTACGATTATTCCGGCGAGATGGACCAGTTTGGTGTATATCTGACTCAACGCGACAAGATGATCTACAATGAGCCCGAACAGAAGCTGGGCTTCGAGGCCGCGGACGTAGCCGAGTGGTTTACCCTCTGGGAAGGCATGCGCAAGGCGGGCAGCATCGTAACGCCGGAGCTGCAGATTTCGGCTGATCCGGACGACACGAGTATGTCCCTGGTCACGAAAGGCCAAGTAGCGATGCAGTTTATTCCGACCAACCAGTTTGCCGATTTCCAGAAAATGTCCCAGGATAAGCTGACCCTGATTCCGGTTCCGATGGGGCCTAACGGAAGCATGATCTCCGTTCAATCGAGCCAGAACATCGTCGGTTATGCGAATACCAAGCATCCGAAGGAAGTGGCGATGCTGATGGACTTCTGGGTTAACGATCCGGATGCCGCTAAAATCCTCGGTAACAACCGCGGCGTGCCCGTCTCCTCGGAAATGCGGGCGGTCCTGAAGGCGGAAGCCTCCGAAACGGATAAAGTCGTTTATGATTACCTGGATATCGTAGCCGTTGATGACGTGGATTTGTTGTACAACGTTCCGGGATCAAACGAATTCAAGCAGGAGTTGCTGAAAGCCAGCCAAAACGTCGCCTTCGGACGCATGGATATTGCGAAGGCCGCAGAAGAGTTTTACGCACAGGGGCTTAAGATCTTGCAGTTGAACTTGAGCTCAACGACAAAATAACAGGTCTGTCACAAGGAGAGGGGGATCCGTTTGGTTCCCCTTTTTCTGAACCTGAGGATAGATTGATTCGGAGGTGCCTACTTATGAATTCAGTGACAGGCGTGGCGACCCAAGCAAGCGTGAAACGGAAGCAACGTCGATCCTTGAAACGGAACATGACGGGATATTTGTTTTTGCTCCCTTGGTTGATCGGATTTTTTTGCATGGCGATCGGGCCGATTCTGGCTTCGCTGTATTTGTCCTTTACGAACTATAACATGTTGAAATCCCCCGATTGGATCGGGCTTCATAACTTTACGGAGATGTTTACCGGTGATGCCACGTTTACGCATTCGTTGAAATTGACGTTCCAGTATGTGTTCCTCTCGGTCCCTTTGCGGCTGGTGTTTGCATTGGCGGTCGCGATTATCTTGAATAAAGGGTTGCGGCTGCTTGGGTTGTACCGAACCGTCTATTACATCCCTTCCTTGCTCGGGGGGAGCGTGGCGATTGCCGTCGTTTGGAAAAAAATCTTCTCGGGTGACGGGTTGTTCAACCGGTTCCTCGAAATTTTTCATATTCATGCCCCCGATTGGGTGGCGAATCCGGGCTACATTATCTACTCCATCGTCGCGCTGTCGGTTTGGCAATTCGGCTCGTCCATGGTTATCTTCCTGGCCGGCCTCAAGCAAATCCCGGGCGAAATCTATGAGGCCGCAGCGGTCGACGGGGTCAGCCGGACACGTCAGTTTATGCGGATCACGCTGCCGTTGCTGTCCCCGGTAATCCTGTTTAACCTGGTCATGAACATGATTGGCTCGTTCCAGGTGTTTACCTCCGGGTACATTATCGGGGATGGGCACGGCGGGCCGATTGATTCGACGATGTTTTACTCGTTGTACTTGTACTTGAAGGGGTTCTCGTACTTTAACATGGGTTATGCTTCGGCTATGGCCTGGGTGATGCTGGTCATTATCGGCATCTTTACGGCGGTCGTATTCGCCTCCTCCAAGTATTGGGTTTATTACGGTGACGGCAAGGACGAAAGGGGCTGAGAGAGATGGTGTTGAGGCTAAGCTTAAGCAAATTGTGGAGACATGTGGTGGTGATCGTGATCGGCATGATCATGATTTACCCGGTGCTTTGGATGATAAGCAGCTCGTTCAAGCCAAACGCGGAAATCTTCTCGGACCTCGGCCTGTGGCCGGACTCCTTCACGTTGTCCAATTACGTGAACGGATGGCGGGGGATTCAAGGGTATTCGTTCGGGCATTTCCTAATGAACTCATTTATCATCGCGGCACTTGCGGTGATCGGCAATGTCATTTCCTGCTCGCTCGCGGCCTTTGCCTTCGCGCGCTTGAATTTTGTCGGTCAGAAATTCTGGTTCAGCATGATGTTGATGACGTTGATGCTGCCGTTTCAGGTCACGCTCATTCCGCAATATATTCTGTTCCATACGTTCGGATGGGTGAATACGTTCCTGCCGCTGGTCGTGCCGAAGTTTTTTGCGCTGGATGCGTTCTTCGTGCTGCTGATGGTGCAGTTTATTCGCGGTTTACCGTTGGAGCTGGACGAAAGCGCCCGGATCGATGGCTGCGGACCTTTGCAAATTTATCTACGAATCATCATGCCGCTTTGCGTACCGGCGGTCATAACGACGTCGATCTTCACGTTCTATTGGACATGGGACGACTTCTTCGGGCAAATGATTTACCTGAACAGTCCGAAGCTCTTTACGGTCATGATCGGATTGCGCTCGTTAATCGACTCCACCAGCACCTCGAACTGGGGTTCGCTGATGGCGATGTCGACCGTGGCGGTCGCACCGGTGATCGTGATTTTCCTGATCTTCCAACGTTATATCGTCGAGGGGATCTCCACGACGGGGCTGAAGTAAGGATAGGAGGGAACTGTTGTGAACTTAACGTTATCGGACATCCATATCCGGGATCCGTTTGTTCTGCCGGAGCCAGCGGAAGGCAAATATTATATGTACGGCACGATTGGTGAGACATGCTGGAAAGGAAAGCCGCGCGGGTTCGACGTTTACGTGAGCACGGACCTGGTGGTCTGGGAAGGCCCGTACCCGGCGTTCCGGCCGGCCCCGGACTTCTGGTCGGACTTCAACTACTGGGCACCGGAGGTGCACGAGTGGCAAGGCCGGTACTACATGTTCGCCACCTTCAAGGCGGACGGGCGATGCCGGGGCACGCAAACGCTGGTGGCGGAAGGCCCGCTTGGCCCGTTTCGGCCGCTCGGCGATGGGCCGTTAACGCCGCGCGATTGGGAATGCCTGGACGGAACGTTTTATGTCGATCGGCATGGAGAGCCCTGGATGGTGTTCTGCCATGAATGGGTTCAAGTGCAGGACGGGGAGATTTGCGCCGTGCGCTTGAGCCGTGAGCTAGATCGGGCAGTGTCCGAGCCTGTGCTGCTGTTCCGGGCCTCCGAGGCGCCATGGGCCGAGGGGATTCGCGGCGGGGCCAATTATGTCACGGATGGTCCGTTCCTTTACCGTGCCGGAACCGGCGAGCTGTTGCTGCTCTGGTCCAGCTTCAGCGACGGCGGCTATACGATCGGCTGCGCCCGGCAGGCTGAAGACGATATCGATGGATTTTGGGTGCAGGACGCTGAACCGCTGTACAAGCGAGACGGCGGACACGGCATGGTATTCCGGACATTCGCAGGGGAGCTGCGCCTGGCCATCCATACGCCGAACGATAGCCCGAATGAGCGTCCGATCTTCATTCCGGTGGAGGAGCGGGGCGGACGATTGAGCGCGTTCCCGAAAGAAGGGGGGATGTGAGGTGGGCGAGACGGGTGTACTAGAGCGGCTTCGCAAGCTGGATGTACTGTCGACTGTAAGCGAAGAAGGGCTGCGCAAAAACGCGGATCGCACCATCCTGGAAGAGTTTGCCGCCTCGGGCGTCAAATTTGCAGCTAACGAAGGGAGTCCGCTGGAGATCGTCTATTATGCCGGCGTGCGAAAACTGCTCGACTGCATCGTGCCGTCGGTGAGCGGCGTGCCGGTGCTGCATGAAGGCGGCGTATATCTCGGTACCTGGCTGGAAAGTACCGGGACGATCAATGCCGAGCTGCTCAGCCGCTTCGTGCCGTCGGTGGCGCAAGCGAGCTTTGCTTTGTTCGCCGACTACCAAAGGTCCGATGGCCTGATGCCGTACAAAGTGACCGGAGCCGGGCCGGCGTATCGGCAAATTCAAATGGTCACGCCGCTGGCCCGTTCCGTATGGAACCATTACCGGCTGAATGGGCGGTCGGACCGGGCATTCCTGGATAAGATGTACCGCGCCATGGAACGGCATGACGCCTGGTTGGCCGCGTTCCGCGATACGCGGGGGACGGGATGCGTCGAGGCGTTTTGCACGTTCGATACGGGTCATGATTTATCCCCGCGCTTCTGGCATGTGCCGGATACGCCGTATTTGGGCGACCCGCGTCGGTACGATCCGGATTCGCCGGTGCTGCCGCTCTTGGCGCCGGACCTGACGGCCAATGTATATTGCCAGCGAACTTATTTGGCGGACATCGCCGCAGAGCTCGGGATGGCCTCCGGCATGGATTGGGCGACGAAAGCGGAGGAGAGCTTGTCCAGCCTGATGAAGTTTTGCTTCGATGCGGAGGACGGATTCTTCTACGACGTGGATGCGAGCGGACAGTTTGTTCGTATCCAGTCCGATGTGCTGCTGCGCGTATTGGCCTGCGAGGTAGGAGACGAGGAGTTTTTTGCTTCGTCGTTGCGCCGCTATTTATTGAACTCACGGAAGTTCTTCGCCAAATATCCGTTTACTTCGATCGCGTTGGACGACCCGCGGTTCGATCCGTCGTCGGCTTATAACACTTGGGCGGGAACGACGAACTTCCTTAGCCTGATCCGTGCTCCGCACGCGTTTGAGCACCACGGAAGGTATGTGGAGCTGACCTGGGTGCTGCAGCCGATTCTCTCGGCGATGGTCCGCATGCAGCGGTTCTCGCAATGTCTTAGCCCGTGGACGGGAGAAGAAGGCTACACGGAGACCTACTCCCCTGCGATTCTGTGTCTGCTCGACTACGTGGAGAGACTGTGCGGCATCTTGCCAACACCGGAGGAGGAGCTGTGGTTCACCGGACTGCTGCCTTATCCGATGGATCACGGCGAAGTGCCGGCGGAGGAAACCGCTTATGCCCGGACGGTGGACGGAACAGTGTTCGAGCTAGTTAATACGCGTGAAGGCAGCACCGTTTACCGGAATGGGGAGCTCTACTGCCGCTTTCCGTACGGAACTCGGCTCGTCACGGACCGCAGCGGCGAGCCCAAGTCATTGGTTGGCCTGAGCGTTCGAACGGTAGACGGCCTGCTGGAGTTCGGCGGCCGAGCTTATCCGATAAGCCTCGGCGGAAATGAGGTATGGTCAATGGAGCGGAACGACTCCGTATCCGGTCCCGGCGTCATAATGCCCGCCCATTACTAGACAACCCCCTGCACGTTTCGCGAAAAACCGCCATAAACTTTTTTAGATTGGCATAAATGAGTCCGCCCATCGTATAACATAAGTAGGCGTAATTCGGGAAGTTTTCGCTTGAGAATGAAGAAGGGGAGTGCAGGGGAATGCGCATTGCAGTCATTCAAGGAAGTGCAAGGACCGGAGGGAATACGGAGGAGTTGACGCGACTGGCATTAGAGGGGATCCCCTTTACGAATATCGTGTTGCGAGAGAAAGAAATCAAGCCGATTCACGACCAACGTCACGAAGAAGGCGGGTTTGATCCGGTGGATGATGATTACGACGATCTCATCTTGCAGGTGCTGGAGCATGATATTCTGGTCTTCGCCACACCAGTATATTGGTACGGAGCATCGGGTCTAATGAAAAACTTCATCGATCGCTGGTCACAAAGCCTTCGTGACGTTCGCTTCAACTTCAAAGAGCGGATGGAGGCCAAAACGGCATATGCCATCGTGGTTGGCGGCGACAATCCGCGAATCAAAGCGCTGCCGCTCATTCAGCAGATGCAGTATACATTTGATTTCGTCGGCTTAACCTTTGCCGGTTACGTGATTGGAAAAGGTAGCAAGCCGGGTGAGGTGCTGAAGGATATCCGCGCGGTTCGCGACGCCGAGGCGTTAAACGCCGAGCTGCGGAAGGCTGAGCCGGTGACGGTAAATCGTTCCTGACGGGACGAAAGCAGGTGATTGGACGAGTGGGCTGTCCGAGAACGGGACGTGCGGCTGCATTGGCAGTCGCACGTTTTTTTTCGAAGTAGAGAAAAAGTTCGTTTTCGTTAGGCCAAACAGGCTAGGGTGTCTCTCTTGACGATTATCCCGTTGCATCAGGTTGTGGTCTCGATCCCCTATTCCTGAATGAAAGGGATAATCGTGCAAAGAGGCGCAAAGGGTCAAATCTCGTTGGGAGAAGGCCGGAAATCGCGGAGCTTTTTTTATATGGGCCTAACAATGCAGGATTATACTATAGGGATGGATAATATTAATTTTAAATAAAATCCCTAGGAGGATGATCCTTTTGACCGATATCATCAATTTCGCGCATCGCGGGGCGGCGGGGCATTACCCGGAGAACACGATGCTGGCATTTGCCAAAGCCCTGGAGATGGGGGCAACCGGCATCGAGACAGACGTGCAGATGACTCGCGACGGACAGCTGGTTCTGATTCATGACGAAACGCTGCAACGGACGGCAGGAACGTCGGAGTGGGTCAAAGATTTGACGTTGGCCGAAATCAAGCAACGGGAGGTAGGCTCCTGGTTTCATGAAGACTTCGCGGGTGAACGTATCCCGGCGCTGGAGGAGCTGCTGGACCTCGTGCGCGGCACGGACACGATCGTGAACATCGAGCTGAAAACCGGCGTCGTGCTCTATCCCGGCATTGAGCAGAAAGTGGTGGATGCGGTACGGCATTATGGTTTGAGCGAACGGGTCATCATTTCAAGTTTTAATCATTACTCCCTGGTTGAATGTAAAAGACTGGCTCCGGACATTCGCACTGGCATTCTGTACATGGAAGGCTTGTACGAGCCTTGGGATTATGCGAAACGGATCGGCGCGGAAGCGCTCCATGCTTACCAGTACGCGTTGACACCGGAGCTCGTGACCCTGGCTAAAGCCAACGAGGTTGTGTATCACCCGTTTACCGTAAACGATCCGAAGGTGATGTTGGCGTTGATTAACGCTGGCGTAGCCGGCATCATCACCGATTTCCCGGACCGCCTGGCGGAGCTGCTGGCGAAACAAGGGGTGTAGCGGATGAAAAAAACATGGCTGCTGGGACTTGGTTTTTTTAGCATTAGCTTGACCTGGGCGTTGTACAATGCGTTCGTTCCGCTTTTTTTGGACGACTATTTGAAGAGCGCCGCCATGATCGGGTTCATGATGACGATCGATAATTACTTCGCCATTGTATTGCAGCCATGGATCGGACACCGCAGCGATAAGACAAATACCCGGTACGGACGGCGGATGCCTTATTTGTTGATCGGCATGCCGCTGGGCGCCGTGTTTGCCACGCTGATTCCGTGGCATACCGGATTCGTGACTCTGGTATTGTTTATGGTATTAATGAATTTGTCGATGAGCTTGTTCCGGGCGCCGACGGTCGCGTTGATGCCGGACATTACGCCGGAACCGCAGCGGACCCAAGCCAACGGCGTGATCAATTTTATGGGCGGCATCGGCTCGGTGCTAGCCTTCGGGATCGGCTCCCAGCTCTATGGCATCGGCTCCTATGTACCGTTTCTATTTGCTGGGGTCGTGATGGTCATTTGCTTGTTTGTGTTAAAGGCGGTCATTCGCGAACCGGCCGCGTTGGGGTTGGGGTTAGCAGGGCACGCCGCGGCGGCCCAGGAACCGAAGCCGCAAATTCGAATTAAGGACCAGCTGGACAAGACGACCGTGTTGATTTTGGCGGCAATTTTCTTCTGGTTTGTGGCTTATCAGGGAGTTGAGGCTTTATTCACGTTGTACGGCACGAAACAGGTCGGCATGAGCGATGCGGAGGCCTCGTTTTCGTTGACGTTCTTCTCGTTAGCCTTCCTGCTGTTTGCCCTGCCGAGCGGCTGGCTGGGAGCGCGCTTCGGGAAGAAGATGATCATCTCGATCGGGGTTGCCGGATTGTTCGTCATTTTCGGTGCGATGATCTTCGTTGATTCCGTCCTATGGCTGCGGGTACTGCTCATTGTCGGAGGAATCTTCTGGGCGTGCATCAACATTAACTCTTACCCTTGGGTTGTTGCCACCGGGCGGGAGGAGAGCATCGGGACGCGCACAGGGATCTATTACTTCGTGTCCTCCTTGGCTGCGATTACGTCGCCGCCGCTGCTTGGCTGGCTGATTGACGTTTTCGGCTACCCGGCGTTGTTCATCAGCGCATCGGCCGGGATGCTACTGGCACTGTGCTGCCTGCTTGTTGTTCCCCGGGAACGGCAGAAGATAGGCAGGGAACCCTACGATCAACCCCCAGTCGGCATGAGATAAATCGATATATTGCCATAAAAAAAGCAGCGGACTCTCTGATGCGACGATGTATCCGAGAGAACCGCTGCTTTTTTGAATGACTAGGTTGTCTTGCGTTTGCGTCCGGCGCGCAGTGCAGCCCACAAGGCTGCGAGTGCAACAAGCAGAGCGCATGCCGAGAGCACGAGGGCCACGGTCCCGGCAGAAGAGCTGCTGCCGCTTGAGGAGGCGGCACCGGGAGCTTCGACGGTAGCGGGGCTTGCCTCCACGTTGCTGGTCGTGGCATCCTCCTTGGTGCTGCCGTGATCATGCCCGGCGGCAGAATGTTCGCCCTGTTCGCTGCTCTCCGCGGCGCTTACGACCGTCAGCGAATGCGGCCGATCGTCACCCTCTGCCCCAGTCCATTCCACCACGCTGCCGTCGCTGTAATACTGGAAGGCGTCCCAGGCTAGTTCCGCGTTCTCGCTGGGGTTCTGTGCGACGAACTCAAACTGCTGGAACTCCCCGGCGCTGATCCCGTTGCCTTCGGCCGTCCAGGTGACGGCAGTGACCGTTCCATCTTCCGCCTTCGTTAGATCCACGGACCACTCCGGTACCGGGCGGTATTGTTTAAAGGCAACGCCTTCTGGGATTTTGAGCGCCACTTTGACGGTGGGGATGTCTTTCTCAACAGGTACCTTGAGGCTGTAAGTTTCCCAGGCGCCTGGGGTGGACTGGCTTGGTTTAACGGTAACGTGTGCGCTGGCTGTCCCGGTGAAGATGGTGAATATCAGAATCCAAGCGATAGCGGGGGCGGCGGCATAATGCCAAACACGCTTACCGGAAGAACGAGTGGGATTGAACATGGCTAAATCTCCTTTTTATTGAAAAATGGATAGTTCGGTAATCGGTGATTCCTATGGATTTCCTACCGTCAGCTCCGTATCGTAATCGTAGCGATCCAGCGATTTCGTCAGAATATGGACATGAACGTTCCAACGGCCGCCCATTGTCATGAGCTCACGGGCTTCCGGCGGCGAATCGCCGGGGAAAATGATTTCCGTTTTGCCCATATCCATTTCTTTTGAAGTCAACTCAAGCGTCACTTGCTCTACGTCGTTGCGTAGGTTTCCGTCTGGCCCGTGAACGTACACTTGAAAAAGGTTGGTTCCTACGACATTTGGAGTAACGTATATCGTCACCTTTGTCCCGTCATCCAACCGCTCCGTTAGCTTGGCAGGACCTGGGGTTGTTGCGGCCGTCGGTAAATTTGCCAGGACAGCGGCCAAAATGAGCACCACTAAACCTGTTCCGAATTCGTACCATACGCCGGCGTTTAGCGACTTTTCTGCCCGTCGTCCACGCAGGAAGGATAAACCTCCAAGCAGCAGGCAGATTAGTGTCAGAGCAATCTTCCCCAACAGGATGCGGCCATACGCCGTATGCGTAAGCGAGTATAAGGTCGGCACATGCAACAGACTGCTATAAACGCCGGTCCCCAACAGGATGGCGACCATGAAGAAGGCAAGGATCGAGAAGCGCCGGATCGCACGCCAATACAAATGATTCTCAGGCGATACGGACGGGTGATCACGGCTTGCAGCGGCGTGTTGAGTTGTCACCGGAAGCAAGTACGCTAAGGCGCCAACGCCGCCCAGCCAGATCAGCGCCGAGGCCAAATGCAGGAAGTCCGCCGTAACGGCGAACCCCTGCGGCTCGGCGGTGGCGGCATGTCCGATGAAGGCCTTGGTGAGGAGCAGGCCCAAACTCAATACCATCGCACCGCCCAGCGGAAATAGACGTGGCCGGGTCATTCGGCTGGCACGGAGAAGGAACAAAGTCCACAAGAGCCATCCTCCAAGCAGCAGAAGCTGAATTTTCCAGATCTCCCCGAAGGTCGTATACGCCAGCGTTTGACGCCAAAGAACGGGGTCGAACGCTTCCCGCCATCCTCCCCCGGCATCGCTAGCCGTTTGCTGAGGCAAACTAAGCAGGACACTGGTGGTGGAAGCGATAAAGCCAGTTAGCCATACGGTTCGGCTACGTCTTCTCAAACGTTCGGACCAGGTGTTGTTCCGGCGAGGGAGAAGCCAGGCATGAAATACGACAGCCCCAAGATACCCCGCTGTACCTCCATAGAACAGCCAGCGGACTAGTACGAGACTCCAGTCCGGGAAGGAGTTGCCACCGTCAGTAGAGGGGTGAATCGGAAGGTTGCTGTTTGAAGCCTCCTTCCCGATCTGGAACGGAATCGTTCCAGAGATGGCATGGCCGTCGCCGGAAACGACGTTCCATTTGGCCGTATACAATCCCTCTGGTAAGTCCGGCTGCATAGCGACGCTCAGTCGGGAAGGCTTGTTGGGGTCGATCTCGGCTTTCCCGTCGGCTACGTTATCCCCGTTTGGGCCTATGATGGCGATTTCGTGAAACCCTTCCTCGAGAGGTTCGTTAAAATCGATCACAAACTCAGCGGGCGAAGTGTCCAGTATCACATTGGCCGCCGGGTCCGAAGAGACGACGTAGGCATGGGCAAAAGCGGAAACCGGAGCCAGAACAAAGAGGACAGCGCAAGCTACCGCCGCCATGAAACTCCATTTGTACAGCCGAATTTTCAAACGAATCTAGCTCCTATTCGGAATAGTCTATGGATTACGTCACAACGATTAACATTTTACAATGATTAATAAGGGGTGGGTATGACTAGAATGGGCTATATCGTAAAGAAATCGAACCTCAATTGTGACCGATTTGTGAAGTGTCGAAATTAAGATTTGCATAAAAATACAGTATCATTTGCACAAAAGCACATATTTTTTAAACAAAAAGACTAACTTTGCATGTTAACTATTTAAAAAGTGATAAGGGTAAATTACAATGGGGGTTAGTCCATAGCATAAGACGAGATTGAATATAATGAAGGAGGATATACAGTGGCAACAATTCGGGTAGGTATCGTAGGTTACGGAAATTTGGGACGGGGCGTGGAGCTGGCGTTGAAGCAAAATCCGGATTTCCAGCTGAAAGCGATTTTCTCACGCAGACAACCGGACGCGGTGGCGTCGGCGAGCGGCGTGGTTCACATCTCCGAGATCGAAAAATATAAGGGCGACATCGACGTGTTGATTTTGTGCGGCGGGTCGGCTACGGACTTGCCAGAGCAAGGGCCGCAATTGGCGGCCATGTTCAATACCGTCGATAGTTTTGATACGCATGCGAAAATTCCGGAGTACTTCGCGAAGGTGAACGAGGTTGCCGAGAAAGCGGGAACGGTTAGCGTCATCTCGACCGGTTGGGATCCGGGTTTGTTCTCGCTGAACCGGCTGCTGGCCGAGTCCGTGCTGCCGGAAGGGAACGACTATACGTTCTGGGGCAAAGGTGTCAGCCAAGGGCATTCCGATGCGATTCGCCGCGTGGCGGGCGTGAAGAACGGCGTTCAGTATACAATTCCGGTGGAAGCGGCAGTTGAGCGCGTGCGCCAAGGTGAAAATCCGGAGCTGTCCACGCGCGAGAAGCATCTGCGTGAATGCTTCGTGGTTGCGGAGGAAGGAGCCGATCTGGCGAAGATTGAGCAAGAGATCAAGTCGATGCCGAACTACTTCTCGGATTACGACACGACCGTACATTTTATTAGTGATGCAGAACTTAAGGCGAACCACTCCGCGATGCCGCACGGCGGCATGGTGCTGCGCAGCGGTCGGACCGGCGAGAACAGCACACAGCTGATTGAGTTTAGCCTGAAGTTGGATAGCAATCCGGAATTTACGGCTAGCGTATTGGTCGCTTACGCTCGTGCGGCGTACAAGCTGTCGCAAGCTGGCCAGTCGGGAGCAAAGACCGTCTTCGATATTCCGTTTGGCTTGCTGTCGCCGAAATCGCCGGAACAGCTTCGTAAAGAGCTGCTGTAGTCGAATATTCAGCCTTATGCTGGGCGGTTCTTGTTCCGTCCGCTTGAGAGAGAATTGAAGCATCAGTTAAGAGGTTGTCCCGAGGGCAGGTGAGTTTGCTGCTTGGGACAGCCTCTTTTCTATTATTACAAATGGAAAATGTCACGAAAATGTCGTAAATTCCCTTAACGTAAGAGGGAAGAGTGTGCAACGCGAAGCAAGCCTCCAGAGTTTATTTTGTGAACAAGATCACAAATAACGGATTTTATATGACAATTCTGCGAACTCTGACGAGGGAGAGGCGCATTGTGAACAATTATCAAAATCGGCAAATTTGACGGATAATGGCCGAAAATCGCCGTCAATCAACTTTCACTGCGATGTATAGGACAAAAATCACACTTTACACTGTTATAAATTTACAGATATAACAATCTCTATGAATTGTTATTCAACCGCCCCTTTCCTAACATGAAAGTAACTGATCGAACGAAGCGATCCTCTAAGCTAGGGGATGGCGTTCATAATGAAGAAAGGGGTATCGGTATCCTATGAAAAGGAAAGGGTTGCTGCTCGCTTTATTCTCGGCCCTTCTTGTCCTCCTGACCGGTTGCAACCAGCTGGCGGTATTGAATCCGAAAGGTCCGGTGGCCAAGACCCAATCGCAAGTCATCATTTTTTCTATTTTAACGATGGCGTTTATTTTGCTGGTCGTTTACACGCTGTACATTTACATGCTAACGAAATATCGCGCCTCTAAAGCGGCTCCGGATTACGAACCGCCGCATGTCGAAGGCAGCAAATGGCTGGAAATCACTTGGATTACGATTCCAATCATTATCGTGGCCGTTCTTTCGGTCGTGACCGTGCGCAGTACCTCTGCGGTGGAAAAGGTGCCTGAAGGTTATGAGGATCAAAAACCGCTTGTGATTTATGCGGCCTCGTCCAACTGGAAATGGCATTTCAGCTATCCGGAGGAAGGCATCGAAACGGTTAACTACGTTAACTTCCCGACGAACCGTCCGATTGAGTTCCGGCTGTATTCGTTCGGGCCGATTACGAGCTTCTGGATTCCGCAGCTGGCTGGCCAAAAGTACGCGATGAGCGACATGGTCAACACGCTGAACATCGTTGCCGAGCATGAAGGCTCGTACATGGGCAAGAACTCCAACTTCTCGGGTGAGGGCTTCGCGCATATGGAATTCGAAGCGTTGGCCATGACGCCATCTAAATATGACGAATGGGTCAAAGAAGTGAAGGACACGGCTTCTGAACTGACCGAACCGGAGTTTGACAAATTGCTGGAGACCGCACATGTCGGCCGCCAAACTTATACCTCCACCCATTTGGCTTTCCGGCCTGCACCGGAAGGGGAGAATGCCGGCCATAATCATGGCGGCGAGAATGGCGCTGTTGAAGAGTCCGGACAGACCGAAATGGATCATTCAACGATGGACCATTCCGAAATGGACATGACGGAATCTAGCGAACACGGAGCTCATAACTAGTCAACGAGAAGGGAGAAGCTTAACATGAAATGGGACGAATTTTTCGTCACGGGTGAGCCGATGATTTACGGCGCGATGGTTAGCATCGTGGTCGTGTCGCTGGCGATTCTCATCGGACTAACCTATTTTAAAAAATGGGGCTGGCTGTGGCGTGAATGGTTAACGACCGTCGACCACAAGCGGATCGGCATCATGTATATTATTGCGGCTTTGATCATGTTATTCCGGGGCGGCGTGGATGCGCTGCTCATGCGGGCCCAGCTGGCGATACCGGAGAACGGACTGCTGGACGCGCAGCATTATAACGAGATTTTTACGACACACGGGGTCATTATGATCCTGTTTATGGCGATGCCATTTGTTGTCGGTTTGATGAACGTAGTCATTCCGCTGCAAATCGGTGCGCGCGACGTTGCGTTTCCACGATTGAACGCCGTCAGCTTCTGGTTGTTCTTCGCCGGAGCGATGTTGTTTAACATCTCCTTCGTCATCGGGGGCTCCCCAGATGCCGGATGGACGGCATACTTCCCGCTGGCTAGCATCGAGTTCAGCCCGACGGTGGGTAACAACTATTACTCGATCGCCATCCAGATTGCGGGGATCGGGACCTTGATGACCGCAGTGAACTTCCTGGTGACGATTCTGAAGATGCGTGCGCCTGGGATGAAGCTGATGAAAATGCCGATGTTTACCTGGTCGGTGCTCATCACTAACGTCATCATCTTGTTTGCATTCCCGGTACTGACTGTAGCATTGGCGCTGATGATGTTCGACCGGCTGTTCGGCACGCAGTTCTTTACGATGGCCAACGGCGGGATGGATATGCTCTGGGCCAACCTGTTCTGGGTATGGGGCCATCCGGAGGTTTATATCGTCATTTTGCCGGCCTTCGGGATTTACAGTGAAGTCATTTCGACCTTCTCACGCAAAAATCTGTATGGTTATAAATCCATGGTATGGAGCATGGTCGTCATTTCCCTGCTGTCGTTTGTCGTATGGGCGCACCACTTCTATACGATGGGACACGGCGTAATGGTCAACGGGATCTTCTCGATCACGACGATGGCGATTGCCGTCCCAACCGGGGTCAAAATCTTCAACTGGCTGTTTACGCTGCAAAAGGGGCGCATCGAGTTTACGACGCCGATGCTGTATTCCCTCGCCTTTATTCCGATCTTTACGATCGGCGGGGTGACGGGGGTCATGCTGGCGATGGCGAGCGCCGACTATCAATATCATAATACGATGTTCCTGGTCGCGCATTTCCACTATGTGCTCATTCCGGGGACGGTATTCGCGGTCATCGCCGGGTTCTATTACTGGTTCCCGAAACTGTTCGGCTTCCGACTGAACGACCGCCAGGGCAAGCTGGCCTTCTGGATTATCGCCATTAGCTTTAACGTTACGTTCTTACCGTTGTTCTTCCTCGGCTTGAAGGGGATGACTCGGCGGATGTACACCTATTCGGAAAGTACGGGCTTTGGTCCGCTGAACTTGATCGCTTCGATCGGGGCCGTAGGGCTCGCCATCGGGTTTATCGTTCTGGTTTACAACATCTACTGGAGCTTCCGCTATGCGGAACGGGATACTACCGGAGATCCTTGGAACGCTCGTACGCTGGAATGGAGCACGCATTCTCCGGTTCCGGAATACAACTTCGCGATCGTACCGAAAGTGGATTCGCTGGATGCGTTCTGGGAATCGAAGAAAAGCGGAAAACCGCTGTTCACGGATAAAATCGAAGAGATTCATATGCCAAACAACAGTGGTCAACCGTTTATCCTTGGCATGATTTTCATGTTCTTCGGATTCTTTATGGTCTTTAGCTGGTGGGTACCGGCGATTATCGCCGGCCTGGGAATTGTCGTCATGCTGGCGGTACGTTCTTTCGAACGCGACCATGGGCGTCACATTCCGGTAAGTGAAATCATCAAAACCGAGCGGGCTTTAGCCGATCGGATGGATACGGATGCAGGATTGCGGGGTGAACACGCATGAAAGTAGATCATACTTTGCCTTTGGAATATCAAACGGAAGAGAACAGTAACCGGGTACTCGGGTTCTGGCTGTTCCTGGGTGCGGAAATCGTGCTCTTTGCCACACTGTTCTCGGTCTATCTGACGCTGTGGAATCGGACCGGTAACGGACCGAGCGGCGCGGAGATATTCGAAATTGGACCGGTTCTGGGCGAAACGTTCCTATTGTTGACGAGCAGCTTCACCTGCGGGTTGGCGGTGCACAGCATGCGCTTGGGGCTAAGAAAACCGTTTATGGCTTTCTTCGCCATCACGCTGCTGCTTGGCCTTGGGTTCCTTGGTATCGAGATTACCGAGTTCGTCACCTATGTTCATGAAGGTGCAACGATCCAAACCAGCGCATTTCTATCGAGCTTGTTCGTCCTGCTAGGTACCCACGGTGCCCACGTGACGATGGGTCTGCTGTGGGGCAGCGGGCTCATGCTTCAGGTGAAACGTGAAGGATTTACCCATGATACGGCGAACAAATCGTTTATTTTCTCGCTGTACTGGCACTTCTTGGACGTCGTCTGGATCTTCATCTTCAGCTTCGTATACTTGAAAGGACTGATGTGACATGAAAAAACTGTTCCCGATTCAGCACGTCATGGGATATGTGTTCTCACTGATCCTTTCTGCCGTAGCGCTGTCGGTGGTTTTCTGGGATATGTCGTTTGGCGTCGGCATGTCGATCCTGCTGGTCTGCGCGGCCATCCAGATGTCGGTTCAGCTGTTCCTGTTCATGCACATCGGTGAGAACCGCAGCAAAGGCGCATTGTATGCCAACCTTGTGTACGCCTTGTTCGTCGGACTGGTTACCGTATTCGGGACCTTGTTGACGATGATTTGGGGTTATCAGTAAGAGCATAGTCGGTTATCTGAAAAGAAACCCGTTGTCACGTATTCGTGGCAGCGGGTTTTTTGACGTTG
>RCUU01000806.1_pt1 | contig 16529 bp, 14 predicted proteins | sample 2166211 | NCBI WGS metagenome assembly RCUU01 (sample SAMN09932620, study PRJNA488358) | compost metagenome | feature: garden; material: soil; isolation source: compost soil in phenylacetic acid-enriched culture | place: Germany: Experimental Botanical Garden Goettingen | collected 2016-01-27
GCATCACGCTTCACCGCAGCGATCCGCGGTTTACCCAATGCGTCAAGATATCCGTGTTTATCTCGCACATCCTTGATGGTAAACGAAACAATTTGCAGACCCATTTTCTTAAGATCACGTGCTGCCACGCCCTGAACCTCTTGTGCAAAACGGTCACGGTTACGATATACTTCCTCAACGGTCATGGAACCGAGAATCGCCCGCAGATGACCCTCAAGAACTTCTTGCGCCTCACTTTTCAGTGCTTCAATCGGTTTGCCCATGAATTGCTCCGCAGCTGTCGCCACATCTTCAGTGGAGCTACCCACTTTAATAATCGCCACACCGTCAGCAATAACAGGAACCCCTTGCTCGGTGTATACTTCCGGGGTCGTCACATCGAGTTTATGAGAAAGAAGTGACATAAATTCAGCCTTCTGAAAGATTGGGAGGATAAAGGCCCCGCCCCCACGAACAATTTTTATTTTACGTCCAGATCCATCGTCAGAAATATGATTTTTACCTAGAAACGAACCGGTTACGATCATCCCTTCATCTGGTCCTACCGTTTTGTAACGTGCCCAGAAAGCGATACCCAACACAAACAAAACAGCAACCACAACACCAGGGATTAGCAAATACTCAGGAATATTATCGAACAACATTAAAGATCCTCTCCTTTTCTCTCCTCAAATTCTGATACCACTGCAACGCCTTCTCTAACTTCCACTACAACAACCTTAACACCTGCCGGTAGAAGCTCATGATCAAAGCTTGCTGCTGTATGCAAACTATTGCCAGCACCAAACTTCACCATAATTTCACCATATCCTATAGCAGGAACAGGAACCATAACTTCCCCGATTTTGCCGGGCAGTTCACTCATTGAGAAACCATTCGACATTTCACTTTTGTCCATGGGCTTAACCACTCCTAGGTACATAAGGACACCCAGAAAGGCAGCGGTTAACAAGGACAAAGCAATGATAGCCCCAGCTTCAAGATTGCTGTAACGTGTAAGAAGAATACCCGCTCCACCGAACACGGTTATTCCTCCTGCTAGAACGGTGGGATTCAGAAAATCTACGGATACGAAATCAAAGACCCCATGCAAAGCATCTCCGATTACATCGCCCACCAGGACGCTGACTATAGCAAATATGACGCCTAGCGCCAAGCAGCCTAGATACAGCGTTTGCATATCTACTCCTCCTGTCTTCATTCAGGATTGTCATAATACTTTAAACGAATAAAGTAGGTCATTGGTTTCACAAACTTTGGATATTGCCCCATAAAAGTTCCATTCTGAGGATAAACATGCTCACATAGACCATTTTTATTACGTATGAAAGGGGAGGTCCTAGTCACATTAGAAGCTAAACGCAAAGAAGCGACTCATCCATAAACGGAAGAATCGCTTCTTTGACATTCGATTACGGCTTCTAGCATAAAGACGAAGGGTCTCTTTCCTAGAAGAAATTAATTACAAAGCCATTTTATAAATTTCTACTACATCCTCACGTTCAAGCTTGCGGAAATTACCAAACGGTCCGAAACGAACCGCCTTATCCGCCATACTGCCAATCTCGCTGTCATCAATATCATAATCAGCAAGCGTCTTCGGTGCACCAATGGAATCCCAGAAGCTACGCAAAGCTTCAATTCCTTCCAGCCCTATTTCCTTATCGGTCTTGCCAGCAGGATCAACACCAAACACGTTTACAGCAAGCTTGCGGAAACGGGCAGGATTCGTATCGAGATTATACTTCATCCATTGTGGGAACAGAATGGCCAGTCCTCCACCATGTGGAATGTCGTACACGGCCGATACTGCGTGCTCGATGTTGTGTGTCGCCCAATCTCCAGCAAATCCCATGCTAACCATACCGTTAAGCGCCATTGTACCGCAGTACATGATCGTCTCACGCAGTTCGTAATTATTCAAATCTTCAATAAGCTTCGGTGCGGTCTCAATCACAGTACGTAGCAATGTCTCACAGAAGCCGTCTTGTACCGGTGTGTTGCCATCGGTATGGAAATAGTGCTCCAGCACATGAGACATGATATCCACCATGCCGTAGACCGTCTGATCACGTGGCAAAGTAAAGGTGTTCTCCGGGTCTAGAATCGAGAATGCCGGGAAGGCATGAATGCTGCCCCAGCCCATTTTTTCCTTCGTCACTTCGTTTGTGATTACAGATCCGCTATTCATTTCTGATCCAGTAGCTGCCATCGTCAGTACTGTACCGAGTGGAAGGGCGTCTTGAGCAGCTGCCTTACGTTCTACAAAGTCCCACATGTCACCTTCATATTTCGCTCCAACAGCGACTGCTTTCGCGCAGTCCAACACGCTACCGCCTCCTACAGCGAGGATGAGGTCGATCTTATGCTCGTGACACAGCTCTACACCCTTATGTACGGTGGAAAGACGTGGATTCGGCTCTACTCCAGAGAGTTCAGTTACCACAGCATCTATGGAGCTCAGCTCAGCCATTACTTTATCGTACAGACCGCTACGTTTGATACTACCGCCACCATACATCAACAATATATTTTTGCCGTACTTAGGAACCTCTGTCTTCAAAGCTCCCAGCGTACCCTGTCCAAAAATCAACTTGGTCGGATTATAAAATTCAAATTTACGCATATGTGTAAACCTCCATTAGTTATTTCAGAATATTGTACTCACACGTATTATAAACCTCTGAATAACTGCATTCAAATGGAGCAGCTTCAAGCGCCATAAAAAAAGGGGATGTTCTTAAGCCCTAAGGCCCTAAGAACATCCCCTATCAAAAATCACACCGCGCCGAAGCTCTTCACGAAACGACGGAAAGCAGCTTGCCCTTCCGGAGTCCGTTTATAGACGCCCGCGTGTTCAAGAATATGCGTAAACTTGATACCGACTTCGTTCTGCACAATCTTGATGGCTTCTTCATGCTGTAATGCTATTCCGAAACGCTCTACTAGCTCCTGAACCCAAGCAGCATGCTGCGCAAGTGGATGACTAGAATCGTTCTTCATCGCTTCGAATAGCGTTTGATCTCCTGCAAGGATGCTCGCAATAGAATCGAGCTCTTCCTTCAGACGACCTGGCAGAATTGCCAGTCCCATAACCTCAATCAAGCCGATATTTTCTTTCTTAATATGGTGCATCTCCCGATGGGGATGAAAAATCCCTTCTGGATATTGCTCGTTAGTCCGGTTATTACGCAGCACAAGATCCATCTCAAAGCTACCATCTTCCGCCCGGCGAACGATTGGAGTAACCGTATTATGAGGTTGAGCATCACCATCAACTTCGCTGAACGCGAATACATCTGCCTCAGGATCACTATATGCCTTCCAAGCTTCATAAAGTGCATTTCCACACTCTAGCAGTACTGCAGGATCTTCCCCATTTAATCGCAATACGGACATAGGCCATTTTACGATGTTAATACTAACACCCGGATATGCTGCATGCGTGAAGGTATCTTCCTTAGGCGCTTTCTGAATAGGGAACGTGTGACGCCCACCTTGAAAATGGTCATGCGTCAGAATCGATCCGCCAACAATCGGCAAGTCTGCATTCGAGCCAATAAAATAGTGCGGGAAAGATTCCACGAAGCTAAGCAGCCGCTTCAAGGTATCCTTGGTAAGCTTCATTGGCACATGATCATGATGGAAAACAATACAGTGTTCATTGTAATAAACATATGGCGAGTATTGAAAGAGCCATTTCTCATTATTCAGCTGAAGTGGAATGACACGCAGGTTCTGGCGCGGCGGATGATTAACCCGTCCAGCATACCCAACATTCTCACGGCACAGCAGACATTTTGGATAGACCGGCGGCGGGAGCAACCGGGCCATAGCAATTTCCTTCGGACTTTTCTCAGGCTTGGACAAATTGATAGTCATCTCGATGTCACCATAAGGTGAATCCTGCAGCCAGTAGACATTCTTGGAAATCCGGTCCATCCGGATATAGTTGGAATCTATGCTTAATTTATAAAAGCGATCTGTAGCCGCGGAGATACCTTTTTCAGCAGCTAAAGTATTAAACTCCGCATTTACATCGGATGGACGGGCCATTAAGAGTCCCATAATCTTGGCATCCAGCAAGTCACGGTAAGTGTCGCTATTCTCCGGAATCAATCCGATTTCAAAACCATAATCAATCAGTGCATCCAGCGGAATCTGTGGACCCTCTAGTGGACTTTGATCGATCTCGCCAATGAACGGCTCACTAAATCCGAACTGTTCCAGCAGCACATTACGGCTATAATCTTCATCTGATGGAGCAATGAGCTGCTCGCGCAGTGCGAACAAAACAAGCCGCTCAATCGCATGTAATGCTTTCTGGTCAGTAGATGTAACCTTATTCTCGTTGTGCATTTTAATTCTCCTTCAGTAGAATCTCAAGCTCAGGTAAGCGAGAGCCCCTTATTCTCCGTACCCCTGCGGATTGGCAGAATGCCAGTTCCAGGCGCTTTGAATGATATTTTCCAAGTCAGCATGCTGAGGGTTCCATCCAAGGATAGAACGCGCTTTGTCGGAGGATGCCACCAGTACAGCCGGATCTCCAGAACGGCGTTCTTGAATAACTACAGGGATGTCTAGTCCTGTAACCTTCTTCGCTGTTTCGATAACCTGTTTCACCGAGAAGCCAAGTCCATTGCCCAAGTTAAAAATATTACTACTGCTTCCGCTACGCAGATATGTTACTGCACGAACATGGGCGTCAGCCAGATCGCTAACATGAATGTAGTCACGCACGCAAGTGCCGTCTTCTGTAGGATAGTCGTCTCCAAACACGGCGATACTCTCCCGTTGCTTCAAGGCGGTTTGCAGTACCAGCGGAACCAAATGACTTTCCGGACGATGATCTTCACCGATTTTGCCACTAGCATGTGCACCTGCAGCATTAAAATAACGAAGCGCTACATACTTAATACCCAGTACTTTATCAAACCAAGCCATCATCCGTTCCATGGTCAGCTTCGTTTCGCCGTATACGTTCGCTGGCTCAGTACGGTCTGTTTCTTCAATCGGCACCTTTTCCGGTTCGCCGTAGGTTGCAGCTGTGGAAGAGAATACGATTTTGTTCACGCCAGCTTTTTGCATAGCCTCCAGCAAGCATTGTGTGCCGTATACGTTGTTGTCATAATACTTTACCGGGTCCTTCATACTTTCACCAACCAAAGAGCTCGCCGCGAAATGAATGACTGCCTCAATCTCATTCTCGGCAAACAGCTTACCGAGCAGTTCCTTATCACGCAAATCTCCTTCGTACAGCTTGCCACCAAGCACCGCTTCACGATGTCCTGTTAGCAGGTTGTCGATAACCACCACTTCTTCGCCGCGATCCAGCAGTTCTGCCACGGTATGAGAACCAATATACCCTGCTCCACCTGTTACTAAAATTGCCATCTGATTACACTCCCTTCAATTCTTGGACACCATTACCGATGCCGCAAACGTAGAACTCACCAACCAAACCAGATCTTGCGGTATATGCCTCGCCGACTTCACGAATAAAACGTTCTACATCATCTTCATGTACCAAAGATACAGTACAGCCACCAAAACCTGCCCCAGTCATACGAGAACCAAGTGTACCCGGAATACGCTGTGCTTCTTCAACCATAATGTCTAGTTCTTCACAGCTAACTTCATACAAATCACGCAAAGAAGTATGTGAGTCATTCATGAACTGTCCAAACTGCTTCAGATCATTGTTCTTTAATACCTCAACGGATTCTAGTACGCGTTGGTTCTCTTCCACAACATGGCGAGCGCGACGTCTGACAATTTCATTTGTGATTTTATCTTGATGTGTTTCGAACTGTTCGCGATTGAGCTGTGCTAGATAAGCGAGTGAAGGCACTTCTTTTTGCAAAATAGACAAGGCCTCATCACACTGTTGACGACGCTCATTGTATTTAGAATCCACAAGTCCTCTGCGTTTGTTCGTGTTGCCGATAACCAATTTGTAAGCACCTGTAATGAAAGGTACCAAATTGTACTCAAGTGTGTCGCACATTAGTAGGATTGCATGATCACGTTTGCCATTGGCCACTGCGAACTGATCCATGATTCCGGAGTTTACACCCACATACTGATTCTCCGCACGCTGAGATAAAAGAGCGATCTCAACGGTATCTGTGTCGCCGCCTTCGAGCGTTAGAAAAGCATAAGCAGTTACGACTTCCAGAGAGGCCGATGAGGACAAGCCTGCGCCATTCGGAATATCGCCATGGAAAAGTAGATCGTAACCTTTGCTTACGGGGGTATTTTTCTTCTCCAATTCAACCATTACCCCAACCGGATAGTCGATCCACTCTCCCGTTTTGGCCTTGCCAATTTCACTATAATCAATAGATGCTTCATAAGGAAAATTAGTAGATGCAAAATTCACTTTGCTGTCACTGCGTGGACGCACAATCAAAGTTGTACCGAATTCCAAAGCTGCAGGTAGCACGTATCCACCGTTATAATCCAAGTGTTCTCCAATGAGATTGACACGTCCTGGTGCATAAAACACTTGAGCTTCTTGCTCGCTTACCCCATACTTTTCGATAAATTTCTTTTTAAGTTTCTGTGTGCTCATTAATGCCACTCCATCCTTTCGCTGCTTCAGCCAGTGGGAATTAGTAAAGCGTTCTTTATGTATTCATTATAATAGAATCAGTCATCCTCTGATAATGCAATCATGTGTGTAATGTATGGATAAATGTGACTTCCCATAATATAATAATTACACAAATAATTGATACACCCTAAACTATAAGCCATAAAATGACAATAACACAAGAAAGGCTGTCTCAAATGGAGCATACTTATTCCGTAGGATCTAATCCCGTGTATTACGATAAACAAAATCTCCATGTACTGTTTGCTGGTCAGAGTCAGACGATTCCTATGCATCAAGCTGGCCCCAAGATCTACGATTATTATTTACTTCACTTTATAGAGTCAGGCTCAGGTGTTTTCCGTACGGAACATCATCAATATACACTGGGCAAAGGCGACTGCTTCCTTATTCATCCAGGACAGCTGGTCAGTTATATTTCGGATAAAGATCAGCCCTGGTGCTATCGCTGGGCAGCTTTTACGGGGAGTGAGGCTGATGATCTTGTGCTGCAGGCAGGCTTTGCACCACAAAAACCTGTGGTGACTACAACGGGTGACAGCGTCATCCCTGGTGCCCTTTCCAGTATCATGCAGGCCTTCAAAGCAAACAAAGAAAGTGCCCACCTTGTTTCTCTAGGGTATCTTTATCTGATTGTAGGCGAAACCGCAGATCTGCTCTCTTCCTTCTCCCGTCTTCCCGGAGCTGAATCGCAGGTTAAGCGTACTGTGAAGCAGATGATCCATTACATGGCGTCCCAATACGCTCATCCGGTCTCCATTGAACAAATGTGTGATACGCTTGGTTATAACCGTGCTTATCTATCCCGTGTATTTAAGCAAGAGACCGGTTTATCTCCGGTCACCTACTTACTGAAGCTGCGCATTGAGAAGTCTAGGCAGCTGCTGCGTGAACGTCCAGAGCTGTCTGTGGAACAGGTAGCAGCTTCCGTAGGACTCACTGATGCCCTATACTTCTCGCGCCAATTTAAACGATTTTGTGCTCAGTCACCCACTGCCTACCGCCTTACAACGACTAGACATGTAAAAAAGGCAGATCAGTAACAGAAGGTAGCGCAAAAGGGATTCACCTATTGGACTTGTCTAATAGGTGAATCCCTTTGTTAAGCTACCCGTTCAGTTAGCTGAGGTTATCTTTATCTTGCATATAGACTCAGATATTCGGGGTAAGCTCGTAGATGTATCTCTTTCGCCCTTTTCTGAGCCATTTCTTTCAGTTCCGGCACATGCTCGGCATCCACATAGTCAGCAAGAACATCAATCACATCATCCAGGAGTTTCGCTCTAAAATAAATCTCGATCCGTTCCATTATTGCACGGCCTGCTAAATCAATAACCAGATCTCTGCAATAAGTCCAATCTTTGGATTTATAAAGCGGCCAAAGCAGTACGGAGTAATCCATTGCAGCGTCTCCAAATACCGTTAAATCATCCCAATCAATCATCCAAAAATCATGATTATCATCGACTAAGATATTCTGCCAATTGATATCATTGTGAACGACGTCGTTTGCCTTTCTCTGAAAAGAAGGGTGCTGACTAACCATTAGTCGCAAAGCTTCCACTTCCGTATCGAACCAATCCAAAGTATCCGCCGTCACGAAGTCCAGCAAATGCTGCTCAGCACGAATAATTTGCAAATCTTCTTCAAATCGAGTGATGTATTCATCAATGAATGCATCGGCATAATTGTAGTCCTTATCCTCACTTGCAACTGCCATCCTAATCACTTTATCCGCATGTAATTGATGAAGGGACTTCAGAACCTTTTCAATCACTGGCAGTGGATCGGAGATGGAACTTAATGGTTTACCTTCAATGAATTCGAATACTAACCCATAGGAATAACCAGCTGTTATTTCTTGTGTAACCTCTCCAATCAACCGTGGTGCCTTGTAATGAATAGTCAAATGTTCATTGATATCAACCCACTGTTTAAGTCGTGTTGCTTTTTGTTCTTGCGAGAGTTTTAAATGACGAATGGTTTGACCATCCGTTAGGCAATAAGACTGGTTTACAAACCCTCCAGGGTTCCAAATATACTTCGCCTCAAGCTTCGCCCTATTTAACCCTAAAAATTTGGGGTTGGCCTCGGCCCAAGCTTTCACCTTGTTTTCATTTTGATGCAACTCCATGGATACCTCCGGTTATGGGCTCAAGATCCATTCTCCGTTTGAAGAATGGTCTCAATGCGATCCAACTCTGCCTGCGAGAACTCCAACTGCTGAAGTACAGCAATATTCTCTTCAATCTGACTAACCTTGCTTGCCCCTATTAGAGCAGAAGTAATCTTCCCGTCACGCAGCGTCCAAGCTAGTGCAAGCTGCGCCAAGCTTTGGCCTCTTGAAACAGCAAGCTGATTTAGCGCGTGGATCTTTCGCTTCACATCCGGTGTAATCCGGCTTTCATTTAACGAAGCAGAGGGTTTGACCGCTCTTGATCCCGCTGGAATCCCATTTAAATACTTATTGGTTAACAGCCCTTGGGCCAAAGGTGTAAAAGCGATACTGCCTACTCCGCTCTGTTCCAGCACATCCTGTAAACCGCCCTCTATCCAGCGATCGAGCATAGAATAACTCGGCTGATGAATTAGGAGCGGCGTTCCTAGGCTTTTCAAGATTCTAACTGCTTCGAGCGTCTGCTCCGCAGTATAGTTAGATAATCCAATATACAGAGCTTTGCCGGAACGTACAGCATGGTCCAGCGCCTGCATGGTTTCTTCAAGGGGTGTTTCCGGGTCTGGCCGATGAGAATAAAAGATATCTACATAATTCAGGCCAAGCCGCTTTAGACTCTGATCCAGACTGGCCAGCATATATTTACGCGAACCCCATTCGCCATAAGGGCCGGGCCACATGTTATACCCTGCTTTTGTCGAAATCACCATTTCATCTCGATATGGAGCCATATCACTAGCAAGCACTTTACCAAACAGCTCTTCTGCTGAGCCTGCTGGTGGCCCATAGTTGTTGGCTAGATCAAAATGAGTAATTCCAAGATCAAAGGCACGAGTGATCATTTCTCTGCCATTCTCGTAAGTATCAATTCCACCAAAATTCTGCCATAATCCTAATGAGATTGCCGGAAGCTTAAGTCCTGAGTTCCCGCAACGGTTATAACTCATGTCTTCATACCGCTCATCACTTGCTACATATACCATTGCTTATCCCTGCCTCTCATTACACGCTGCATCTGTTCTTCCTTATCTTTAAACTTCTGAGCGCAATAATAATCGGGCAACTGACAAGCCATGAGAATATCCCTTCTACCCAAGTAGATCCTTTACACTGCCAAGTACTTTCCCAATTCGATCTGTAATCAGAAGATCCGCTTGATCATCAAAAGGGGTTGGGTCGCCATTCAGCAGCACTGTACGTTTGCCCCGAAAATAAGTGACCAGACTAGCCGCAGGCTGGACTGTAAGAGAGGTTCCACCAATAATCAGCATATCTGCAGCGGCTATCGCTTCGACAGAACGAATCAGCACCGAATGGTCCAATTCTTCTTCATAAAGCACAACATCCGGCTTGATAATGCCACCACAGTCAGGGCAGCGAGGGACCATATCAGTGGTACCTAACAGCTGCTCCAGCCCGTAATACCGTGAGCAGTCCATGCAATGATTGCGATGAATTGAACCGTGCAGTTCAAGTACCTTTTGGCTGCCAGCCAGCTGATGCAAACCATCAATATTTTGCGTAATCACTGCTTTAAGCTTGCCCTGCCGTTCCAATTCTGCAAGCAACTGATGGGCGCCATTCGGACGAGCCTCAGGATGAATCATTTTACTACGGTAAAAATCAAAAAAAATGTCCGGCGAGGACATGAAAAAAGTACGGCTCAGCATCACTTCAGGCGGATAAGGTGAATTGTGCTGAGTCTGGTATAATCCTGCTGCCGATCGAAAATCCGGTATCCCGCTCTCGGTTGATGTACCTGCCCCTCCGAAAAAAACGATATTGTCACAGTCTTTAATCCAAGAAGCGAGGGTCTGCAATTGATCCATTTGTTGTAGCACATCCTTTCCATTAGTATGCTGATCAGTAGGTGATCCGTAGTTCATTAAAGCTAGAGATAATTACATCAGCATCAATCAGGTGCTTCCCATCACCATTGCCTGAAATTCCAACAGCGAGGCGTAAGCCTGCACCTTTACCCAATTGCATATCTGCATTACTGTCACCCATCATAATCGTCACTTCAGGAGAAAGTCCCAGCTCCCGGCAGGCTAATTCAGCCATTTCAGGTGCGGGTTTACCGTTTAATACTCTGTCCCTTGTAACCACTGAATCGAAATAATGAGCAATACCTAGCCAATCCAGATGTTCCTGAGTGGTCTTAGCACCATCTGAAGTCACCACGCCTAGCTTGAGTGATGCAGCCGCGCACTGTTCCAGAAAGGGATGAAGCCCTTCTAGTGGCTGTGCCGTGCGGCGTTTGCGTAATTCATACATCGCGTCCTTAGCGATACTCTTGACACGGGTCAACGCTTCATTCCAAGGAACACCCGCAGCATATAGCTGCCAGGCAAGCACACCATAACTTTCTTCTTCTGTAGCCATGGTTAACGGTCCTGCAGGATCATAACCAATCAACTTCCCTGCAGCATCATGCTGGGTACCCAGCACTTTACTCCGATCCACTATAAAACCGGTTCCCATAACCGCAAGCTGATCTTCCATTCCACCTAGGACAAACTCGGCCCAATTCCCCCATGTAGCTAATAGATCCAATAACGTGCCGTCTTTGTCGAACAGTATTCCTGAACAGGGAATGCAGTCATCATTAATATGTAATACTGGCATAACTCACCCTCCCTTTGTTGGAAAGACCGAAGACTACTTGAGATTCCCTAGCCAATCCAGCATGGCACGCACGGTGTCATTTTGCTGCTTTTCTTCGGAAATGGTTGCTTTCCCATCTCCTTTTTGTGGTCCATAGCTTCCAAACTGAGCGTGATTTCCACCGACGATTGAACTATAAACCGTATTATCTGGCAGATAGGAGCGCCCTTTGCTGTAACTTTCTCTGTTCATCACTTGATCCTCAGTTCCCAGCACGGATAATACGGATAAAGTAGTCTTCCTTAAACTCCCTTGCTCATCAGGATAGGAAGCTAGAAAAAACACGCCTTCCAGCTGGTCCGAATGCTCGGCCGCATACCTCGATGCCATAACACCTCCAAGGGAATGCCCACCTAATACAAAAGAAAGATTAGGATGTACACGAATAATCTCCTCAGCCGCTTTGCTCTTTGTAACCGCCAGGTTAAGCGGCATTTTGGCTATATAGAATGGATGCCCTGCAGCAGCAACACCTCTTGCCAATGGGGAATACGCTTCTGCTTCCACCAGACCACCCGGATAAAAAATGACCGCAGTACCTTTCGTAATTGAAGGCTCGAAGGAGATCCAGTTATCATTCTGTTCGACGGTAACTCCTCCACCAGAAATAAGCGCTGTCTCAGCCTTCTCAGCCGGGGTGTATGGGGTTATATATCTCCATAACAGCAAGCCTGCTATAACAAGAATGATCAGTGCAATTAAACCGATACGACGTTTAGTTATTCTTTTTTTCATCATGCTCCACTCCCGGATGTTACTGCATATAAGGAAATTATAGTAGAAACCCACTATTCTAACAACCTTCATCACATCGCCACATTTGACTCTCGTGGTAACGCTTTCATAAGTGAGTTAATTCACAATTCAATTGAAGGAAATATTGTATTTTAAAATTGAAACATCAGCCATCTTTGGGGGGAAGTCATGGTAGGGGAAAACTCGCTAGACACGCCTGGGAAGACCTATTTTCTAAATTTACGGTTTGTTCTAATTGTCACTGTACTCGTTGGAAACGTTATAGAACCATTGATAGGCTCAATGAGCAGTTTGGATAGCTTATATTTGTGGATTTTCAGCTTTCATATGCCGCTATTCGTGCTCGTTACAGGTTTTTTTGCCAATAAGCATCTTACAGGTACACAAGGCCGCCGAATAATCATGCAAATCGGATTGCAGTACATTATTTTTCAAAGCCTCTATTCTGTGCTAGACGTCACCCTATATCAGGTACAGGGTATCCATCATTCCTTTTTCGCCCCCTATTTGCTCTTATGGTTTCTGGCAAGTCATGCCTTTTGGCGTATGCTTATGATCGGGATGCGTAAATGGACGCCTGCCACTCAATTCATTTTTGCTGTCGCTTCTGGAATTGCCGTTGGATACCTGCAGCTTGATGGCGTATGGTTCAGTATTAGCCGTACTTTTGTATACCTGCCATTCTTCGTATTAGGATATCATTTTTCCTTCCAGTCCTTTTTCCGCTTTTATCAAAAATGGATTAAAATCATCGCTGCCACAGTCTCCATCCTTCTGTTAATTCTATTTGCAGCTTGGGGATCAGAGTTGCCGGTAGGCTGGCTCTATGGAAGTATGACCTACACGCAACTAGGGCTTCAAGAATGGTACGCAGGAATTTATCGTTTGGCTGTTTACGGTCTGCAACTCACTGCTGCACTAGCATTTATGGGATGGATTCCTTACTCGCTCAACCGGATGACTGACTGGGGTTCCCGTACGTTGTATGTTTTTCTACTTCACGGATTTATCATTCGTTTTGCTGTCATTTCTGGCCTGTACTCCTATATCAACCATTCTATAGATGCCGTATTATTGGTACTCTCTGCAATCGTGCTAACCATTCTCTTAGCCCAGCCAAGTGTAAAACGTCTAATGCATCTTATTGTTGAACCCCCCGTTGACTGGATGATCACCCTACAGCGTGTTGCCTTACGGCGCTCATTATAAGGTGAAACTTGAAATAAAATATGTTGTGAACCTTATGCTTTCTTATATTTTAAATTGACCTATCCCCTTGCGGATAGGTTTTTTCATACTCTATTTAGGTCAGCCTCCTCTCGACAAACTTCACATTGTCCGGTAGAAAAAACGTGCTCTTTGTGATAGACTCACTAATAACAATGACTTCTCCGCTCATGATAGGCGGGAACCGTTTATACCAAAACAGCGGCATTTTTTATAGAATCGGCTTCGCCCTTCTTGTCTAAGAAGCTCGTCCCCGTTCATTCTATAAACCGTATATACGCAGGTCTTTGGAGTTCATTGCGTTAATGCGACACTATATTTCATTGCAATTTATTTAGGGGGGAAATGTCAATATGGCAGCTAAGAAAATGCGTTCAGACATGATTAAAAAAGGCTTTGACCGTGCTCCACACCGTAGTCTCCTGCGTGCAGCCGGAGTAAAAGAAGAAGATTTCGGAAAGCCGTTTATTGCGGTCTGCAATTCCTATATTGATATTGTTCCAGGTCATGTGCATCTTCAAGAGTTCGGCAAGATCGTTAAAGAAGCGATTCGCGAAGCTGGCGGCGTTCCTTTTGAATTCAATACGATCGGCGTAGATGACGGTATCGCAATGGGACATATCGGCATGCGTTATTCACTACCAAGCCGTGAGATCATCGCTGACGCCTTGGAAACTGTAGTTTCCGCGCATTGGTTCGATGGCATGGTCTGCATCCCTAACTGCGATAAAATTACCCCGGGTATGATGATGGGCGCACTGCGTGTCAACATCCCAACCATGTTCGTTAGCGGCGGCCCAATGAAGGCCGGCGTAGATAGTAAAGGTAAAAAGCTCTCTCTTACCTCCGTATTCGAGGGCGTAGGCGCTCACCAAGTCGGCAAAATCAATGATGCTGAGTTGCTTGAATTAGAACAATTCGGTTGTCCTACCTGTGGTTCTTGTTCAGGCATGTTCACAGCTAACTCCATGAACTGCCTGGCAGAGGCACTTGGACTGGCATTGCCAGGTAATGGTACCATCCTAGCTGTAGCTGATGAGCGCAGAGAATTTGTACGCAGATCCGCTACTCAACTGATGGAATTGATTAAGTTAGATCTTAAACCAAGAGATATCGTAACTAAAGAATCCCTCGATAACGCTTTTGCATTGGATATGGCTATGGGCGGTTCCACTAACACGGTGCTACACACCCTTGCGCTGGCTCAAGAAGCTGGTATCGATTATCCGCTTGAACGCATTAACGAAGTTGCTAACCGTGTTCCTTATTTGGCGAAACTGGCTCCGGCCTCCGATATTTTCATCGAAGATGTGGACCGGGCGGGTGGCGTTAGTGCCGTCTTGAATGAACTGCTGAAGAAACCAGGTGCTCTGTTCGGGGAATGTATGACTGTTACCGGCAAAACATTAGCCGAGAACGTAATCGGACATGAAATCCAAGATACTTCCGTCATTCATAAGATCGATAACCCTTACTCCGAAAGAGGCGGTCTTGCCGTACTTTACGGTAACCTGGCTCCTGAAGGGTCCATCATTAAAGTAGGTGCAGTTGATGCATCTGTAGGTGGATATCACAAAGGTCCTGCGATCTGCTTTGATTCCCAAGAATCCGCACTCGAAGGTATCGCTAACGGTAAGGTTAAAGAAGGCCATGTTGTCGTTATCCGTTATGAAGGTCCAAAGGGTGGACCAGGAATGCCGGAAATGCTAGCTCCAACTTCACAAATCGTGGGGATGGGTCTTGGTGCTAAGGTTGGTCTGATTACAGACGGACGTTTCTCGGGTGCTTCCCGCGGAATCAGTATCGGTCACATTTCTCCAGAGGCTGCTGAAGGCGGCCCGATCGCTTTTGTTGAAGATGGCGACATCATTGAACTCGACCTCAACAATCGTAAGATTGAGCTGCTGGTTGACGAAGAAGTATTGGCGGTTCGCCGTACGGGCTGGAAAGAGTTCGAGCCTAAAGTTAAGACTGGCTACTTGGCTCGCTATTCCAAAATGGTTACCAACGCAAGTAACGGTGCCGTACTGAAGATTTAATTAGCATAATCAAATTCTAGTTGTTCCTTACACACATGAGCAGTCCACCTTAGATAATCTATGGTCGGACTGCTCTTTTTTACGGACATAAAAAAGATGCCCCACCATCCATTTCTGGTTTGCGAGGCATCTACATGACCATTCATTATATAAAACTAAATAATATCATGAATCAATTCGTTACTGTTGCTCCTGGTAATTCCACTTCTGAAAGTGAATCATTAAGTGACAAGGCTTCCTCTTGCTGCAGTTTATGTTTCCTAACTGACCTTTCATCACGAGGCAGCTGCTGATTCATCTTCTTGAGTAATTCTGAGACAGGCATCAGAATTAACTTCGGAACAAGGACGTCACTTCGCTCCTTGAGCCTAGCACCACCATCTGGATGAATCACACTTAACAGGATCTTTAAGTAAAACTTGGTGGAGCGTGCGAATATGCCATCCGGCAAATCATGTACACTAAAGCCGAATTTCTCTGGCCCACGGTTTATCATACTAACCCCATATAGTGCTTTGGCTTGCGCGAGGTTTATATCTTTGGCAATAACTTCTGCCAGCATTGGCAACCCTTTCTCCATTCTGCGGATCATGCGAATCGCAAGTTGAGCAGAAGAACGAGAATGAATACCTAACTCGAATAATTGCCTGTTATCAATATGCAGCTCAATGACTTTATCACCTTTACTCAGCAAGGTTCCATCACCAAGTTCAACAGGCTCTCCCTGATATTTACGCATTCGATAATGCATGAATGGATCGGCTGGATTAATCGTCTTGAGCTGAAACATTACTTGGAATACCTGCTCCCAAGCCAACCAGAGTCCGACCAGTACTCGTTTACCAAAGGATAAACGCCGAATCGGTGATTTCTCCGCCATCTTGATCATGTCATCCACTCGAATACTGCGCAGTCCTCTTCTTTGGGCCTCCTGCAGCGTCAGTTCAAGGGCTACAAGCATATTCTCGGGTGCGTCCGGATCGGCACCTAACGTTGTGCCACTATCATGCAGCAACATCACTTCACCGGGATTTAATCGCGCCAGCAT
>RCUU01000807.1_pt1 | contig 16492 bp, 17 predicted proteins | sample 2166211 | NCBI WGS metagenome assembly RCUU01 (sample SAMN09932620, study PRJNA488358) | compost metagenome | feature: garden; material: soil; isolation source: compost soil in phenylacetic acid-enriched culture | place: Germany: Experimental Botanical Garden Goettingen | collected 2016-01-27
CACCATGGCAACCTCCCGCTTGGCCGTCTACCTTGCGGTGGCGGTGCTTTTTGCTGCGATGCTCCCCGCCTGGTCGGCCACCGACCGGGCGGAAAGGCGCCGTGAGGCGCGCGACGTAAGGCAGGAAACCCGTCAGGATGCCCGGCAGGTCAAGCAGGACTGCCGGCATGCCGACCAGAAGAGCAATTCCGAGTGCCGCCAGGACAAGCGCCACACCAAGCAGCAAGGTCGCGAACGGGCCAGGGACATCAAGTACTGACGAGGTTGATGGATCCGTCGATAGTCACTATCGAGCACGGCAATTTCTACTGAACGCGCTTGCCCCATAACCTGGCTCCATCGATTCGACACCGCGAATCACCGATCCTGGAGCTGCTCGATGAACACCCCGGCCCGCCTGTCGCTCGCTGCCCTGACCGCCCTCGGCATCGCCGTCATCAGCGGCTGTGCCAGCCATCCCGAGCTGCGCCCCTATACCGCCGAGGAAACCCGCCAGTTGCAGCTCGAATCGCTGCAGCGACAGGGGCTCTCACTGGATGAATACGAGCAGCGCAAACGGGTCATCCTGCGCGCCGGCAACCCGCAAGTGATAACCGAAGCGGTCGAGCGCGGCACTGCGTTCAACGGCTGAATTCAGCTCGCGTCACGTCCTCGGTCGCCAGTGCGACACAGCGCTGCGCCAGCACTGTGGTTGGGTCCACCAACGCCACCGCTACACCGCCAATGGCAAAATCATCCGCCTGCGGCAAAATCAAAGGCAGCTCGGTACACCCCAGGATAAGCACCGTCGCGCCCTGCTCGAGCAGATTCGCTGCGGCGCTGAGCAGGTCCTCCTTGCACTGGCCGCTGACATGGCCCGCCTTGACGCCCAGCTCGCCATAGATCGCCCGCATCACCCGCGTCTGTTCTGACGCGTCGGGCACCAGCAGTTCAAGCCCGGCGCGTGCGGCGGCGCTGTGGTAGACGCCACTCTGCAGCGTGCCTGAGGTAGCCAGCAGCCCCACCTGACGATCCGCACCATAGCGTTCGCGGATGTAGTCGATGGTCTCGCTGAGCATGTTGACGATCGGAATCTGCAAATGCTCCTGGATCCGTTCGACGTAGGCATGGGCGGTGTTGCAGGGAATCGCGATGGCCTTTGCGCCTTCGCATTCCAGGCGTTTGCAGGTCGAGTACAACGCCACCGTCGGGTCCGCCTGCTGGTGCAGCAGGTTGGCCGTGCGGTCCGGGATCTGCGGGTTCTGCTCGACGAGCATCTTGATGTGATCCTGGTCGCGCCCCGCTGGCGTGTGTTTCACCACCTTGCCCATGAAGTCGACCGTGGCCGCCGGCCCTACGCCACCGACGATCCCCAGTTTGAACGGCGGCGCGGCAGACACCGAGGTGTCGGCCGTCGCGTGGTCGGCGTAGACCTGGTTGGCATCGACGCAGTTGATGCCGCGACGCTGCAGTTCCTGCACCACCAGCGAAATCTCGGTCATGCCCGGCAGTACCAGCTTCGCCCCTTGGTCGGCCAAGTCCTGGCACACCTGATGGAGGCGCTCGATGGCGATGCCATCGAGGTGCCCGGCCTTGATACCTGCCGGGCCATAGACCGCCTCCATCAAGGCGGCCTGATGGGCCGGCGACGGATACACCAGCTCGAAGTCGCCGGCAAAATGCCGCTCGAACAGGCCGGCCGCACGCACATAGTCCGACGCCAGTACGCCCAGCCGGGCACGTGGCTCGGCCACTTGCCGTACCTGGTGCTTCAACGCCGTCATCATGTCGATGAGCGGAATTTCCAGTTCGGCCTGCAGTTCGTCGATGAACGTATGGCTGGCGAAACACGGAATCAGCACGGCATCGGCGCCGCTGTCGGCATACCCCTGGCATACCTGGAACACATACAGCTTGCGGGACGTCATGCTGGCCTCGCGGCTCAGCGGCAAGGCCAGGTCCTTGAACGGGTGCTGCTCGAACAGCAGGTGGTAGCGCCCTTGATCGGCGAGCACCGGCGCGCTCTTGAGCAGTTTCAGGAACAGATCGCCGCCCGCCAGCGAACCCAGGCCGCCAATGATGCCCAGCGTGCGGCCGGCGTGTTTTCTTCTCGACTGTTTCATGTTCGGCTCGACCGGGCAGTGTAGTAAGGGGACGTCATGCGTTTTGCGCGCTGACGGGTGTCGCTGCGAGCGGCGCCGGAGCGCTGTCGTCGTGCTTGCTTTCCAGGTTGGCGATCACCGCAGTGGCAATGCTGTTGCCGACCACGTTGGTCGCAGTGCGGCCCATGTCGAGGAACTGATCGATGGCCAGGATCAACAACAGGCCCGCCTCCGGCAGGTGGAACATCGGCAGCGTAGCGGCCACGACTACCACCGAGGCCCGCGCAACGCCGGCCATGCCCTTGCTGGTCACCATCAGGGTCAGCAAGATCAGTACTTGCTGGGTGAACGACAGGTCGATGTTGTACGCCTGGGCGATGAACATGATTGCGAAGGCCTGGTACATCATCGAGCCGTCCAGGTTGAACGAGTAGCCGAGCGGCAGCACGAAGCTGGTGACCCGCTTCGGTGCGCCGAACTTCTCCAGGGCATCGATGGTTTTCGGGTAGGCCGATTCGCTGCTGGCCGTGGAGAACGCCAGCAGCACCGGTTCGCGGATCAACCGGGCCAGGGTGAACACCGGGCGGCCGAGGAAGCCGTAGCCAACCGCAAACAGCGCAACCCACAGCAGCAGGATGCCGAAGAAGAACTGGCCGATCAGCTTGCCGTAGTCGAACAGCAGGCCGATGCCTTGTGTGGTCACGGCAGCGGCAAGCGCGGCAAACACCCCGACCGGCGCGAACATCATCACGTAGTCGGTGATCCGGAACATCACCTTGGCCAGGTCATCCACCAGCGCGCCGATCTTCTCGTTGCCCTGCTTCTTCACGTAGGCCAGGGCCAGCCCGAAGAACAGCGAGAACACCACGATCTGCAGGATCTCGTTGTTGGCCATGGCTTCGGCGATGCTGCGCGGGAACACATGGCTGATGAATGTCTTGAGGCTGAAGTCGCCGGCATTGACCGTCACGGCACTGGCAGCCTGCGCCTGGGGCAGGCTCAGGTTGAGGTCGGCACCTGGCTGGAACAGGTTGACCAGCAGCATACCCAAGGCCAGGGAGAACACCGAGGCGCTGACGAACCACAGCATCGAGCGCAGGCCGATGCGCCCCACCGAAGCCGAATTGCCCAGGCTGCTGATGCCGGCGACCAGCGTGGCGAACACCAGCGGCGCGATGATCATCTTGATCATGCGCAGGAAGATGTCGGTCACCAGGCTGAAGTAGCCGGCGATTTCCTTGGCCATTTCCGGCGAACCCGCGTAGGTATTGCAGCCCCAGCCTACGAGGATGCCGAGGCCGATCGCCGCGGCAATGTACTTGGGTAGTTTCTTGTTGTTCATGTCGACCTCTGTGGTTAAGGGTGGCGCGATTTGCAGGCTACGCCGACCGCCAGAGGCAGTTGATGAGGATGCACCATAGTTTGATGCATTTTTGTCATAGTCTTCTATTGCTCACGATCTACTGCCAATTGTCGAGAATCAATCTACATCAGCCATGAACAACCGATGCGATCGGTCCGATCTTGAGCTGTTCATCTGGAGAACTGCGCTCAACAATGCAAAGCTTGATGCCAGTCGTTGCAACCCTGCGAGCCAGACATGCAAACCAAGTGGATCGATGACCTGCTAGCGGTCGCGGAAACCAAGAACTTCTCCCGCGCTGCCGACCTTCGCTGCATCACCCAGTCGGCGCTGTCGCGGCGAATCAAGTCATTGGAAGAATGGGTGGGCGTGGAGCTCGTCGACCGTGGCACCTATCCCGTGCAACTGACCAAGGCGGGCCAGACCTTTTGTGATGAGGGCCGCGATGCGTTGTCGGCGTTCATGGACCTGCGTTCGGCCCTGCGCCGCGGGGATCGGATGCCTGGGCGCTCCATTCAGGTGGTTGCCGGGCACACGTTGTCGATGACGTTCGTGCCCAAGTGGTTCGCCGAATTCCAGCGGCGCAACGGCTACTTCAACGCCCGGGTTCTGGCGGCGAACGTGCAGGAGGCGGTGATTGCGCTGGCCGAGGGCGGCTGCGACCTGATGATTGGCTACAGCCACCCGAGCGCCCCGATCGTGCTCGACCCGGACAAGTTCATCGGCTTGCGCCTGGGCAGCGACACCTTCCTCCCGGTGTCGGCAGCCGATGGCCAGGGCCGGCCGCTGTTCGCGCTGTGCGGCACACCCGCCACGGCACTTCCCTACCTTGCCTACACCGCGACGTCGTTTCTGGGCCGGGTCGTCGACGTGATCCTGCATGCGCAGCAGCACAAGCCGAACCTGGAGCGTTTCCATGAAGCCGACATGGCCATGCACCTGATGCGCATGGCGCGCGAAGGCTACGGGATCACCTGGCTGCCGGAATCTGCCGTGGAGGATGAACTGGCCACGGGCAAGCTGGTACGCGCGGGTGACGAATCGTGGACGGCGGAGCTGGAGATCTGGTCATTCCGCTCCATCAGCAATACCAACCAGACGATGCTCGAATTGTGGAGGTCCCTGGAGAAGGATGTGCGATGAGACTGGGCTACCTGCATTGCTATCGCGCCCCATGCAGGCGCAGCGTTGTGCGCCGTCGGCCCACTACAGCGCTGCGCGCCGCCGTGCGAAGCAGGCATAGCCCAGGCCCAGCACACAGAACAGCAGCACGCCCAGGGTAATGATCAGCACCTGGCTGTAACGGGCCACCAGTGCCGGAAAGCCTGCAAACTCACGGTAGACACGCAGATCCGCCACGCCATCGGCATGACTGATACTGATGCCACCTTGGCGAATCTGCGAGTAGTCCGCATCGAAGTACACCCACACCTTGCAGTTGCCGCCCTTCTCGATGCTCGGGATCTCGACCACCGGCGTCGAGATTTCCATGATGGTGTCGTTGCCCGATGCATCTCGTACCTGCACCAGCCCTTTGGCTGGCAGGCGAATGCTCACCTCGCGGACCACACTGTCACCGGCGTTGTGCAGGTCGATCAGCAAACCCGTGCGGTGATCGACCAGACCCGCCTCGAAAGGTTTGGCAAACAGCTGCGCATAAGGGGCCTGGACCAGCTCGATCAGTCTGTCGATCTGCTCTTGGCTCAGTTCGCCTTGGCCAATGGCATTGATACGCCCCTGCAATGACTCGTACTTGAGTTGCTCGCTGGCTTTGCTGATGCGCTCGCTGAACTGGCTCGGGTAGGTGAGGTAGGCGTAAGTGAGGGAAGCTTCAAGACGTGGATCGTCCTTGAACGCCACATAGGCCACAAGCACGGCCATCAGGCCAAGCAGCGTGGCTACAAGGAGTTTCCCGATCTTGTCCCAACTCAACGCGGTATTTCCTTTTGTCGTGGCATGGACGGTGAAAGTGGCCCAAGGGTGCCAATTTCAGGGTGCCTAGGCAAGCACTGTTCAGCGCCGTGCCAGCATGCGTGACACCGCCGTTACCACAGGCTGCCGGGTTGGACGGAGCGCTCAAGCGCACAACGCCCTGTTTAAATGCGTGCGCCCCCTCAAGTCCCGACCTCCCATGCCGATACAGGCAAGTTGCCATCAGCCTGAGTCGGACCTCGTCATGTCTTCCAGAGACTACCTGTACAAGCACCTGCGCCCCGAACTCGTTGCACCCGAATCCCCCGCACAGCCGGTTACAGGTCCCGCACAGCGCAGCACCGAACCGCGCTTCACCCTCGAACGGGATGTAGTGCTGTCGGCCAGTATCCGCCAGCAGCTCGATGAGGCGCTGGTCAAGATCCGCCACCACGACGTGATCTACAACACCTGGGGCTTTGCTGCGGTCGACCCCACGGGCAAAGGGACCTTGCTGAACTTCCACGGTGCCCCGGGCACCGGCAAGACCCTCACCGCAGAGGCCTTCGCCGGCAGCATCGGCAAGCGTTTGATCAACGCCAGCATCGCCGACCTCGAAAGCAAGTTCATGGGCGATACCTCGAAGAACATCGTCAACTTGTTCGAAACAGCTCGCAGTGAAGACGCCGTTCTGTTTCTCGATGAGGCCGACACCTTGCTGGGCCAACGCCTGTCCTCGGTCACCCAGGGCATCGACAACGAAGTCAACGCGATGCGTTCGACGTTGCTGATCGAGCTGGAGAAGCACCCGGGCGTGGTGATCTTCGCCAGCAACTTCGCGCGCAACTACGACAGCGCGTTCGTCAGCCGCATTTCCCAGCACATCCATTTCGAGTTGCCAGGCGATGACGAGCGCCGGGCAATCTGGGCCAGGCTGCTGGTGCCCGGTATTCCGCTCGGTGCTGACCGTGAAGGGCTGCTCGACGGCCTGGTGGCACCCTCTGCCGGCCTGTCGGGCCGCGAGATCCGCACCTGCCTGCGGCTGTCGCTGCCCAAGCCGTTGCTGCCTGAAGGCGGCGGCGTGCTGCTGGCCTCGCACCTGCTTGAGGCCATCGAGCAACTGCACAAGGCTCGTAACGAAATTCAAGTTTCCGCGCCGGGCGACAACCCCCGACGCACCGATATCGCACGCAAACTGTTGGGCGTTCACCCAAGGAGTGACGGATAAATGGGCTTGTTTAGCAAAATCAAAGGCTTGGTCAGCAAAGCGGTCAAAGTGGTCAAGGAAAAGGTTGTGCAGGCCATCAATTGGCTGGCCGATGAAGCCGAAGTATTCGTTGGCGAGGTCAAGCGCCTGTACAAAGCCGCCAAACCGTACATCTCAAAGGCGCGCATGGTGGTCCGCGCGATCGCCACCAGCGTACCCCTGCCTTGGGTCCAGGGCGCCGCCCTGGTGCTGGACAAAGCACTCGCCACCCTGGAGCACCTGGACACCCATCCGCTCGCGGCAAGAATCGAGGCGGCGGTGCAATGGGTCATCGCCCGCGCCCGTGACGCCAAGCGCCACCTGCTCAACGACCAGGAAGTGGCCGAAGCCGAACAGCGCGCCGCAGATATCGAGGCCGCCATGGCCAAGGTCGGCGACACCGAACGCGAGGTACTCAAAGGCCTTGCCATGAGCAACCGCTACGAACTGGTCCGCGTGCGCATCAATCGCCTGGTCGAGGACGAGGCGTTCGTCAGCTTCGACCACTACCTGCGGATCCGCGCCGTGCAGAAGCTGCTGCCGCTCTACGAGGCGCAGATGGAAGCGGTCAAGGACATCCGCAACGTGCTCGATGAGCCGCTGTTCATCATTACCGTTGCCGGTCAACTGATCGAGGGCCATGCCGAACTCGACGACCAGTCCCTGGAGCGCCTCGACGCGCTGACCACCGAACGCTTCGGCAAGCCGGTGATTCCGTTCGTGTTCGAAGAAATGATCAACGTCTGGGGCCTGGACCTCAAACAGCACCAGGATGCCTGGGAAGAACTGAGCCAGCGTGTTTCCCGCGACCGCGTGATCCTGCGCCGCCTGAACGCCGAAGCCGAGTTCGAGCCCCTGCCGGTCGAAGAAGCCAAGGTGCTCGACGACCTGCGCAAGCTGCTGCCGGTCGATGAGGCGCGCCTGGACAAGCTTGGCGCCGAAGTGCGCGCCAAGCGCAACTACGTGTACGCCGCCGAAGGTTTCCTGCAACTGCTGGAGAACGATGAGCAACGCCTGATCGACCAGGACCGTGAGTACCTGATCGATGACGGTGTGGAAGTCGGCGAACTGCTGATTCGCTGCGCGCAGAACGGCGAGAAGTGGGAAAACCTGGCAGCTGACGAGCAGTCGCTGATCATCAGCTTCGCCAACATCTTCGAAGCAGACTGCCGCAAGCGTACCGAACAGTTCACCCTGATCGAGGTGGCGGCGTGAGTGGCGGCGTCCTGCAGTTCCTCTCCCCGTCCCTGGGCAACCCGCTGGAGATTGTGTTCTTCAGCGTGATCATGGGCGGCATGCTGATCTCGCTGATCACCGCCGAGGTGTTCGGCCGTGCACCCGCCTGGGAGCGTAACTGGCAGGGTGGCACCCACAAGGGTGCGCTGGACATCGAGCATGGCTCGATCGGCGAGTTGGGCCAGGCGGTTGCCACCCTGCCCGAGCGCATGGTCGGCAACATGCCGGGGCTGTTGCTGATCGTCGGCTTGCTCGGCACGTTCCTGGGCCTGGGCATGGCGCTGGACAAAGCCTCGGCGATTCTCCAGGGCAGTGCCGACTCGCTCAATGCCATGAGCGACTCCCTGGGGCAATTGACCGGGATGATGAAAGACCTGGGCACCAAGTTCAAAACCTCGACCTGGGGCATCATTGCCTTCATCGTGCTGAAACTGTGGGACTCGGCGCGCTGGTCGGCGGAGAGCCGCCGCACCGGCTGGTGTGTCGACCGCATGAAACGCGAGATCGACCAGTCGCGCCTGGCGCAGAAAAACCTCGACGACGCCCGCAACCTTGCCGCCCGGGAAACACTGCAGGCGGTGGGTGAACAACTGGTGCAAGCCTTCGTGACGCAAAGCCAGTTGCTCGGCAACGAGCTCAAGCAAGTCAAGATCATCGAATTCAAACGCGGCCAGAAGCAGGACGAGCAGTTCGGCCAGCTGGCGGCTCACCTGGGCAAGCACCTGCAGCAACTGCAGCAGTTGACTGCACCCGCCGGCCATCTGGCGACACTGGCCAGCTACAGCGCGCACCTGCCACGTCTCGACCTGCTGGAGCGCCACGGCGAATCGCTGCAGAACATCGACGCCGGGCTGGGGCGACTGCAGGAACAGACCACAGGCCATGCGCAGACCTTGCTGGATGCCATCGACCAGCGTCATCAGGAAAACCTGGACGCTCGACGGGCTGAGCATGACGCACTGCTGGCTCAGTCCCGCCAGGATGCCGAGCTGGCTGATCGTCACGCTCAACACCAGTTGAGCGCGTTGGCCGAGCAGCATCAGGCGCACCTGGACGCTCAACGCGTTCAGCATGACGCACTGCTGGTTCAGGCCCGTCAGGATGCCGAGCTGGCTGATCGTCACGCTCAAACCCAGTTGGCCGCGTTGGCTGAGCAGCATCAGGCACTGCAGGACGCCCAGAAAACGCTCAACCAAGACCTGCTCAGCCAGGCCCGCCAGGAGGCCGATCTGGCAGATGGCCGTGCGCACAACCTGCTCAGCGCCCTGGCCGAAGCGCATCAGCAGCAGTTGGCTGCCCAGCGCGCACAAGGCGACGAACTGCACGAGCAGCTCAAGACCTTGGCCACGCTCACCGCCGATGGCAACCAGTTGATCGAGGTCGTGGGCCAGCACACGTTGGCCAGCCAGCAGAGCCTGGACCAGTTCGTCGGTTCAAGCACCGACAACCTCAAGGCCCTGGAGCAGGCCGGCACCACCATGGGCCAGGCCGCAGAGCACCTGGCGACCTCGGCCAAGGCCCTGGAAACCAGCGTGGAAGTCATGGAGAAGAACGTCAGCGGCGCCATCGACACGCTCAACGACGACTTCCAGGGCCATCTGCACAACATGCAAACCAGCCTCGATGGCAACATCGTGCAGCTGCGCGACGTGATGAACCAGCTGCAGTCCGGGCTGATGGAAAACGTCAATCAGATGAGCCAGGACTTCTCGCGCAACACCACGGCGATGTCGGAGAACCTCAAAGGTGCCACCGACAACATTTCCCAGGCGGTCGAGGGGCTGACCGGCGAGGTGAATGACGTCATGGCCAAGGTCAGCGAGAACATCGAGGCGGCGAACGCCACGCAGCGCAAGGTTGGCGCCATGATCGTCTCGACCAACGACGGCTTGAACGCCACCATCGATCAGATGACCAAGCAGATGGCGATGATCGCCGGGCAGGTCTCCGAAGGGTTGAGGGATGTGTCTGAAAACAGCAAACGCATGGACCGCGTCGGCAAGCAGTTGGTGAAGTTCCCAGAGCTGGCGGAGAGCCTCGACAAACTCCACGAACACTTCCAGGCCCTGCTGCAGCAAGGCGCACTGACCACCCAGGTTCTCGAAAAGCTGCCGAGCGAACTGCGCGCGGACCTGAGCCAGAACGGTCGCTTGCTGTCCAAGGCCGTGAGCAACCTGGAGCAGCTCTCCCAGCAACTGAACACGCTGACCCTGTGCACGGCGGACAAAGTCGGCGAGCAGTTCTCCAATCACCTGCAGCCATTGCACCGGGCCGCGGATTCCACCGTCGCGCTGCTCAAGCGCATGGCCGATCAAGCCCAGCCCGCGCAGGCACGACAGCCCTCCGATGAGTCCCTGACAGCGTGATCAGCCCATGAAAGAAAAACCCAACGAGTGGGTCTCGATTTCCGACCTGATGGCAGGCGTGATGGCCGTGGTGATGCTGATGCTGGTGGTGTCGGTCATGCAGAACAAGGCTGCCGAGGCCGCGATGCTGGTCGAGAAACAGCAGATGGAGGCTGCCCGCCAGGCGGAGCGCAGCAAGGGCGAGGTTGCCCAGCGCGCTCGCCTGAGCAAGCTGTTGGCCGACATGCAGTCGGATTTGCGGCGCACAGGCGAAACCGAATTGGTCGACGTCGACATCCAGAACCGCCGCCTGACCCTGCCCGACAATGCCTTCGCCCGCGGCAGTGCGTGTATTACACCAGCGGCTCGGGATGCGCTGACGTTGCTCAGTGCCCGAGTGGCCACGTTCATCAAGGATTATGGGCAGGGGCAGGTGCTGGTCGAAGGACACACCGACAATCTGCCGGTCTCCCGCCCTGTCACGGATTTCGCACGGTTCTGCACCGTGTATGACGACAACTACACACTGTCTGCCGCGCGAGCCAGGGAAGCACGCAAACTGCTGATCCAGGCCTTGGACGCGCAGCAGGCGCTGCGCGTGGTAGTGGCCGGATACGGTGATTCCCGCCCCAAACCCGGGGTAGACCCTGCCAGTGCGCTCAACCGTCGGGTCGAGGTGCAATTGGTGGTGGCGACCGAGCTGCCGGCCAAGCCGTGAGCTGCGCAGCGGTGGCCCCGGTGGGCCATCGCCATGTGAACCTTTGTTGGCACAAGACACCTTGCCAGACGGGCTGCTTAGAACTTTTCCCTATTTATCGGTCTATGTAGAGGCACATCTGCCGGGTGCGCGCGAAGGCGCTCCCCAGGCAGATGGCAACATCTCCCTTAGTCCGTCAGAGGTTGTCTTCGCCCATGAATTTCCATGTCCCCCGGATGGTGCTGATTGGCCTGTTCGCGTTAGCGGCAATGGGTTCGGCATCCGCCACACAGATGAAATCGGTGAAAGTCGATAGCGCGACCGCCGCCCGCAGCGTGACTGCGCAGGCTCCCACTGTCGGCAATCCTTGGCCGGATCTGGCCAGCGCGACCCACGCCAAGAGCGGTCCCATGCTGGCGCACGATGACCGCTACCGGCACGACGAGCGCTGGGACGACCGCAGAGACGACTGGCGACGCGAGCAATGGCGCAAGGAGCAATGGCGTAGAGAGCAATACCGCCGCGAGGCCGAGCGCCGCCGTGACTGGGAACGCCGCCATCGAGCCATGGAGCATCGCTACTACGACGATGATCGCCGCTACTATCGTCGCTGATCTGTAGAGCCCTCTGCCGCCGGAAGACTTCGACGGAGCGATGAGCGATACTATTACGCCATCACTCCGAAAGGATTCGCTTCATGAAGCGCATTTTTGCACTGTCACTGCTCGTGATCTCTCTCGCCGCGTGCGACAAGGCGACAGAAAGCACCAGCCAGGCAAGCCAAGCTCCGGCACAGTGCGCAAAGGACACCGATTGCAAAGGCGAGCGCATCTGCGAGAGCGGTCAGTGCACCAGCCCCAGCACACCGACGGCCCTCGCTGCCAACCCTAAGCCGCTTGTGAACACAGCCCCGTCAGCGCCCAGCATTGCTTATCAAGCAGTGCTGGTCTCGGGTGATGAAATTGGCCCCTTTACCCTCAGCGGCCAAGAAATAAACTACGTTTCCCGCGCTGGCGTGACCAACATCATGGAGCAGGTGATCGACGAACCTGAGTACGCAACTTATGTTGTCGTCGAAAAAGCTTATGCATTTGGCCCCAACAAGTACGTCCTGGTCATCTCCACTGGCGAAGGCGGCAACAGTTGCCCTGCCACGACGTACGCCGTCAGTTTCGATACTCAAACAGATGCTGTCGATGGCAAGACCACAGTAGACGGCTGTTCGGAGGCCGTTGACTCACTGGCAGATGGCAATAAGCTCATTATCAAGAAAGACGGTGTGGCCACCGAGGTCTACAACGGTTTGGTCCAGTAGATAGAACCCACGGACAGGCCCATCGCCAAGGGTGTGGCCTGCTTGCTGCACCCCAGGGAGAACCCAATGAGTGTCGACTGGCACGCGGGTCCGATCACCCGTACTACCCCACTTGATAAGCACTACCGCAACACGCATACGGTCCGACGATTCTTGATGGCCCAGTGTGGCGAGTGCTTCAAGTTCGATCGCGCTTTCATGGCGTGGATCAAGAGCGGCGCCCCTTGCAACATGGGTGAAGTTGCAGATGAATGGCTGCGCAGGCGTCGCTGAGCGCTACCCGTGCTGGGAGATCGATTGCATGGCCATTGGCATCCCTTGCAGCTATCAAAGTCCCGCGCCGAAGCGGTACTGCCAGATGATGGCATAGCCATCGTATTCACTTCCGGTACGGCTATACGCACCTTTGCTTGCGGACAGTTTCAGTGAATGATTGCGGTCCACGGGCAGAGTAAGTGTGACCCCGTAGCGTGAGTTTTCTTGATAGTCGTGGTTGCCGACGCCATCAATCGAGGTACTGCCACCCGCCAGGTAAGTTGTATCCAGCGAACCCCACACACCGTTGCCAAAGGCATAGATAAGATGCGCCTGTAGCTGATAGAGCGGCTCTTGAGACGCCGTGCGGTTACCGAAGTAGTCATCATTGTCGGTGAAAAAGGTGGTGGCTGCGGCCAACTCCATCGTCACCGCCCCCAGCCGCTTGGAGATCCCCAGTTCCGGTTTGAATGACCAGCGATTGTTACCCAGGTTTACCAGCCTGCCAGCATCGTATTGGCCAAGGGGTGCGGTGATCGCCAGGCTGGTACCGATAATCACATCCTGCTGATAGTCGGCGAATTCGGCCAGGGACAATGCCGGAGCGCCATACAGGTTGACCGAGAAGCGCAATCTAGGATCGATCAGGCCGGTTACATCGCGCTCCCTCGGTTCACCGGCAAATAACGCAGTCCCCTTCAAGTGCGCCCTGGGTATGACGATATCGAACTTCCCGGATCGACCCCAGACGTCCAAGGACCGGGCAAAGGCAAACACCGCCGCCTTGATCCTGAGTTTGCCATTCTGCAGCGGTACGGACGGGCTGGCCGTGACACTGCCATCCATATCGCTGTAGCCCATGAGCAGGAAATTGATACCCACAGGCGTATTGGCGTAAGACCTGGGTTCGAGGTCCTCGGCGACGGCTTCGCAGCCAACCAGGATGAACGATGCGGATACCAACCGAACCAGCCTGCCCCTGCAGTGCTTGTGTAGCGTCGACATTCACTCGCTTCCTGTGAGGTCGCTGGGAGCGCTATCTATTGTTGTAGTTGATCTGCACCCTTTCTCCATTCGACTCACAGTCGGTGTTTATCGTATTCCCTGAGCAGGCATCCAGCGTGGATGCAAACCCAGTACCCTCGACCTGCGCAGCCGTAGTAGCGTTCCGCGTTCGACGAACTGCCACGGTCCGTTGCGGATAAGCCCATGGACCGGGCCACTGACGAATCAGGATGTCCAATGGAACGTGTACAAGCGATTGATCAAAAAGCAATAGATTCGGCCCTGATAGCGTTTTCCCGCTACAAGATCGGAGAAATCAAGATTTTCGACCTGGAATGCGCAATGAGTTTCGAAGTCGGCGAAGCGCTGTCCAAGACTGACTTAGTCAGATTCTCGATTTCCAAGATGGTGTCTGGCCGATATCGCATCAGCGACGAAGGAGAGAACTCGATCACGGACGCTGGACGAGCTCGTCTTGAGGCGCTTCGCGGGTAACGCCTGCGGCTAGAGCCATTACTGCCAGCTTCACCTCAAACGCTGGAATGCCCCTCCCCCAGCGGCGAGGTGAAGCGTGCGGCAGCAGGGAAGTTCCCCGCTCCGGCTCGGTGAGCAGCCCACTAAATCAAATCGCCGCCCTGCGAGCCAACCCAATTCAGGGTGTGGCATGACCCGCCGGTGGGGCTCATCTGATGGACTCTAGAAACGCCCATGACGCCACGGCTGTAAGGACCACCATGGCTGCTACCACGAAGATCATGTAGCGGAAATCGTCCTCGGTCATTACGGCATTCCCCCAAATTTCCTGTGTTTGAGGGGAAGAGCAACACCCGTACCAACACCTTGCCGCATCGCGCCCACGGGGGAACCGATACTGCCCGACACAATTCGCGCGCGCGGTTATTTACCCTATGTCGAGTTGGCCGCCTTGTCAGCCGCAGGCGCACCCTCGGAGGCGATCCGCCGGGCGAGACCAACGCCCCAGGCAAGCGTTCTGGTCATTGATTCGCCAGGTCGAGAGTCAAATGTTTCCTCATGCAACGCCATGCCCGCTGGGGCATAGACGCCGATGAACATCTGCGTAGTGCCGGTGCGCGAAAGCCTCACCTGCACATCGATGTAAGTGCCGTCATGCAGCGTTTCATCATGGGTTCGGTGGTGGAGAGTGGGGTCTGCCCAGCCCCAGAATATATGGCCGCGTACTCTCATACAGCCCTCCTGCAACCGTCGTTCAGTTGGTCGTACAATCCCAAAATAGCCAAAGCAAAGCGCTGATCAAGTCATTCATTTGGATTGCGAATTGCTTCCGACGACTGGCAACTTTTCCTATACCGAGCCCCCTAACATTAATGATTTTGCAGTCATTTACTTTTGAGGTGAGATCATGGCGCAAACCGACGTGCTCATTGTTGGCGCAGGCCCGACTGGGCTGGTTCTAGCGCTTTGGCTCACCCGGCAAGGTGTTTGCGCAAGGATCGTCGACAAGAGCAGTGGTCCAGGCGAAGCTTCTCGCGCCATGGCTGTTCAAGCCCGCACGCTGGAGCTCTATCGCCAGCTCGATATGGCCAAGGCCGTGATAGCTGCCGGCTATAAAACACCGGCCATGAACCTGTGGGCACGAGGCAGCCACAGAGCCCGTATCCCCTTGATCGATGCAGGCAAAGAGGTATCTGCGTACCCCTTTGTGTTGATTTATCCCCAAGATCGCCATGAGCGCTTATTGGTGCAGCAACTCCAGTCACTTGGCGTGGAGGTGGAATGGCAGACCGAACTGCTGTCTTTCGAAGAGGGCGAAGGCCATGTCACTGCCCACCTTAAACAGGCTGATGGGCGAGAAAAATCCATCACTGCCACTTACCTGGCGGGATGCGATGGCGCTCGATCGCTGATTCGGCATGAGATCGGCAGCGCTTTCGAGGGTGGCACCTACAAGCAGCTTTTCTATGTTGCGGATGTCAGGGTAATTGGCATCGAGCCTGCGGGTGAGGCACACATCGCTTTTGATAAATCCGACTTTGTGCTGCTCTTGTGCTATGGCGAAAAGGACCAATACCGCCTGATTGGCACCGTACGTGATGAGCGCGCCGAGCATCCTGAGCTGCTGACGTTCGCGGACGTTGGCCATGATGCCATCAACGGCTTGAAGCTCCAGATTACCGAAGTGAACTGGTTTTCCACCTACCGTGTTCATCATCGTGTCACGGATCATTTCCGCCGTGGCAGGGTGTTTCTGCTCGGCGATGCCGCGCATGTTCATAGCCCGGCCGGTGGCCAGGGCATGAACACCGGCATTCTGGACGCGATCAACCTGGCGTGGAAATTGGTAGCGGTGGTGAAAGGCAAGGCGCCCGATACATTACTCGACAGCTACCAGATTGAACGTCAGGCATTTGCCCGCACGCTGGTGGAGACAACTGACAAACTGTTCACGTTTGCTACCGCCCAGGGCGGATTCGCCGACTTTGTACGTACTCGCATCGCACCGATCTTCGCCAGCGTTGCGTACAAGAACGAAAACGTCCGTGAGTACCTGTTCCGAGTGGTTTCGCAAACCACCCTTAATTACCGCAGCAGCCCGCTGAGTCAAGGGAAGGCCGGTGGGGTTCAGGGCGGTGATCGCCTGCCTTGGCTGCCGGGGGTCAGTGGGGACAACTACGATTCTCTGGCAGCCATCCAGTGGCAAGTGCATGTTTACGGAGAAGCCAAGGCAGGCTTGTCCCAATGGTGCACGCAGCACGGCATTCCACTGCATGTTTTCGCTTGGGAGCAGGCGTACGAGAAAGCCGGCGTTGCCAGAAATGCTACTTATCTTATTCGGCCTGATACTTATGTCGCGCTGGCTGATCCTGATGGGGAAGCATCCACCTTGAACCGATATTTTGAGGAGCATGGCGTTATGCTGCCCAGTTGAGTAATCACATGGCTAGCTTCCATCGCTCCCACGGCGCCCAGGCAATCAGAAAATGCCTGAGAACTCGAAATCTTCGGTGGGGCGAAAAGGGGAAATACCAATAACCGACAAACGTATAGGCATAAAAAAT
>RCUU01000808.1_pt1 | contig 16488 bp, 11 predicted proteins | sample 2166211 | NCBI WGS metagenome assembly RCUU01 (sample SAMN09932620, study PRJNA488358) | compost metagenome | feature: garden; material: soil; isolation source: compost soil in phenylacetic acid-enriched culture | place: Germany: Experimental Botanical Garden Goettingen | collected 2016-01-27
CCGCTTAAAGAAAGAGCAGAAGCTGGAGATTGATGCTACAGTTCAATATTTGCTCAACAAACAGAAGGAAAGACTGTTGTTTAAAGATTTGGAAGTTGACAGTCCTTATAATACGTATAGAAATATTGGGCTACCTCCGGGACCTATCAGCAATCCAGGGCTGGCCTCCATTCAGGCGGCACTCGAACCTGAGGCTTCTGAGTACTATTTCTATGTGACCAAGAAAGATGGTACACAGGGCCATTTGTTTGCTAAGACCTACAAGGAACATTTAGCCAATATCGAAAAAAGCAAGCAAGAATCAAAATAAAATATTAAAATGAAGAGTGGTGCGGTTGTAATAACTGTACAAGTAGGAGGTACAACATGACTAACAAACCCGAATTGCTAGCGACAGCAGCATCCTTAGAGGAAGCTGCTGCTTTACTGGATGCCGGAGCAGATGCATTGCTCATCGGGGATGACCGTTTCGGCATGCGACTAGCCGGACATTTCTCTCTGGAGGATACAGCTGATGTCGTAGAAATGGCACATGCGCGTGGTTGCAAAGTATACGCCGGATTAGGTGGGCTCATGTCCAACCTTCTTCTCGAAGAGCTTCCTGCCTATGTGAAGGCTTTAGGTGAAATTGGTGTTGACGGTATTGAATTCGGTGATCCTGCTGTGTTAACCACAGTGAAGATGGAAGCACCTGGGATGAAACTGCATTGGAATGCGGAAATGACCTCTACCAATTACGCAACCGCGAATTATTGGGGGCGTAAAGGTGCTTCTCGCGTCGTTCTTGCCCGTGAGCTGAATATGGATGAAATGACGGAAATGGTTCCGCTTTTAGAGGTAGAGGCACAGGTTCAGGTTCACGGCATGACCAATATATACCATTCCAAGCGTAAGCTTGTAGAAAGTTATATGTCACATCAAGGACGTCCAAGTGAGGGCGGCAGCCTTGGCAAGGAACGGGGGCTATTTTTGATCGAGGAAGAACGAGATGACCAAAAGTTCCCGATCTACGAAGACGAGAATGGTACCCATATTATGAGTCCGGATGATATTTGTATTTTGGAGGATCTTCATATCCTTATGGCTGCAGGCGTACAGAGTTTTAAGATTGAAGGATTGTTGAAATCAACAGCGTATAATGTGGCGGTTGTTAAGACTTATCGCAAAGCTATTGATCTCTATGTATCTGATCCAGAAGGTTACTCTTTCCAAGAGGATTGGATGGAAGCAATACGAACGTTGCAGGACCCGGAACGAGAGCTAAGCTTCGGATTTTTCTATAAAGAGCAAGTATATTAAGATTAAATTAATGAGAGTTTTTAGTTCCCCGCAAAGACAAGGTGCGGTACTTAGGGTATAGACATCACTTTGTGGGGCGATGGAGGGGAGAACAGGAATGGGAACCATGACAAAGCCGCAATACAAGGGCAAACGTTACCGTCTGGACAAACCGGAGCTCCTAGCTCCGGCCGGTAATTTAGAAAAATTAAAATTCGCAGTTCATTATGGTGCAGACGCTGTTTATATCGGAGGGCAGAAATACGGTTTGCGTTCAGGCGCAGACAATTTCAGCTTTGAGGAAATGCGTGAAGGTGTTGAATTCGCCAAGAAATATGGCGCTAAGGTATTTGTTGCAACGAACATTTATGCTCACAATGAAGATGTCGCAGGAATTGAAGAATATCTGCGTAACTTATATGAAGCTGGCATTGCTGCCATTATCGTAGCCGACCCAGTCATCGTAGATACAGCACGTCGTTTAGTACCTGGATTAGAGGTGCATTTGAGCACCCAGCAGTCTACACTGAACTGGCAAGCCGTGTCCTTCTGGAAAGAAGAAGGTCTGCCACGTGTTGTGCTTGGACGTGAGACAAGCCTGGAAGAGATCGCCGAGATTAAGAAGCATGTCGATATTGAAATTGAAAGCTTCATCCATGGTGCGATGTGTTCCTCATACTCAGGACGATGCGTATTATCCAATCACTTTACAGACCGTGACTCCAATCGTGGAGGCTGCTGCCAGTCTTGCCGCTGGAAATATGATCTGTTCGAGGATGCACGGCCGGAGGACACTTGGGTGTCTGAAGAAGATCAAGCTGAAGCTGAAGCACAATCTCCGGCACCTATGCTTCCGGGTGTCACTCAGATTCCACTGCATCAGCAAGGAGATAATCCGTTCTCCATGGGATCTAAGGATTTATGTATGCTAGAAAGTATCCCTGAGCTCATTGAAGTAGGTATCGATAGCTTCAAGATCGAGGGACGGATGAAGTCGATTCACTATGTAGCAACTGTCGTTAACGCTTATCGTAAAGCTATTGATGCGTACATGGCTGATCCTGAAGGATACGAGTTGAAGCAAGAGTGGTTGGATGAGCTGAATAAAGCTGCGAACCGTCCGCTTAACACAGGGTTCTTCTACGATACTCCGGATCATGAAGATCATATCTATGAGCCTGAAGAAAAAGCCGCTCCTTATGATTTTGCCGGACTTGTACTGGAATACGATGCGGAGAGTGGAATGGCGCTAATTCAGCAACGTAATCACTTCAAGCCTGGTCAGGAAGTTGAATTCTTTGGACCTAATGATACATTCTTTAAACAGACTGTAGCGGAATTATGGGACGAGGCAGGCAATCCACTTGATGCAGCCCGTCATCCTCTGCAACGTGTTCGGATGAAGGTAGATCAGCCAGTAGCATACTTTGATATGATGCGTAAGAAAAAATCTTGATAGGATACAGGGATGTTCTTTGCTAGAAGAGCATCCCTGTTTTTCTTTTTGACAAAGCTTTCAATAAGTTATATATATTAATCACTAACAAATTAATCCAAGGAGGAAGGGAGCCGAAGGAAGATTTCTTGTCTTAAAATACATAGGTTAAAAGTTATAAAAAAAATATAGTAAAGCTAAGAAAAAAGGCCTAATAAACCGATATATACTATAGTTAGCGCTTTCATATGTCCTCTAATATTAGCGTGTGGATGATCATGATGGGGATCCTGATCAAGATAGTATTAGTGAAAAGCATAAAGAGAGAAGGTTAAAGATGAAGAAGAACAATAAAAAATCTGTAGATGTACAGAACAAAGAAGCAGGCACAGGAAAGACATCCAAGCTAGATGTTAAGAAAAGGATGTTAGGCTTGGGAAGCCAAATCAAGAGAGTGAATCCTATCCAATCTGTCGGAGTGAAGTTATTTCTTATATTCTTATGTTCCACTGTAATCGTAGTTATGTCACTTGGACTTATATCATATTCGAAGACAAAAACAACGATAAAGAATAACGTATCCGAAGCCTATCGTCAGACGATTATCCAGACTGCGGAGAAGCTGGATATTACTCTGAAACAGTATGAGAACTTGGCATTACAGCTTTATTTTGATGCACAAACGCAAACAGATCTAAAGGCTTTGGCAAATGCACAAAGTGCATACGAGAAATTCGAAGCAACAAGCTCCATAAGTAAGAAACTGTCCAGTCAAACTACAACAGATTCTAATATTATCAGTGTCTCTTTGATTCCAGAGTCACCTGAGCAAGATATTGTAACCAGTGGTAGCGGTGGCATTAATCTTGATGGATTACGAGAGCAAGAATGGTACAAGAAGATTTTAGCAGACACTAAAGAATATAATCCATATTATTCGAACGGTGACAAAGGCGGCGCCAAGAATATTTGGTTCTCCACTTCTGTTCAAGGGAATGAAGAAAAAGATATTGCTATGGTAAGATCTCTTAAAAATCTGGGATCAGAATCAAGTTACATAATCATGATTGTGATGAAGAATACACTACTGGAGGAGGCTTTCGCGAGTGTGCAGCTGGGGGATGGCTCCAGAATTCAACTTGTGACTCCTGAAGGTACAGTAGTAGCTTCTTCCAATCCGAAAGATGAAGGCAAGCCATCAGAGTTCTCTTTTATTAAAGAGAGCAAGAAGGATAACACTAATCTAGATGTTCAAGATACAAGCGGCAAACCAATACTGGCTGTGTTTAATCCAATGATCCATGCGGATTGGAAGCTCGCTGGTGTAGTCCCTACAGAAGAACTAGTGAAGGAAGCCCGTCCGATTCTGTTGACGACTTTCATTACGGCTGCCGGTGCGGCACTGCTTGCGATATTTATTGGGATTTGGATGGTTCGGATGATAGCTCGTCCGCTAGCGCGTTTGAAGAATCTTATGGTTCAAGGTGCAGGTGGAGACTTAAGTGTACGAACCGAATATGTGTCTAAGGATGAGATTGGCCAACTGTCAGCGTCCTTTAACCTGATGATGGAGCGTATTACTGAGCTTGTATCGCAAACGACAGAAACCGCTCGAGATGTGCTGGAGACTGCTGGGGAGCTTGGAGAAGCTTCGCGCAAGACAGCTATCTCGGCGAAGGAGATCGCAGCCGCGACGGAAGAAATCGCTGGTGGAGCAGGTAGTCTGGCGCTGGAAGCCGAACGTGGTAATGAGCTTACCGATGTGATAGCTACGCAGATGCAGACCGTGATTAACGCCAACAGTGAGATGGATGAGGCAGCGCGCGGGGTTGGTGAAGCTAGTGCTCAAGGTGCCAAACAATTAACGGATCTATTGGATCAGACTAGCCGCACCGGGGAAAAGACAAGTGCACTTGTCGACCGTGTTAATAATTTGAAAGAAACGGTATTCTCAGTGATTAAGGTGCTGGATGTGATGAAGAGTATCACACAGCAGACGAATATTTTGTCATTAAATGCGACGATTGAAGCGGCACGTGCAGGCGAAGCTGGTAAGGGCTTTATGGTGGTAGCAGATGAGGTGAGACAGCTCGCCGACCAATCGAAGCAGTCTATTGCCCTTGTAGCCGGAATAACCGATAAGATCATAACGGAAATGAACGAAACGGAAGCTGTACTATCTGAAGTTGCCCCTCTCTTCAAAGAGCAAATAAGCTCGGTGAAGAACACGAGTGATATCTTTGTATCCGTAAAAGGACAGATGGATGAATTCATTACCAGTCTGGAATCGGTGACAACAGCAATCAGTAGCTTGAATCATTCGCAAGTGGTGTTGTCAGAGGCAATGGGTAATGTAAGTGCTGTAGCAGAGCAATCTTCAGCGACTTCCGAAGAAGTGGCTTCACTCAGTAATGAGCAACAAAATGTAAGTGATCAACTCGTTTCACTATCAGGTAAGCTGGAAAGTGCTTCAACACAGTTAAAGGACAAGCTGTCATTGTTCACAATAAAATAATAGGGTCCCTAATTAATCATTATAAATTTTGCATAACAAAACCGCTTCTTCACTTTGAGGAAGCGGTTTTGTTATTGTGTAAAGAAGAACTTCCCCGTATAATAATTTTTGTTAGGTAATTAATAATAACAAGTTAGGTAAAAAGGTTAAGGAGAAGGACCCTATGAAAGGTAAACGCATCTTTGGCTGGTGGTCCGTTATCGGGGACATGAGTATGGAACGCAAGCTGCTCCTCGTCTTTTTGATTATAATTACCCTCCCGCTCACCTTCATTAGTGTGTTTACGTACAAGAGTTATTCCGAATCTATTCAGGGCAACACCATTACTTATTCTGAGAAGTTAATCGATCAAATGATGGATGGGGTAGATGATTATATCGAAGATATGAAGCGTATTTCATCTATGCCGGCCTATGTGAACGATATTAAACAAAATTTAATTCGTTCAAACCACTACCATGAGCAGAAAGAGATCATGGGTGGGCAATCAGGCAGTGCAACATTGTTGCCCGGAGATTTTGATCTACTGCTGTCCATTCAGCGGGGGATTGAGGGCAACATTTCATTTATTAACAATATTAAGCGAGGCGCGAACACCGTTTATATTTTTGATGCTTATGGGAATGGCTATTATTCCGCCAAGGATGGAGGAGTACGGCTCGACCTCGATCAAAGCTATAACTATTGGAGCCAGCAGACGAAGGATTCTACAGGAGAGGCACTATTGTTTGGTACCCAATCCTTTACGAGTAATTTGCAAAGCACTCGATATGCTTTTACCGTTGTTCGCAAAATCGTAGATGGTTTGTTAAATCCGATCGGGCTGATCGCGGTAGAAGCGAATATTAGCAATCTGGAGAATCGAGTCACAGAGCTGGATAAAGTAACACATGGTAAATCTCTGATCGTTGATGAGAAAGGGATGGTTGTGTACGACAGCGATAAGAAGCTTCTCGCCACAGATATTTCTAATTCAGACTTGTTCAAAAGGGTTGACGGAATATCCGGAAGTTTCTATGACAAGGTTAACGGAAAAGAACATCTGAATATATATTCAAGCTCTAACAAGACCAATTGGAAGGCCATTATCTCCATTCCTGTGGATGTGCTGATGCGGGATGTGAAGGTGACCCGTAATACAACGCTCGCAGCTACATTAAGTATCATTGTGCTGGCGTTAATCATCTCGATTATTCTTTCCTTTGCACTCACTAAATCACTTTCCCAAATGATTCACCTGATGAAAAAGGTTCAGGGCGGCGATCTAGATGTGATGTTTAGGGTTAAACGACGTGACGAGATTGGTCTGCTCGGGCATCAGTTCAATCGAATGTTAGCGCGGATCAGGCAGTTAATTCAGGATATCTACCGAATCGAAGAACAGAAGAAGGAAGCGGAGCTCCACGCTCTGCAGAGTCAGATTAATCCTCATTTTATCTATAATACGCTGGAGTCCATCCGAATGACTGCTGAACTCAATGATGATATTGAAGCTGCGGATATGATCTCAATTCTAGGAAAGCTGCTGCGGTATAGTACAAGTGATTTGAGTGGTAAAACGACACTGAAGCAAGAGCTTGCCTATGTTCATAATTATGTTGAACTGCTGAACTGTCGCTACCCTAATCGGTTCGTACTTGAGATCGATGTGCCGAAGTCTTTAGATAATTACGCTATGATCAAGCTGGTCTTTCAGCCGATCATAGAGAATGCTGCCTACCATGGTTTAGATGATAACAAACCGCAAATGCATCTTAGCATCCGTTGTGAGATGACTGAGGAAATGCTCTTGTTTCATCTTAAGGACGACGGCTGTGGAATGGATGAGATCACTTTAGCGCGATTGAACGAGGGGCTGCAGAAAGAAAGTCCTCCTAAGAAAAGTATCAATGGGGGCATTGGTATGAAAAATATACAGCAGCGTGTGCGCCTTCATTATGGAGCGGCTTTTGGAATTGTGGTATATAGTGAGCTTGGGCAAGGGACAGATGTTATTTTGTCTCTACCATTGCTGGAACCGGAAATGATTAGATTACCTGACTGAACAAGAGGGGGCTGTCCGTTGAAGGGGATGAGAGTACACTGGTCTATGCATGCCATTCTGCTGCTTCTCTTTTTATTATCGATTAGTGGGTGTGAGAACAATGCCAAGCAGACGGAATCTACAGTGCCTCCAGTTGAAAACGAGGTGAAGTCTGACTTATCCGGCACCATAGTCATGACGACCAATCGAATTGATCTGATTGAGAACGGAACCTTAAAAAGATACGCAGATCAATTCAAGTTAAAATACCCCGGAGCGAATGTCGAGTTTGAAGGTCTGTCCAACTACGCCACGGATATTTTGGTACGGTTGTCCACTAAGGATGCTGGTGATGTACTGCTGCTCCCGGTGAACCTTCCTGCAAAGGAACTGGATTATTTTTTCGAACCACTGGATGAAGAGATTACTGCTGGTGAGCGGTTCCCTTCCTTTTCTAGTTATGGGGGCAAACGATATGGGATATCGACGGGGACTACTACGGTAGGGATTGTCTATAATAAAAGGGCCTTCGAAAAAGCGGGAATTCCATCTGCTCCACGGACATTGGATGAATTCTACGAGGCATGCGCTAAGTTGAAACAGGCAGGAGTTATCCCGCTGTATATGAATTATGGGGCGGTTTGGCCATTGCGTGAATGGGGGAATACTCTAGTTAACTATATGGCAGGTGATCCGGAATATCTTAATAATATGGTAAATGAGGATAGTCCGTGGCAGCTTGATAATGAATGGGGACAATCCATTTCCATAGCTAGGACCCTAATCGCCAAAGGTTATGTTGAAGATGAGCTATTCTCGAACAATTGGGAAATATCAAAGACAAAACTCGCTAAGGGACAAGCAGGTATGTATCTAGTTGGAAATTGGACGATTAGACAAGTCCTTGATATTGGAGCTTCGCCAGATGATATTGGATTCTTCCCGTTTCCATATGATAATCGCGACACTCATTATGCGCCAATCAATTCAGACTGGTTCATGGGAGTAAGTAAATATAGCAAGAATAAAGAGCTGGCTATGGCTTGGTTGAATTTTTTTGTAAAAGAGACTTCCTATAAAAATGATTGGGGCTTCCTTCCTGCTGATGGCAGTCTGAATCCTTTTATGCCGCAGTATCAAGAGTTTCTATCGTATAAACCCAAGCTGCTGGATGCCACAGTTCAAAGTGATGTTTTCATTGATATCGCCAATCGTGCCAAGCTATCCTTTTGGTCCGGTGATTATATACAGGAGTTGCTTGCTGCGCCTGATTTACAGCAAGCTTTTGATGAATTAAATGCAAAATGGAAAGAAGCGCGGGCAGAAACACAGGTGGCTTCACAGCCTTAAATAGATGGTACATAAATTCAAGTATATCTGGAGGGTTTTAAATGGCTAAAAAGGTCACCATGCAAAAAATAGCTGATCATCTCGGTGTATCTAAATTTGTTGTCTCCAAGTCACTTTCGGGTAAAGCTGGCGTTAATGAGACGACAAGAGAACGTGTGATTCAAGCGGCTTCGCAGTTAGGCTATTTTACGCAAAAGAATGCTTTTGTCCAAGGGATTAAGCGAACGCCTCCGGTAGTGGGTAGTGATCGGAATAAGCAATCTGTGCTTGTATTAATGCCGAATATCCGCTCACAGACTCAGGATTCCTTGTATTGGGGAAAGATTGTGGACGGCATTGCTCTTGCGCTGGATCAGGAAGGACTTGGGATGGTGATCATCTCTGAGAATCGTGCGGATAATTTCGTCAATATTTTGAACCCAAGCGGAATTCTTGGATTGGTGGGTGTAGGCGAAATCTCCACTTCTTTACTTCTTGAGGTACATCGCATCGGCCTGCCGATGGTGTTGATTGACCATGAAGATCCATTAATTCCGAGTGATACTGTATTCGCGAATAATGTGGATTCCATGGCTCGGCTTACGAATCATTTGATGGGGACAGGCCATACACAAATGCATTTTATCGGGAATATTGGATTTTCACGCAGTTTCCGGGACCGGTGGATTGGCTTCCGTAGTGCACTGGAGGAGAGTGGGATAAGGCTGCCTTTGGAAGATGATGCGAATCTCTTTTTGGAAGGGGTGGAGGAAGATGTATTCCAGGAGGATTTTAAAAATTGGGTGCTGAAGCGGAAAAAAGCTAGAACACTTCCAACCGCCTTGGTCTGCGCCAATGACAAAACAGCACTCTCGGTCAGTGATATCCTGAAGGCAGAAGGCCTTAATATTCCAGGGGATATCTCGGTTACTGGCTTTGATAATATTGAGGATGCCTCAAGAGGCGTTCCGCCGCTTACTACTGTACATGTCCCTAAAGAAGCGATGGGCCGGGCGGCCGTGGAGAAGCTGCTCAGTCGTATTCTTCACCCCTCTGCACCACTGGAGAAGATCCTGATCGCAGCAGACATAGTACATCGTGATTCTGTGGATAGTCCGCGAGGCTAGATTAATTAGTGATGAAATATATAGATGCCATGGTTTAGTTGGGGGGAATGCGGTTATGACAGAAGTGATTACAATGCCAAAGATTGAAGGCAAGCATATTCATCTGCGGGGTGTAGAAGAGTCCGATCTGGACGTCTATTACAACTTTTTACTTGATGATGAGATGGGACGTCTAACAGGGTCGCAAGGAGAAATCTCTCGCGAGCAAACTGCGGCCTGGATTCGTAAGATTAGTGTTCCAGCCGAAGAACGTGTAGATCTTATGATTATAGTAAAAGAAACCGATGAGCTCATTGGAGAAGTGGTGCTGAACGAAATAGATCCAGACAACCGGAGTGCAAATATTCGGATTGGCATTCGTGGACATGAGCTTCGGGGGAAAGGTTATGGTACTGAAGCTATGACTCAAATGCTACGATATGGCTTTGAAGTCTTGAAGCTGCATCGTATTCATCTGGGGGGATATCCTTTTAATCCAAGAGCCATTCATGTCTACGAGAAGCTTGGTTTTCAACGTGATGGAGTGGAGCGGGATGCTCTTTATGTAGATGGAGAGTTTCATAATTTGATTTTGATGTCTATGCTGGAGGATGAATACCGGGCATTGTACAATTAAAAAAAGTGAACCTGAAGGGAGGAGCATCTTACGTAAACGTAATTTCCTTTTCAGGTTCACGACTGACCTATTTTGAGCTTAATCTATAGGATATAATCATCAATGGGCTGGAAAGTATGGACGTTCACAGGTCCCACATGACCCAAAAATGCAAAACAGCGATCCTCCGATAATCGGAGAATCGCTGTTTTGCTGATAAGAGGATAATTTTACAATGCTAAATTACGATCAATAAGGGCGATACGTTGCTCTACACAGGCATAAGAACGAAGGGGATCTTCTGGAGTGTTCAGCACGTAATCTAACATTTGGTCAACCGTAGTTGTAGCTACATGGATGCGGGTGTCGGAGGAAGCGTAGTAGATATAGATCTCACCGTTATTCCGTGCAATTACACCGTTACAGAATACAACATTGGAGACATCACCGACACGTTCTTCACCGTCCGGTGCGATGAAATGACCGCCTGGTGAATGTGTGACTTTGTTTGGCGCCTCCAGATCAGATAAAAAGGCATAAAGGACGTATCTAAGCCCAGCGGCAGTGTTTCGTACACCATGTGCGATATGCAACCAGCCTTTTGGTGTTTTGATTGGAGCTGGACCTTGGCCATTCTTAACTTCCTTGATGGTGTGGTAATGGCGCTCATCGATGATTGTCTCACTTGTAATCACGGCATCCTCAATCGTATCCGAGAGCCCCCAGCCAATTCCGCCGCCAGAGCCTGCATCAATAAAGCCATCCTGTGGACGAGTGTAGAAGGCGTATTTTCCATCTATAAATTCAGGATGGAGCACAACATTACGCTGCTGAGCAGAGCCTGTTTTGAGATCGGCCAGACGCTCCCAGGTTTTCAGATCCTTAGTGCGAACAATACCACATTGGGCTACTGCGCTAGATAGGTCGCCGTGTGGGGCATCTGGATCTTTACGTTCTGTACAAAAGAGGCCATAAATCCAGCCATCTTCATGGCTTACGAGGCGCATGTCGTAAACGTTGATATCCGGAACATCTGTCTCGGGCAGAACGACTGGATGATCCCAGAAGCGGAACCCATCCACGCCATTGTCACTTTCCGCAACAGCAAAAAAAGATTTGCGATCATTGCCTTCAACGCGGGCCACAAGATAGAACTTGCCGTTAAGTTCAATGGCACCAGGGTTGAAGACGCCGTTGACGCCGATTCTTTCAGCGAAGTATGGATTAGTCTCAGGGTTGAAGTCGTAACGCCAGATCAGAGGCGCATGCTCTGCGGTAAGTAGAGGATAAGCGTAACGGTCATAAATACCGTTCCCGTAAGGAAGCTTTTCATTTTTGCGAGTGATCAGTGCTTCGTAACGTTCTGTTAACTGTTGTTTGCGTTCTTGGAATAATGATGACATTATACAGTCTCCTTTAGGGTTGATTTGAGTCGTCCGATCATTTCAAAGCAGGCTCTGCTGTTGTGATAAGGGCATTTCCAGGCACTAACCTTGGATGCGTGAGCTAGGGGCACAAGATTCTCGTCCACACCCCAGTACCATTCGCCTAGTTTGTGATCCACCATATATTTATCAATAAAAGTCCAGGAGGCTTGGGCAGCCTCATTAAATTTGTTGTCACCGGTCAGCAGATAAGCATTATAGAATCCGACCACCGCCTCAGCTTGCGGCCACCAATCTTTATCTTTGCTGAGTAACCCGCTTGGATCAGCTTCATTCCATATCCCGCCATCGGTATCTATCCCTTCCGCAAGAACAGCCTCGGCCATAGAGATAGCGACGTCTTGAACACGCTGTAACAACTTTTCTTCACCAAGCGTTTCTGCGGCTTCCACCAGCAGCCAGCTGCCTTCGATATCATGTCCGTAGGAGATCATGTCTGACTTCACATGCCATGCTTCATCTAAGAAAAGATGAAAATGTTTGCCTTCGTTATCAATGATATGATCCAGCATCGTTTCGATTAGCTCTGCCAGCAAACTTTCCAGCTCTTCTGACTTCCATACTCGATAAAGTCCGGTATACGCTTCCAATACATGTAGGTGAGTGTTCATGGATTTTTTCTCATTCATGTCTTTGCTGCTAAGGCTGAGATTATCCGTGATTTGCCATTCCCGTGATAAAGCTTCAACATAACCTTTATAAATAGAATCATAGCCGTATTTCTCGACGAGCTTGAATAACTGAATTGCATCGTCTAATACCTCTGGCCGTCCAGTCGCGTGATAGAACTCAGCCAGTGCGTAGATAGCAAAAGCTTGACCGTAGATTTGTTTTTTCTCCTGAGAGGGTCTGCCCTCGGCATCAACCATCCAGTACAATCCGCCATATTCTTTATCGATGAAGTGATCCATTAAATAAGCATAAGCGCGTTCTGCCATGGCCAGATATTCTGTCTTGCCGTACATCCGGTAAGCGCTCGCAAAGGACCAGAGAATACGGGCATTAAGCACAAGGCTTTTCTCTGCGTCAGGCGTTATGTTCAGCTGATTGTCGATTTGACCAACAAAGCCGCCATGGATTTCGTCCTTCGTCTGTTTCATCCAAAAACTGAGAATATTACCCTGCAGTTCATCTTCAAGCTGAGACAGCCATAATTCTGGTGAATTAATCATGGGTCATTCGTCACTCCTCACATTACTTATTGATTTTTGAGGTGAAATATTCATTGATGATTCCAGCGGCTTGCTTGCCATACATACAATAATCATCATTCTGTGCAGCTTCATGAAGGGGATACAGATGCGTAGGCCAGTCCCAGAGCATAAAGCCTTGAACCCAATCTCTGCGCTCACAACTTTGGAACATGGCCTGATAGAATTTGCTTTGTTCCTCTTGGCTCGGTTCACCCTTTAAGGTCCAATCATTAGGAATCGCTGCACTCCCGCTCCGACTTGGGCAACCCGCCTCCATGAAAAAGAATGGCTTCTGCTGTGAGCTCACCACATGTTCAATCCGGTCGAGCTGAGCTTCCCAATCGTTAGCTGGATAATATCCACTTGAAGAAATCACATCGAGCGCATCCCACCAGGTTACGTTATCCTCCTGATACTTATCGCAATTATAAGTAAGAATACCTGAGTAGACCTTCCGCACCTCGGCAATAAGCGAACGCCATTCGGCTTCGCGTCTATCCGTCTGTACAAGCTCACAGCCAATACAGAACATTTCACAGCCTGTTTCCTCAGCGATAGCGGCATAGTGCAGAATAAATTTAGTATAAGAGCTGAACCACTCAGACCATTTAGGCTCGCAAGGGACATCCTTATCGAAAAAGTTAATATGGGCACGCCAAGTTCCGTCAGCACAATTAACAATCGGCTTCAGGCATACGTTTAGTTGCAGTGATTTCGCTTTATGGATGGCCCGTATCACTTCTTCATCGCTGACGGTTGGTGCCTCCCAATAGGGGATTTCCGTAGAATGAGGGGTTGCTTGAAGCGCACTGAGAGCAATGGCCGTCCAGTTGGCTCCGGTTACGGAAGACATGAGTTCCATCGAACGTTCCGCTTCTTCCGTTGTCCATGAACCGCGTGTACCCGAGAACCCCCAGGTTACGCCGGCAATGTATTCGTTGTTAAATAACATTATGAATCTCCACCTTACATTGAAAATAGAAATGAGAAAAATTAGCGAATTGAATTTTGTTATATAGTTATTATTAATTTGTTAGTTTATAATAACAACTTAGATTAGTTATAACCCTTTTCGAGAATGATTTCAAGGACAATTTATAGTGGCGGCTGGGAAATTCGAATAACTTTCGTTATAGTAAATACAAGACTATAAAAGAGCGCAATCGTACATTGACGTAAGACATGGGAAGAATACTATTCATGATGATAGCGCAATCATAATAACTGGTGGATACAACTGGAGGGAAGTACTCAAATGATAAATATTATGATTGCGGACGACGAGGAAGTCATTCGCAGGGGGCTCGAAAAAATCACATCCAGGATGGAGATAGACGTACATGTAATTGGATCCTACGGTAACGGGTTGGAAGCCTGGGAGCATATTGAAAGGTTATCCCGAGAGGATATGGATCTACTTATTACCGATATTAAAATGCCTAGAATGGATGGCTTTAAGCTGATTGAACAGGTGAGAGGACATATGGAAGATGTACCTATTGCCGTGCTTAGCGGTTTTAGTGAATTTGAATATGCCCGCCGAGCCATCCGTCATGGGGTGATGGATTATTTACTAAAGCCTATTGATAAGACTCAGTTATATGAACTGCTCCAGAGAGTAGAGGATACAAAGAAAAAGAACGTGATAGAGCAGGAGATAATGTTCACTCAAGCAGCAGAAGGGGGAGAACATTATGTAGTTGAACAGACTAAAAGCATACTGGAGCGGGAGTATGATCAGAACTTCGAACTTGAGCGTTTGGCGGAGACTGTCGGTATGAATGCAAGCTACCTCAGTCGTTTGTTTAAAGTAAAGACGGGCCAAACCATTACCGATTATTTAATTAGGATTCGTATTAATAAGGCGAAAGAATTGCTGATGGAGCATCCTGACCTGAAAAATTATGAGATTGCCGATAAGGTAGGCTACAGTGATCCGGTCTATTTTAATAAATTGTTCAAGAAAATATGTGGTATGACCCCTAAGGATTATAAAAGCGGCTGTAAATTCTCCAAAATCGAACGTGAGTTTTAGACTTATATAGGAAGCTATTATTCAGGAGGGCGATAAGCTCTCTTTTTTTGTTGTTATTTTCGATAAATTAGATAACAAAACTATAATAATAAAAACAACAATAACAAATATAAGACCAGAAAAAGCAATTTAAACCATCGTTTTGCGACAGGAATAGATTTATAATTGGTTTGTAAGCGATATCATCACTGAGTTTCAAGCACGTTTCAGTGAAATAGAGTTTAGTGATTACTCTGTTAAATTGTTAGTGATGATAAAAGTTATTATTTTTGTTATTTATCTAGACTAGAGTCAAATTGAAGAGAGGGGTCGTAAAAGCATGAAAAAAGGCAAAACAATGATGGGCTTAATGGCACTGACACTTGTGTCGGGATTGTTTAGCGGTTGTTCCTCAAACAACAACACTAACAATGAGGCTGCGAAAAACACAGGGAATAATGGTTCTTCAACAGAGGCAACCGCTCCAGCAAATGATGTAGCAGCCAAGGATATTAAAGGAGATATCACGGTTATTACACAAAGAACGGATATTGTTGATACCGTATTCAAAGAGTATGCAGCTAAATTCAATGAGAAATATCCTGATGTTAAGGTAAACTTCGAAGCGCTCGCTACTTACGAAGATCAAATTAAAATTCGGATGAGCACTAGTGATTATGGTGATGTTCTTTTGTTACCTACAAGCATAGCTGTTAAAGACATCCCTGATTTCTTCGAACCACTCGGTAAGCTCGAAGAGTTGAACAAGCAATACACAGGTCTGGAAGAACGTGCGGTAGACGGCGTTGCTTACGGAATTCCAATGACCATCAACTTTAACGGCATTATTTATAACAAACAAGTGTTCAAAGATGCTGGAATTACAGAGGTTCCAAGAACCCCTGAACAATTCTTGACTGCCCTGCAGTCTATTAAAGACAAAACAAAAGCTGTGCCTCTGTACACAAACTACGCAGCGGGCTGGACATTGACCCAATGGGAAGCGGATCTGGCTACAGTAGCTGGTGACCGTGATTATGTGAACATTGCTCAAGTGGCTAGCGACGATAACTATGTTCCAGGTCAACCTCACTATGAGCTGTACAAAATCCTGTACGATGCAGCACAAAAAGGTTTGATTGAAGAAGATCCGACGACTACAGACTGGGAATCTTCCAAAGCGGATCTGGCTAACGGAAAAATCGGCACGATGGTTCTTGGATCTTGGGCAATCGGTCAAATCAAAGGTTTAGCAACGAATCCAGATGATGTTGGCTTTATGCCATTCCCTACGAATGCAGATAAAATCCTTGTACCACTTGCTGGTGACTACAATCTGGGTGTCAGTGTTCATAGTAAAAACAAAGAAGCTGCTAGAGCTTGGGTGGATTGGTTCATTAACGAATCTGGCTACCCAACGACTGAAGGTGGCGGTATGAGCCCGGCTATCGGTGCAGAGCTTCCAGAAATTCTGAAACAATATGAAGGCACTGAAGTAACCTTTGATACACTTGCAGCTGCTAAAGCCGGTGAA
>RCUU01000809.1_pt1 | contig 16475 bp, 13 predicted proteins | sample 2166211 | NCBI WGS metagenome assembly RCUU01 (sample SAMN09932620, study PRJNA488358) | compost metagenome | feature: garden; material: soil; isolation source: compost soil in phenylacetic acid-enriched culture | place: Germany: Experimental Botanical Garden Goettingen | collected 2016-01-27
TGGTCGCTTTAACCTTACGTTCATTAAATCCACTTCCACTCTTCGTTCTCGGATCGTAGGTGCAGCGTAGCTCTGTAACTTCTCCGGTGGCTTCGTCCTTGATCACCTCATTACACTTCAAGAAATAAGCACCCTTTAGCCTTACCTCATTACCTATAGTCAGCCTGTGATAACCTTTAGGTGGCGCCTCCATGAAATCCTCTTGTTCAATGTAAAGCGTCCGTGAAAAAGGAACCTCTCTATCCCCAAGCGTCTTATCCTCACTGTTATTCTCAATCGGCAGCCATTCGCTATGATTCTCGGGATAGTTAGTAATAACCACCTTTAAAGGCTTCAGAACAGCCATCACACTAGGTGCCTTCGCCTTCAAATCTTGTCTAAGCGAATGCTCTAACAGAGCAATATCCACAATGGTGCTATTTCTGACAAATCCGATTTCTCTCACAAAATCCCGAATACTCTCAGGTGTAAAACCTCTTCTCCGCAGTCCACGAAGCGTTGGAAGCCGCGGATCATCCCAACCATCCACATAATGTCCTGCAACCAATTGCCTAATATACCGTTTGCTAGTGACAACCCCAGTGATGTTTACTCGTCCGAACTCCCTTTGTTTGGGAGCCTCTGGGGTATCCAGCTCGTTCAGCACCCACTCATACAGCGGTCGATGATCCTTAAACTCATTCGAGCATAGGGAATGCGTAATCCCTTCAATAGCATCTTGTATAGGATGGGCAAAATCATACATCGGATAGATGCACCAATCGTTGCCTGTTCTATAATGCTCCGCATGAATAATTCTGTAAATCACTGGATCACGCAAGTTGATATTAGGTGAGCTCATCTCTATTTTTGCCCGTAATACTCTGGCTCCCGTCGGATAAACTCCATTCCTCATCTCCGTGAATAACCTCAAATTCTCTTCCACAGAACGCTCCCGATAAGGGCTGTTCTTTCCCGGTTCCGTAAGCGTCCCTCTATAAGCTGTCACCTCTTCAGGTGATAAATCACAGACATAAGCTTTTCCTTGCCGGATTAGCTTTACTGCGCTATTATATATTTTTTCCGAATAGTCTGATCCGTAGAAAGTATGGTCTGGCGGGTAACCCAACCATAGAATATCTTCCCGAATAGCATTTACATACTCCAGATCCTCTTTCAAAGGATTCGTATCATCGAACCGTAAGTGAAACTTTCCGCCATATTTTTTCGCAGTGGTATAGTTCGTGTGAATGGCATATGCACTGCCAATATGCAAATATCCGTTAGGTTCAGGTGGAAATCTCGTGCAAATATCTCTACTGTAAGTTCCAGCCTCAAGCTCTTCTTGAATAAACTTGTCGATGTAACTTTCTGCCACTACTTCTAATGCCTTATTCATTGGTACTACCTCCTGTATATAAGTGATATCCGCCTGATTATTCTGCACAAGCATAAACGCCTTCGGCGTCCTATAAGGATGGTAAGCGTTTAAGCGAGAAATATAAGGATAAAGTATAGTGTGAAACTGATACTTTCTTATATTTAAATAAAAAAAGAACCTCACCTCCAAGACTTATGGTCTTGGGGACGAAATTCTCGCGGTACCACCCCAGGTTCATTAATATGTCGCCATATTAATCTCATCAAGTACGGCATTGCATCTTACGCAGTGCTTATACTCTAGCTCTATAACAGGAGCTCCCGTCATACCATCCCCATCCTCCGGTTCCGATATGCCGCTCAGAGGCTTGTTTCGATAAAATCCCCCTTACCCCGTTCTCATCATCCAGGGCTCTCTGTGAAGGAATGATTTTATTTACTCTTCTCGTCATCGCGTTTAATTATTTTGTATAGGATACCAAATAGAGGATCCTATGTAAATGGTGCTTTTACTTCTATCCAGCTTACGTTCTATTCCTCGCTCAGAGCCGTTATTAGCTCCAACACCACTTCATTATCCGGCTCTACAGCCAAAGCCCTACGCGCGTATTCCAGTGCAGCCCCTTCAGCTCCAAGCTCATAGTTACAAATCGCCATGCTATAAAGCACCGATGCTAATGGTTCTTCCGTATTGGCATGCATGGACCGCTCTAGGTAGACTAACGCCTCCTCGAACTTATCCATTTCATACAGCAGTAATCCAGCGTCCAGTGAGAGGTCATAGCTCTGTTCCATTGGATAATAGCCTGTCCACATGAACTGAATACCTTGCTGAAGATCCAGCATTTCTTCATCACTGGCATGGGGTAATAGCTCCGAAATCTGTTCAGCACTATGGATAAACCATTCTGCATCATACCCACCTAAACGCCAAAAGGCCAAAATTTGCTGCAGCCCCATCGTATCTAATTGCTGATCCATCCATTCCTTCATACTGAAGAAATCATCCGGACCAAAACGCTCTATAAACCGCTTATAACCCAGCCGAGTGTTTGTATAGCTCTGAGGCGCTTCCACCATAAGAATACATCCGATGTTCAGGTTCTTATAGTGATGTGTAGTAAATAAGGAGTGTGCCCCTTTTTGTTCCAACATATGCTGGATCGCATGATAATTCGCCGTTAAGGAGAAACTACCGTGATGAATTAGCATAGGCGGTTCCGCAAATTGCCAATTCTCTATTCGGTGATCCCCCTTATCCGCTGTAAGAAGTACGAACCCTTCTGTAGATAACCTAGCCAGCCGCTCCAGACAAGTAAGCCCCACCACAGGAAACAGAATATGTGAATCCTCCAGCTTTTGCTGATAGAGCTTTATAACATCGTGATAGGGGTAAGTCTCCTCTTCGTAACTAGCCGCACGACGATAATGATACTGTGGGAGGATTGTGCCGAGAACATCTGAGGGATTATCCGAAGCTGAATCCTCTGAATACTGAATGGATACCTCACATTCAAATATTTTACCTTCATCCACATAAATTAATTCCTGCGGGATACTATCAAAAAAATAATTCGCAACAAGCAGCAGCGGCTGCTGCAACTCACCGGGCCTAATACTGAGCTTAGCGTGTACTAAATACAGTTCAGTGTCCTGCACTGCATCAAAACGTGCAAAATCAAGGATACCCTGCTCTACGAATGGAAGTAAACTTGGGTGCTGCTGCCAGCTGGTTATATTTTTCGCGGGCAAATCACTCATCACATAACGAAAAGGAGGAAGCGGAGTCCCTGCGTAATCTATGATTTCGCATAACTTCTTAAGGATATGAAACGCTAATCGTCCGGCCCCTGCCCCTAGTTCTAGTATGGTGACTGTTTCAGAGAAATGTCCTTGTCCAGCCCGATCTTGCAGAAATCCGAAGATCATTTCCGCATAGGCAGTCGCAATCATAGGATTACTCGTAATATACTGCGGAACCTGATCATTATTCCAAGCCTTTAATCCCTGTTCCTCATAATAAGCTCGCTGCAATTCCCAAATGGGCGCTTCACTGAAGCGATAGCGCTGTCCCTCTTTACCTGTCATCTATTTCTTAACCTGCTCTCTATATATCTTGTTGAACATTCAATGATCCTTTATTCCGCTCTCAAGGTGCGTGATCTGAAAATGACATATTCGGCCTCTGCCGGTATAGAAACGGAAAATGACAATAATGCCGCTTTTGAAGTTAACGAATCAGGCCCTTTTAACGTTTGATAGTAAGAATTCCCTTTGCTGTCCACACTCACCAGCTCCAGTTCCGCATTTCCTTTAGGGATGACGAATCCGGAGGTATTTTGCACGCCTAAGGTCAGTCTGTATTCCTTCCCAGATGGCGTCTGTGTTAGATTATAAGGATATAACGGATATGGATGTGCTGTTGTTTCTACAGGATAAGGGGCAAGGGCTCGATCCGCCTCAGGCTTCGCCCATTCCTCCCCTTTTCTGGCGCCAATACCAAGGGTTAATTTGTTCACGTTATTGAACTGAGTTTCCCAGCGAAACGACTTTAATCCCTCTAGAATAGGGGATGCTGGAACAAACAGGATTCCATCCTTGACCTCTGGGGCAATTCCTAAGGAATCTTGTGTCTCCCCATTAAATTCTGCCTCTAACTGCCCTGCTTTAATCTTCCCAACCGATCGATCCAGTAGTGAAACAGTAACACTGTTCGTTAATGCGTCATAGAGCAAATCTGCACCAATCGCACTCGAGAAAGCTCGAATCGGCACCATTAATTTACCTGATTTAAAATAAGGAGCGAGTTTACCTGGAAAAAGGACGTAATATCCCCCGTATGACAGTGGCATTACCTGAGTCCCTAACTGGACAGCCGCCGACACCGATGTAGGTGTAACCGCAGAACCCGCGGCGAACATGATCACTAATAGACCTATGACATAAGCTCTTATTCTCCCTAATCGTTGTAAGGACTCCTTAATATGCTTCATCTCAAACCTCTCTCCCTCTCTACTCCATCTAGAACCTTAACCTATATAAGTAATAATCAATGATCCCTTTACGCATGTCAACTTGTTCCACCTTTGCTATTCATCATAAAAGACAGCATTCCGCATATATTTTCATTGAGTTATTTAGAATCAAGAAAGGAGTGCAATGGATGACCGATGCTGGACAGGAATCGCCAAGAAAGACAAATATCCCCCAGCCCATTCGAAGCGATGGCGCCGGGGGAGTAGATAAAGGACCACGTGATATTATGCGGGATTTGGAGAATCCGGACATGTTTGTCCCTCCCGTGACCGATGCCGGTCTTGTTCCCAATTTGAAATTCTCTTTCTCCGATGCACATATGCAGCTTAATCATGGGGGCTGGTCGAGAGAGATAACAGTCAGAGACCTCCCTATTGCCACAACATTAGCTGGCGTAAACATGAGCCTAACTCCCGGTGGCGTACGCGAACTCCATTGGCATCAGCAAGCAGAATGGTCTTATATGCTTCTAGGCCGTGCTCGAATTACTGCCGTGGATCAGAAGGGTCGAAACTTTATCGCTGATGTGGGGCCAGGTGATCTGTGGTATTTCCCTCCGGGTATTCCCCACTCTATACAAGGCCTTGAAGAAGGCTGTGAGTTTCTGCTTGTATTCGACGATGGAAGTTTCTCTGATCTGAACACCTTGTCCATTTCCGATTGGTTTGCCCATACTCCAAAAGAGGTGCTTTCAGCTAACTTTGGGGTGCCTGCTGCTGCATTTAACTCCATTCCCACCGAACAGGTCTATATTTATCAAGATCAGGTTCCCGGTTCATTGCAAAGTCAAAAGGTTGAATCTCCATACGGAGAGATCCCACAAAGCTTTAAACATTCATTATTGGCTCAACCTCCACTAAAAACTCCCGGCGGGAGCGTCAGAATTGTCGATTCCAGTAACTTTCCGATCTCCACAACCGTCGCTGCTGCATTGGTAGAAATTGAACCCGGCGGGATGAGAGAGCTACACTGGCATCCCAATAACGATGAATGGCAATATTATCTTGCTGGAAAAGGACGCATGACGGTATTTGCCGGAAACGGTGTAGCACGTACCTTCAATTACAGAGCAGGCGATGTCGGGTATGTCCCTTTCGCATTTGGACATTATATTCAAAATACAGGAGAAGATTCTCTATGGTTCCTTGAAATGTTCAAAAGCGATCGTTTTGCCGACGTTTCTCTAAACCAATGGATGGCTCTTACGCCTCATGAACTAGTTCAAAGTAACCTGAACGTTGGACCAGAGGTTATCAATGCCTTAAGGAAAGTAAAATGGCCCGTAGTGAAATACCCTAAGCCAAGCAAAAACGCCTCCGACGTCCTTTAAGGACGGTAAGCGTTTTTGCGAGAAATATAAGGATAAAGTATAATGTGAAACTTATACTTTCTTATATTTTAAAAAATAGATGCTTCACCAGATTACTATTCGCCGGATTCCGCAAATTGTTTGATTCTTTCTTCAATCTGGTCACGCACACGCTGGAACACTGCCCACTTCTCTTCATCGGTGCCTTGCGCTTTTGCCGGATCATCGAAGCCCCAGTGTTCCCGCATCACCTTCGGAGGTGTTGTTGGACATCTATCCGCAGCATCCCCGCATAACGTAATGACTAGATCAGCGTTATTCAACAGGTTAGCATCAATCCTATCCGAGGTCTGTCCAGTGATATCAATACCCACTTCGCTCATGGCTTGTACAGCTTTTGGATTTAGACCATGGGCTTCAATTCCAGCGCTATACACCTCCCATTCTTCCCCTAAATATTGCTTCGCCCAGCCTTCAGCCATCTGACTCCGGCAAGAGTTTCCTGTGCATAAAAAATAAATAGTTTTCTTATTCATCTTGATCTTCCCCTTTTCAAATATTAGGTAACCAATAACCACAAATAAAGACCTAGAAGCGTAATAAACAATGTCGGGATGGTCAATATAATCCCTGTCTTAAAATATGTTCCCCAGGATATCTTCACGCCTTTAGCCGAAAGCACATGCAGCCATAGCAGTGTCGCTAGTGAACCAATCGGGGTGATTTTAGGCCCTAAATCCGAACCAATAACATTCGCATAGATTAAAGCCTCTTTAATAATTCCGGTTGTATGTGTTGCATCAATTGCGAGTGCGTCAATCATTACAGTAGGCAGATTATTCATCAATGATGAGATCAATGCAGCTATGAACCCCATGCCCATCGTTGCGGCAAATAAGCCCTGATCAGCTATAGATCCAATCACCTTAGCAAGTAAATCCGTCAGACCCGCATTCCGAAGTCCATACACTACGACATACATTCCAACGGAGAAGAATACAATCGCCCACGGTGCTCCTGTAATCACTTCTTTCACCTTCACGTAAGGGCTTCTTCTCGCCAGGAGCAGGAAAGAAATCGCAATAACACCCGCAACCACAGATACCGGAATACTCAAAAATTCACTAACGAAATACCCTATTAAAAGAATAGCCAGTACTATCCATGACAGACGGAACATCTTCTTGTCTTTGATAACCTCCTGCGGGTCTTTTAGCTGGGAGTCATTATATTGCTTCGGAATACTTTTGCGAAAAAAGAAATAGAGTACCATGATACTCGCCATCAATGAGAATAACGTTGGTACGATCATCTTGCCCGCATATTCCATAAAGGTAATTCCAAAAAAGTCAGCTGATACGATATTCACCAGATTGCTGACCACAAGCGGCAATGAGGTGGTATCCGCAATAAAACCACTGGCGATAATGAACGGAAATACCTTTTTCTCATCAAAATTCAGCGCTCTTACCATCGCGAGCACGATAGGCGTAAGAATAAGAGCCGCTCCATCATTCGCAAAAAAGGCAGATACCAATGCACCAAGAACGATAACATACACAAACATTCGTGTTCCGTTTCCCCGTGCCGCCCGCGCCATATTTAGTGCAGCCCACTCAAAGAATCCAATACTGTCTAGAATTAAAGAAATTAAAATGATTGCCACAAACGCCAAGGTAGCATTCCATACCATCTGTGTGACTTCAAGAACATCATTAAAGCTAACGACACCAACTAATAAAGCTACGATAGCCCCACCACAGGCTGACCATCCAATCGATAAATTCCGAGGCTGCCAGATCACAAAAATTAAAGTGACTATAAAAATAATTATGGCTAGAATGGCCACTGTGCCATCCCTCCTGAACTATACAACCACATCTTTCTCAACACTCCCATAATCTACGATTATCTGCATTGCATCACCATATAACTATATAGTTATATACAGTCTAAATATCTACAACTACATTTTAGTCGCAGCACGGTGCTTTAACTTCTTTATTCAGCGCAGCCAGTATCAATTCAGAACTAGGCATCTCCTGAAGAACGGCCTTAAGATGCGGTTTATCCTCGACATTTAACGAATAATGTACCCACTGTCCTCGTTTGCTTTCCCTTACGATCCCTCTACTCTTCAATTTCCGTAAATGCTGACTAATTGCCGGCTGGGATATATCAAAAATATCCACGAATTCACACACGCACCATTCCCGTTCTTTCAGAAGAGAAAGCATAGCTAGACGTGTTTTTTCTCCTAATAGCTTCAAATCTTCAGCAATTTCCACCAGTGACTGCATTATGTCTCCTCCCTTCAAAAGTTATATAAGCTAATGCTTATATTGTAATGAACTTGCTATCAGGAAGCAAGAATTTTATGTACTCACTTCTCTAACTTTGTCCCATCGTATATATAAAAAAACAAGCCCTAGTGATAATCACTTTGGCTTGCCTAAGCTATAGTAAAAAGTTCTTGGAATTGTTACCGTAAACTGCGTCCCTTCCCCAACTTTACTATCGACTTCTATTTTACAATCATGCATTTTTAGAATTTTCTTTACAATCGACAATCCAAGTCCATTCCCTTTATGAACGCTGCTCCGCGCCTTATCCACCATATAAAAGCGATCAAAGATGCGAGGCAATGCTTCCGCTGGTATACCTTGTCCAGAATCTTTGATAGATACCTTCACAAACTCTACAAAATTCTCGGTCTCGACATGAATGGTTCCCTCTTGGCTTGTATATTTTATAGCATTATTGATTAAATTCTGCCAGACCTGATCAAATAAATCTTTATCGACTGTAATTTCACAGGGCCATAAATCCAACTCTATCTGAATATTTTTCTGTGCCCATTGCGGTTCAGCTAGAACGATCGCTCTTCTCAGCTGCTCATCTAACTGGAACGTGGTGAGATTAAACGGATGGTGTTCTGAATCGAGTGAAGCTAATCTAAGTAGATTATCACTTAGCCGGGATAGGCGCAGCGTTTCCTGATAAATAATATCCAAATGTTCTTTCTGATCTTCTATGGGAACAACGCCATCTTGCAGTGCTTTTGTAAACCCTCTAATCGATGTCAGCGGGGACTGCATTTCATGGGACACATTGCTTACAAAATCATCACGAACTGTGTCTATTCTCTGCAACACACTGGCCATATGATTAAAACTCTCCATCAGTTCACCGAACTCATCTTGATTGTTATGCGTCAAACGAACAGATAAATCGCCTGAGGCCATTTTCTTCGCTGCTTCCGTCAGCCTATTGATAGGCTTCACAATGAATCTGGACATAAAGAGGATCAACAAACTTCCGATAGCTAAAACCGTTAATAACGTGAAGAATATATTACTTCTAAATTTGTTCAAGCTTGATGAAAAATCTATTTTAATGAGGAGCGCAGATTTCACGTTATCTTCGATAGGAATGCCTACAATAGCAACTCCATCCTTCTCATGAAGTATAACCGCATCCTTTGTGTCAGGTTCAAAAAGAACATCAACCTTCTCCTTATCCAATGAAAAGACAGAGTCACTCCACTTATTAACTTCCACCTTCGCAAGATCCACACCATAATTATTTAGAATATTCGTAAACATCTTTGCTTTTTCCGGATCATCGATTAGAGTGATCACTTTGGCTACGTCTCCAGCGATTCTAATGAAGATATGATTTGGGGTCACATGATTTTCAGAGAACCGCAAATTTAGGAAAAAGGACAGAATCAAACTGATAATTACAATCCCAATAAACGTAACAACGATTCGAAGACGTAGGCTTTTTCTCACCATCTATGCCTGCTCCAGACGATATCCAAGTCCTCTGACCGTAGAAATGATTAGCTCGGGGAACGACTCAAGTCTTTCCCTCAGACGTTTAATATGCACATCTACTGTACGCTCGTCCCCTTCATAATCGACGCCCCAAATATTCTCTATTAACTGGGTACGCGTGAAGATTTGCCCTGGCGAACCCGCCAGAGCAAATAACAACTCACATTCCTTTTTCTTCAATTCAACTGTTCGCTCAGCCGCAACAACTGTCAGATTCGCCAGATCAATCGTCACTTCACCTAATTGGATCACACTCGAAGAGGTCAAATGATACCTTTTTAATAATGACTTTACCCGCAGGATCAATTCAATGGGATCAAACGGTTTAACTAAATAATCATCTGATCCAGCATTAAACCCTCTGACCTTATCCTTAGATTCTCCTCTAGCTGTAACCATTAGAATCGGAATATCAATATAAGATCGGATATCTTCGGTCAATTCAATCCCGTCTAGATTCGGCATCATCACATCAACAATCGCCAAATCAATCTTAGTATGTGCCATAATGTCCAGTGCCTCTTGACCATCTGCCACTTCCACTACGGAAAACTGATTTTTTTCAAGATATAATCGTATTAATTTACGGATATGAGAATCATCATCCGCCACTAGAATCGTGTTCATCTCTCAATTATCCTCTCCGTTAACTTATTTATTCATATCGTAGAGATTCCATTGGATCCAGTTTGGCAGCTTTAGAGGATGGCATCAAACCGGCGATAATACTAATCAGGGTACTCACAACGATCCCGAATACCATGTAATAACCGGACAGGTTAATAAGTTTCACTCCAAAAGCATGATCTAAGAAGATATTTAACACATAGCTAATGACAATTGCAAAGCCTATCGCGAATACACCACTAAATACACCTAATAAAGCCGATTCGGAAAAGAATATTCGTTTGATGTCTTTTTTTCTTGCTCCAATGGCCCGGAGAATCCCGATCTCCTTCGTCCGTTCCACTACACTGATATAAAGCACAACCAATATCATGATCCCTGATACGAGAAGTGAAATCCCGGCAATACCAGAGAGAACTATAGTAGCCATATTCACATAAGTTGTGATTCTTTCCATGATTTTTGCCGATTGAGAGCCCGAGAACCCTGCATCCACAGCGGCTGCGTTAATATCATTCACATCTTTCATATCAGTTGCAAAAGCATTCACTTGAATTGGACCTATTGTCATTCCTTTGTCAGTATACATTTGCTCTAGCGTCTGCGCCGGAAGATAACCCGTGGGTTGCATTTGCGCTCTTGGATCCGTACTTTCATAAATACCAGAGATAGTGACTTCTTGTTCCAATATGACCGGTTTATGCTTAGCATCCATTTCATTAATGTATAGAACAATCGACTTGCCAACCAAAGATTCCGGACTGTCATTTCCGCTTAATTTGCTTGCTATTCTCACGGGTAATAACATCTCTTTTCCCTCTGGAAAAGCTCCTGCGGTAATTGTCTCTTCATCAAACGCATCCGTTAATGTCGTTAACTGTGTAAGACTAACCGTCTGGTCTCCATAAACCGTAGTAGATTTGCCGGAAACAGAAGTGATGGTTTGTACATGGTCTACATTTGGAAAGTTTCGAATGGTTTCAATATCAGCATCCGTAAACGTTTCGCCGGGCAACATCATAGCCTCTGGACCTTGCATCCCTTTTGCTTCTTCACTGGGTTTAGTTATATCCACGAGTAATGGATCCATACTTGCATTAATTTCGTTGTTCATATAGTTCGTAATTCCATTCCCTAAGGAAAGCATTAAGAGTACACTTAAAATTCCGATGGACCCACCCAAGGCTACCAATACATTACGTTTGGCGTTGAGCTTCATATTCTGAAGAGCCATTTTAAAAGAGGCAAGTAAACTGAGATTTCGGGATGAACCCTCTCCTCCATCATAACTAGTCGAAGAGCGTTCCTTCAATTGAATATCATCTTTAATCCGTCCCTCTTCCACCTTTACGATCCGAGTACCAGAGTCGGCTACTTTTTGTGAGTGGGTCACGGTAATGACTAATATTCCTCTTTTGGCTATGCTGTCCAACAAGGCTAAGATTTGATCCCCTGTATCCTTATCCAAAGCCCCCGTAGGTTCATCTGCCAAAATAATATCTGGATTGTTCGCTAACGCGCGTGCAATGGACACCCGTTGCTTCTGTCCACCAGACAGTTGATTGGGGCGTTTTTTCAGATGCTCCTTCAAGCCTACTTCAGTTAAAATATCTGTAGCGCGCTTAGTCCGGTCATTCTCACTGGTATCTGTCATCTGCATCGCCACTGTGACATTCTCCAGCACCGATAAATGCGGAATCAAATTGAAATTTTGAAAAACGAAGCCGATATTGTTCTTCCGATAATCATCCATTTCCTTTTCGGTCATTATGCTTAAATTTTTCCCGCGAACAAGGACATCGCCCTCATAATCGGAATCCATCCCGCCAATGATATTCATCAATGTGGACTTACCGCAGCCAGACTCACCGAGAATAGAGACAAATTCGCCCGTCTCAAAGCTGAGATTCACATCATGCAATACAGGGACCTTTTCTTTACCGTACAAAGTGTATGATTTCTTTAAATGTTTAACCTCTAATATTTCCATTCGTTTCTCTTCCTCTCCTGGTCATGCTCTATATCTCTTTCTATGACGCTTCATAGCCTAACAAATTTGTGTGAACTGATAATGAACTGGAAAGCCTCAAGAAGAAGATATTACTGCAAACGACCTTTCAGACGGCCACTAGCCTCCTCCATTTTTTTAGTCAAGCAATATAAAAAAGGCGAATTCTCACTCAGAATGAGTGGAATTCGCCCTTTTTATTTTGAATTAATGAGTGATGTAATAAGCTGCTTGTCCTATTTCTTTCCCTGCGTAATAAATGATATCCAGGATGATCACTGTTATTATAGCTTTCGAGAGCAATGGATATTTCTTAAATAAGGGCTTTATACTTTTCTGTATGTACTCCATTCGGGTGGCCCCTTTCTTAGGCTAGCGATCTTTTTCGTATTAGTCTAATTTGGCCCCGATGATTAATTTCATCTTCAAACACGTGAAACCACATAAAGTAGTAGTTGGCTGGTTTATTATACCAGAATGCCTCTTCATGATATAACCAATCATCATCTACGGTTGCGAATAATTCATAGGTTCTTTCTCTTACTTCATTTAAACGGTCTAAATAATAGCTCAGGTCGTTCCCCTTAATCAACGCTCTTCCTTCATCCCCTAAGTTTAATGCCGGTCCCCATACCGATAACTCTTCTTCAGATAAATCTCTTCCCTCAAAGGTCGCCACTTGATATGCATATTCTACAGCTGCAAAGTGTAATAATAATGCTCCAATAGAATTACTCTGCGAATCCAGTAAAGAGTCTAATTGATCTACACTTAGATCCTTAACAGCCGCTAATGTTGTGTGTCTAGCGTAGTTCATCATGGATAAAAGACGGCTAATTTGCGGTGAATAACCCGGGATATCTGTAATCAGATAGATTTGGTTCATGTCGATCATAATGAGTTCTCCTTCATTTCCTCGAAATAGTAAATCTAAGAACCAGAATGGTTCAGAACTACGAATGAATGTTCAAAGATCAATAACAAAGGCTGAGACAAAAGGGTCATCTCCGCCCCTTTCATCTCAGCTTTTCTGTTTTTTTAAAATTGTTCCATCCTAACAAGACCCAATCGTTTTCCCTCCACGATAGCTTCCGATCTCGAATGTACGCTCAGCTTTTCAAAGATTCTCGTCAGGTTATACTCCACGGTCCTTTGCGACATCAGGAGCTTGCTGGCTATGTCTTTGTTGCTTTTTCCACTGGCTACTTCTTGGAGTATTTCCTGTTCCCTTTGATTAATGGACACCTCTTCAATTAACTGATTATCACGATTGTTGGATATTTTAATATCATTTCTTCGTAGCTGTTTGAGTAAAGAAACCGGTATGACAGCCTCATTCCTCAGAGCGCAGCGTATCGTATTTAATAATTGTTCTCTGGAAGCTGTCTTAGAGATAAATCCTGTGACTCCTGACTCAATCAATAGGTTATAATGCGCACTGATTTCATATCCGGTATAAATCACCACTTTAGATTCAGGATCAAGCTGAACAGCTCTTTTGGTGAATTCCAGTCCGCTGATTGTAGGCATGTTAAGATCGCATAAGATCACATCAAATTCTTGTTGCTCCAGCATATCGAAAGCTTCCATTGCTGACAAAACAAAGGTAACCTCCATATCAGCATCCTGCTCAATCATATTCTTAGTCCCTTCACCTACTGAAGGATGATCATCAACCAACAAGATACGTATCATCGTCATCGCCTCCTCTGTTCTTTCCTTCCGCAAAAGCTGTTGTCGGTAAATAAATAATGACCTCCAGCCCTTTCCCCTTCTCCGAGTTAAACATGCACTCACCTTCTAAGCTTGCTACACGCTCTTTGATTCCGGACAGACCCATATGCTGAAAGGATTCTTTAATGTCAACTATATTCATGCCTATCCCATCATCCTTATATCGGAAATAGAGGTGCTCCTTCTGATCCAGTTCGATCTCGATCTGACTGGCTTTGGCATGCTTCCCAGCATTTCGCAGGAGCTCCTGTACAATTCGATACAGCGCAATCACCAGATCTTCGCTTAGCGCTCCTATTGGGCTTGATTTAAAGGTAATAATATAATTGGACTGTAACTGAGCATATTCAAACAAAATTTCTAGTGCCTTGACGATTCCAGTCTCCCTTAGTAGTGGCGGACGTAGTTCATTGCAGGTCTCACGAATTTGATGGATAACATCTAATAATCCTTCTTTAATTTGAAGCAGCTCAGGTAGGACTTCAGTGGGAATGACATGATCCGAGATTAGCGTTTCAAGTCTACGAAGCCAAATGAGTTGATCCTGAAGCGCAGAATCATGTAAATCCGCCGCCAGCTTTCTTCGTTCATTCTCAGACAGGTTAAAGATCAGGCGAAGAACCCATGGTGCCGCATGTTGATCTTTTTTCATTTCAGCTTCAAGGTCTTCAATCAGACCTTCTATTAAATATAAATTCTCATAGACGATGCTTGCATAATTGGCGATGGTATTTAACCAATTTAATTCATCCGCATTAAACTTGGTATGATTCTTCTTATGATCGATCCATAAAAGGTGAAATCTCTTTTTGTGACGGCCGATCACGAGTGCTATGCCCTGCTGAAGTTGGACCACTTCACCTACTTTAAGAACTGGAGAGTCGGATACAAATTGTATATTGATCTCATGATCAGAATCGTCTACGATTTGTGCGAGATTACTCAAATCCTCATCTATCTCAAAAAAAGCCGACCGATTAACCGGTAGAATCTCATTGATTTCCTTGTAAAGTGCAGCCTCCAAATCAGATCGCTTCATAACTTTGGAAATTTGCTTGGAGAATCTCTCCAGACTGCCTTGATAATGATAAAGTTCACGAAAGAGCTTAGGCCGGAAATAATAATCTATTTTCTCCTTAAAAAATAAGAAGGCCGTAATAGATAAGTAAACCACCAAGAACATCTGAACCCATTTGATCCAATCATATTCTTGCCTACTCTGTATGATCGCAAGGACAGCTACAATCAATAGTGCTGGAAAAAAAGCAATTAACAGATAATATTTGAATCGGTTGAAGGCGAAATCAATATCGAATAGCTGCTTAGCAGTTAAGAGATAAAAATAGGTAACAGGCATCAAAAACAAAAAGATCGTAGTGATTTCGAAAGGAACCAAGTTAAACCCAAAAACAATGGGTACAGCAGAGAAGAGAACAAACGGTGTAAAGGCAAGGATTTGTCCGGTAAGCATAATTTTAAACATCGATTTAAGCGCTGTTTTCCGATAATTGATATATAAATAAAACAACTTGAATATACTGAATATGATGCCAAAAACAAAAAAAACGATAATAAGTACACGTAAAAACGAATATAAGGATCTGTCCCATGAGTAAAAAACTAAACTAAAAGTTACTAGTATGCCTAGCAGAATGATCAAACCGTAGTATATTTTAATTAGAAAAGTTGAAAGAAGTAGAACATCAAATCGTTTCAGATATACTTGGAGAAAGTGAATAAAAACCAGCGGAATTAATGGGAGTAAACACCCAATAGTAATTCTGCCGATGAGGTCTGATCGGGTCGAGGCATACCCTGAAAAGTAAGTCACGCTCACCATTAAGAAAAATAAGATTAATAGTTCTGCTGATTGTTCCCCACTTCTCCTGCGATATAATAGAAGACTTAACACTGCCAAAAAGATAAATGTGGCTCCAGGGACTACAATCTCTGTGAATGTATGAAATATCGAGGATTTATTCTCAATATCAATATGCAAAGCAATAAGGGCACCTTCTTTTGAAGTACGAAGAAGGTCAACGGATTGAACCTGTGTCAGACTTCCGTATCTCACGGCACCATCCACCTTATCAACCGGTGTTCCATTGACCTGTACTAAGATATCCCCTTCCCGTAAATTCTGTTTATAACCTTCACTGGAAGTGCTGACCTCTGCGATAAAATATTGCCCTTGCTCATTCTGCTCAAGACCAACACCAAGCAAGATGTTAGCGTGAATAACCTGCACAAAATGGACTAAGAGAAAAGCCAGCATGCTGATCAGTCCTGCTATGATGAAATGACGTAATTTAGCTGACATTTAAAATCCCCCGAATGACTAGATGATTTTCAGACCCATAATTCTACTAACAATGTATCATCTTGCATGTTTTTTCTTGAAAAAGTATCCTTTAAAGCTTTTTGCTCAATAGAGGGCATACCCACAAGTTGCAGTCTTCCTGACAGCAGTTCATTAACCTTCATCGGCTCTTCCAACAAGACTTGGATCCATTCTTTCAACATTGTTAATTCCTCCCTTTTTTCTTCTTGCTCTCAATATATC
>RCUU01000810.1_pt1 | contig 16471 bp, 8 predicted proteins | sample 2166211 | NCBI WGS metagenome assembly RCUU01 (sample SAMN09932620, study PRJNA488358) | compost metagenome | feature: garden; material: soil; isolation source: compost soil in phenylacetic acid-enriched culture | place: Germany: Experimental Botanical Garden Goettingen | collected 2016-01-27
ATTTGATATTATCAGTGTTTTGCCACAAAAAACCTACGCGAATGAATATTTTTATGACAAAAATGGTCGATTGGAATCAGTGAAATCATTTAATAATACTGTTGATTTTTATTATGATCTCAATGGGAATTTAATGAGGAAAAATTCGAATGGTAATTTAATAAGAAATGGGAGTTTTGAAATATCTGATACGAGCAGTGGTACTGCGAATTACTGGAACACTTATTCTGGACCGGGTTTTCAAAAACCAAAAAGTGAAATAGAAGTGATTACAGTGGCTAGTGGTAAACAGTCTCAAAAGATAATAACCAACGGTGTAGGAGGATTGTATCAGGATATACAGGTAGGTGAGGATACAGCGTATGAATTAAATGGCCGAATAAACCTAAGTAATATGCTGAATGGAACGGTGATGCTGAGGGTTGATTATTATAATGCTTCGGGTAATTTAATTAGTGGAGAGACTCTTGCAGAAATAGGTGTATAGAACGTATGGACAACCATTGGAGGAGCAATAAGAACGCCAAAGGGAACGATTATGGCAAGGATACATTTTCACTTGGCCTCTTCATCTGGAGGTACATTGTTGATAGATATGGTTTCAATGCAGAAGAGTACATACGGTAATTTACTAGCAAACGGAGATTTTGAGTCATCTCAAATAAATGGCGTGGGGGATGGCTGGGGGAAATACGGGGCTTTTGGTCAATATCAACTCATATCCTCAAATGTGACTTCTGGAGCCCAGTCTCAAAAGCTTACGATGACTAACGTAGGAGGTTTGTATCAGGATATAGCTGTAAGTGGGAGTACTCTGTATGACTTGAATGGTCGAATAAATATAAGCAGCTTGTCGAATGGAAAGGTTCAACTGATCGTCAATTATTTTGATATATCGGGAAAAGCGCTCGGTGGGGGGGATGTAGCGGAAGTAAGTGTGCTCAACACATGGACTACCACTGGTGGAACAATAGAGACGCCAGTAGGAGCTCGAATAGCACGAATTCATATTCAAGTGACTTCTTCATCTGGAGGCACAGTATTGGTAGATATGGTAACCATGAAAAAAAGTATCGACGGTAATATGTTGGCAAATGGGGATTTTGAAGCGTCCCAAATCGGTGGTGTTGCAGATGGATGGGGGAAATACGGAGCTTCAGGAGTATATCAGCTTATAAGTTCGACTGTAACCTCGGGTAAACAATCCCAAACACATACGATGACTGGTTCTGGGGGCTTATATCAAGATATAGCTGTAAGTGGGAATACTTTGTATGACTTGAAAGGTCGCATAAATATAAGTAGTGTGCAAAATGGGGCGGTAAAGCTAATCGTTGATTATTTCGATCGTTCGGGAAAAGCAATCAGTGGAGTGACATTGGCAGAAATAAGTACCTTAAACGTATGGACAACCATGGGAGGCACTATTAAAACTCCAATAGGAGCCGTGATAGCGAGAGTTCATGTTCACATAGCATCCTCATCTGGAGGTAGATTTGTAGTAGATATGCTTAATTTCAAGAAAAGTACAGATGGAAGTATGCTGGCAAACGGGGATTTCGAGGCTTCTCAAATCGGAGGTGTTGCAGATGGCTGGGGGAAATATGGAGCCTATGGGGATTATCAATTGACAACCTCAACTGTAGCTTCTGGGACTCAAGCCCAAAAAATAGTAATGACCGGCGTAGGTGGAATATATCAAGAAGTAGCTGTAATTGCTGAATCATCGTATACTCTGAGCGGTCTGATTAATATAATCAACTTGCCAAGCGGAACAGTAAAGTTCATCGTAAATTATTACGATGTATCCGGAAGGTTGATCAGCGGAGTGACATTGGCAGATGTAAGAGCCTTAAATATATGGACAACTGTGAGAGGAACATTAAAGCCGCCAGTTGGGGCGGTGACAGCGAGAGTTCATTTTCACATAGATTCTTCATCTGGAGCCGCATTTGTAGTAGATAAGGTTACTTTTATGAAAGCTGAGAAGGATTGGAGCAGTAGTCCATATTTAATATGTTCGAGCGTTGCATCAGTTGATTATGCTGCGTGATGACAAAAATGAAAGGTCTCCGGGCAAGCTTTACATCCAGCAGAAAATCTGCTCAAGCGTCAAACATAGCATTTCTCTATGAAGATTTCATAGAATTCCATCATTGATTTAATTAAGAATTTATATAATTGAGAATAGGGGATTTCAAATGTCGAAACATATAACTTTAAGGATCTTGATTCTAGCATTTATAATTGTTTTTATTGCTCATCCAGAAACAACTTCTGCCTCTATTTATAATTATGACATGAGTTCAAGATTACAATCAGAGACTTATATCAAAAATAATATTCAATATCAAAGAAATTTCATATATGACAACAATGGAAGTTTATTGGGGAAATCAAATAAATCAGAAGATTATTTAATTCTGGAATCTTCTTTTGAAGCACGGACAGAAGCAATGAATTTTAAATTACCAAATTCAATGTTCTCTCTTTCCACCAATAACCCCAAAGAAGGGACGCAAAGTCTTTACTTTCACTCCACCCAATCTACTGTTGTAACAGCAGAGTCTATAATACTTGAAGTGACTCCTAGTACGCTATATACCTTAAGCGGGTGGATTAATAACAAATTATTAAGTGGAAACGCGAGCATCGATTGGATGGAGTATAATGCTTCAAATCAGCTGATCTACGATGGTGGTACTTTAAGTGCAATAGATAAAAATAAATGGCAATATGACAGAGTAGAGTTTATAACTAAACCTCAAACTTCTAAAATTATTCTTAGAGTAGTCCTTGATGCTGGAGCGGCAGGTGAGGCTTACTTTGATGATATGAGATTTGAAAAAGGAAATAAACTTCCTCTTTCCAGAGTTTCCTTTGAGTCCGGAGAGAATTCGTGGTATTCCAATCTTCCAAGCAGTTTCTTTACTTTTTCAACAGATGGATTTAAAGACGGTAAACAAAGCTTGCGATTTAATTCTAATAACCCGGTCACGGCAACTGCTGAATGTGGAGAATTTATAGTAGATCCTAATACAACCTATGTTTTAGGTGGGTGGTTGTACAATTCTCTAGTAACTGGGAATACATATATTGATTGGATGGAGTACGATAAAGCAGGGAAATTAGTATATGATGGAGGAACAATATATACGACAGGAAAAAATAAAACATGGCAATACGGTTCGGTAGAATTCACCACAAGACCAACTACTAGTAAAATTATAATTCGTGTAGTTGTGGATGAAGGGGCAACGGGAAGTGTTTATGCTGATGCAATCGAATTCAGAAAAGACAATAATCTGCCGTTACTGGATACTTCTTTTGAAGCAGATGATTCTCTGTGGTATGCACCTAGCCCACTTCTCTCTCTGTGGAGAGGATTTGCAAGAGAAGGTCTTTCTAGTATGCAATTTCACTCTAAGGATGCAGTGACTGTGACTGCAGAATATGGGCATATTGTAGTTAATTCGAATACTAAGTATAGACTTGCTGGTTGGATTTACGATGCCTTGCTCACTGGTGGAGTATACATAGATTGGCTGGAGTACGATGCGAAAGGAAACCTTGTTTATGATGGTGGTACGGTATATAACGCCTCAAAGAAACAATGGGGATACAATAGTGTTGAATTTATAACAAAGCCTCAGACAGTAAGTATTGTCTTGCGAATTGTTTGCGATTCGGACGCAACGGGAACAGCCTACGTGGATAGTATACAATTTTTGAATGTTCCGTAATATTTGTTGTTATTAGGTGTCAGTGTTAAAAGAACTCTCTGCAAATTTTTATAGAAACGGTACGGTACAATTTTGCCAAAGATGAAATTGGCGAACGAAACGATATATCAGAAAGACAGAGGGTAAGAGGCTATAAATTGAACCTCGAAAGATATAAAGTTTATATTTATTAGTACGATCAATACTATTTTGAAATTGGCTTATAATACAACAAGCAGCAAATCCTCAATGCTAAGTCTTGCTGCTTGTTTAATTTCAGGAAGTCCACTATGTCAATCTTAATTAACGACCTGAGTATTTACACCAATTCCAGTGCTATTTCCGAATGAATCAGATGTGAAATACCAGTTTCATTGTTATGCTCACTAAGTGGAAACGTTATTTTCCATGTTCCAGGTTATGTTTGATGTCCTCCACTTTGATTTAGATCAACCTGACCAATTGACTCCCTCCAGGTATAAAATATTAGTTTAGAAATGTCTTCTCGTATGCCTTCAATTATAATTTCATATGATCCAGATTTTAAGTTCACTTCCTCTGGAATACGAACAGTATTTCTTTTTACAACCGTTGTAACCCCTCCAAAGTAAATACCATCAACCCAAATATCACTATAGTAGAGCCCAGTTTCATTTTTATTTTTGTTAAAAGGAACGACAGCTTTCCAAACACCATCAGTGACTTTTTGACCAGTTACTAGTGGAGATGCCAAATCATCATTGCCATTGTAGGCTGTCCAAGTGAGGAAAGTAACATTCTGGGCATCTTTTTTGACTCCATAGGCATAGATTTCATACGAGCTATCCAATAGATTTACTTCAGAAGGAGCAAGAATAGAGGAGTGAACTTGAGTCTGAACACCGATCCCAGTACTGTTCCAAAAGGAGTCGATTGTGTAGATGTGAGTAGTATAGGTACCTGTCTCGTAGTTGTGCTCACTAAATGGAATAGTAATTTTCCATGTCCCTGGCGATATTTTTTGCCCCGGTTTCTGTCTAGGTATAGAAGGTCATCTTAGATATGTTTTTATGTACACCCTCAACAATGATTTCATAGGATCCGTCTTTTAAGTTCACCTTTTCTGGAATATGAATTGTGTTTCTTTTAACAACCGTTGTAATTCCTCCAAAATAAATGCCATCAACCCAGTCATCATTATAGTAGAGACCAGCCTCATTATTATTTTTGTTAAAAGGAACGACAGCTTTCTAAACGCCATCGGAGATTTTTAGACCAGCTACAAGTGGAGTAGCCAAATCGTCATTACCATTGTAGCTGTCCAAGTGGGGAAAGTAACATTTTAGGGGATGTTTTTTGATCCTATAGGCGTAAACCTCATATGAACTATCAGTAAAGTTGCTTCAGGCGGTACTTGGACTAACGCTGTATTATTTTTGTTCTTAGACGTGAGGTTGCCATTTAGATCATAGTGATAAACAATAATGGATCCATCATCGTAAACTACACTATTTAGCTGTCCAGTAGAACCTAATTAAGAATTATAGCCTTTTCAGAAATATTTATAATTGTATATATAAAGTACACTTCATTGAAAAAAATTCTTTTCAAAATGAATGTTTATCCTTTTATATAATATTATTTCCAAAAATAAATAATTGTCATATGATAGTAATATTGTTGTTATTTGTTTTGTGATAAATTCAATTATGTTTCAGGAGGAATGGCATATTAATTATTTCAGAAGAAATTTTAAAATCTATTTTTCATTAATTTTTCTATTATTGTTTAATTTACTCTATTGTGTATATGTATTTGGAACTTCGTATTCATATTACTATGATTCTTCCGGCCGCGTCTTAAGTGCAACAACCCCGTTGGGAGAAGGATATGATTTTGTTTATGATGATAATGGTAATCTGCTTAGAAAGAAACCAATAGAAAATTTGATCTTTAACCCTAGTTTTGAAAAAGAAGATAGCAAGAATCTAACTAAAGCAGATGTATGGGAATCGATATCTAGTAAAAATACTGGGTTTGAACTAGTAAATGATGCAGCAAGTGGGGAAAAGGCACAAAAAATATGGGACTCAGAATTAAGCGTTGGCCATTTTTCAGGTATTAGTCAAAAAATTTTGGTTGCAGGGGGTAAAGAATATTCCTCTAGTGTCCAGGTACAGGTTCGTGAGATCAAAAATGCAAGCGTACAATTGTACATTGATTTCATTGATGCACAGAATAACTATGTAGGTGCTCATATGACGGAGACAAGTTCAGCCAACTGGAATTATGTGACACTAAACATAAGAGAACACATCCCTAACACTGCTATAAGTGCAAGGGTTTTTATTATATTACGATCCACGGATGCAAATGGTTCAGGTAATTTTTTAGTAGACACGACTAATTTTGAATATGGATCCAAGAATAATTTGTTAGTGAATGGTAGTCTAGAGCAATCACAAAGTCGGGTGAAAACTTCGGCAGATGGTTGGCTCAAGAACGCTACTGCAAACACAGGTTATGAACTGATAAATGATGCGATAAGCGGTGATAAGGCACAAAAGATTTGGGACTCAGAATTAGGCACAGGCCATTTTTCAGGTATTAGTCAAACTATTCAAGTTGCGGGAGGGAAGACATACTCTGCTAATGTTCAGGTACAGATTCGTGAGATCAAAGGAGCAAGTGTACAGTTCTACATAGATTTCATGGATGAACAGAATGATTTTGTAGGGGCTCAAGTAAGAGAGGCAAACACAGCGAATTGGGAATACGTGACACTAAACATAAGGGGAAGTGTCCCTGTAACTGCTGTAAACGCAAGGATTTATATAATATTGCGTTCTACAAGTGTAAATGGGACGGGTAATTTTGTAGTAGATACCGCTAATTTCGAGTATGGATCCAAGCAAAATCTGTTAGTAAATGGCAGCTTAGAAAAAACTAAGAATCAGATAAAACCCTCAGCAGACGGCTGGTCAAAAATGGCAACAGCAAAGACAGGTTTCGAATTGATCAATGATGCAGTAAGTGGAGAAAAAGCGCAGAGAATATGGGACTCAGGATTAAGAGTAGGCCATTTTTCAGGTATTAGTCAGACAGTCCAAGTCGTAGGTGGAAAAGCGTTTTATTCCAACACTAAAGTACAAATCCTTGAGGTCAAAGGGGCAATCGTACAATTGTACATTGATTTCGTAGATGCACAGAATAAATTCGTGGGAACCTACATTACAGATACGGCTTTGGTCAATAGGGAATACGTGGCACTGAACATAAATGGAAGTGTCCCTGTAACTGCTGTAAATGCAAGGGTTTATATTATATTGCGATCTACTAGTGCAAATGGGATGGGTAATTTCGTTGTGGATACGGCTAATTTCGAACAATAGAATTCAGATTAAGATAAAAATGAAATGTTTATGAATGTATGGAGAAATAATAGGACTATATCTCAATAGTTGACAAGAAGAGAGTATAGAAATGGGACATGTTGTCTCATGAATATAAATAGCAACAAAATATTAGATGACCTCAAGGGAGGGATTACGGACGGAACTTCTGTACAAATATGTACAGACAATTCAACCAGTTCGCAGAGATGGAAAAAATTGAAGGACTAGTAATTGAAAGATAAGGGGTTTTTATATGAAAAAAAGACTTTTGCGAGTCATCTGTTTTATTAGTATTGCTTTGTTTTTGATTATTACTCCTACTTCTAATTATATTTATGCTATAAATTACTATTATTACGATACTAATGGCAGGCTGATACAAGAAAGTGCTTTAAGCGGAGAGACGATTAGATATAGCTATGATCAAAATGGAAATTTAACATCTAAAAATACAGGAGAACCCTATTTTGAATTCCTCTCAGCTTTCGGCTCAGAACAAGGTAGAAACAATTGGTACTATCAAATATGGGATGGAACTCGTTATGAAGATATGAGTTGGGACTCTACAGAAAAAAGATGGAAAGGTAAAAATAGCTGGGACATCATTAGTAAAGAATGGTTACATCCAGATGGGAATGATTCAGTACTTAAATGGATCGCGCCACAGACAGGTTCGATAAGAGTAACAGGAAGAGTAGCGAAACACCCAGTGAATTTGCAAGGAGATGGCGTACGGGTCAAAATCATGAAAAGCAATACACAAGTATGGCCAGCATCTGGTTGGAAGAGTATACAAGGAGATGATGCAACTGGTGTTGGAATCAATTTAAACTTGAATGTAACAATGGGAGATTCGATTTATTTTATAGTGAATGAAAGTGGAGACCAAGGATATGATGCAACAATATGGAACCCAGAAATTACACATAATGTAAATTAATATTAATATTCGTAATCGAAACTGAACTATTAAAACTAATTATAAGTAGACCATGGGTTGATTCTCCAATGTACTGTTGTTGTGGTGAATCCATCTACACGAATCTTCCATGGGTGTTTTTTATCTGTCGCACTTCATAACAATTTATGGTATATTATTTTTGGTAATATTTATAGTTATTAAGTATAAATTCCCTATTTAGCTTAATAGGGGAATGTTAGTGAAATCCAAAGCGGTCCCGCCACTGTGAACGCACATTAGAATTCCATCATTAACTGCTTAAAGTTAATGATGAAATTTTTAATGAACTGCGAAGCCAGAATGCCTGCCTTAAATGTATTCAACGAATCCCACGAGGATGGAAAGGAGGTTTTTTATGTCTATTTTTAATAGTGAAACTCTTTTATAGAATTTCTTTATGAAAGCACATATTACATGGGAATTGAGAATTGATGTTGTTAATAAAGTATTAATGGTAAAAGTATTTCATGTGGAGAATTATTCATTAGCACTAAAGTCAGATGGAACAGTATGGAGTTGGGGAGAGAATAGCATGGGCCAACTTGGAGATGGCACAACTTTAGGGAAACTGACTCCTACTCAAGTAAAAGCGGTTGATGGTAAGAGTTTTTTGAATGATGCAACAAAAATAGATGCTGGAGATTCGCATAGTATAGCACTTACTAGATCTTCATTTATTACGTGGGGAAATAATACAGATGGTCAATTAGGAAATGGATCTTTAATTTCTTATTCAAATATTCCAGTAACTGTTCTACAACTTCCTATTAGGCAGGATCACGAATATATTTATGATTCCGCTAATAGGTTATCAGCTATTATTATTCATAAAGGGAGTATCAGCTATCGCCGTGTCTTTGTATATGATAGTAATGGTAATTTACTTTCTACAATTACAAAGGAAATACAGTAGCTTTATAATAGTGTTCCTACATAACGTAGTTTGAAAAAATAGAGTGTTTTTTGGTATTGAGTAATCACAACAATTTGTGGGGGAATTAAATATCATATGCTACGCAATCGATCGTACTCTAAAACCTAACAAAGGCGCTTTCACACCTGGACTGAAAGAAATGATAGGGAAGATCCGAAAAATCTTTAGATTTAAAGTGAGCGTGTAATCAGGAAAAGTTAAAGAATGCCTATTCCATATTACATACATAACAATAAGACCGACGTATACAATACCTGTATTTATTCATATTTAGAATATGGGAATAGTACAAATTTGGGGTGATATCGGTAGAAGTGCGCAATTATATGAAAATAAACGATTCAACTCTTTATATCTAAACAAAGGGTTGATTGTATTAAGATTTTCTCTCCAACCAAAGTGATCACTGACTCCATTTAATTCTGATGAATACCTTTTATTAAAAGTCTGACGTCAGTTCGAGTCTCCTATCCTTTATCATAAAACACGTTACTTGTTCAGGTATCCCTAGCATTTAATGCGTGCGGTGCAAGATTTCAAAAATTTTATTAATAGGTAAGGCCTCCATTAAACATTTGAAGTCTCTCTTAGCAGTATATTTCATTTTTATTTGGAGAGATAAGCATGTATCTTTGTCTAAGGAATTCGCGCTTTTCTACTGATTTTTATTTATTATTTGATAGTTTCTCTGGAGTTTCTACTGCGACCGGTCAAGGACAATAGTGAGGACTTATAGATTAAGGGTATAAGGTTGAGTTATATAAGAATTTCGTGAAACCAGGTTTTATGCAATAAGTGTAGTTGGTATGGCATGGGTGGTTGCCTAAATTTTTCTTAGAGAAAAGAAGTTGAAAAGCTAACGTCAAAAAAACTTTTGGAGGAATCATTTTGATGAAAAAATCATTTATACAAAAAGTGTTATTAATTCTATTGTCCATTTCTATATTCATACCAAATTATCGATCAAGCGCAACTGATGTTCAAGGAAAAACTCAAATAACGACTACCAATCCAGTAAATATCACTTCTTTAGATGAAACTAGTGAAGTTAATGTTCCTGAATTTTCCCTGGAAAATACTAAAACAGTTGTTAATTCTGTGTATGATACTAACACCATTCTGGAGATAGAAAGAATTAAAGCCCGCACATTTCAAAAAAAAATGCTGAAACAAGGGCAATTAACATTGGGTCTCAAATCAACGGTTAGAGATTTAACAAAGGAGGAAGTCGATGAGCTTATTCTATCAGGAGCAGGCAAGGAGGATATTTACTGGGTAAATTTATTGACTAAAGAGACGACCTTAACTCCGGAGGAAATTTTTGAAGTTAAAAAAAACGGAGAGATTTCATGGGAAGAAACTGAGAAACGGATCCTGAAAGAGATAACGAAACCATCGTCGGTAGAAGAAGCTGTCTATAACGAGACTGTTACAGAATTTCTAACAGTAAGTGATGCCGTGTACATGGAGAATAAGCAAAAAATAAACTCCTTAAGCAGTATGACTTCTAGTTTTGATGCTCTTGTAAACAGTGCTCTTGATGCTCTTGTCACCCAGCAGCAAATCAACCAAACGAATAAGCAACAATATGCAGATCGTAATAGTTCTAGCGAAATGATAGACCCAGCTTCAGGTTCTTTGACCTGGAAAGAAAACGAAATTAGTTTGCCTGGGCGTGATGGATTGGATTTAAATATTGGTATTATGTACAATTCTAACCAATCCTTTGCTTATATGCGAAACTCTTCAAGTAGTGGGCAAATCCAAAAGTATAATTATTACATCTCCCGATATGATCTAGGAATGGGGTGGTCCTTTCAATTCCCGTCTGTCCAATCTGCCAATGGCTATTTATTTTACCATAACGGACAGGGCGCGGTATATCGGATTGATTTCAATGCAAGTGATACCTTGGGAAGTTATACACATTTGGTTGGATATCAAGGAAAAGATGTACAGTTTAAAACTGATTCTGGTACGTTCAATAATGGACAAGCCAGTTCAGCCTATTACCTGCTGTATGACAGCCAAAAGCGTGAGTATTTTGCACAGGATGGAAGATTATTGGGTATAATGGATCGTTATGGAAATACAATAAAATTTGAGCATATCGACAGAGTCACCTATGATGGTGCAACAAATAAAGTGATTTCTTCGATTACGGACAGCTTGGGAAGAGTGGTTATGTTTAACTACGATACCAATCTTAATACAACAGGTCCTTTTCTTGGAGAAAACATTACGGTTAGCGTAAATGTCAATGGAAGTGAAACAGAGAAGGTAGTTTTTACAAAGGGAAGAACTTCACTCAACTTTAATGGTAAATCTGATGGATATGGCCCCATTTTAAATATTTTAAATAAAGGGAATAATCAGGCTAATGAGCTTACCTACTTACGTTATGATTCTATAGTGGGGAAATTTAATTATGATCAAAAGACGTTAGACTCTTATGCGGGTTATAATGACTATCATCTATTAAATTATATACAATACCCTTACTCTTCAGCATCATATAAATATGACTTGGTTACTCGGAACTTGGGTGTTACCGGTGCAGGACAAGAATCAAGAATCACTTTTAGAAACGATTCTAATTATAGGTTGGATGGGTATAGTACAAAGACCTACAATAAATTGAAGTATTCATATACTGGAGATTACACAGGAGACTCAATCCATTCAAATCCAGAGAATCTTCCTGAAAGCTATAGATATTCTTCCACAAGTACAATAGAAAGTACTTCTGCATCAAATAACTTAACTGCTACCTATAATTTTAATGGACTGCAGCAGATGATATCAACGGTTAAGCAGGCAGCGAATGGGGAAAGAAAGGAAGCGCGAAACACTGCATTCCACTCGATATTCAAGTATCTCCCTACACAAACAATGTATGCTGACTATGGTATCGGTGATTCGGACAGTAATGCCAATATTCTGTACGCCGAATTTGGTTATACTGACTGGGGAGCCCTAATGAGTGAGACCAAGCCGTTAACTATTAGTCAACTTAATGATATAGCCACTAAGTCAAAGTATTCAACAACGTATACTTATGAACCATCTTTTCATGAACTTCAATCTAAATCGTGGTATCAAAATGGAACAACACCATTAAATGAGAGTTACACTTATAATGAGTATGGCCGAATAAAAAGCTACGTGAATCCCAAATACGAGATAATTAATTATTCGTATGAACCAGTCACAGGGGACGCAAAAAAAATAAGTAAAATTATTGTAGAAAAGCCTATGCAAAATGGGATGATATCTAGATCCACTATTACATATGGTTCTCAGTATAATTTTGGTTATGCAACGGAGCAGATCGATGATTTTACAAATATTTCGCCTACTGGACAGCAAACGGTATCTCGTATAAGAAAGCAAATAGCTTATGATATGGGTTCAGGGAGAATTCTTGAAGTAACAGATAGTAATGAGAAGAAAACAATCTATACCTATGATGAATTAGGAAGAGTGAAAACGATTAGTTATCCATCTGTTACTAACCTAAACGGTGAACAATATGAAGTGCAAGATCAGTTTAACTATTATAGGATTTATGGCGAGGACGCTCGTTTTTTTGATGGTAAAAATGAAGACGAAGAGTATCTTCAAGTCAACTTTAAACAAAAATATACTCAGAAATCAAATGGAGCCATCACGTATCTGTCCGAAAAAGATACCTTCTATGATGGATTTGGAATATTGCGATTGGAAATTTATAATAATTATGCAAGTACCCAATATCATATTGATGATTTGTCCAGAGTTGTAGATGTAACAGACCCAATGGGGAATTCAACCAAAGTAATGTACGATGCTTGGGGGCAGCAGAAAGAAGCTGTGGATGCGTATGGGAATTTGTATGTAAGTGAGCACAATTTAAAGCTTAGGAAGACAACTAATTATCTTGTTGCCGCTTCTGATATAGCAGCTTATCGTTACGATCCATCGGTCGCAGCATTAAAAACAAATTATTTAGAACAAAATTATGATCAATGGGGACATTTACTATTAAATGCAACTTATAAAGATTGGCCAGTTCAGAGTCAGTCTAATTTGGTTACAGAGTTGTATAGTTATGATATTTCGGGGAATGTAATAGGGTATACTGATCTCAATAAAAATTTAAACAGCGATGGAGTCACAACAAAGTATACGTATGATGCATTAAATCGCTTGATTTCTGTAAAAGACGCGCTAGGGCAAACTACGAGTTACCAGTATGATCGTAGTGGTCAGATCACTGATACGACGATGCAAAATAGTCAAACAGGGGTATCTACTCAGTTAAAGAGCAAAACATATAACGAGTTAGGATTACTTATTAATAAAAAAGATGTAGCCTTGCAAAATGAGAATCAATTGTATAATCAACTAGGGTTGATTACGCAAAAGACAGATCGCAATAGAACAGTATCCAATTATCAATATGATGAGAGCAATCAAGTTGTGAGTACTTTGCTTACTGGAACCGGAGGAGATTCACTGAAAAACAATAGCATCTTCGGCAGCAATGGAATCAAAATCGATACATTTGAGCTCTATCTAAATGGCACAAAGACAGCTTCGCAAACGACAACGATAGATAATCTGAAAAGAACAACAGCAATTTTATCTCAAGCAACTGGTTATGCCACATCAACAGGGTATGTATATGATAATGCGAATCGAACCACTCGTATGACCGGTACACATAGCGGTATCGGTAGCTTTTATATCAATTATCAATACAGCATGCAGCGGTTGAATAAAGTCCAAACGAATGGAGAATCTGGTCTTAATAGTGCGGTATCTGCAAATGTATCATACGAGTATTTTCCAACTGGACAAGTGAAAAGTATCACCTATCCGACGTTGGGTGACGGAACTACCTTAATGACAGAGTACACGTATGATGCTTTAAATCGTATATCGACAGTACAAAATAAAAAAGGCTCTATAGTTCTTTCTTCGTACACATATCTTTACGACAATAATGGAAATAGAACTTCGGTGACGGAAGTACTAAATAATGGATCGAGAAAAACAACAACCTATGAATATGATAAATTAAATCGTCTATGCACTATTACACGTCCTAACGGTGGAGGAACAACAAGCTATATGTACGATCTGCAAGGAAATCGACAGATCGTATCGGATACAGCTGCTAATCAATCAGAGTTTTCGAATATAAGTTATACCTATGACCTAAAAAATACATTGATTGGAGTCACGAAAGATAACGGTTCAACAACAATCGACTATCTGCCCAATGGATTAAGGTATCAAAAAACGACCGCAAACGTAAAAACACAATATAATTATAACGGGAATGGAGAAGTAATTTCTGAATCCAAGAGTAATGGGCAAAAAGCAAATTATATACGTGGAGACCGATTGTTAGTTAAGAAAGATATCACTACAGCAAAAGACTATTATTATTTGTACAATGGTCAAGGTGATGTAGTACAAATTGTCGATACCAATGGAACAGTGGTCAACTCTTACAGTTATGATGTATGGGGGAATATTGCGAATCAGACAGAAGGTATTTCTAATTCCTTTAAATATGCTGGGGAAATCTATGATCAAGAGACGGGGCTTTATTATCTACGTGCAAGATATTATGATCCGAGTATCGGTCGATTTATAAATGAGGATACGGTTGAGGGGCAGATTGATAATCCACTAAGTTTGAACTTGTACACATACGTGCATAACAATCCCTTGAGATATACTGATTTTAGTGGACATATTCCTACTCCGATTGAAGCGGCCGTCATGGCAGGTAACATCTATGATGCAACATCAAATGATTATGGAAACAAACTTTCTGGTGGATGGGCGCTGGAAAACATTTTGACAAACGATGAGGGATTAAAAATAGGTGTATATTTAAGGGTTAAAGAAGATGGGACAACGGAATATTCTCTGGTAAACAAAGGTACTAGTACAAAAGGAGATTGGGGCAATAATTTTCAACAACCTTTTGGATTCTCTGATGATATGGAAGATTCGATTTCGGAATCAACTAATTTTGTGAAGACACATAAGGATAACGAAATAACTATGGTAGGGCATTCTAAAGGAGGGGCTGAAGCAGCAGCCAATGCTGTTGCAACTAATAGGAATGCGATACTATTCAATCCAGCATCAGTTGTTCTTAAATCCTACGGTTTATCCTCTTCAACATATAAAGCTAATATGACGACATATATTGTTAAAGGTGAAATATTAAGCGTACTTGAAGGTTCTTTTTCAAAGCCAATTGGAAAAGTTGTCAATTTACCGACACAGTATTCAGTGAGCTCTAAATGGAATATTAAGCGCAATATCCAAAATTCTATTAAAAATCATTCTATGGATTCAGTAAAAAGTGCTTTGAAGAAGGCGGGATTTAATTGAAAGTGAAAATGTTAATAATAATGGGGATTCCGCTGCTGTTGATTTTTGCAATCATGGTTTATTTCATGTTGCCGTGGTTTCTAATGTACATTGGAATTCAATCTGAACCTGATCCTCCGCGTCCACAAATTACATATGGAGAGTTTCCATTTCGTTTAGAATATGAAATTAATGGACAGCGAAAGGTTATTAAAGATACTTTAATATGTGAATATGATGGCATTAGTTCTAATGAAGGCCGAGGCAAATATCGCAAGTGGAAGCAAACATTATCCAGCGGCAGTGAAAGAATAACATTGCTAAAAGTCGATAATACAAAAGAAATATATTATGCTCCAGGAAGTGCAGAATACTATATGGGTGACATAGATAATACTGAGGATTATAATCACCAATTTCCTAATGCAGTGATTGTTGAACGCGAAGGTAAAATGACAAATAGCGGATTAATCCGTGCGGATCAATTACTAGAGCAATACAGTATTAAATTGATAAGTTGGGATTATACTGAACCCATTAAGAATGAGTTCTCTTCATCACAAGAATAAGATTATGTAGGATCAAAGTTTGAAACGTAGTTATAAGATATATTTCTAACTGGAAAATAAATAGAAATATCCTAAATTATTAGGAGTTGCTTTACTCTTACTTATAAGTGCACCCCTTAGAGTATACATTGGATAAAACATCCGGTTTATCCAATGAAAATCTAAAGGGTGCTTTTTATGGCGACCAAACTTCATTAGGGTCCATATCCGCTTAAATAGTACATCCAGTGGAGGCGGTGTAAACGTCTATGCGGACTCTTTTAGGGTGATTTATTGGGGATGAGTTCGGTTTTGTACTGAACTCATGCCCCTTGCTTTTGTCGTAATTCGTTTAATTAATAACCACAGTATTTACACCAATCCCAGTACTATTTCCGAATAAATCTGTTGAATAGATATGAGTTGTATAAGTGCCGATTTCATTGTTGTGCTCACTAATTGGAATCGTTATTTTCCATGTACCCGGGGATATTTTCTGGCCCCCACTTTCTTTTATATCATCCTGACCATTGGACTCCGTCCAGGTATAAAAG
>RCUU01000811.1_pt1 | contig 16467 bp, 12 predicted proteins | sample 2166211 | NCBI WGS metagenome assembly RCUU01 (sample SAMN09932620, study PRJNA488358) | compost metagenome | feature: garden; material: soil; isolation source: compost soil in phenylacetic acid-enriched culture | place: Germany: Experimental Botanical Garden Goettingen | collected 2016-01-27
CACCAGGTCGATGAACAGGTCGTCCAGCCCCAGCAGGAACATCAGGCTGGCGAGCACGATCGCCAGCAGCTTCAGACCGAACAGCAGGTAGGTAAGAAAATCGACAAAGCCAAGACTCATACGGTTTCATGCCCGGCATTGGCCACCAGCCAATTGTTCAGGCACTCGGCGATTTTCTCGCTGGCATGGCCGTCGCCAAATGGGGTGAAGACGCGGCTCATGTACTTATAGGTTTCAGGGTCGTCGAGCAGTTGGCTGGTTTCCTTGACGATGCGTTCGGTTAGCGTGCCCACCAGCTTAACCGTGCCGCCCTCCAGGGCCGAGGGCCGTTCGGTGACCTTGCGCAGCACCAGCAGCGGTTTGCCCAGGGCCGGCGCTTCTTCCTGGATGCCGCCCGAGTCGGTCAGGATCAGGTAGGCGCGGTCCATCAGCCAGACAAAGTGTTGGTAATCCTGGGGCGCGATCAGGTGAATATTGTCGCGGCCCGACAACAGCGGGTACACCGCCTTTTGCACCTGCGGGTTGAGGTGCACCGGGTAGACGAACTGCACGTCGGGGTAGCGCAGGGCCAGTTCGGCCAGGGCCAGGCAAATGCGTTCGAAGCCGGGGCCGAAGTTCTCCCGGCGGTGACCGGTGATCAGCACCATGCGCTGGCCGGGATGCTGCTTGTCGCTGACCAATGAAGCCAACGGCGAGTCGGGTGCCGGGTGCCACTGGCTTTTGTTCAGGTGTTCGCGCATCCACAGCAAGGCATCGATCACGGTATTGCCGGTCACGGCCATGTTCTCCAGCGGCACACCTTCGTGCAGCAGGTTGTCGCGAGCCTTGTTGGTGGGCGGGAAGTGCAGGTCGGCGATGACGCCGGTCAGGCGCCGGTTGGCTTCTTCGGGCCACGGCGCCTTGAGGTTGCCGGTGCGCAGCCCGGCCTCGACGTGGGCGACCGGGATCTGCCGGTAGAAGGCGGCGAGGGCGGCGATGAAACTGGTGGTGGTGTCGCCATGCACCAGGACGATATCCGGCTGGTTGCGGTCGTAGCTGTCATCGAGTTGGCCCAGCAGCTGTTCGGAAAGACCGTTGAGGGTCTGGCCCTGGGTCATGACCTGCAGGTCTTCATCGACGCTCAGGCCAAAGGCAGTCAGCACTTGTTCGAGCATTTCCCGGTGCTGGCCGGTGGAACAGATCACCAGATCGATTTCCGGCCACTCCCGCAGAACCCGCGCCAAGGGGGCCATCTTGATCGCTTCGGGACGGGTGCCGAATACCATCATCACTTTGAAAGGCATCTTCTTCTCCTCGTATCCTTGCAGGAGCTGTCGCGAGTTGCCAAGCCGCAGACCGGTGGAGCATCCTTGCGAGCGTGTACACAGCCTCGGTTGTTTTCCTACTCTTATCTCGCGCCAATCCTACTTATGTAGGAACTAAATCAAAGCAGTTGAACCCGGGGTTGTCCATGTCGGAGCGCAGAACTTTGACGCTGGTCAACCTTGAGCTAGAGCCAGCCGGCTACCCACATTCGGCGGAGAGCTTACCGTGCAGACGCAGATTCACCCTTTGCTGTCGCCCAGCTGCGGTACCCAGCGGCAGATCATCAGTTTCCACTTCGCCGCGGCCAGCCAGGGAGATGCCGGCCCAGGCGCGTCCTGGCCTGGCAAAGTCTATATCCAGAGTGGCCTGCACGCCGGCGAGATCCCCGGCATGCTGGTCAGTCATCACCTCAAGGCGCTGCTGGCCGAAGCCGAGACCCAGGGGCGCCTGCAGGGCGAAGTGGTACTGGTGCCGTTGTGCAATCCCATCGGGGTTTCCCAGGCGCTCTTGCAGTACCCCATCGGTCGTTTCGAATTTTCCAGCGGCGAAAATTTCAACCGTTACTACCTGTCGCCGGACGAGGAACTCGCCGCGCGGGTGGGGGAGGAACTGGGCGAGGATGAGGGGCTCAATCGGGCACTGATACGCCGTGCCTTGGGGCAGTTGCTCGACGACGTGCAGCCCCAGAGTGAACTGGCCTCGATGCGCCTGGCCTTGCAGAAGCTGTCCTATGACGCCGACCTTGTGATCGACCTGCACAGCGAGTCCGAAGGGTTGCTGCACCTCTATGCGGCCCGCGGCCAATGGGAACGGGTCGAGCCCCTGGCGCGCTACCTGCATTGCCCGGTGTCGCTGCTGGCGGACTGCTATGGCGACACGCCGTTCGATGAAGCGGTATTCATGCCCTGGCAGAACCTGCGTCGGCGCTTTCCCGACAAGCCCATCCCCTACGACAGCGTCGGGATCACCGTGGAGCTGCGCGGCGAACAGGATGTCAGCCACGAACAAGCCAGCAACGATGCTGTCGCCATTTTTGCCTATCTGGTGCAGCAGGGTGTGATCAGCGGCAAGGCTGCGCCTCTGCCGGCGCTGGCCTACCCGCCCACGCCCCTGGAAGGTTCGCAAACGCTGATTGCCAGCGTACCCGGCGTACTGGCCACGTTGTTGCCGGTGGGCACGCCGGTGGCCGCTGGCGAATTGGTGGCGGAGATCGTCGACCCGGTGAGCGGCCATTGCGAGCGGCTGTACAGCCCGGCGGCCGGGTTGTTGTACGCGCGCAGCCTCTATCGCTTCGTCAAGCGCGGCGACACCATCGCCAAGGTGGCCGGCAGCCAGATCGGCAAGAAGGCCCGCCTGCTCGACGCCTAGATCTGTTCGTCCAGCCAAGCGAGGAATTCGCGAATCGGCGACAGGCGTTCGCGGCCCGGCACGCACACGGCCTGGTAGTGCGCCGCCGGCATGCGAATGTCCGGGCGATAGGGTTGCAGCAGGCCACGGGCGACACTGTCGGCCACCAGCACATCGCTGGCCAGTACCAGGCCATGGCCGGCAATGGCGGCCTGCAAGGCATAGTGCTCGTCGTCGTATTCGCGCAGCCGTGCGCGGTCGAGCCAATCCTCGACACCGGCCAGGGCGCACCAGTTTGGCCAGTCGATGGCGTCGGCGCTGGTCGAGTGCCAGGGCACGTTGATCAGCTCAAGCCCTGCGCCGTCCTGGGGTGGCAGCCAGCCGGGCGGGGCAAAGGCGGCGAAGTGCTCTGGCAACAGCTCGCGGTTGTACAGGGCCGGGTCCGGCTTGTACTGGGCACGCAGGGCCAGGTCCACCGAGTTGTCGCGCAGCAGGTCGATCAGGCTGTTGCTGGTTTCCACCCGCACATGCAGGTTGGGGTAGCGACGGTAGAACCCGCTCAACCGCGGGATCAGCCACAGGCTGGCAAAGGCGGGGGTCGTGGTCAGGGTGAGGCTGCGCTGGTCGCAGTCGGGCTTGAAGGCTTCCAGGCTGCGGTGCAACTCGCGCAAACTGTCATGCACCTGATGGTACAGGCGCTCGCCGCTCGGGCTGAGCAACACACCCTGGCCGGTGCGCTCGAACAGCAGCACGCCGAGCCAGCCTTCGAGGGTCTTGATCTGGTGTGATACGGCCGCCGGCGTGACCGCCAGCTCATCGGCCGCAGCCTTGAAACCACCCAGGCGGGCAGCGGATTCGAACGCGCGCAGGGCAGTCAGTGGCAGCTTGGCGAACACAGGTTTATTCCAATTGAGCGTGGCTCAATTTATCTCAATTGTGGGCGTGCCTCAATCTGCCTACCGTAGCGCCGTAGATGTCAATGGCAGGAGGAATGGGTCATGCAAGGTATTGCTCGAAAAGTGGTTCAGGCCGTGCTTTACGAGGTCATCGGCGCGGCCTTCGTGGCGCCGACACTGGCCTATGCCTATGACCAGGGCATCGCTTATTCCACGGCGTTGTCCCTGGTGATCTCGGCGGTGGCGCTGAGCTGGAACATGCTGTTCAACCTGGTGTTCGAGTATTGGGAAGCACGCCAGCCCTGCCGGGGACGCACCCTGGGCCGGCGCATCCTGCACGCATTGGGCTTCGAAGGTGGCCTGGTGGTGATCCTGGTGCCGTTGATTGCCAGTTGGTTGCACATCGACTGGTTGACGGCCCTGGCAACGGATGTCGCCTTGTTCGTGTTTTTCTTCTTTTACGCGTTCGTGTTCCAGTGGGCGTTCGATCAGGTCTTCGATGTGCCGGATTCGGCGCGAGAGGTTGCCGCAGAGCAGGCTTGAGCGTGCAGGAGCGACCGGGTGGCCGCTCCTGCACCGGCTTCAGTCAGCTGGCTGGATCAGACCTTCGGCCTTCATGGCCTGCTGCACGGCGGGGCGCTGGCTGACGCGCGCCTGGAAGGCTTTAACGTTCGAGTAAGGACTCAGGTCAATGTTCATCGGCCCGGTCCAGTTGACGATGGTGAACAGGTACGCATCCGCGACACAGAAGCGGTCGCCGGTGAGGTAGTTCTTGCCGGCCAGGGCCTTGTCGATATAGGCCAGGCGCTTGTTGATGGCGGCGAGGGCGTTTTCCTTGGCTGCATCCGTGCTGTTGGGGTTGAACAAGGGGCTGAAGTTCTTGTGCAATTCGGTGCCGATGAAGTTCAGCCATTCCTGTACCCGCGCGCGCTCCAGCGTGCCCGCCAATGGCAATAGCCCGCCTTCGATTTTCTGGTCGGCCAGGTACTGAACGATCGCCGGCCCTTCGGTGAGCCGCTCGCCGTTGGCCAATTGCAACACCGGGACGTAGCCCTTGGGGTTGATCGAATAGAAGTCCGTGCCCGTGGCGGTGGTATGGGCCTTGAGGTCGACCTTCTCGATTTCGTGGGGCAGGCCCAGCTCGCAAAGCACGATGTGGGGGGAGAGCGAGCAGGCACCTTTGCTGTAATAAAGCTTCATGTCTTTCTCCAGTGGGGAAAATTTTGCAGTCACGTCGAATGTAGACAGGTTGCGACGGTTCGGCAAAAACACGATGCCTTGATTTGCACATCGGCGCGGGCCATGGCCAGGTCGAGGCGGTTTTGCATCACCTCGGCCTGGGCATGTTCACCGAGCCGGTGCAGGCACTCCACATAGCCATGCAGGCTCCAGACGTTATCGGGGTGCCAGGCCGCGCGGCTCAAGGTGCGGTCCAGCCCCAGGTCGGCCCGGTACACCTGCGCGGCGTCTTCGACGCGGCCTTGTTCCAGCAAGAGGGCCCCGAAAGCATGGCGGGTCGGTTGCATCCAGCCCCAGGGTTCGTCATAGGGCAGGTTGTCGTCCAGTTCGATCGCCCGACGCAACTGGGCGAAGGCCTCGTCGTGGTGGCCCTGGCGGTACTCGATTTCACCTTGCAACATGGCGGCGGCAATCGCCAGGATGTCCGTGCAGGTGTTGTTGAACAGGTAGCGGGTGGCCGGCACGCACGCCTGGGCCCGGGCAAAGCATTGCTGCTCGGCCAGCGCCGCTTCCAACTGCCCGCCGGCGGCATAGGCCACGGCCTTGCCGTAGTGGATCAGCGCCGTGGTCACGCAATACAGGCCCGGGTCGCTGGGCAATGGCTCGGCCATCAGCTCCAGCCATTTGCCGAAGCGAATCAACACATGCACCTTCATCCCCACGAAGCCTTCCAGCCAGTCGGCCATGGGCGGTTGGGTAACCTGCAAGAGTGCCTCGGGGATGGTCGCGGCCAGTTCGTTGGCGGTTTCCAGCGCTGCGCGGTACTGGCCAAGAAACATCGCCGAATACAGCTTGAAGTGGTAGCTGTGGCATCGGTAGAGGGTGTAGAAATTCAGCGGCCCTTCGCGCTCCAGGAATTTGCGGTCGGCGACGATGGCCCGGCTGTTGGTGGCCAGCGAGGCATAGTAGTCGCCGCACAGCACATCGATGTGCGAGGCCATGTGTCGCAGGTGCCCGGCATCCGGCACCAGGTCGCGCAGGGCATCGCAGGCGCGCAAGGCCCGTTCCGGGTGGGGCGACATTTCCATGGTGTGGATGTACATGTGCAGCACGCCCGGATGTGGCGGTTCACCCTGGTCCATGCGCTGCAGGGCCTGTTCCAGTACGGCCACTGCCTCCAGGGTATCGGCACCGGCCATGGGGGCGCCGCTCTTGAGGTCCCACAACTGCCAGGGTGTGCGGTTGATCAGCGCCTCGGCAAACAACGCGGTAACGTCGATATCGTCGCCGAAGTCGGCATAAACCTGGCGCATCGCCTGGGCATACGCATCGTTGCCGCTACACAACTCGGCAGGGCTCTGCACGTGGTCTGAGCGGTAGCGTTGTGCCAGCGCGCGGATCAATGCCCGTTCTACCGGCGTTGCGTTGTCCAGGAGCGACAGGGCCGTTTCGGTGGCCTTGCGGGCAACGGGTATGGCCTCGGCCAACTCCTGTTCGGTGAAGGCATCCCAACGTTTGTTGTAGTTCGAGCCAGAGGCATGCGCGATGCCCCAGTAGGCCATCGCGCATTCGCGGTCGTGTTCGCAGGCCTTGCGGAAGCAGCGTACGGCCTCTTCATGGTTGTAGCCGTAGCACCAGAGCAGGCCGCGATCGAACCAGATCTGCGCCCGCGCCGAGCCGGTCGTCACCGGGCGCTGGTAGTTACCCAAATCGTAATAGTCACTCATCGATTCACCCTCCGCTTGAGCGTATGGAACCGGCAAAGAGGCCTTACTGATTCGGTCGCAGACGGTTCGGTGCTCGAAAATTACTTAAGTGCTTACTCGATGGCCTGATGTGTATGCAGCCTGAAAATTTTACTGCGTTTGAGTGCGCTGACCCACCTGAATCGAAGAAAGGCCGGTCACCCCGATGTGTTGTACTACCCGGTTAAGCCACGTACCATTCGCACCCTCTGGTCGTACCTTCCCATACCCACAATAATCCGATCACACTGAACCGCGTGCAGGGCCTTATGCCTTGGTCGATGCGTTCGTGCGCCGGTGTTTTTGTGCAGGGGAGTATGGCTGGCGTCATTTCTTTTCGAGCAGTGCATTTTTTCATGAATACACCTTCCAATGTGGGCTCCGGCAGCTGGCTGAGCGTAATCGCCCTGGCCCTGGCGGCTTTTATCTTCAACACCACCGAATTCGTGCCGGTCGGCCTCCTGAGTGCGATCGGCAACAGCTTTGACCTGTCGACCGCCCAGGTGGGCCTGATGCTGACCATCTACGCCTGGATCGTCACGTTGTTGTCCCTGCCGATGATGTTGCTGACGCGCAATATCGAACGGCGCAAGTTGCTGGTCATCCTTTTCACACTGTTCATTGCCAGCCACGTCGTCAGTGCAATGGCGACCAGCTTCGGCATGTTGCTGGCGAGCCGTGCCGGTATTGCCGTGGCCCATGCCGTGTTCTGGTCGATCACCGCCTCCCTGGCCGTGCGCGTAGCGCCGCCGGGCAAGCAGGTCAAGGCCTTGAGCCTGCTGGCCACCGGTACCACCCTGGCCATGGTCCTTGGCATTCCGCTGGGCCGGGTGTTGGGCGAGGCACTGGGTTGGCGGACCACGTTCATGGCCATCGGCGTGGCGGCGACGATCACGCTGCTGACCCTGAGAATGACGCTGCCGCTGTTGCCGAGCCAGAATTCCGGGTCGCTCAGGAGCTTGCCGATACTCTTCAAGCGACCGGCGTTGGTATCGCTGTACGTATTGCTCGCCATCGTGATCACCGCCCAGTTCACCGCCTACAGCTACATCGAGCCGTTTTCCCAGACTGTCGGCCACCTCAGTGGTGAAATGACCACCATCCTCTTGTTGCTGTTCGGCGGCGCCGGGCTGCTCGGCTCGGTGGTGTTTGGCCTGTGCAGCGACCGTTATCCGCGCGGGTTGTTGATCGCGGCCATCGGCACCCTGGCTGTATGCCTGATGCTGCTGTTGCCGTTGGCCGGGCAGCCGTTGTGGATCGGCGCATTGAGCGTGTTCTGGGGCATGGCCATCATGTGTTTCGGCCTGGTGCAGCAAGCCCGGGTCCTGACCCTGGCACCGGATGCCACCGATGTGGCGATGTCGTTGTTTTCCGGCATCTACAACATCGGTATTGGCGGTGGGGCACTGCTGGGCAGCGTGGTTATCAGTCAGATGGGGGTGGCCAACGTGGGTATCGTCGGTGGCTTGCTGGCGCTGGCGGGGTTGCTGTGGTGTGGTGTGACGACCTATCGCTATGGCAAGGCGGTGCAGGCCAGGCCGTTGCCAATGGAATAATTCCGTAGGTGCCGTCTGGCTACGAATCGTGCAGGCGCTCTCTTCGGAGCCAACACCGGACGGGGTTGCCGCTGCCGCCACGCTGTAGTGGCTTTTGGCTTTTGGCTTGTGTTTTTTTCGCGATGGAACAGACGCCGCCGAACGTCCCTTCAGGAGGCTGAACGTAGGCGTTGCGGAGCTGGGTGCGAGGCAGGAAGCCGAGCAAGCACCGACGGGCCGGATGCAGGGACAGGGGTTTTGCCTACTTTTGCCCAGTCAAAAGTAGGCCGCCGTACGGCCGGAACCAGCCGGTAGTGCCACTACATCATCCGGATTTACACACGACTGACGTGCCGCCACTTAGCTGATGCACTGACCTAATCCGTAGGCGAAATGTCCAGATTGGCACGGACAACGCCCTGATTTTCTGTGAGCAGATCCGGATAACGGGTTGAATTCACGGGCCCCTTCCGCCCTTACGGCGGCTTACTTTTGTTGGGGCAAAAGTAAGCAAGGCCCCTTGTCCCGGCATACGGCCCTACGCTGCGCTTCGGGTTCCCTCCTTCCGTCATTGCTCCCGCGGGGACGCGCCGAAGGGACGTCCCTGTCCCTGCGGCGCTTGCTCGGCTTCCTGCCTCGCACCCCACTACGCAATGACTCCACTCGGCCCTCTGACGGGACGATCTGTGTCGTCTGGGGGTTCGCGCACTTAAGAGCAAAAGCAAAAGCCAAAAAACCACACCATCCCAGCTGCAGCAGGCTGTCGCAGTGGCGCACCAGCTCCCCGGCAACTCTGTATAACGCCCTGACGAAGCCTGGCGGCAGCTGCTACGGGCTGTGTGTACTTGCTTTCAATGCAACGCCTGCTCATCCAGGTAACGACTCAAACACTCGATAAACGCCTGATGCTTGCGCGTATGGCGCCGGTGCACCGGGTAGATCACGTGAATCCGCGAGCCGAACTGCTCCGGGTCCAGGCCGGCCTCGGGGAGCAGTTGCACCAGTTCGCCACGTCGCAGGTACGGTGCGGCACTCCACTGCGGGCAGAATTGCAGGCCCAGGCCCTTGCGTAATGCGCTGAACAAAAAGTCATAGTTGTCGCTGCACAGGCGCGGCACCGGCTGGGCGATGCGCGAGCGTTCGCCTTCGTGGGTCAGCCACCAGTAATGAGGGTTGAGCGCCGGGTGGCGGAAAATCAGCCAGTCGTGCTGGTCGAACGTATGCGGCAGCACGGGGACCGGGTTGCGCCGCAAGTAGTCGGGGCTTGCGCACAACAGGATGCGGTTGACCGTCAGCGGCCGGGCGATCAGGCCGGGCAATTCCACCGGCCCATCGCGCACGGCCAGGTCGAAGCTGCCTTCGAGCAGGTCGACGAATTCGTCGTTCAGGGCGACGTCCAGGCGCATTTGCGGGTAGCGCTCGAGAAACCGGAAGCACACCTCGTTGAGGAAGGCCGGGGCGAAGGAGGGCGGGGCAGTTACCCGCAGGATGCCGCACATCTCTTGCTGAAGCTGGTCGATGTCTTCCCGGGCCTGTTGCAACTGCATCAATACCTGACGCGCATTGGCCAGGTAGATCTGCCCGGCTTCGGTGAGGGCGATGCGCCGGGTAGAACGTTCGAACAGGCGCGTTCCAAGCTCTGTTTCCAGGTGAGTCACGGCGCGGGTCAGGGCCGAGGTGGTCTTGCCCAGGTGGGCGGCGGCACGGGTGAAGCTGCCCTGGTCGGCGGTGGCCACGAACATGGCGATGGCGCCCAGTTGGTCCATGGATTCTTTCCTTTCTGGCAAGTATGTCTTTCGGCGGTCAAGTATTCTTTACACCGCGCCACTTGGCTAGTCTCTCGCCACTCCAACAAGAAAAGGTGCGGGACGATGCAACGAATACTTCGAGTAACCTTGGCGACGGCGATGGCTTTTGCATCAATGGAAAGCATGGCGGCCGTCGACCTGCTGTTGCACAACGGCAAGGTGTTCACCGCCGAGCAGGGCCAGGCACTGCAACAAGCGGTCGCGGTGGCCGATGGCAAGATCGTCAGGGTCGGCAGCGATGCCGAGGTACTCGCGCTCAAGGATGCCGGTACCCAGGTCATCGACCTGCAGGGCAAGGTGTTGATGCCCGGATTCATCGATACCCACAGCCATGCCATATTCGGTGGGATAAAGCTCAAGTCCGCGGACCTGGAAACCCGGATGCTGCCCTTCGACGAGCTGGAGCAGCGCCTGCGTGGCTGGCGCGATGACGGCAAGGCGCGGCATGGCGACATGCTCAGCGTCGGTGGCTTTCCCTCCACCTACTGGAGCGAGATTGCCGAACTGGAAAAGCGCTTCAACCGGGGTGAATGGGCCGACACGCCCATCCTGTTCATTGGCTGGGACTACCATACCGGTTGGGCCAACAAAGCCATGCTCGAGCGTGCCGGTATCGATGCCGCCCGCGTCAAGGCGCTTACCGGCGAAGCCGTGGCCACCATCGGTCACCATGCCGACAGCAGCCCCAACGGTTTCGTCGCCGATGCCGGCTTGTCGGCGGTGATGTCACAGCTGCCACCGGCCAGCCTCGCGCAGCTGATCGATGCCGGCAAGGCCGCCCGCGACCTCTACCACAGCCTGGGTATCACCGCCCTGATGGACCCGGCGGCCAACGCCGCCCCAGGCGATGCCCTGTTCGATTTCAAGCCCACCGCCAAAACCGTTGGTGTGCTGCCGGCCTACAAGGCCCTGGCCGACAAGGGTGAATTGCAACTGCGGGTTGCCGCGCTGATGGTCGCCAACCCCAAGAGCACACCCGCCGACCTGGAAGTGCTCGACCAGGTCCGCAAGCAGTTCGCCGACACCGATAACCTCAGCTTGCCCGGTATCAAGATCTTCGCCGACGGGGTGGCCGAGATTCCCGCGCAAACGGCTGCCTTGCTTGAGCCCTACAAGAATTCACACAAGGCCGGCGAGCTGTTGATCGACCCGGCGCATTTTGGCGAGTTGGTCAGCGCCGCCGATGCCCGTGGCTGGCTGGTGCATGTACATGCCATCGGCGACCGCGCGGTGCGCGAGGCGCTCAACGGCATCGAGCAGGCCCGTCACGAGCGGCACAGTGACGTGGCTCATTCGATCACCCACCTGCAAATGGTCAACCCCAAGGAGTTCGCCCGCTTCAAACCGCTGAATGTCATCGCCTCCATGCAACTGTATTGGGCCTCGGCGGATGAAATGAGCATCGATTTGCTCAAACCCTACATCAGCGCCTTGGAATTTCAATACATGTACCCGGCGCGCTCACTGCTCAAGAACGGTGCGACCATTTCCGGCGCCAGCGACTGGCCGGTATCGTCCCCGGAGCCCTGGAAGGCCATTGCCCAGGCCATCAGCCGCCAGGGCCCCAAGGGTGTGCTGAACAAGGATGAAGCCATCGACCGGCAAACCATGTTCTACGCCTACACCCGCAATGCCGCCCGCACCATCGGCCTGGAACGGCAGATCGGCTCCCTCGCCCCGGGCAAGCAGGCCGACATGATCGTTCTCGACCGCGACGTGTTCAACGCCCCTGAAGCGCAACTGGCCGATACCCAGGTACTCAAGACCTGGTTCGCCGGTCACGAAGTCTACAGCCGCCCTTAACCCAGCCATTTTCGCCCATCCTGCGCCTTAGCCTGCGTGGGAGGGCGAAGCCTTGCTTGCACAAAAATAATAAAGGAACCGCCCCATGCCCCGCCTGGCCCTTGCCACCTTTGTTGGCTGCAGCCTGCTGCCCCTGGCCGCCCACGCCGTTTCGCTGACCGACAACCTGCAATTGATGCTCAAGCCACAACTGGTCAGCGACTACCGCAGCCGCGGTCTGTCCCTCACCCTGGGCGACCCCGCGGCACAACTCGAAGCCGTGCTCATGCACAGCAGCGGTGCCTACCTGGGCGCCTGGACGTCCAATGTCGACTTTGGCCTTAACCTCAAGACGCGCCTGGAACAGGACTACTACGCAGGCTATTTCAGCCAGTTGAGCGACGACATCAGCCTCGATGTGGGCTACCTCAAATACACCTATGCCAAGGAAGGCCAGCTCAACCAGAGTGAGGTCTACGCCGTCCTCAAGGCCTATGGCTTCGAATTTGCCAGCTACTATTCCAATGATTTGAAGTCCTACATCGGTAACGACCAGGACACCCTGTACACCTACCTGGGCTATAGCCAGGCGCTGCCGGGTGAGGTTGGCCTGAAGCTGCGCTACGGCCGTTTCGATTTCAAGGATGACGTGTTCATTGCCGGCAATGGCAGTGTCCGCGGCGACTACCACGAATGGGAGGCCAGGCTGACGCGCAATGTCGTGGGCCTGGACTGGGGCGTGGCTTATATCGACACCGACCTGTCGCAAAACCAGTGTATGAGCTATTACGGATACACCGATGTGTGCACAGCGACGGTGGTGGTGAGTGCCAGCAAGACGTTCTGAAGGCTGCCGGGCCTCGGGGGCAGCTAAGAGATTTTACCTATCAGGCTGCAATACTGCGCCTATTTGCTGACTGCCGGGGAGGCGTCTAGCCTTACTCTACCGCTGGCGTGAGCCGGCCGGTCAAGACCTGACAAGGAGATAATAATAATGAGTTAGACGCGTACAAAGTCTGCCGTGGGTCACCATGCTGGCAACTCTCCAGAATTCCCGTGGCCACATCGATCACTTGATCGAACCGTTGGCCCTGCAGCCTATGTCATTGACTTCGCTCGTCGCTACAGCGCCCGGCTGGGCCTGATAGCTGGATGAACTCGACCAAAGGTAGCTTGCCCTATGTCAACTGAATCGAAATGCCCGTTCAATCATGCCGCTGGTGGTGGCACGACGAACCGCGACTGGTGGCCCAATCAACTGAACCTGAAGATCCTGCATCAACACTCGTCCAAGACCGACCCCATGGGCGGTAAATTCAATTATGCCGAGGCGTTCAAGAAGCTGGATTTCCAGGCCCTCAAGCAAGACCTGCGCGCGCTGATGACCGACTCGCAAGACTGGTGGCCGGCGGACTTCGGCCACTATGGGCCACTGTTCGTGCGCATGGCCTGGCACAGCGCCGGCACCTACCGCACCGGTGACGGGCGAGGCGGGGCGGGTTCCGGCCAGCAGCGCTTTGCACCGCTCAACAGCTGGCCGGATAACGTCAGCCTCGACAAGGCGCGGCGCCTGCTCTGGCCGATCAAGCAGAAATATGGCCGTAATATTTCCTGGGCCGACCTGATCGTCCTCACCGGTAACGTTGCACTGGAAACCATGGGCTTCAAGACCTTCGGCTTTTCCGGTGGCCGCCCGGACGTCTGGGAACCGGATGAAGACGTCTACTGGGGTTCGGAAAACAAATGGCTGGGTGGCGACACCCGTTACGGCAAAGACCAGCAGCAACTCATGCAAGAACCCGGCGAAGGCCAACTCGTCGCCGAAGAGGGCAACGAAGAGAGCCGCACCGAGCAAGGCCGTAACCTGGAAAACCCGCTTGCCGCCGTGCAAATGGGCCTGATCTACGTGAACCCGGAAGGTCCCGAGGGCAACCCGGACCCGGTTGCTGCCGGCAAGGACATCCGCGAAACCTTCGGCCGCATGGCCATGAACGACGAAGAAACCGTGGCACTGATCGCCGGCGGCCATGCTTTCGGCAAGACCCACGGTGCGGGCCCTGCGGACAATGTGGGGCCCGAACCCGAGGCGGCGGGGCTTGAAGAACAGGGCCTGGGCTGGAAGAACAGTTTCGGCACCGGCAAGGGCGCCGACACCATCACCAGCGGCCTGGAAGTGACCTGGACCACAACCCCCACGCAGTGGAGCAACAACTTCCTGGAGAACGTGTTCGGCTTTGAGTGGGAACTGACCAAGAGCCCGGCCGGTGCTCACCAGTGGACGCCGAAGAACGGGGCAGGGGCCGGCATCATTCCCGATGCCCATGACCCGAACAAGCGCCGTAACCCGACCATGCTGACCACGGACCTGGCCCTGCGCTTCGACCCGATCTATGAACCCATCTCGCGGCGCTTTTTGCAGAACCCCGACCAGTTGGCCGACGCCTTCGCCCGCGCCTGGTACAAACTGATCCACCGGGACATGGGGCCGCTGTCGCGCTACCTCGGCCCGGAAATGCCAAGCGAAGAACTGCTGTGGCAAGACCCGATCCCCGCGGTCGACCATCCGCTGGTCAACGACAGCGACGTCGCGGCACTCAAGGGCAAGCTGCTGGCTTCAGGCCTGTCGGTCTCGCAACTGGTGTCGACGGCCTGGGCGGCGGCTTCCACCTTCCGTGGCTCCGACAAGCGCGGGGGCGCCAATGGGGGGCGCTTGCGCCTGGCCCCGCAGAAGTTCTGGGCGGCCAACCAGCCGGATCAACTGGCCAAGGTGCTGAGTACCCTTGAGGGTATCCAGGGTGAGTTCAACGCGGGCGGCAAGAAAATCTCCTTGGCAGACCTGATCGTGCTGGCCGGTTGCGCCGGCGTCGAACAGGCGGCGAAAAATGCCGGGCATACCGTCACCGTTCCATTCACCCCGGGGCGTATGGATGCCTCGCAGGATCAGACGGATGTCGAGTCGTTCGGCTTCCTGGAACCGATTGCCGACGGTTTCCGCAACTACACCAAGACCAGCTATCGCATACCTGCCGAGCAGTTGCTGATCGACAAGGCGCAACTGTTGACCCTCACCGCGCCGGAAATGACGGTACTGCTTGGCGGCATGCGCGTACTGGGCACCAACGTCGGGCAAACCGGCCATGGCGTCTTTACGACGCAGTCGCAGGCGTTGACCAACGACTTCTTCACCAACCTGCTGGACATGGGCGTGGAGTGGAAGCCGGATTCCGATGCCAATGAAACATTTACCGGGCGCGATCGCAAAACCGGTGCGCAAAAATGGACGGCCACCCGGGTCGACCTGGTCTTCGGTTCGAATGCTCAGCTACGGGCCCTGGCAGAAGTCTACGCAAGCAGTGATGCGAAGGAGCAGTTTGTGAACGACTTCGTCGCGGCCTGGACCAAAGTGATGAACCTGGACCGCTTCGACTTAAATAGCGGGGTCTAGAGGGGATGTTGTCATAATGTTGGCATTACCGGCAAAAAGCGCCTCGGCGCGACCGCCGGCGCCGACATCCGCCGAGGGCATCCATCGGCCATAAACTTTGGCAATCATTGTCCAATCTTTATGGCCGAGCTGCTTGGCAACCCACATCGGGTGCTCCCCTGCGGACAGCATCATCGAGGCATAGGTATGGCGGCTCTGGTAGGGCCGCCGGTACCTAACGCCTGATTTCTTCATGGCTGGCGTCCAGATGATTCTGTAGATGTAGCCAGCATGTTTCCACGGCTCGCCAGTGATCGTATTGAGGAAAATCCTGCCGCCTGCCAAGAACGTCAGTTCCTTCTGCTTCAGCAATGCCTCTCGCGCTGGGGCCAGCAATTTCACGGTGCGTCTCCCTGATGCCGTTTTGGTCGACTCAGGTTCCTTTGCAGCTCGGGTTTTGGCCCGGACGATCCTTATCTCCCCCGCGATCCAGTCAATATCCCCCCATTCAAGCGCAATCAGTTCGCTTGGCCTGAGCCCAGTCCAGAATGAGAACTGCAGCTGCGGCCAGCAATCTTTGCGTGCCGCGGCCAATATTGCCAGCTGCTCATCCCTGGTGAATGGATCGACGTCATCCTCCTCTTTCAGTTGCTCTCGGTTTTTGCAGCTCCAGCCGGCCAACGGATTGCTGTCCAGAATCTCGTCCTCAACAGCATCACTCAATGCAGACCTGAAGCAGCTTTGGACGTTGGTCAGGGTCTTGTTGCACGCCTGGTAACTCGACATTTTTTCCCGCACGATCTTTTTCGAGAGTTCGTTCAGTGCCAGGCTGCCGAACATTGGGATGAGCAATGAGTTGATCGTGGTCCGGTAATACGCAAGCGTGCTGGATTTCACTGTCGGAGCCTTGCGCTCCACCCATTCCGTTAAGTAGGCACCAACGCTCTGTCGATCGTCCGTCTGCCTGAAGGTGCTAGCCCGCTTCGATTTGGGAAACGTCGCTGAGTAGTCGAACGTTCCCATCGCAATCGAATACTCGATTGCTGCCTTGTGCTGCTCGGCTTTTTTCAGGTTAGCGGCGGTGGGCTTGAGCGCGATGCGCTCGCGGCAACGTACGCCCTGGTACTGGAATGTGATTTCGATACTACTTGCAGATGCGGCGCGGACGCCTCCCCCATCTCTACCCATGAGTAATATCCCTCTACGTCGATCAATATTCTCCCGTCTGGTGCTTTTCGCCAAACAAGGTGCTTTGGCCATTTGCCATCGCGGATTTTGGTTCTGATGGCGTCGGGTGTATAGCCCGACTCCCGAGAGAACTGCTCTACGGTCTTGTATCTGACCATGTGGTCTCCACGCCGCTCTATGGCGGCAGAAGGTGGTTATTGGGTGGCTGCTTTGGCGTGGCCGACGCATACCTTGGTGGGCTCGCCCTGTTCGTCCAAG
>RCUU01000813.1_pt1 | contig 16433 bp, 13 predicted proteins | sample 2166211 | NCBI WGS metagenome assembly RCUU01 (sample SAMN09932620, study PRJNA488358) | compost metagenome | feature: garden; material: soil; isolation source: compost soil in phenylacetic acid-enriched culture | place: Germany: Experimental Botanical Garden Goettingen | collected 2016-01-27
TCTCGCCCATTTCCAGGCGCGTGACCATCATCTCCACCGTGATCATCGCATCGTCGACCAACAGGCCCAGGGCAATGATCAGGGCGCCCAGGGAGATCCGCTGCATGGTGATGCCGCTGTACTCCATGAACACGAAGACCATCGCCAGTACCAGCGGAATCGAGCAGGCCACCACCAGCCCGGCGCGCACACCGAGGCTGATGAAACTCACCACCAGCACGATCACCACGGCCTCGAACAAGGCGCTGGTGAAACCACCGACCGCCTCTTCGACCACCACCGCCTGGTCCGACACGATATGCACGCCGACGCCCATGGGCAGGTTGGCGGTCAGGCTGTCCATCTTCGCGTGCAGGGCGCTGCCGAAGGCCTGGATGTTGCCGCCAGCCTTCATGGCAATGCCCAGGCCAATGGCCGGTTGGCCGTTGTAGCGGAACATCGGTGAGGCGGGGTCGACGTAGCCACGGCTGATGTCGACGATGTCGGCGAGCCGATAGAAGCGGTCGTTGACTCGCAGGTTGACCTTTTCCAGATCCTTCTCCGAGGCGAACTGCCCGGAGGTGCGCACCGAAATCCGTTCAGGCCCGGCTTCGATCACCCCGGCCGGGGTTACGGTGTTCTGGGTTTGCAGGCTTTGCAGCACCTGGCGCTGATCGAGCCCCAGCGCTGCCAGTTTGCGCGTGGAGAAGTTGAGGTAGATCACTTCGTCCTGCTGGCCGATCATCTCGACCTTGCCCAGGTTGGGCACCTCGCGAATCTCGGCGCGGACTTCTTCCACATAGTCGCGCAGCTGGCGCATGGTCAGGCCGTCTGCCGTAAAGGCGTAGATCGAGCCAAATACGTCACCGAACTCGTCGTTGAACCCAGGCCCCTGGATACCCGGCGGGAACTGCCCGCGGATGTCCGAGATTTTCTTGCGCACCTGGTACCAGATTTGCGGGATATCCTCGGCCCTGGTGGTATCGAGCAGGTTCACGTACACCGTCGATTCGCCCGGGCGGGTATAGCTCTTCACATAGTCGAGCGAATCCAGCTCCTCGAGTTTTTTCTCGATGCGATCGGTGATCTGGTCCAGGGTTTCTTCCTGGGTCGCCCCCGGCCAGGTGGTCTGGATAACCATGGTCTTGATGGCGAAGGAAGGGTCTTCCTCACGCCCCAGGTTGAAGTAGGAGAACACCCCCATCAGCAACCCGACGAACATCAGGTACCAGACAAAGGATTGGTGCTTGAGTGCCCATTCGGACAGGTTAAAGCCTCCGTTCATTTCACAACTTCCTCGTCGACTTTAACCTTCTGCCCCTCTTTGAGGCTGTTTACACCGGCGGTGACCACCAGCTCCCCGGGCTTGATACCCGACATCAGCACCGCGCTGTTCACACCCCGGCTGGCGACCTTGACTTCACGCGACGCAACCGTGTGCGAGGCCTTGTCGATCACCCAGACGTGGACCTTGTTATCGCGTTCCAGCAGCGCGGTGAGTGGCAATTCGGTATGGGGTTCGATCGCCGAACTGAGCGTAACGCTGATGGCGGTGCCCAGGCGAAAGCCCTCCGGCGTCGTGGCCAGGGTCAAGCGCGCACGGCGGGTGCGCGTGGTGCTTTCGGCCTGCGGCTCGATCTCGCGCAGGGTGGCCTTGGCATTGATGCTTGGGTCGAGCTGGGCGGCCACCTTGAACTCGATGCCGACCGGCAGTTGTTCGGCCAGTGTCGCCGGCAGGTCGATCACCGCTTCCTTGACGTCCGGCCGCGCCAGGGTCACCACGCCCTGGCCGGCACTGACCACCTCGCCCGCCTCGGCATGCCAGAGAGTAACCACTGCGGCATGGTCGTTGCGCAGCTCGATGTAACCGAGCTGATCGCGGGCCTGGCGGACCGCCGCCTCGGCCTGTTCGACCGAAGCCTGGGTGGTGCTCAGGTCGGTGCGCGCGGCATCCAGCTGTGCCTGGGCGCCGACGCCCCGGTCGAACAGTTGCTGCTGGCGCCGGGCACTGGCCCGGGCATTGATCAACTGTGCCTGGACCTTGGCCAGGTCGCCCTGGGCCGCGCGCAACTGGTTCTGCTGATCGATCGGGTCAAGGGACGCCAGCAAGGTGCCCTTGTCGACCTGGGCACCGACGTCCACATAGCGCTGGGCAATGCGCCCGGAAACGCGGAAGCCGAGGATGCTTTCATAGCGTGCCTGGATGCTGCCGGCAAAACGCCCCAGCTGCTCCTGGCTCTGCTCCTTGGCCATCACATACAGCACCGGCCGCACGGGCTCGGCCGCTTCCTCTTTTTTTGAACAGCCTGCGAGCACAAGGCCACACAAGACAAGCATCGGTACAGGCTTCATGGTGCGAACCCATCCTTGCTTTCATTGGCGATTTCTACTTGCATGCCGGGATGCAACAATTGTCCACCTGCAACCACAACGTTTTCCCCATCCTTGAGACCGTCCTTGAGAATGACGCGGCCGGTCAGGTAGCGCAGCACCTGTACCGAACGCAAACTCACTTTTTTGTCGTTATCGACCACCCATACGGCAGGCTCGTCCAGGCCTTTGGTCAATGCCGACCAGGGCAGTTCGATACTGATTTCACCCTTCTGGATTTCCCCGGTCGCGCTGACGACCGCACCAAGCTCCATTCCCTCCGGTACCTCGCTCAGGGCGACCTTGACTTGCACGGTGCTGGTGTCGGCGGAGACCACGGGGGTCACTTCGCGAATTTTCCCAGGCGCCTTGATATCCGGGTTTTCGATCAGGCTGACCGTGACCGGCTGATCCCGGCGGGCCCCCATCAGGACCGACTCGTAAACGTTGAACACCGCATCGCGTTCGCCGTCGCGGGCCATGGAATAGATTGGCATGGTGGCTTGCACGACCTGGCCGACTTCCGCTTGCCGCGCCGTGATGACCCCCGGCGCATCGGCGACCAGCGCGGTGTAGCCCAACTGATCGCGGGCATTGGCCAACTGCGCCTGGGCCGCGCGCAGCGCGCTCTCGTTGCTGCGCAGGTTGGCCTGGGCGGAATCGAATTCACTGCGGCTGGTGTAGCCCTTGGGCAGCAGTTTGAGCTGGCGCTCGAACGCCGCGCTGGCTTGCTTGACCCGCGCCTGTTCGGCAAACACCGCCGCGGCGGCCGAGTCGACGTTGGCCTGCAAATCCTTGGGATCAAGCCGCGCCAGTACTTGCTTGGCAGTGACCCGATCGCCGACATCGACCGAACGGGATATGATCTTGCCACCCACCCGGAACGACAGGTCGGACTGAATGCGCGCCTGGATATCGCCGGTCAATGTCACGGCCGCGGCGAAATCCGCTGCCTTGACCTGCTGGACACTGACGCGAGGGTGTTGCGCTTCGACAGGTTTTTGCTCGTCACATCCGACGAGCGCGGCCAGAACCCCCAGGCCGACGATACACTTCCATCGTTTAACAGCCATGCAGGCTCCTTGCTTGTGCTGTACTGCTCGGTGTTGATGCGTCTGTTAGCGTAGAACACGGATGTTGCCGTGCCTACCCCCATACAAACGTCTGCCACTTATACTTGGTTACTCGACCAATGCCACTGCGACGCAAGGACGCCACATGCTCACGACCCTGGCGGTCGCCAATTACCGCTCCATCAACCAATTGGTCATGCCCCTGCAACGCCTGAATGTCATTACCGGCGCCAACGGCAGCGGCAAGTCCAACCTGTACAAGGCACTGCGCCTGCTCGCAGAAACCGCCCAGGGTGGCGTGATCAATGCACTGGCGCGTGAAGGCGGGCTGGAATCGACGTTCTGGGCCGGGCCAGAGACCATCAGCCGGCGCATGAGCACAGGTGAGGTAGCAATCCAGGGTGGCCCACGCCAGGGCCTCAAGCGCTTGCGCCTGGGCTTCAGTGGCGAGGATTTCAGCTACGCCATCGCCCTTGGTCTGCCGGAGCCGAGCCGATCCAAGTTCGCCCTGGACCCGGAAATCAAGAAGGAAAGCATCTGGGCCGGCCCCCTGTACCGCCCGGCCAGCCAACTGGTGGACCGCCAGGGGCCGATGATTCGTTCGCGCGAGGGGCGCCAATGGGACGTGCTGGCGCAGCACGTACCGAGCCATGACAGCCTGTTCGATCAGGTCGGCAACCTGCGCACCTCGCCAGAAGTACTGCACTTGCGCGAGCAGATTCGCGGCTGGCGTTTCTATGACCACTTCCGTACCGACAGCGAGGCCCCGGCCCGGCGCTCGCAACTCGGCACGCGCACGCAGGTTTTGCACCATGACGGCCGCGACCTGGCGGCAGCTCTGCAGACCATCCTCGAAATCGGCAACCCGCAAGCCCTGCATGAGACCATCAGCGATGCCTTCCCGGGGGCGACGCTGGCCATCGATGCCATACCTGGCGGGCAGTTTCGTGTCGAGTTCCACCAGCAAGGCCTGCTGCGGCCATTATCGGGTGCCGAGCTGTCGGACGGGACCTTGCGTTTTCTGCTGCTGGTCGCGGCGCTGCTGACCCCCCGGCCGCCGACCATGATGGTCTTGAACGAACCGGAAACCAGCCTGCACCCCGACTTGTTACCGGCCTTGGCGCGCCTGATCGTTCGCGCCTCGCAGCAGTGTCAGGTGTGGGTGGTCTCCCATGCCAGCCGCCTGATTGCCGCATTGGAGGAGGCACCGGGCTGTAATTCGATTATGCTAGAGAAGCATCTGGGCCAGACGAGGATTGTTGGCCAGGGCATGCTGGACGAGCCGGCCTGGCATTGGCCGGACTGACCCGCGGATATTTGTGGTGCCGGCAGGGATCTTTTCCGCGCTAACACGATCGAAGGGTCGCTGGCACCACGCTTTGCAGTCAATTTCAAGGATGATGACGATGGATAGCCCCCAGAGCCTGCGCAGGCTCGACCCTCAAGACGCACTCAAATTGCTCGCGGCGCTACGCCGCGCCCTGCAACCGCAACCGCAACCGCAACCGCAACCCTGAAGACGCAAAAACGCCGACGCTATCAAGCCGTCGGCGTGGGGAAACACGTGACCGGTTGCAGGCGTCTTAGAACGCCGGCAGCACCGCGCCGTTGTATTTCTTCTCGATGAACGCCTTCACTTCAGGGCTGGTCAAGGCCTTGGCCAGCTTCTGGATCGCGGCGCTGTCCTTGTTATCAGGACGGGCGACCAGGTAGTTCACGTAAGGCGAGTCGCTGCCTTCGATGACCAGTGCGTCCTTGGCCGGGTTCAGACCGGCTTCCAGGGCGTAGTTGGTGTTGATCATGTCCAGGTCGACTTGATCCAATACGCGCGGCAGCATGGCCGACTCCAGTTCCTTGAACTTCAGGCCCTTGGGGTTGGTGGCGATATCCTTCGGCGTTGCCAGGGCGTTTTTTGGATCTTTCAGGGTAATCAGGCCAGCCTTCTGCAACAGCAGCAGCGCACGACCACTGTTGCTGCCTTCGTTAGGAATGGCCACGGTGGCGCCGTCCTTGAGCTCGGACAGGCTCTTGACCTTCTTCGAGTAGCCGCCGAAAGGTTCGACGTGCACGCCGACTACGGTTTCCAGGTGGGTGCCTTTGCCGTCGTTGAAGTTCTTCAGGTACGGCAGCGTCTGGAAGTAGTTGGCGTCCAGGCGCTTCTGGTCGACCTGCACGTTTGGCTGCACATAGTCGGTGAAGACTTTGATTTCCAGGTCCACGCCTTCTTTGGCCAGGGTCGGCTTGATCAGCTCGAGGATTTCAGCGTGGGGTACCGGCGTCGCGGCAACCACCAGTTTCTCGGCTGCCTGGGCGAAACCGGCGACCGACAGGGCGGCTGCCAACGCAGTGAACAACAAAGCCTTTTTCATGCACAGTCCTTATTCTGGTATCACAGCCGCGAGATGACGGCTTGAAGGGGATGCCAGCCCCTCATGAGGCCTGGCGTGGGGCCGACGATACCGATATTTTTTATACCGGAACAATATCTTTTAATTAGCTTCTTATTCCTTTTTTCAAGGATTACGTCAAGCGCGCCAACGTCTGTTCAAGCAGCTGCTTCAACGCCAGCCGTTGCCCCTCATTCCCCTGGGCCAGGACCTGCCGCACCTGCTGCCCGATCCCATCGACGGACGCCTCCACGCGGGGCAGATTGAGATGTTCCGGCACGATCTCACTGCCGCTGCTGACCAGCAGGGCAAAATGAATGACGTTCTCCAATTCACGGGTGTTGCCCGGCCAGCTGTGCTGTTCGAGCAGCACCTGCGCCGCCTCGCTGATCAGCGGTACGGGCAAATTCAGGCGCTGGCTGTAGATACCCACGAAGTACTCCGCCAACGGCAGGATATCGCCGACACGCTCGCGCAGTGCCGGCAGCACCAGGTTGCCCTCATGCAAGTAATGGTAAAGGCGCTCATGAAACTTGCCCGCCGCCACCGCCTGTGCCAGGTCGATGCTGGAGGCGGCGACCAGGCGCACGTCCACGGGACTGGGCTGTGGTGCCCCCACCCGCGTGACTTCGTGGTTTTCCAGGGCCGCCAGCAGCTTGACCTGGATGGGCAGCGGCAGGTCACCGATTTCGTCCAGGTAGAGGGTGCCGCCGTTGGCCGAACCGAACCAGCCGGCGCGGCTGCTGGCCGAACCGCTGTGGGCGCCGGCGCTGTAGCCGAACAATTCGGCATCGGCGTAGGTGGGGCTGATTGCCCCACAATTGACCGAGACAAAAAGCCCGTTGCGGTCGCTGGCACGGTGGATCTGTCGTGCCAGCAATTCCTTGCCGGTGCCGGTCTCACCGCGGATCAGCACGGGCAAGGCGCGCGGCGCCAGTTGCTCGAGCTCCTCGCGCAACTGCTGAGAACGTGGGTCGACGAATACCAGGGCCTTGGCACGTATACTCAAGGGGCTTTTGTCGGCATCCGGAAAGGTCAGCAACGGCTGGCCGAAGGTTTCGTGAAAACTCATGGCGAACTCCCGCCCAGGTGTTCAAGGGGCCTGGGCGTTTCAATCGATTCAATGAGCGCGTGGAATCAGGCGCGGCGTAGAGCGCCCTGTTCCAGGCGGTTTTGCAGGCGGTACAGGTAAGCGAAGCCCTGCTCCCAACGCTGGTGGCCGGACTTGACGTTGATATGCCCGGCGCCAGCGAGTATTCCCGCTTCGGCGCCCCAGGCACGTGCCATCTGCATCGCTCGAGGGGCGCTGACCGCAGCATCGTTATCGGAACTCACCACCTGGCTCGGGAAGGGCAACAGGTGCTGGGGGATCGGTGCAAAATTGCGTAATGCCGGCGCACAGGCGGGCCGTTCGACGTCCGCAGGCGCCACCAGCAGGGCACCACGTACCCGCCGCAACAGGTTCAGCGGCGCCTGGCTGGCCCAATGGGCAACGGTGATGCACCCCAAACTATGAGCAATCAGAATCACCGGCGTACTCTGGGCCGCGACGGCCTGCTCCAGGGCAGCCACCCAGTCTTCACGCTTGGGCGCCAGCCAGTCGGTTTGCTCCACCCGTGCGCTATTGGGAAGGTTGCGTTGCCAGTGGCTTTGCCAGTGATCGTCTGGCGAACCTTGCCAGCCCGGCACAATCAGGTAACGGATCGACTCGTTGCGCATGGGGTGCGCCTCCTGCATCGTTTGCGTCGTTGGGGGCAAGTATAGGGCTGGGTTATATATCCGTTAAGGAATAAGAAGCTATTTATTAATTCCATAAATGAATATTGCGACAACTGTGTCGCCGATCGCGGGCAAGCCCGCTCCTACAGGGTCCGGGCCAAATCTGTAGGAGCGGGCTTGCCCGCGATCGAGGCCGCCACAGACAAAAAAAGAGCCGCCCCCTGCCAGAGATGCGGCCCCCAAAAAACCACAGATTTCAGCGCGCAGTAATCACGGACAACCTGGTAATCCCCGCTCGCTCGATCGAAGCCATGGCCCGCGCCACTTCCCCATAATTCACGCCATCATCGGCCTGCAGCTGCACCCGTATTTCAGGGTCTCTGGCCTTGGCCGCCTGTAGATTGGCTTCCAACAAGTCCGGCTGGATTTCATCCTTGTTGATGAACAGCTTGCCGTCACCATCGATGCTCACCACCAACGGGTCTTTTTGCTCTACCGGCGCCACCGCCTCGGTCTTGGGCAGATTGATCGGAATGGCATTGGTCAGCAGCGGTGCGGTGACGATGAACACCACCAGCAACACCAGCATCACATCCACCAGAGGGGTGACGTTGATCTCGCTGAGCACTTCATCGTTGTCTTGTGTGGAAAACGCCATCAGGATGCCTCCTTCACTTTTTGTCCGGCCGTGCCGGCTACCCTGGCGGCAGCCGGATGAACCAGGACGCGGAAGGCGCTCTTCTGCGCCAGGCTGTAGAAGTCATGAGCGAAGTCATCGAGATCGGCAGCGGTCAACTTCAGGCGGCGCAAAAAGTAGTTGTAAACCAGCACCGCGGGCACTGCGACGGCAATACCGACACCGGTTGCCACCAGCGCCGCGCCAATTGGCCCGGCGACCGTTTCCAGGCTCGCCGAGCCTGCCGCGCTGATCCCCTTGAGAGCCTCCATGATGCCCCACACCGTGCCGAACAGGCCGATGAAGGGCGAGGTGCTGCCGATACTGGCAACCACCGCCAAGCCGGTTTCCAGAGAGCGCCGTTCACGCACGATCTGTTGCCTCAAGGCGCGCTCCAGGCGGTCCTGGTGGTTGATCGCCTGGCTCAGGTCGGTGGCATGGGCAGGCTCACCGACCTGAATGGCGGCGTAACCGGCCTGGGCGACCCGGGCGGCAGCGCCGGGTTGGCTATTGCTCAGTTCCGCAGCCGAGTCGAGGCTCGATGCCGCCCAGAATTGCTTGTGGAACCTGCGGTCCTGGGCCTTGAGCCGGGCGAACTGCGCGCCCTTGACCAGGGCCAGGCCCCAGGTAGCGACGGAAAACACCACCAGCAGCCAGATCACCGCGCTTTCGATGGATTCAAGTGGAGATGCCAGTAACGTCATGATGTGTACCCCTTGGTTAGCGCCAATTAGCGGATCTTGAAGTCGATGGGAACGCTGACCCAGCCTTCCTGGGCGACATCGCCCTGCCTGGCCGGCACGAAGCTCCAGCGCTTGACCGCCGCCAGGGCGGCATCGTCGAGTTGCTGGCGACCGCTGCTCTGTTGGATCCGGATATCGCCCGGCTTGCCACTTGCCAGGACTTTCACCCGCAGCACCACCGTCCCTTCCCAGCCTTTTCGGTGGGCCAGGGCCGGGTACTCGGGCGCCGGATTTTTCAGGTAGGCGGCACTGGCCGAGGCTGGCGTCACCGGTGCAGGAGCCGGTGGCGCTGGCTGGGCGACAGGTCGTGGCGCTACCGCAGGTTGCTCGACGGCCTTGGGTGCCGGCTTGGCTACAGGCTTGGCTACAGGCTTTGGTTTTGCCTTTGGCCTGGGCACGGGCTTGGGAGGCGGCGGTTTCACGGCCAACTCATCCTCCACCGGCGGCGGTGGCTCCACGACCGGTTGCACCGGTTGCGGCGGCGGTGGCTCGACCACCGGTGGTGCCGGGCGGGAAAACTCGATGGTCATCGGCGGAATTTGCGGCGCCACGATTGGCAACGCCGGGGTTGGCTGCCGGGCCAGCCAGAAAATCACCCCGGCGTGCAATGCCAACGCCAGCAATCCCAGCACAACGCCTTCGCGCCGGTTCAAGGCGGCAACCGGTGCCTGCTGCAGGCGCGCCTGGCCGAGCGGTACACGATGAGGTCGGCCGAGATCGACCAACTCACCCGGCGCCTGGCGCCGAGGGGACTCATGTGTACTCACTGCTGTCTGGACGTTGCCCATGGTTCATCTCCTGGGTAATGGCGCTCTTTTATGGCCGTCAGAAGTCATAGCGCCCTGTCACGCCCAAGGTCCTGGGCGTACCGAGCAGGCCTTCATAGCCACCGTTGCTGGCGGTCCAGAGGGTGGTGTAATAGGTTTTGTCGAAGGCGTTCTTCAGCCACAGCGACACATCCCATTGCCCCAGGCCAAGGTCGCCGCGCAGGCCCGTGGAAAGATTGACCACGGCGTAGCTGGGGATCTGCCCGAAGTCGGAATCTTCAACGGTGCCGACGGCCTTGGAGCGAAAGGCGTAGCTGGCCGTCACGTACTCTTGCAGGCCGCTGGCCAGGTCCCACTGGTATTGGCCGTTGGCATTGCCGATCCATTTCGAGGCCCCCACCACCTCATGCCCGCTGAGGTCGCACGATGCCGGCGCACCCGGCTGCAAGCTGACTTCCGGTGGGCACGGTGCATCCTCGTAGGAGAGATAACGCACGTCGTTGTATGAGCCATTGATGTTCAAGGTCAGCCCGCGCACGGGCACCAGGGTGCTCTCGAACTCCATACCGCGTGAGCGCACGGAGCCGGCGTTGGTCAGGTACTGCACCCGGTTGACTTCGTCGTAGGCGTTGGTCTGGTAGCCATGAACTTCGGTCCAGAACAGGTTGGCATTGAGTTGCAGGCGCCGGTCCCACAAGGTGCTCTTGATGCCAAGCTCGGCGTTGTTGGCGCGCTCGGTACCGATCAGCAGCGAGTCGGCGCCGGCAACCGGCGCCGTACCGACGGCCAGGTTGACCCCGCCGGACTTCTCGCCGTGGGACAGGGTCCCATAGCCGAGCAGGTCGTCGGTGAAGCGGTAGCTCAGGTTCAACAGGCCCGAAGGGCTGGTGGTGTATTGGTTCAAGTCGCCGGAGTCATAGGCGCCGGCGCGGGCATCGCGCGCCCTGGCTGCGGGACTGTTGGCGGCCGGCGTAGCGCCGCCCAACGGTGCATCACGGTCGACCCAGGCGCTTTTCTCCTCGTAGGTACCGCGAATCCCGGCGGTGAAATCCAGGCGCTCGCTCAAGTGCCAGGTGCCCTGGGCGAACAGGGCGAAGCTGTCCGTGTCGATATGGCCTTTGCCAATGCTGCTGATATTGGCCAGCGCTCCCGCCGGCGTGCCGTTCCAGATGTCGGCCTGGGGCCCGTAGAACAGGAAGGATTTGTTATCCAGGTCGGAGCCGAAGTAGTAGGCACCCACCACGTAGTCGAAGAAGCCACCGCCGGGAGAGGCCAGGCGAAACTCCTGCGAGTACTGTTTATCTCGCACCGACACACCTGCATTGTAATAAGCCGGCACGTTCAAGCCGTCATCGTTGCGTGGGGTGAAATCCCACCAACGGTATGAGGTGATCGAGGTCAGGGTGAAGTCACTGGGTAAGGTCCAGTTGGCTTCCAGCGACGTACCGCCCTGGAACACCGTGACGCGTTGGGCACCATCGAGATTGACCTTGCGATGGGTGCCATCGACCAGTGTTGCGCCTGCTGCCGTTGCCCGCGCCTGGTACAGGTTGACGCCATTGATGGTGGGCCCGGTGTCGAACAGCACACGGGTACCGGCGCTGGAATTCTCTTCGTTGTAGTCGCCGATCCAGCGCAGGTTGAAGGTTTCGCTGGGCTTGTACAGCAACTGGCCGCGGAAACCGTCACGGGCACCGCCGTTGAGATCGTGACCGTCGAATTCGTTGTTGATATCGCCGTCGCTGCGGGTCCGGTAAGCCGAGAAGCGGCCGGCCAGCTCTTCACTGAGCGGCCCGGAAATCGTGCCCTTGGTCTGGAAGTAACCATCCTCGCCAACCGACGTTTCGATACTGCGTTCAGGGGTGAAGCTGGGTGCCCGGGTGCTGATGTTGATCACCCCGGCGGTGGTGTTCTTGCCGAACAGCGTGCCCTGCGGACCTCGCAGTACTTCCAGTTGCTCGATGTCCATCAGGTCGAAAACCGCCATCCCGGGCCGGCCGAGGTAGACGTTGTCGATGTACAAGCCGACGCTGCCTTCCAGGCCATCGCTGGCCGGGTTGTTACCCAAGCCGCGAATCGAAACGCTGGACTGGCGCGCATGCATGTAGGCGACGTTGACGCTGGGCACCAGTTGCTGCAGATCCTGAATCTGGTACACGCGCTGGCTTTCCAGGGCCTGGCCGTCGATAACACTCATGGGCGTGGGCACGCTCTGCGCGCTTTCTTCGCGGCGGCGGGCGGTCACGGTCACAGTCTTGAGTTGAGCGTCAGTGCTGCTGCCGGCCACCACAGGGGTTGCTTGCGCATTGTCAGCCTGTATCTGATCGTCTGCCCATGCTGTGGTGCTTGCCAGCAGCAGTGCCAGCGGTAAGCGCTTGAGCCGCCCTGGGCGGGGTGAAACGGTGTTGTCGAATGAACTCATCAGGCGGCTCCTGGCCATGGAAACTCTCGCGTCGAGCGCCGGACACGACGCGCATTCCTTGAAATCAAAAGTGTGTTGCCACTGCGGCACGCTTGCCCTCTCCCCCCGGAAGAGGGCAGCGCCTGTCAAAGCCCCTTGACGGTGTGGCTACGTTCGCCCTGGACGCTGACGGGCACGTCGCCTTGCAAGGTCACCCGGCGCACGATGCGCTCCTGGTTGCCGTAGTCGTCGACGGCGTAGTGCTGGGTCGCGCGGTTGTCCCAGATCGCTACGTCGCCCGCGCTCCAGCGCCAGCGCACGGTGTTTTCCAGGCGCGTGACATGGCTTTGCAGGAGGTTGAACAGGTGCGCCGAATCCGCCTGCGAGTAACCTTTGATGCGTTTGAGGAAGTGCCCCAGCACCAGGGTTCTCTCACCGCTGACCGGGTGTACGCGCACCACAGGGTGCTCGGTCTCGTAAACCGTCGAGGTGAAGATTTTCCGGTAACTTTCCAGTTGCTCGACGGACACGTTCGGCTTGATGGCCGCGTAGTCGTATTCATTGCTGTGCACGGCCCAGAGCTTGTCGGCGAGCTCGCGCAGCTCAAGCGGCAAGTCCTGATAGGCGCTGGCGGTATTGGCCCAGACCGTGTCGCCACCCGAAGCCGGCGCCAGTACCGACCGCAGGATCGAAGCCTTCGGGTAGGCATCGACGAACGTCACGTCGGTGTGCCAGGAATTGGCCCGGCGGGCACCGTCGAGTTCGAGCAGGTAACGGGTGCCATCGCGCACCGGCACGGTCGGGTGGGCAATCGGCTCGCCCAACAGGTGGGCAAAGGCTTCCTGGCCCTGATCATCCAGGTGGTTCTGCTCGCGCAAGAACAGCACCTTGTACTGCACCAGCGCAGCCTGGATAGCCTCGACGACGGCAGCGTCGAGCTCGGCGCCAAGCTGTATTCCACGAATCTCGGCGCCAATGCGGCCGGCGACGGGATGAATATCGAGTGCGTGAACGTGGGGTTCAACAGCGCGTGCGGCATTGCTCATGGTTCGACCCTCATTGGCAGCTTTACGGATGGGAAGCCTGCGAAACGCCTGACTATCTATATGATTTTAAGTTCTAATAAATATTCACGTGCTTCGTTGACGGAATAAGAGCTTGCCTTTAAAACCTGAACCAAGGCCAATGCCTTCGACCTATTTTTCTAATGCCAGGAATGCATATGGATCTTCGTCAGCTGCGCTATTTCATCGCCCTCACCGAGTACCGCAGTTTCGTCCGCGCAGCCGATGCCATAGGCATTACCCAGCCGGCCTTCAGCCGCAGTATTCAGGGGTTGGAGCAAGAGTTCGGTTGCGTGCTGGTCGACCGCGGCCACAAGGAGCTGCGCCCCACACCCGAAGGCCAGGTGGTGCTGCAACACGCCTTGCGCCTGGTACAGGGGGCGGCACTGCTGAGCAGTGAAGTGACGCAGATGACCAAGCTCGATGCCGGCGAGTTGCGCTTCGGCTGCGGGCCGGCGCCAGCAGTCAAGCTGGTGCCCGAAGCGGTGACGCAGTTCATTCAGGCACACCCGCGCGTGCGGACCTGCTTCGAAGTGGACAATTGGGAGAAACTGAGCCGTGCGCTGCTGCGCGAAGAGATTGAGTTCTTCGTTGCCGACGTCCGTCACTTCGAAGCCGACCCCAATTTTCAGACGCAACCGTTGACGCCACGGCGTGGGCTGTTCTTTTGCAGGCCTGGGCATCCGCTGTTAACCAAGGACAGCCTCTCGACCAATGACATGTTCGAGTACCCGCTGGCCTCCACCCGAATTCCACCCGGGGCACGCAAGCTGCTGGCCAACCTCAGCGGCAAGACTGACTTCGCCCCGAACATCGAGACTGAACACCTGCCGGCCCTGCTGGAGATCGTCTTGCATACCGACGCCATCGGCATCGCTACCGAGGAAGCCTTCGCTGGCGACGTTGCCGCGGGCAGGCTGGCGCAGTTGCACTGGCGCAACCTGCCGCCGAACCTGGAAAGCATGAGTGCCCGCTGCGGGATCATCAGCCGCACGGGCTACCGGCTGACGCCAGCGGCGCGGGCGATGATCGAGACGTTGGTGAGCCTGGATCGCCAGCAATGACGGTCCTTCGGACCGTAACGCAGCGGGCGTAGGTCACAACGCGCTGGGCGAAACCCAATCGGCAACCTTGAACGGCTTGCGAATCAAGCGCTGCTCGGCGGCCAGGTCCACCGATGCTTGCAAGCGCTGGAGAAACTCAGGGTCCAGCGTCGAGGGGAACAGCTCGCTGAGTTTCTCGTCCTTCAAATCCTGCTGCAGGATCACCGGTGGATAACTGGCCAGCCCCGAAACCAGCTGAATGTAGGCCTCCTTGTTGCGATCATCGGTAAGCCACTGCACCGCCTGCTGCTGTGCCTGCAACAGGCGCGCAACGATCTGCGGGTGCGCATCGACAAAGGCCCCCGAGCCAATCAGCACACTCTGGATACTGCCCGCGCCACCGAGGTCCTTGGTGCTCAGCGGCAATTCGGCCAGGCCGCGCGCCTGCAGGGCGTTCAAGCCGGACAAGCCCCAGGAGGCATCGATCTGCCGGGCTGCCAGGGCTGCGATGGCTGCCGTGAAGTCCAGGTTGATAACCTTGTAGTCCTTCTCGCTCAAGCCCTGGCTGGCCAGTGCCGCATCGAACGATAGCTGGCTGGCGGTGCCACGAAAGATCGCGACGCGCTTGCCCTTCAGGTCTTGCAAGGTCTTGATACCGGAGCCGGGCACCACGCCCAGGTAATGCTTGATGCCTCTGCCGGTGGCGCTCAACAGGCGGGTATCGAGGCCATTGGCCTTGCCAATGATTGCCGCAAGGTCGCCCAGGTAGGCGATATCGACCTGGCCATTGGCGAAAGCCTCATTGATCACCGGACCCGCGCCCTTGAAGTAGTTCCACTGGATCTTGATGCCATCGGCGGCGAAGGCCTTTTCCAGTAGTTGCTGGTCACGCAATACATCGGTTACCCCGCCACCACTGTGCTGGCTACCCGCACTCAGGTCCGGTACGGCAATACGGATCGCCTTGAGCTCGGCCGCAGGCAGCAGCCCTGCAAAGCTCGTCAGAACGGCTACGGCAAACGCCGCAAAAATTCGGGATACCAGACTTTTCATGCTTGTCGCTCCTGGGGGATTCGCTCGTTGTGGCGCTCAAGCTACCCAGAAGTATTGCCTGCAAATAAATAATATTAATTCACATTTTAATACTTTATTTGCATATGAAAGCGTGCAGCCCTGCATGCCTTCTTCGCATGAAAAATATTCGTCGAATGCATTGGATACCCGCACGGCGTCGGCCTTAAATGGCTCCTCTTATTTCATAAAACACTTAATAGACATTTTTTAATCACAAACAAACATAAGCAAATAACCCGAACCAAGGAGGTTTCGCCATGGCCCGAGACGCACTGCTCAACCCGTCCTTGCCGCTATTGGAGCGCAATCCCTTTCGCCGTTTGCCCAATCTGCTGCAGCGCTTGCAACCCTGGTGGGTTCCCTTGCTACTGGCGACGCTCTGGTGGTTGGCCAGCCGCAACCAGTGGATGAGCGAACAGATTCTTCCGGCCCCTGCGCAAGTCTTGTCCAGCGCCGTGGAACTCGCCCATGGCGAGCTCTGGGCTCACTTGGCTATCAGCCTGCAACGATTGCTGCTCGGCCTGCTTGCCGGTGTCGGTCTCGGTGCATTGCTGGGGGCGTTGCTGGGCTCCAGCCGGCGTGCCGAACGCTTGATCCTGCCAACATTCAGCGCCCTGGCGCAGATCCCGACGCTGGCCTGGGTGCCCTTGTTCATGGTGCTGTTCGGGATTGGCGAACTGCTGAAATTGGTGGTGCTGGTCAAGGCCATCGTGGTGCCCATCACCCTCCACACGTTGGTCGGCGTGCGCGATGCCCAACCGAAGCTGCGCGAGGCTGGCGCGGTACTGCAACTGCCAACCGCGCTGTTGCTCCGCAAATTGATCGTGCCGGCGACCCTGCCCGCATTCATGGCCGGCTTGCGCCTGGCCTTGGCCACGGGTTGGTCATCGCTGCTGGCCGTGGAGCTACTGGCCTCCAGCGAGGGCATCGGTTACCTGATGGTCTGGGCACGGCAACTGTTCATGCTCGACATCGTGTTCGTTTGCATTGCCGTGATTGGTGTACTCGGGGTACTGATGGACCGAAGCATCGGCTGGGCCGATCGGCGCCTGCTGCACTGGCCGCACCCGGCCACTGCCGAGTTCCGGCGCCGCGCCCCTGCGCAAGGCTGGCAGCGCCTGCACGCCTGGTACTTGC
>RCUU01000814.1_pt1 | contig 16424 bp, 17 predicted proteins | sample 2166211 | NCBI WGS metagenome assembly RCUU01 (sample SAMN09932620, study PRJNA488358) | compost metagenome | feature: garden; material: soil; isolation source: compost soil in phenylacetic acid-enriched culture | place: Germany: Experimental Botanical Garden Goettingen | collected 2016-01-27
AACGTCCAGTCAGCGCGAGCTGAAGGATAGTGCCACAGAAATGGACCGCCGATGGACGACTTCTCACTTCGTGGGAAGGAGTCACAGGCAAGGATGGAACCGAGGTGTAAGAGACCCCGAGGAACGCTGGTGACTTCGTTCCTGGTAAACCCCACTTGGAGCAAGACCTAATGGGACGCAGCTTCTTCGCGAAGCGGCCTTTGCCCGAGGCGCGTCCGGGTTGGTTGCTGGAGCCGCCCAGTAATGTGCGGCCTAGATAGATGATTGTCACTCAACGCGGGAGGGTTGTTCCCGTTCTACCGCAACGAGTACAGAACCCGGCTTACGGCAAACTTTCAACACTAAAGGGAACATGATCTATTTCTATGGATAAAGCCTCCGCATCGCTTGGAATGAATTCCGGCGATGTGGAGGCTTTTGGTTTTAGTGCGTTTATTTGGCGCGGTCCACGGCGCGGTCCATTTTACGCTGAATCGACTGCGGCCAAAACTGCAGCGGCGCCTCGCCGCCTCCGGCGGCTTGCAGCGCAGCGTAAACGTCGATCTGCCCGTATCCGTAATATTTATCGCGTCCGGTATCTCCAAGATCGATGACGTTTTTCCGGATGATGTCCATGACCTCGGTGTTTTTCAGTTCCGGATTCACCGATCGAATCAAGGCGGCAAGGGCTGCAACGTGCGGGCTGGCCATCGACGTGCCGGACAACGCCGCATATTGATTATCCGGATAGGTGCTGGCGATACTTTCGCCTGGTGCCATGACGTCGATGTAATCGCCGTAGTTGGAGAAGGAAGCTTTCTGCAGGTTGTAGTCCGTCGCGGAAACCGACAAGACTTCGGGGTAGGCGGCCGGGTAGCCCGGGCGTTCGGTATTGTCGTTGCCCGTAGCTGCGATCAGCACCACGTCCCGATCATAAGCGTACTTGATCGCCTCATGTAAGAACTGGGCGTCTGCGTAGTTGCCCAGACTCATATTGATCACTTTGGCGCCGTGGTCCGTTGCCCAAATGATACCTTGGGCCACCGAATAGGTTGTACCCGAACCTGACTTATCTAGCGCCTTCACAGGAAGTATTTTGCCGCCCCACATCATCCCTGCGATGCCCTCGCCATTGTTCACGTTGGCGGAGATGATGCCAGCCACATGGGTGCCATGCCCAACGTCGTCGGACGGTTCCTTGTCGGGTTCGATGACGTTATAGCCCTTCAGCAACCGACCTTGCAAGTCAGGGTGCTTCAAGTCCACGCCGGTGTCGACGATCCCCACGATCACGTCGTTGCTGCCTTTGGACAGCTGCCAGCCGCGGTTCGTTTCGATGATCGGCAGGTTCCACTGGTATTCGGAGAACAGCATGTCGTTCGGAACTTCCGGCGTCTCTTCGGCATAACTCGTATCGTCTTCGTTAAAGAAACTCCCCGGATCGTCCCAATAACTTCCTCCGCTTTCGTTGGTCAAATACAAATAATGCGGCTCGATGTACTTCGGTTGCCATTTATTCAGGAAGTACTGCCGAAGTTGTTTCATGGTCATCGTATCCGAACGAAAAATGTAGGTGCTATTCAGGTTGCGCGGCTCTTTGCCGGAAATCTCCTGCACGATTTGCTTCATTTGCTCCGGAGTCGGCTTGCTGTGGAACGTAACAACGATTTCGTTTTCGTAATAGTGACTCGCTTTTTCGTTATCATGCCCCGTTTTGACGGTGATGTCTTTAAGCGTATCCGCATGTACCGATTCAACCTTGAATTTACCTTCTCTCGGATAAGGAATCAAACGCAGGTTTTTGTGTTGATGGTCCTGTACCCGTCCTAAAATCCCGATGTCCATCACCGCGATGACCCCTTGCTTCTTATCCTTGGCCGGCTCAGCGGCAACGAAGTATTTCGGCTGCTTCGCCGGGAAAGCAGGCGATTCGTATGCCGTCGATTTGCTCAGCGCTTTTTTGGCGTAATTTAAGTACATGTTCAACTGCTTCTTCAACGCGGGATCCGGGTTGAAATCTTCTCGCCGAAATTGCTTGGTTTGCCCGCTTGCGGCATCGTACCACAGAATCGCTTGAAACTGCTTATGGTCCTTTTGCAATTCTTGGGCAGAGCCGGGCAGCTTACCGCGCTTACTTTGGCTAAAGTCGGCGGCAAGCGAACGAAGGTGACCCCGCGCGTCCAATCGGGATAACCGTTCGGTTGCGGTCATGTCGCGCTTCAGCATACTCTGCTTCAACTTTTGTTCCTCAGCCGGTTGGGGTACGGAAAGCCGATTTACGGTATTCCGCGGTGTTGCTTTGTCATTGTCCGAGGAAGGGAATAGAAACGAAACCGCGACCACTGTGGCTGCTCCCGCCAGTCCTAAGGCAGCCCATCTGCGCCATTTCATCGGTTAGCCTCCTTTAAGATGTCGATAGCCATAGCGTGAGGTGATGTCCCTGTTTTTATTCCTTGAGGGATACCGTATTCGGTTAAATTGTGTTACGATATTTTCGTTAATGACTATACCGATCATTACAGGTGAAGGAGAATTGTTCGCATGTCACAAGCCAATAACATCAGGCAGTTGTGTGAAGCCACTCGAGAGAATTTGAAACGTGCGGCCGAGAAGCTTGAAGCGTTTTTGAACGAGCATTCGCTGCCGCAGCTTATGGAAGGTCAAGAAGAGGACAGAGCTTTGTTTTACCAAGGATTTTTATCGGATCTCCGGCATCTGCTCGTGTTCAGCGAGGTTTGCTACGAGAAGCTGGGCGTCGCTCTTCGGCGCGGGACCTTTGACGAGGAAGCTGCCGAGAAAGTGCTGTACCATGTATATCATGACTGTGTTAACAATTTCTTCTATCCTAAAAATGAAAGCTATTCCGAAGATGGAAGATATGCTTATACCGGGCAGGATGCGATCCGGTTCCGTAAAAAGCCGGTTCGGGCAGCACGTGATATCGTGTTGGACATTACGGGGATGTTCGAGGAATTACGCGACGACCTGACTTATTATGAAAGCGATTATTTGACCCAACTGCGATTAAATCGTTCCGCCAAATAGAAAATTGAATTAACGACAAGATGCCGAGATCTCGGCATCTTTTTCTTTTGGGAACGATTTGCTAATGGCTTGGCGCATAAGGGGATGGGGGCGAGGAGAAAATGATACGCGAGGTGATCAACATGCCAAATGGGGAAAAACCCATGGTCAAATGTAGCGTATCCAACTGCACCTATTGGGGAGACAAAAATGTATGCAACGCCGACGTCATTATGATCGATGTCGATCAGCATGCGAATAGCCGTTATTCAGCGGAATTTGCCGGCGAAACGTTTGATACGGAACACCGAGACTCCGCCCTGTCGTCCGCCGCTACTTGCTGTCATACGTTTAAGCCTAAATCGAAATCGTCGTAAGTAAAACATTAGTTAACGGAGGTGCTTTTGATGACGGATACCAAATCAGACAAACCGGAACAACTCTCATCCGGCAAAAGCCGCACCGATTATCCGCGCAAAGTTGACCGCGAGTATCACGAGGAGTATGCGGCAGAGGTCACGCCAGCGGGGACGTTTAGCGGTAACGTGGTCCGCGGGGAAAGAGCCGAGAGAACTCGCGATGCAGATCGATCCGATCGTGTCGATGGGGTTCGTACGGCCGGTCGGACGGTAGGCTACGTTGGCGTCGGTCTGGGGATCGCTTCGCTCTTTATGTGGTCGATTATCCTGGGGCCGCTGGCGGCGGTGATGGGCTTTTACGCCTATAGCCAGGGCAACAAAACGTCCGGAGCTTGGGCGATCGGTCTGGGTATCGTATCTACGTTAAGTTATTTCGTGCTCATGCCGTTTACCCGCTAATCCTTCGGCGGTCGTTAACGATGAAATCATGAATGTCATACCCTCAGGCTAACGTCGTCTTACGGACGTTGGCCTTTTTCCCTTTTTGCGAATTTTATCGAAAAAGGGTGGTGCGAGGCGTTGAATGCGTGTAAAATATAGGCATTGAACTAGTTATTCCCCAAAGAGGAGACTTAGAAGGCATGCAAATCGATCCGCGAACGATGGGACAATGGATCCAGCTTCAGTCCTTGAACCCTGTAGACTTGCAAGGAACGTCGGCACAGCGGGCTTCTGGCGATATGGACGGTTCATTGTTTGATATATTGCTGCAAGAAATGATGCTCTCGGAACAGGATTCGCAAGGATCATCCGATTCTGCGGGCGCCAATTCTCGTTCGGTGTTGGAATCGCTTCAGGGGTACCTGTATTCTGGCGGGCTCAATGATACGGACACTTTGGACGGGCTGTTTGCGGAGTTACTTCCTAGTTCCGGGACCGTAGCCGGAATGGGGTCAGCGGAGGATTTCGCGGAAGTGACTTCGGAAGGCACATCGGATTTGCAATCCCTGATTACCCAGGCCAGTGCCCGGTACGGCGTGCCGGAAAGCTTGATCAAAGCTGTGATCGCGACCGAGTCGTCGTTTAACCCGCAGGCGGTTTCGTCCGCCGGTGCCAAAGGGCTGATGCAGCTGATGGACGGGACGGCTAGAGGGCTAGGTGTTAGCGATCCATTTAATCCGGCGCAAAACATAGACGGGGGCACCAAATATCTGTCGTATCAGATCAATCGTTACGGCGGAGACGTTAAAACAGCCCTTGCGGCATACAATGCCGGACCTGGAAGACTGCAACGACTTGGGATCGGCAACGATGAACAATTGATGGAGAAATTCCATTTGTTGCCTCAGGAGACGCAAAGTTATATTGCTAAGATTATGAGAGCACAGGCAAAATTCGAGGCTTAATGCAGTTTGCAGCTTATCGAATATGGCGTTACATGATAAGAAAGATCAAATGGAAAACGCTCCGACCGCGGTTGTTTCGGGTATACGCGTTTTCAATTTGGTCTTTTTTGAGATGAAGGTGAAAAGATGATTTATTTCGACCACGCAGCAACGACACCCCCTTATGAGGATGTTGCCAAGACCGTAGCGGAAGTGATGGCTCGGCATTATGGGAATCCGTCGTCACTGCATCGGCTTGGCGAGGAAAGCTCGAAGCTGTTGGATAAAGCAAGGGAAGTTAGCGCCGCGGCATTGGGAGTTCGACCGCGGGAAATCGTATTTACCGGCGGGGCCACGGAAAGCAACAATATGGCGATTAAAGGCGCGGCCCTTCAGTTTGCCGGACGAGGCAAGCATTTGATCACAACCGAAACGGAGCATCCGTCCGTGCTGGAGAGCGTGAAGCAACTGGTGTCCTGGGGCTGGGAGGCGACCGTTCTTCCGGTTGACGGGAATGGAAACGTAACTGCTGAACAGGTGCGGGAAGCGCTGCGTCCGGATACCGTTCTTGTGTCGGTGATGCATGTCAACAATGAAACAGGAGCCGTACAGCCTGTGGAGGACATTGGTCGGCTGCTGAAATCCGCGGCGCCCCGAGTCCTGTTTCATGTGGACGGTGTTCAAGGCTTTGGCAAACTGCCGTTATCCTTGACGGATGGCGGCATTGATTTATACAGCTTATCTGCGCACAAACTAAGAGGGCCCAAAGGCGTCGGTTTGCTGTATGTTCGCGAGGGACTACAGCTTGCACCGCTGCTGGCAGGCGGAGGTCAGGAGGGGGGCTACCGTTCCGGAACGGAGAACATTCCTTATATCGTGGCCTTCTCCAAAGCTTTGCGTTTGGCGGCGGAAGGCCGGGACGCCCGAGCAACCGTGATGTACCGCTTGCGGGAGCAGTTGATCCAAGGGCTTGCGGAGCTCCCGGAGCTAGCGGTAAATTCATCTGCGCAGGGAGCCCCGCACATCGTGCATTTTTCTTATCCCGGTATGAAAGCGGAAGCGTTGCTGCACATGCTGGAGGAGGAAGGATTTTACGTATCGACCCGCTCGGCTTGCTCTTCCAAACGGAGTGAACCAAGCCGCATTCTGCTGGCTATGGGTAAATCCAAGGAAATCGCCTCGTCGGGCATTCGGATCAGTATGGGCGATGAACACGAAGAGCGAGACATAGATGCCTTGCTCGCTGCGTTGAAGCAATCGGTCAAGCGGCTGCAGGCTTTACGATAGGAGAGAAATGTCAAGATGCTGGAATATGATATGCTGTTGCTCCGTTTTGGAGAAATTATTCTTAAAGGGCGGAACCGGTCTCGTTTCGAGAAGGTGGCCCACAAGCACGTTAAGGCGCTGCTGCACCCTTTTCCCCGCGCGGAGATCATCAAGGAATATGGACGGATCTATATTGCCTTAAACGGAGAGCCGCTAGAGCCAATCGTCGCAGCGATGAAGAATGTGTTCGGCGTTACCTCGATCTCGCCGATCCGGGTTACGCCGTCCCGGCTGGAGGATATCATCCCAACCGCTGTAAATTTCGTTAAGGAGCTTGGCGTCGCGCCTGGCACGAGATTTAAAGTAAGCGCCCGCCGGGTCTGGAAGCCATTTCCCCATTCGACGCATGAAATGAATAAACTGGTCAGCGGCCCGATCCTAAACGCCTGTCCCGAGCTGAAAGTGGACGTACATGACCCCGAATTGGAGCTTCGCGTGGAGATCCGGGAACAGGGCACCTATTTGTTCAGTGAAGTGATTCCCGGTGCGGGGGGATTCCCGCTCGGAACCAACGGTAAAGCGATGTTGCTGCTATCCGGCGGTATCGACAGCCCTGTCGCCGGTTGGTCGGCGCTGCGGCGTGGTTTGGAAATCGAATGCGTTCATTTTCACAGCTATCCGTTTACGAGCAAAAAAGCCGAACAAAAGGTCATCGACCTGGCCACTGTCTTGGCGGGGTTTGCAGGCTCGATCAAGATGCATCTCGTCCCTTTTACCGAGATCCAAACCACATTGGCGCAATCCGGTCAAGAGAACCTGATCATCACTCTGATGCGAAGATCGATGCTGCGCATCGCCACCAAGCTGGCTGAACGTAATGGAGCCTTGGCCTTGGTAACGGGAGATAGTCTAGGCCAGGTGGCCAGCCAAACGTTGTCCAGCATGAATGCAATCGGACGGGTGACCGATCTGCCGTTGCTGCGGCCGTTGGTCATGACGGATAAGGTGGATATTATCGCGATGGCACAGCAGATCGGTACGTATGACTTGTCGATTTTGCCTTACGAGGATTGCTGTACCTTGTTCGTGCCAAAGTCACCGGCAACCAATCCCAATCTGCATGTGCTGGAGAGCGTCGAACACTCCCTGAAGGATTTGGACCAGATGATTGCCAAGGCGGTGGAGGACACGGAAACCATCGTCATTCGGCCTGGTCGCAGGATCGTGCGGCGGGAATCGACAGAAGCTGACGTCGTCCAGGAAAATTGGTTCTAATGCTACAAAAAAACCGCCAAAGCCATGTTTGAAGGCTGAGGCGGTTTTTGCTGCTCTTAACGGGTTGCCGGATGGGTCTGACGGCTATCCGTTTCCTTGCGATGCTGGCGTTTCTTCATGTAACCGGCCAACAGCACGCCGGCGACCACAATCGCGATCAGCAGATAGCGCAGAACCGGATTTTCCTCGAAGAAATGCAAGAAATGGCGTTCCTCGGTAACCATATTGGCGGCAGTGTAAGCCAGTACCGCGGAGCCAAGGTAAGCAATCCAAGGGAACTTGTCCAGCAATTTAATAAAGAGGGTACTTCCCCATACGACGATGGGAACACTGATTAGCAGGCCAATTACGACCAGAACCATATGTTGTTTGGACGCCCCTGCGACCGCGATGACGTTGTCGAGCCCCATCGCCGCGTCGGCAATGATAATGGTACGGACGGCAGGCCACAGTTTGTCCTTGGCTTCGATGTTGTCATGATCGCCTTCATCCGCTAACACCTTGTAAGCGATAAAGACCAACATCAAACCGCCGATGGCCAGCAGCCAGGGGATTTGCAATAACCAGACGACAATAAGGGTCGCGGCGATTCGCAGTACCACAGCTCCGGCTGTCCCGTATAGGATCGCCTTCTTCTGGACCGAGTTGGGCAGCTTTCTTGCCGCCATCCCGATGACGATTGCATTGTCACCCGCCAAAATAAGATCGATAAAAATAATGTTGATCAGGGCGAGAAAAAAAGCAGCACTAAATAAGTCCACGTTATGTCACTTCCTCTATAGACGTATATACGTATTAAATCGCTAAAAGGATTCATTTGTCCAGAGTTGTTTTTGTAAAGTGGCATAGCTTGGCTCCATTCCTCATACAAGTTGTAGGGGAGGGATGAGCTTGGAACAATTGCTGCTGTTGTCGGAAATTCTGATCATCAATTTAGTGCTAAGCGGCGATAATGCCGTTGTTATAGCTATGGCCAGTAAGAACTTGCCGCTTAAGCAACGCAAACGGGCCGTGTGGTGGGGCGCACTGGGAGCTGTGCTGCTGCGCTGCATTTTGACCTGGGTGGCAGTTTTACTGTTGAAAATCCCGTTTATTCATGCGGCAGGAGGCGTGCTGCTAGCGGCCATTGCCTTTAAGCTGCTGCTCCCTCAAGAGGAGCATTCTCGCGTGTCCGGCGCAGGCTCATTGTGGAAGGCGGTGCAGACGATCCTCGCCGCCGACTTCATCATGAGCCTGGATAACGTGCTGGCGATCGCCGCGCTGGCGGAAGGCGACGTATCCATCCTTGTCATCGGGATCGCCATCAGCATTCCGATCGTGGTGTGGGGCAGCAACCTGATCGCCGATTGGCTGCAGCGAATGCCGATCCTCACCTATGCCGGAGCGGGTATCCTCGGATACACCGCAGGGGATATGCTGCTGCAGGACCCTCAACTCGGTCCGGTCCTGGAAGCTGCCATCCCCGCATTGGCACATGCCGTACCTGCGGTGACTGCCGCGGTCGTTATTATGTTCGGCTGGCTGCGAAAATATAACGCTGGACGCGGGTAACTCGCTTCGGCAGTTCCATCCACACGATCCGAAAAAAAACATCCGTCCTAGGCCGTGGGCCGAGTGGTTTTTTGGGCAGATTTCATATAAACTGGAAGGGAAGGGGATGTCGTAATTTGCTGCGTCTTGTCCCTCATTGTCTTCTGGAAGGTGTGTGATGGATATGTCCGACAACAACAAGCTGATGACTGGCGTCTTTATTCTCGCTGCCGGAGTGATTATCCTGCTCGGGAAATTAGGGGTGTTCAGCTTTCTTGGAAAGGCGCTTTGGCCGCTGCTGCTACTGATTCCGGGGATCGTGCTTCATGTATGGCATTTTTGGCGTAAAGGCCCGGCAGAGCTGTTGCTTCCCGGCGCAATTCTGGTTGTCTACAGCCTCGTGTTTTTCACCGGGGTTATTGGCGGATGGCAAACGCTGAAGTTTACCTGGCCGCTCTTCTTCCTCGGCCTGGCCGTCGGCCTGTTCGAATACGGCTACTTCTCGCCCCAGCGCCAGAACGGAATATTCATCGCCGCTATGATTCTGGGAGCCTTCTCGATCCTTCTGCTCGGCTGGACATTGTTCGCTTCCTCGATTGTATATTTCCTGGCTGCGCTCTTGATTATTGCCGGGATCTGGCTGATCGCCGCCCGCGGCAATCGCCGGAGATCCTGGTAATGTTGGGTTAGTTCTTGAATTATTCAAAATTTCACGTATAATATAAGGGATATGTCAAGCGTCGGCATCTAGTCGACGCTTTGTTTTGTGGTTAATGAGGCTGCACTTGGTCCTGTCGATTAAATACCGTTCGAAGTGCAAACTTTATATATAATTCATTACGCTTGACAACTGCTTGATAATCTATAGAGACGAAAGGATTTGGAGATAAACCTATGCGTGAAGAAAACGAAATTCGCAATATTGCGATTATTGCCCACGTCGACCACGGGAAAACGACGCTAGTCGACAAACTGCTGCAACAATCCGGGATTTTCCGGGAAAACGAGGCCGTACAGGAACGGGCTATGGACTCTAATGATTTGGAACGGGAACGCGGGATTACCATTTTGGCGAAGAATACGGCCATTACGTACAAGGATTACTTGATCAACATCGTGGATACCCCGGGACACGCCGACTTTGGCGGAGAAGTGGAACGGATTATGAAAATGGTCGACGGTGTATTGCTTGTTGTTGATGCCTACGAAGGCTGCATGCCGCAAACCAAATTCGTGCTTCGCAAAGCGCTGGAGCATCACTTGACGCCGATCGTTGTCGTGAACAAAATCGACCGTCCGGCTGCACGCCCGGCCGAAGTCATCGACGAGGTACTGGACTTGTTTATCGAATTGGAAGCCAGCGACGATCAATTGGAGTTCCCGGTTGTTTATGCTTCGGCTTTGAACGGCACATCCAGCCTGGATCCCGAGAAGCAGGACGACAATATGATGGCGTTGTACGAAACGATTATCGATCATATTCCGGCGCCTACGGAGAAGGTAGACGAGCCGCTGCAATTCCTGGTTACGTTGATGGACTATAACGAATATTTAGGCCGGATCGCCATCGGCCGGGTAAACCGCGGCATCATTCGCCAAGGCCAATCCGTGGCGGTTATGACACGCGACGGCGGCAAGAAGACCGCTCGCATCGAGAAGCTGTTCGGATTCCAAGGCCTGCGCCGCGTGGAAATCGAAGAAGCTGGAGCTGGCGATATCGTAGCCATCGCTGGGATCAAGGACATTAATATTGGCGAAACGATTGCCGATCCTAACCAGCCGGAGGCTTTGCCGGTATTGAAGATCGACGAGCCGACGCTGCAGATGACGTTCCTCGTCAATAACAGCCCGTTCGCCGGTCGCGAAGGGAAATGGGTGACCTCCCGCAAACTGCGCGAGCGTCTGTTCAAGGAGCTTGAAACCGACGTTTCCTTGCGCGTCGAAGAGACGGACAGCCCGGACGCCTTTATCGTATCCGGACGCGGGGAGCTTCACCTGGGTATCCTGATCGAGAACATGCGCCGCGAAGGCTACGAGCTGCAAGTATCCAAACCGGAAGTTATCGTACGGGAAATCGACGGAGTCAAGATGGAGCCGCTTGAACGTCTGCTGATCGATGTGCCCGAAGAAAGCATGGGTGCGGTTATGGAAAGTTTAGGTTCCCGCAAAGCGGAAATGGTCAACATGATCAACAACGGAACCGGTCAAGTTCGCTTGGAGTTCTTGATTCCGGCTCGCGGTTTGATTGGATATACCACGCATTTCCTGACATTGACTCGCGGTTACGGTGTAATGAACCACGCCTTTGACAGCTATGGTCCATTCCTTGGCGGTCAAGTAGGTGGGCGTCATGAAGGGGTATTGGTATCCAGTGAAAACGGCGTTTCGACGCTTTACGGGATTTTGTCGATCGAGGATCGCGGGATCTTGTTCTTGGAACCCGGTACGGAAATTTACGAAGGGATGATCGTTGGGGAGCATACCCGTGACAACGACATCGTCGTTAACATTTGTAAAGAGAAGCAGTTGACGAACGTGCGCTCGGCCACGAAGGACGACACGGTGAAGATGAAGACGCCACGTCTGTTCTCGCTGGAACAAGCGCTGGAATATTTGAATGATGATGAATATTGCGAAATTACGCCGAAATCGGTTCGCCTCCGCAAGAAGATTTTGAACAAAAGCGAACGTGAACGGGCGGAAAAACATCGCAAAATGTCGGAAGCCAACTTATAATAATTGTAACGTTGCCATTTGAAGGAGGGGTTCGATATGCAGGCCTGGTTTGCTGAGCATCCAGTCGTTTCCTACGTGCTGATCTTCGTGCTGATCGTTTTCGTTTACAATAAAGTATTTCGCGCACAGCAGAAGCTGCCGCTGTTTAAGGAGATCATCCTTTACCTTCTCATGGCGTTGGGTTCGTTCCTGCTGCTCATTTTTCAAATCGACAAACTGCCGATCATTCAATGCTTGCTGGTCGCTGTTGTTCTGATGCTCATGGTACGAATCCGCTATTTTGTCGAGGGACGACGGAACAAGGAGAAAAAGGCAGGTCCGCCGGCTGGAGATAAATCGGCATAATTTGGCTCCCGCCTTAATTCGGTAACTTTTTCGAAACCCGGTACGTCTTTATGGATGCGACAACATTTTTATAGAAATAAGGTGTTTGAGTTCATGAGTTCTAACCGCAGCGGCTTACCTCCTCGGGGGCATAGCCAAAGAGGCTCGGCAAAAGGTGCGAAGAATGGGTCCACCGGAAAAAAGAAGTCCAGCGGCTTTAAACGATTTTTAAAATTTGTCCTGACGCTCCTCATTATCGGGGTGGTTGGGGTTGGCCTTTATGCAGGTTATTTGTTTTATACCGCAGATCAGGTGATCGATGCGACCGGGACCACGGATAAAGTGGCACCGGGAAAATCCGCTAAGGTGAAGCCAATCACGATGCTGCTGCTCGGCACGGATTATCGACCGGAGACCGGCACACATCTTAGCGACGTAATGATGATGATCGCGATGAATCCGGACACGAAGTCCGCTACTGTCGTATCCCTGCCGCGAGACACGAGAGTGAAGATGGACGGATATAAGACAAACAAGATCAACGCGTTTTATCCCAATTTTCTAGCGGCAGAGAAAAAGACGGGTATTTCCGCCACGCAGGAAATGAAAACGATGATGAGCAAGTTTTTTGATATCGATATCGACTATGTTACGGTTCTGAATTTTCAAGGATTCCGTGATGTGGTGGACGCACTAGGTGGCGTCGACGTGAATGTCGATGCAAATATGTGTTACCGCGATACGGCGGACGGTACCGATATCAATTTGAAGCAAGGGGCTCAGCACCTAAACGGGGAAGATGCGCTTGGTTACGTTCGATACCGTAAATCGAACTGCAGCCCTCGAACGAAGGGCTCAGATGACTTTGACCGCAACCGCAGGCAGAATGAAGTGCTGCATGCCCTAATTGACCAAGCAAAGTCGCTTAATGGTGTGATGGGCGCAGGTAAAGTGATCGAGTCCGTCGGCAAGAATATGGATACCGATCTGGAATCGCAGCAGATGAAGAATATGATTCAAGCCTACTGGAGCATTTCCAAGGAAAATGTTGATTTCATGCCGGTAACCGGTGATTGGAAGAGTCCGTACGTTTATTTGCACGAGGATGAACTGGATGCGGCCAAACAAGCCTTAAGGAATCAGATTGCCGGCATCAAAACGTCTGACTCGCAGCAAGGAAATGGCGGGCAAGCGGAAAACGAGCCGGTCAACTGACGATTGAATGCAAGTTTTGCCACATGTTATAATACAATTAACTGACAGGATAGCTGAAGCGTCTTAAGTGGAATCTCATGCAATGCCGTACAGGAGGGCTGGTCGTTATGTCCGAAGTCGTTACCCAATTGTCCGATTCGCTTTATTCGATTTTCCAGTCCGAAACGTTTGTATTGCTGAACACGGTGGATCAGGAATCCGGAGGGCCCACGTCCAGCGCGATCTCTTGGGTTTACGCCGTCGATCATTCGAAGCTGCGGCTCGCTCTGGACCATCGCTCCAGGCTGGTCGGCAATTTGAAGGCCAATCCGCGAGTTACCGTCACGGTATTCGGTCAAGAGACGATTTACTCGATTAATGGCCGTGCTTCCGTTGTGCAAGATCCCCTAGACGGCGTGCCGTTCAATATGTGCTGCTTCGATATTCATATCGATGCCGTACGGAATGCGTTGTTTTATGGTGCGCAACTGGTATCGCCGCCGGAATATGCCAAAGTTTACGACCAGCGTGCTGCGGACATGCTGGATCGTCAAGTGTTTGACGCCATGAAGAAAGCCTAGCGAGGTTATCGCTAGGCTTTTTTTCCATCTTGGGACAAACTTAACGCAAGTTTTGCCGCGTCGTGCCGCCGCCAGGGGCCATTTTCATTTGTTTCGGGTTCACGCCTTCGGGAGGTCGGGTATCGCTCGGGAGCTGAGGAACGATTCGTCCGATGATATCGGCAAGCTCGGTGGCGAAACCGGAAACCGGATGGCCTTCGCGAATTTTCTTGCCGATCTCGGTAATCCGTTGGTTCAAATCCATATCGGCGGTTACGATGGCGCCAGCCCCGTGCGGATCTTTTCGAAGCGCTTCAGCGACTGTATATTTAATGCTCCCAACCCTTGCGCGCTCGAGGCGGCTATCCACATCGATGCCCACGATGGCGGTTTTGCCCATAATGACGCAATGTGCGCCTTTGACGCCGGGAACCTTTTTCACAAGCTGCTCCAAATAGACTTGTCTGTCACGGTCTGACATTGCCCTGTTGCCGTTTGTACCGGTTGTGGCGTAAGGGTCCACGCTTTGCGCTCGGGGCGTATTCTCTGTTTGATTCCTTGGAGAGGGTGATGCCTTTTCAGAACCAGTTCCGCAGCTTGTAAGCAGGGAAGCCGTCACTAACAAACACAGCCATATTCGCATGTTCGATCCGTCCTTTCGGAATTGATCTCTCGTTATCGGAGTTCAGATATCGAGATTAGATTTCCCTGGGCGGAAAAAAATATGTATGAATCACATAAGGCTGCAATGACCGCGGTTGGAGGGGATAATGGTGAAGAAAATCTTTGTATTGGATACGAATGTATTGCTGCATGATCCGGGGGCTGTTTTCGCTTTTGACGAGCATGATGTGGTCATTCCGGCGGTCGTGCTGGAGGAAATCGACACCAAAAAGCGCAATGCCGACGAGATCGGGCGCAACGCGCGAGGCGTATCGCGCTTGCTTGACGGATTGCGGGAAACGGGTCATCTGCACGACGGCGTGCCGCTGGAGGGCGGCGGGCGAATCAAGGTGGAATTAAACCACCGCAGCTTTGTCAAGGTCCAGGAAATGTTCGGGGAGGTCACCAACGATAACCGGATTCTTGCCGTTGCCCTGAACTATCATCTGGAACAGGCGGAGCTGGCTTCGCCGCGTCCGGTCATCCTGGTGAGTAAGGATGTACTCGTTCGGATCAAAGCCGATGTCCTAGGGCTGCATGCCGAGGATTACTTGTCGGACCGGACCGTTAGCCCCAGCGATCTGTACGGAGGTTACTCGACCCTCAAAGTTCACCCGTCGGTGATTGATGAATTTTATACGTATCGTTTTTTGCCGATCAAACCGCTTGGACTTAATTATTCCCTTTACCCTCATGAGTTTGTAATATTAAAAGATGAAATGGGCACCGGCAAATCCGCTTTGTTAAAGGTTAACGAAGACGCCACACGCATGGAGCCGCTGTATCTCAGCAACGAGCCGATCTGGGGGATCAGTGCTCGAAATGCCCAGCAACGTATGGCTTTGGAGCTGCTGCTCAATGATGATATCCCGCTGGTTACCATCACCGGTAAGGCGGGTACCGGGAAGACGTTGCTCGCCTTGGCCGCCGGCCTGCTGAAGGTTGAGGACGAACACAAATACAAGAAGCTGCTCATCGCTAGGCCCGTTGTTCCGATGGGGAAGGATATAGGTTACCTGCCCGGGGAAAAAGAAGAAAAGCTGCGTCCTTGGATGCAACCGATTTATGATAACCTGGAGTTCTTGTTCGACACGAAAAAGTCCGGCGATATCGAGAAAATCCTGATGGGACTCGGCAGCATTCAGGTGGAGGCCCTCACGTACATTCGAGGCCGCTCGATCCCGGGGCAGTTCATCATTATCGACGAGGCGCAGAACCTGTCGCGCCATGAAGTCAAAACGATTGTGTCGCGCGTCGGGGAAGGCAGCAAGATCGTCCTGGTCGGCGATCCGGAGCAAATCGACCATCCATATCTCGACGCAACGAGCAACGGCTTGACCAGCTTAGTCGAGCGTTTTCGCGACCAAGGCATCAGCGGGCATATCACGCTGGAGAAAGGCGAACGCTCGAAGCTGGCGCAGCTGGCGGCGGATTTGTTGTAGGAGGACGACTGGTTCCCGGACTCGTCCGGCCGGTCACCGTGGCGGAAACCGTGGTAGTCAAGTCAACGGAAGCACGTAACGGCCTCGGCCCGCTCTTGTCCGCCGGTTGTCCAATGTTGAGAGGGAAGGAAGACAACCGGCTCCCAAATGTGGACGTAAACTTCCTCTGGTTCGTTACTTGCTTTCCTGGAGTGGGAGGGCGCTGACCGAGTGCTAGCCACTCGTCCTTCGCGAAATAATAGTAATAGCCCGGCGAATCGGTATAACGTGATTCGCCGGGCTTTTTTGCCGTTGACATGAGGGCTAACGGAACGGAGAGACGTTATTCGGTTGCAAATGAGGGAACCTGAGCTCTAACGGAACCAGATGACCTTATTTGGACACTTTTGGCGACAATAGTTACGTTTTTGGCTAAATAACGACTCGTGGTTCCGTTAGAGCGGGAAATGTCCGGGAAATACACAAATAGCGGCTCTCAGTTCCGTTACTGAATAACATCTCGCGCGCGAGCCTCCCTAGGCACAAATTAGTTAGTTTCTTAGTCCGGCGAATCGTTATAACTTGATGCGCCGGGCTATTTTGGCCGTATGGAGGAGGGCTAACGGAACGGAGAGACGTTATTTGGTTGCAAATGGGAGACTCTGAGCTCTAACGGAACCAGATGACCTTATTTGGACACTTTTGGCG
>RCUU01000816.1_pt1 | contig 16393 bp, 12 predicted proteins | sample 2166211 | NCBI WGS metagenome assembly RCUU01 (sample SAMN09932620, study PRJNA488358) | compost metagenome | feature: garden; material: soil; isolation source: compost soil in phenylacetic acid-enriched culture | place: Germany: Experimental Botanical Garden Goettingen | collected 2016-01-27
AACACATAAGGCAGCCGTGTAAAATGTTCTTTCAATCGCTGTTGTTCCCGGATTTCATGGATTGGACTACATTCAGACACAGTAGAAATCCGGGAACAAAGGCGACCGCTTCGCTTTTCCAGAATCATTTTACACTCTTGCCTTTACCGTCCTTTTCTTTTGTTCAACTTCTACAGAAGGGAGCTACAAGTATGCATACCGTATGGAAAGGAGCGATCAGCTTCGGACTTGTCCATGTCCCGGTAAAGATGTTCTCCGCAACAGAAGACAAGGATATTTCCATGAAATACATCCACAAGAGCTGTGGCAGCCCGATCTCCTATGTGAGACGCTGTCCAGCCTGCGATGTTGATGTGGACTGGGAGGAAATTTCCCGTGGCTATGAATACGACAAAGGAAAATATGTATTGTTTGAAAAAGAGGAATTAGAGCAATTATCAGCGACTACCGACCGAACGATTAAAATTCTCGACTTCGTTGATCTTCAGGAGATAGACCCGATATATTTTCAGAAGACGTATTACTTGTCGCCAGATCAAGCCGGATCAAATGCTTATAAGCTGCTGATGGAGGCCATGCATCAATCCGGTAAAATAGGCATTGCCAAAATCGCAATCCGATCCAAAAGCAGTTTGGCTGCTATTCGGGTTATGGAAGGGTGTTTGGCAGTGGAGACGATTTTCTATCCTGATGAAATCCGCCCGATCTCACAGGTCCCTAATCTGCCGGAAGGAGTCAATATCAATGAAAAGGAGCTGACGATGGCCAAACTGCTCATCGAACAGCTGTCCACACCGTTCGAGCCCGATAAATATACGGATGATTATCGTAGTAACCTGCTGCAGCTCATTGAGAAAAAGGTGGCCGGAGAGGAGATCAGTCTGGCACCTGCCAAGCCCGAGACAAACGTTATCGACCTTATGGCTGCCTTGCAGGCCAGTATCGAGGCAGTCAAGCCGGGTGCTGCTGCGCCCACTCCTGTCGTTACTGATCCGGGACCGGCCAAGACAAAACGTACACGTACAGCTGCTGCCAAGAAAAACGAAAAAGCAGACGATACCGCTGACGCCCCCAAGCCGAAGCGAAAAACGAGCAGTAAGAACGCTAAAAAAACAATATCCTGACATGTATTCAATTAGACTGGGACACAGTACAATCTTCCGGTGGAATTGCTGCCAAGCCTTGAATGACCGGGTGACGCATCGTTCCTCCGGGAGTCCATTCCATATATTGAACTTTCACCGTAAGCAACGGACACAGCCATAACGCCCCTTTTGCCTTTGATCTTGGAATCCCCTCCAGTGTAATATGATCAACAGCAAGACCTTGCACCGTTTTTGTTAAACTCCGCAAATCCTCCAGGCTGCTTTTTCCCGGCCCGGCATGACCTATGTAATTCAAGTGTCCTTCAGCATCATAAAGTCCAAGCAATAAAGCATTAACCAAGCCATCCCGGAACGTTACGCCTCCAATGACTGCATACATATCATAAGCCAGCTTCACTTTCATCCATCTGGCATCTTTTCCGTCGAACGGATATGTGCTGTCCAGCCTTTTACATACAATCCCTTCCCATCCCTGCTGCTTCATGACAGTAAACAAGCTATCCGCATCATTCACATTAGGAACAATCTGAACCCGCTCATTTGGCGTAATTACCTCGGCAAGCAGCCTCTGCCGCTCGGCAAGCGTTCGTCCATTTACCCATTCACCGTTGCAGTACACAATATCAAAAACCATATATATAGCCGGAATTCTGGATGCTGCAAACCGGATTTCCTGCTCCCGGCGCAGACCGTCCCTTCTCATGATTTCATGAAAAGAAGGCTTGCCTCCCTCCAAAGCAATCATCTCTCCGTCCAAAATAACAGAATCTGCGCCGCAGTAGGCTCTAATGTCAATGAACTCCGGATATTGCTGTGAACGATCATTCCCTTTTCTGTTAATCAGCTTCACCTCCTGCCCGTTATAATAGGTTAGCATTCGAACTCCATCCCACTTGATCTGGGCAATCCAGTGATCTCCCTGTGGAATTTCACTAGCCCGAATCGGTTCAAAAGGGATGATCGGCGAAAGCGGTTCTTTTCTCATATGATGACCTCCGACTATTAGTACCTTATATATAAGTTGAACTCATGATTGTACGCATAGGGCAGCCGTGTAAAATGTTCTTTCAATCGCTGTTATTTCCGGATTTCATGGATTGGACTACATTCAGACTCAGTAGAAATCCGGAAACAAAGGCGACCGCTTCGCTTTTCCAGAATCATTTTACACTCTTGCCTTTACCGTCCTTTTCTTTAGTTCAACATATATAGTTTCCCTAAATCGGGTAAAGCTAATTTAGAATGACGATCTGGCTTGTGCACAAAAAAGGCGGACAGCCCACTACAACAGGGAGAGAGGTATGAAACGTGCCGAAAAGCATTAAAGGAACGATTAAGGTTGAAGGAGAGGATGTGACGATTAGCAATCCTGACAAGCTCCTCTGGCCGGAAGCGGGCATTACGAAGATGATATATTTGCAAAAGCTGGCCGAGCTGGCTCCTTATTTGCTGAAATATTGCAGCAACCGGCTCTTGACGACGATTCGTTATCCCGGGGGCATACATAAGGAGTTTTTTTATCAGAAAAATGCCCCTGAGCCTCTGCCAGCCTATGTACAGACAGCCGAACAGGACGGTATCAGATATGTCGTTATGAATGATCTGCCCACCTTGCTTTGGCTTGGAAACCTGGCTGCCATCGAATTCCATCCTTCACTTCATTATGTAGGAAATGATCTGCCCTGCGAATGGATGATCGATCTGGACCCTTCAGTGGATGATGAGCCACGCATCATGGAAGCTGCTTCTTATGTAGGTGAAATTTTATCTTCGTTAGGCTTGTCTTCTATCCCTAAAACCTCTGGAGCAACCGGAGTGCAAATTATAGTTCCTATAGAGTACGGAGTAACATTTGATCAGCTCAGAACTATAGGCCATTTCGTCGCCCGCTTCGTAACAGAGAAATACTCTAGGCTGTTTACGATAGAGCGGTTAAAAAAGGACCGAGGGAATAAAATATATTTCGACTATCTGCAGCATTATGGCGGCAAGACACTGGCAGCCCCCTATACCCCGAGAGCCCGGGAGGCTGCCAGTGTGTCTACTCCATTGTCCTGGGAAGAGGTTCGCCGCAACCCGCATCCGTCTCAGTTCAATCTACTTAACATCCATGAGCGCTTAAATGCTCTGGGTGATCTATTGGAACAAATCCCGCCGCAATCACTTAAGCTGATCCTGGAGCATTTACAGAAGAGGTGACAGCAGGCGTGACAGCAGCTCCACTCCCTTCTGCCTGCGAGGGCGGCGAGAGAATTCTCTAAGAGTAATCGGGCTGGAATCGGCAATATCCTGTTCAAAATCCTCTGCAAGCCTATATATCGCAGCCTTATCAAACATTAAAGCAGTCATTTCAAAATTATAGAAAAAGCTTCGCATGTCCATATTCGCCGTACCTACTGAGCCAAGCAAATCGTCCACAATAATCACCTTGGCATGAATGAAGCCCTTGCGATACTGATAGAACTTTACTCCGGCGCGAAGCAGCTCCTCTACATAGGACAGAGAGGCCAGCTTTACGAGCTTGCTATCCGATTCGTACGGCAAAATGATAATCACTTCAATTCCACTCACTGCGGCCGTCAATAGCCCGGTATATATGCTCGGATCAGGTATAAAATACGGTGTAGTAATCCATATGCGCTTCTTCGCTACAGAGACAGCACCAAATACCATTTCTTGAATAACATCTCCGTTCTGATCGGGTCCGCTAGCCAAAATCTGCACCTGCTCGTCGGTATTACAACGATGCTCCGGAAAGAAATCCTGATGGAACAATCGCTGCCCTGAAGCCAGACGCCAATCGCCCAAAAAGGTACTCTGCAAAAAGTAAACCGCGTCCCCCTCGATCATAAGCTGAGTATCCCGCCAATACCCCATTTTTTCATATAGCCCTAAATAGTCATCGCCCACATTCATCCCGCCTACAAATCCTACAGTACCGTCAACAATGAGAATTTTGCGATGATTGCGATAGTTTAATCTTCTGTCCATCACCGCGATGAGCGGAGGCAAAAACATGCAAACTTCAATGCCGTTATCCTGAAGATGGCGAATAAACGATTTTGGCAGGTGGTAGCTTCCCAGTCCATCACAGATCAATCGAACTTGAACGCCCTGTTTAGCCTTACGAATCATCACATCCTGAAACTTTGTACCAATCATATCAGCCCTGAAAATGTAAAATTCCAAATGAATATGATGTGTCGCCTTCTCCATAGCAGCCAGCATTTCGGAAAAAGCAGCCTCTCCATCGCTAAGCACCCTTGTCCTGTTGCAGCCCGTAATTGGGCTTTCCGACACATGCGTCAGTAATCCAAACAGCCTTTCCTGATGACGAAATTCCTCTGCATGCATCTCCTCTACCGAATTCACAATAACAGGCCGTGTCCTCAGCATAGCTCTGGTCTCCTGAAATAATCTGGCCCCACGCCTGCGCACCTTCTTACGCTTCCTGTAATCTTGCGCCACAAAGTAATAGAGAATAAATCCAATAAACGGAAATAAAAACAGAATAAACATCCAGGCCATTGCCTTAGCGGGATTTCGAAATTCAAGAATAATGATCGTAGCTATCTGGAAAATAAACGCCAGGAAAATGCATATAAGCCAAAACATACGTCACACCCTTCCATCACACAGCATTAACAAGACCCCGTGTAGTTTATTCACTTCACACTATATCTTCCAAATGTGAGCTCATTATTAAATTCCTCGCTATACTTTTTTGACATGATTTAAGAGACATAGGAATAGATAAATATAGGAGCTTGGATCGCTATATAAGTTGAACTCATGATTGTACGATGAGGCAGACGTGGTGAAGCAGGAATTGAGGAGCGGAATGACGTTTTCGTAGAAAACGACCTCGGAAGCATTTGCTGTTTTGTGTACGTGAGCACCTCAAATGTTTCCGCAGGAAACATACTTCGGAAGCATATGCCAGTTTTCTGCTGAATCCAAGATTCGACGCCGAGTCTACCCCATCGAATTACTTCGTGATCAAAAGCTGATTTTTGAACTTCCTCTAGAAAGGAGATGCCATGAGAAGTGTCGGTATGAGCAACCCCCACCGCATGACGCTGCTCGTCCTGCGGGACGCCAACCAGCCTGTCAAACAGATTCAAGTGTCCAAGCCGCTAGTGATCGCCGTCCCGTTGATTGCTTTATTATCCTTGTCAGGATTAATTGTCAGCCTGCAAATGCAGCACAATCAGACCACCAGAAATCTCGAAGACCTGCTACAGAGCCAGAGCCTCAAATTCGAGGCCGTCGTTACGGATAAAAACGAAGCCATCCAAAAGCTTCAAAACGAAGTCATCACTTTATCCAGCCAATCCAAAGATATGATGGAGCGAATGGAACGGGTAGCCGAGCTTGAAGACGAGCTGCAAAAATTTATTGATAAGTATGGAGATCAAGGGGAGCTTGGCAAGCTGTCTTCCTTAACGTTCGATCCAGACGACTCGCTTGGCTTGGGCGGAGAATTTATCGCAGTGCATGACAACGAAATCGAGGAGCTCGCCCGGGAGACAAGAAATAATTTTACAGAAATGAGCGCTATGCTGGATGAAATGGAGAAAAATGTACCCATTACCCTGCGAGAGGCCAGACAAACACAATATTCAATCTCCGGTACTCCTTCGGAATGGCCAACTCTGTCTAAAAGGCTGACCTCCAACTTCGGTTACCGTACCGATCCCTTCAAGGGCACCGCCGCCTTCCATGCAGGTATAGATATCGCCGGGAAGGTTGGAGATCCGATATATGCTGCAGGAGCCGGAAAAGTAATTACAACTGACAAGGATAGCTCCCATGGCAAATATATCGTTATTGAGCACCCGGGCGGTCTGCAATCCTGGTATTTACATCTCAGCAGCATCGGAGTATCCGAAGGCGATACTGTCACGAAGGGTGAAAATATCGGAAAACTAGGGAGCACTGGCCGAAGTACAGGTCCCCATCTGCACTTCGAGATTGTTAAGCAAGGGAAACAGGTTAACCCCCTTCCCTACTTGGAGCAAAGAAATTAACCTTGTTCAAAATTGGAGGCTGCCTATTGATGTTAAGAGAAAACAAAAAGAAGGTTAGGTCGACAGATACACTTATTGGTCAGGGAAGTGTTATCGATGGCAAAATGGATTGTGATGCAAATCTACGGATCGAAGGAAGGTTTAATGGAGAAATCCAATGCAGGGGTCAGGTTATAATCGGAGAAACGGGTGAAGCAAAATCCAACATTCACGGGGCAGAAATCGTTGTTGCCGGGCTTGTCATAGGTGATATTACGACAAAAGGGCGCTTAACGATTACCAGCAGCGGTGAGGTCAAGGGCAATGTCAGCGTCGCCAAGCTAATTATTGCTGAAGGTGGTCTGCTCAGCGGCACCAGCACAATGGAGAGACCTGCATCACCGCTCCCGATTAAAGAAAAAGCATCGAAAGCGGCTCAGCCCGAAGCGGGGTAAAATAGTGAATAACTACCTTTAAAAGTTCCCTTTCAATATGAAAACGGGAACTTTCTGCTTTTTATTTTGCTATGTCGCGACATCTCTTTTATTGAACACAATCCAAGATATTAGCAAGAACAGGATGACGTAAATAGCAAGGATAATGGATGAAAAGCCAATCGACATCCCCTCCACCTGATTCCAGCCGCTCTGATACTGGCTTAGATCCATGTTCGTGAACAGAGCATATTTTGCCCAAGGATACCTTACCGGATTAAACAGCATCGTAAATATCCCCTTCGTGAACAAAATGAACATCGACAATCCAATAGCGATCCCGCCCGAACGAAATACAGTAGAGATCATAAAGGAAATGATCGTTATAACGAATAGATCGATGTAGCTGTATAGCATCCTCTCCATGATATAGGCTAAAGGATTTGATCCCTGTGCAAAAATATCAGAGGGCTGATTCGGATACAAAATAAAAGAAATGGCCATTGATGTGACCATAAACCATGCCGTCATCACGATCGTGAAGCAGATCACGGACAAGAGCTTGGAGCCTAATATTTTTGAACGTGTCCAAGGCCGGATGAGCAGCAGCTTGATCGTACCCCAGGTGAACTCTCCCGCTACAATATCAGCAGCAACGATCGCCGAGAAAATAACGACTAGAAAGTAAAGAAAGGATAATTGATCTACAGCATCCCAAGCCATTAGTCGCCCTGAACCATTATCCAGCGAGAACAATATACCAAACAGCAGATTGGTGATCAAAATTAATAAGAACATGATCACTGTACGGAGACGACGGTATATTTTCATATTTTCATTTTGGATCAGCTTCATAAAATCAATCAATCTGTCCACCTCCCGTAAGCTCAAGGAACTGATCCTCCAGTGAACGTACAACAGGTCGAATTCCGTACACGGCAATACCTTCATTCACCAGCCTGGCATTAATTCTGGAAGCCTTATCGCGATCAGCCATAATAATCAGACCGTGATTGTCGATGCTCCCCTCCCCCAACAGCTCGTAAGCAAGCCTTGGATTGTCCAGCTCAAAAATAGTTTCTCTCTCCGCGCCTTCAGCCTCAACGCTTGATTCCAGCGATCGGACATCAACCAGACGACCTTGCTGAATAACCGCCACCGTATCACACATCAGCTCCATTTCAGACAGCAAGTGGCTGGAGACGAATACCGTAATACCTTCCTCTGTCGCCAATTCCCTTAAATAATCGCGCAGCTCACGTATGCCCTGCGGGTCAAGCCCATTCGTGGGCTCGTCCAGCACAAGTAATCTGGGTCTGTGCAAAATAGCTTGAGCCACACCGAGGCGTTGACGCATTCCCAGCGAATAAGTCTTCACTTTATCATGGATTCGATGCTGCATTCCGACGCGGGCTACAGCCTCCATTATTCTGTCTTTTGTCACACCAGGAGACATTCTTGCATAGTGGAGCAAGTTTTGATAGCCCGTAAGGAATTTGTACATTTCCGGATTTTCGACTATAGCACCAACCTCGGAAATCGCTGACTCAAAATCGTTGCGTATGCTCTTTCCGTTAATCCAAATATCGCCCTCGGAAATGGACATAAGACCTACCATCATCCGAATAGTAGTCGTTTTTCCCGCCCCGTTTGGTCCAAGGAAACCATATACTTGACCTGCTTGAATATCAAGCGTCAATTGATCGATAATACGCTTTGAGCCAATAATCTTGCTCACATTCTGGATTCGGACAACAGGCTCGCTATGTAATGAATCAGGTACAGCAGCTCTGGAAATCAATTTACACTCACCTCTTCTGTAATTGAACGTATTCATTCATGGAATCCAGTAAGCTCCCCGGATCTTGACCCGTAAAAGTGAAATTATGATACTCGTCCCCTACAAATTGCTGCTCGTTCATATGCTTGAAGAAGGAAATCAGCTGATCGTAATAATTCCCGATATTTAACATGCCGCAGGGCTTCTGATGAATCCCTAATTGAGCCCAAGTGAACGCCTCAAAAAATTCATCAAGCGTTCCCGCTCCGCCGGGTAAAGCTATAAAAGCGTCAGCTAAATCCGCCATCTTTCTTTTTCTTTCATGCATGGAGGATACTACGATCAATTCCTTTAAATTTGAATGCGCTCTTTCACGGTCCACCAGCATTTGCGGAATAACACCAACTACATCTCCGCCTGCTGCCAGAACTGAATCTGCTACAGCACCCATTATGCCCACGTTGCCCCCTCCGTAAATAAGAGTTATGCCGCGTTTGGCAATTTCTTGTCCAAGCACAATAGCTCCTTCTTTATATATAGGTAAAATTCCGTTATTCGAACCACAAAATACCGCTATTCTTTTCAAAAACCATCGCCTCCAAAAAATCTAGTCTATATATAGATTTCCGTTCTCGAATAAAGTTGCGGAAGTGTAAAAAGTATTTGCCTAATCTTTCCTCCGATGAACTACGCCAAAAAAAGAGCCGGAGTACAGGACCCTCACCCTGTGCTCCGGCTAAAACCATTCCATGGCCACAACAACTGCTCTTGGTTGATTCAATATATTGCCGTTCTCTGCAAAGCAGGCCACAGAGATCGGCAGGTTAACACTAGATAGTGTATTACCTACGCTTAATGATTCTTAATGACTAGCGCGGGCCAACTCGCGTGTGTTGGCTTCAAAAGCGGCAAGAAGCGCTTCTTCGCCCTGCAAGCCTTCATTCTCCACCTTGCGAATCTGTTCCAGCATCCGTTTGTAATCCTTCGGAATAATACGGACGAACTTCGGCAGCATCTCGCTCCAATTGTCCAATACACGACGTCCTACTTTGCTGTCTGTGTACAGAACATGGCGACTGATCATTGTGCGAAGCTGTTCAACCTCGACCTTGTCCTCCACCTTCTCCAGAAGCACCATTTCCATGTTGCAGCGTTTCACGAAATCGCCCTGAACATCAAGTACATAGGCGATACCGCCAGACATACCTGCTGCAAAGTTGCGGCCCGTTCCACCAAGCACAACAACACGTCCTCCAGTCATATACTCGCATCCATGATCGCCCACACCTTCAACGACGACGTTGGCCCCGGAATTACGAACTGCAAAGCGCTCTCCGGCAATACCGCGGATGTATGCTTCACCACTGGTCGCACCATAGAATGAAGTGTTACCTACGATAATGTTCTCCTCAGCGGCAAACGTTGCACGGCGTGAAGGCTTCACAATCACCTTACCACCAGATAAACCTTTGCCTGTGTAGTCATTGGCATCGCCAATAGCGGTAAGCGTCATACCCTTCGGTACAAATGCCCCGAAGCTCTGTCCGGCTGAGCCCTCGAACTGGAAGGTAATCGTATCCTCAGGCAATCCGGCAGCCCCGTATATCCGGGTCACTTCGCTGCCCAGCAATGTACCTGTAGCACGGTTCACATTGCAGATTGGAAGCGATGCGCTGACAGCCTCACCGCGCTCAAGGGCAGGAGCCGCTAATTGCAGCAGCTGGCTGACATCCAGCGTCTCATCCAGACCGTGATTTTGTTGGCGGGTGCAATAACGGCTGCTTCCTTCCGGCATTTCCGGTGTGTGCAGAAGCGGTGCAAGATCTACCCCTTTTCTCTTCCAATGATCAACTGCTTTTATAGTGTCCAGACAATCGGTACGACCGATCATTTCCTTCAAGCTGCGGAAGCCAAGCTCAGACATCCATTCACGCAAATCCTCGGCAACAAAGGTCATAAAGTTCACGACATGCTGAGGATCGCCGGTGAAGTTTTTGCGAAGCTCCGGATTTTGCGTTGCAACACCAACCGGGCAAGTATCAAGCTGACATACGCGCATCATGATGCAGCCTACAGCTACAAGCGGCGCTGTAGAGAAGCCGTACTCCTCCGCTCCAAGCAGCGCTGCCACTGCAAGGTCGCGTCCGGTAAGCATTTTACCGTCCGTCTCAATAACGACCCGGTCACGCAAATTGTTCAGCATGAGTGTCTGGTGCGTCTCTGCAAGTCCAAGCTCCCATGGAAGCCCGGCGTGCCGGATCGAGCTCTGCGGAGATGCGCCTGTTCCGCCGTCATAACCGCTAATCAGAATAACGTCTGCACGACCTTTAGCTACACCTGCCGCAATCGTGCCTACCCCTGCCTCAGATACAAGCTTCACATTGATTCTGGCGCGCGGGTTTGCATTTTTCAGGTCAAAAATCAGCTCAGCCAAATCCTCGATGGAATAAATATCATGATGCGGCGGCGGTGAGATCAAGCCTACACCCGGTGTTGATCCGCGAACCTCAGCTACCCAAGGGTACACTTTCTGTGCAGGCAATTGTCCGCCTTCACCCGGCTTTGCACCTTGAGCCATTTTGATCTGAATTTCATCAGCATTAACCAGATAATGAGATGTTACACCAAAGCGACCGGATGCTACCTGTTTGATCGCAGAGCGACGCAAATCCCCGTTCTCATCGACTACAAAACGCGCAGGGTCCTCGCCGCCTTCACCTGTATTGCTTTTACCGCCAATCCGGTTCATCGCAATTGCGATGGTCTCATGGGCTTCTTTACTGATCGAGCCGAAGGACATTGCACCCGTCTTGAAACGACGCATAATCGATGCTGCTGATTCCACTTCCTCAAGCGGTACCTTTGGTCCAATCGGTTTGAAATCAAGCAGTGAACGGAGCGATAAATACTTTTCATTCTCGCCTTGAACCAGCTTGGAGAATTTTTTGTACAGCTGATAATCACCCGTACGTACCGATTGCTGGAGCAAGTGAACGGTTTGCGGATTGAACAAATGCTCTTCTCCACCGCTTCTCCACTGGTATTCACCGATAGAATCGAGTACCTTGTCATTCCCATCTTTATCCGTAAATGCCCGTAAATGCTGGGAAAGAGCTTCCTCAGCCACCTCTTTAAGACCAATACCGCCGATCCGGGATGGTGTCCAAGTGAAGTAACGATCCACGAATTCTTCTCTCAAGCCGACAGCTTCAAAAATTTGAGCCCCACGGTAGGATTGAATCGTCGATATCCCCATTTTTGAGAGCGTTTTGATAACGCCTTTGGTAGCCGCTTTATTGAAATTGTAAATTGCTTTTTCTTCCGTAATTCCCTGAATGATGCCCTGTTCAATCATATCTCTCATCGATTCATATGCGAGGTATGGATTGACCGCACTGACACCATAGCCAAGCAGAAGCGCAAAATGATGTACGTCATGCGGTTCGCCAGACTCCAGCATAATACTTACCTTCGTCCGTGTTTCTTCGCGAATCAGATGGTGATGCAGGGAAGAAACTGCCAATAATGCCGGAATTGCGGCATGATCAGCATCAACGTCACGGTCAGACAAAATAATGATGTTGTGCCCTTTGGCGATTACGCGGTCGGCTGCCTCACACAGTGTATCAAGCGCCTGCTCCAAGCCTGCCTCACCCTCGTTAGCCGGGAACAAAATCGGTATTGTAATAGCCTTGAAGCCCGGACGACGGATATGACGCAGCTTCGCGAATTCTTCATTAGACAAAATCGGAGATTCCAGTCGAATATGGCGGCAGCTCTCCGGTTCAGGATTCAGCAAGTTGCGTTCAGGTCCGATCGTGGTTGCGGTTGAAGTAACCAACTCCTCGCGAATCGCATCAATCGGTGGATTCGTAACCTGTGCGAACATTTGTTTAAAATAGTTGTACAAGCGCTGTGGCTTATCGGATAATACAGCAAGCGGCGCATCATAGCCCATCGAAGCAATCCGTTCCGCTCCCGTTAGCGCCATAGGCTCAATGACCTTGCGCAAATCCTCGAACGTATAACCAAACGCCATTTGGCGACGGGTAATATTGTCATGATTTTCAGCAGGAAGCTCAGGAGCCTCAGGCAGATCCTCCAACGTAACCAAATGCTCATCCAGCCACTGTTGGTATGGATTCTCTTTTGCGATGGAGGCTTTGACTTCCTCGTCCGAAATAATCCGTCCTTCCTTCGTATCAACAAGCAGCATACGTCCAGGACGCAAACGATCCTTGTATAGAACATCCTCGGCAGGAATGTCCAAAACGCCTACCTCGGAGGACAGGACGATCAAATCGTTCTTGGTTACATAATAACGGGAAGGTCTCAGACCGTTCCGGTCAAGGATAGCTCCGATCTGAACTCCATCCGTAAAGCCCATTGCCGCAGGGCCGTCCCAAGGCTCCATCAAGGAGCTGTGATATTCGTAGAACGCTTTTTTAGCCGGGTCCATATCACTGTCATTGCTCCATGGCTCCGGCACCATCATCATAGCTACATGCGGCAGGGAGCGTCCGCTAAGATACAGGAATTCAAAAGTATTATCAAACATCGCCGTATCGGAGCCGTCAGGGTTGATAATAGGCTTGATCTTTTCAAGATCATGACCAAACGCCGGGGTCTCGAACAACGACTGACGCGCATGCATCCAGTTCACGTTACCGCGCAGCGTATTGATTTCACCATTATGAATCATAAAGCGGTACGGATGCGCCCGTTCCCAGCTCGGGAATGTATTTGTACTAAAACGGGAATGGACGAGAGCGATTGCCGATTCAAGTCTCTCATCCTGCAGATCAAGATAGAACTGACCTACCTGCTCCGTTGTAAGCATTCCTTTGTACACTACTTTTCGGCAGGACATACTCGATACGTAGAAGCTATCCCCTTCCGGGGCTCCCCCGTAACGAATAGCCAGCTCGGCACGTCTGCGGATTACATACAGCTTGCGTTCAAAATCAAGATCATTCTTCAGGTCATTGCTGCGGGCAATAAACACCTGCCGAACAAAAGGCTTCGCTTCCTTAGCCGATTTGCCCAGCATATCGTCACGGGTCGGTACAGTCCGAAATCCGATTAATTGCTGTCCCTCTTCCTCAATAATCCGTGCCAGCTCTGCTTCCTGGCTGCTGCGAATCTCCTCATTGTGAGTAAGAAACAGCATACCGACTCCATATTGACCCGCTTCAGGAAGCTCATGTCCGAGCTCATGCATTTCGGCTTCGAGGAAGCTGTGCGGGATTTGCAGTAAAATACCTGCGCCGTCTCCTGAATTGGGTTCACTTCCCTGTCCTCCGCGATGCTCCATATTCGTTAGCATCGTCAGAGCATTGCTAACGATCTCATGCGAAGCAAGGCCTTTAATGTGAGCCACAAACCCCATCCCGCAAGCATCTTTCTCAAAAGCGGGATCATAAAGTCCCTGCTTGGAGGGTATAACGGTATGTTTCATGTTTAGCGCAACCTTTCTATAAATAAAATGGCGATTACGACGATTTTTTTATACTTTTATTCTAACGGAAAACGTCCTCGGTTTTTTTGCACTATCTTCTCTTTCTTTTGCACTATTGCTTATAATTTTTAGAAGGATTCCTCTCTATTGTGAAAATTCAGCAACTAGTTTCTAAAATTTGTGGGAACCAAATTGCGTTCTCATTCATCTAAAAGGTGAGTTGAGCGAAAAGGAGCAATAAAAAATGGACTCATTGGAAAATGTGAAGAGGGCAATGTCCGGTTCCAAGGATGCTTTCGTCTCCTTAGTCAGGGACAACGAAGGGGTGATGTACGGGATTGCCCGGGGAATTGTGAATTCGGACAATGACGCCGCTGATGCGATACAGGAGACGATCCTCAAGGCCTATCGAAATCTGAATCAGCTTAGAGATCCCGCCTATTTTCGAACCTGGATGATACGAATTTTGATCAATGAATGCAGAAGCATTATAAGACAGAACAATCAATTCGCTGCAATCACTTATTTATTAAGACCTGACGAACCAAGCGGCACAAGTGTAGAGGACAGAATGGAGTTAAATGAACTGCTGGAGAGGCTGGAGCTTGATCACAGGGAAATCATTGCCTTGTACTACATACAGGATATTCCGGTAAAAGAGATTTCCCAAATCCTCGACCTTTCCGAGGGGACTGTTAAATCAAGACTGTACAGGGCACGTAGTAAGCTTGCGGCAATGATGAACCAAAATTCGTCAAGGGAGGCGCTACAATGAATGAAAATACAGAGCAATGGACAAGAGAAGCCTTCTCCAAGCTCCGGGAATCTGTTCCGGGGGTCGTAAAGCTTCGGATCGAAAACACATTGCAAGAGCTTGGCACCAATGAGATTGAAACTAAGCTAGTACCTACTCGCCCCAAACGTTCTACAGAGCGGCGACATTCCAGAAAACATCGTCCTCACCTTCGGTTAAAAACAGGGCTGCTGCTCACAGGCAGCATGGTTCTATTAGCCGGCCTTTTAGTATTGAATAGCGGAAATACGTTTGCTGATCATATAAAGCCCTGGCTTCAGTCCATTTTTGCAAAAATGGGCGATTCCGGCTTAACCGTTGGCAAACAGAAGGTTAGTGGAGAGTCTCCTGCTGTACTTGCTGAAATCGAAGACCAGGGCTATATTCTGCGAATCCATGAAGCCGTCTTCGATGGAATGCGTTTATCGTTCAGCTACTCTGTTTCCGAATCAACTCATTCGGAGCTTAAACCGTCTCAAGTAGTGACCCCATCCTTTCAGCTAGATCCTGACTTTAAAAAATCGGCCTCCGTCGTTCTTAGTTCTGACTCCGGGGGAAGCTTGGGGGACAATAAAATAGGTATCGTGAATTATTATTTGGCCGGTGATCTGCCAGAAGCTTTTCCAGTCAAGCTCCTTGTATCCAAGCTGCAGATTGTGGATACCGACAGCAGCAATATCAGCAGCAATGCAGCCAATGCGGCCAATAACAATACCATCAATAATACCAACAGCAATGCTAACAAAAATACTGACAACAACAACAACAACAACAACAATACTGACGGCAACAATACTGACAGCAACAATACTGACGGCAATACCAACAACAATGCTGACAACAATGCTAACAATAATGCTGACAACAATGCTGACAACAATATGATCAATAACAATACCGAAAATGTCAGCCCTGTAATTATCTCAGGAAATTGGAACCTTGAAATCCATGTTACTAAAATGGGCACTGTGACAGAGCTCAATTATGGAGAAAAATATACGACCCGCAAATCAGAGCTCTCGTTAAACGCACTAAATTCCCGTTTAGCCACACGCTCTTCTGAATGGAATTTCCAATTAGAGTATCCATCTGAATGGGCCGAAAAAAATGCATTCAGCAAAGAAAATAACGAAGAGTACACCTATGGCATCAAGTTCGAAATACGAACGGATTCAGGCAGCGAGCTGGCGATCATTACCCGGTCTGACAGGAGCAGCTACATCGACCGAACTCTCCCTAGGAACCAGTGGATGTCCCGTACGAAAGTCCAATTGTTCGCCGAACCTCTTCCCGAAGACGTGTCATCAGTGAATATTGTACCCATTTTGATGAAATTTCCTTTAAACGAACAAAACGAATATTCAGAACAGTCTATGGATGAGCTGATATTGAGCCTTCCGGTGACAGTGAGCGAGTAATTTGTTTATCTTTGGGATATTTAGAGTTGAGTTAGCTTTTGAGGTAATTAGAGTTGACTTGTCTTTTGAGCAAATTCGAGCTAAAGAAGATAGTGGTAAATAAGATAGTGGTAAATAAGGGCGCTATTCGCTAAAATGAAGTCGATACGCAAAAAATAGGCGCCTTTTCTTCCCTTATTTTTCCTAACACATGGGATTTTCGCCGATTTCTGCTACTTTTCATGTTAATAAGGGTATTTGATTCCTCTATTTCACAACGGCAGCCCTAGAAATAGCTAAATAAGACCCTTATTTACCGTTAAGAAAGGAAAATAATAAGTCCGCCCCCCAGATCAACTGGAGGACGGACTTTTGTGACCATATTTGTGACTATATTGTGTTTGTGTGGCTATTGT
>RCUU01000819.1_pt1 | contig 16361 bp, 12 predicted proteins | sample 2166211 | NCBI WGS metagenome assembly RCUU01 (sample SAMN09932620, study PRJNA488358) | compost metagenome | feature: garden; material: soil; isolation source: compost soil in phenylacetic acid-enriched culture | place: Germany: Experimental Botanical Garden Goettingen | collected 2016-01-27
ATGGTTAAATTATAGGTCTTGTTTACAAAATCGTTACTTTTGGCAGCCAAAAGAGCCTCAAAACACCCAAAAATCTTGAGGCTGCTAAGCTATAATTCCTACAAAAATGGGGTGCCCAGTCAAAATGATGACTGCAGGCACCCCATTGCATAGGACCGGATTTTTAAGACTAGACAAACAAGGATACGAGTTGAATCCCCTCTTCCGGCGAGATACGGACCAGGCCTTTATCGGAGATGCGCAGGGTCGGGATCACCGCCAGCGCAAGCAGGGATAAGGTCATAAAGGCATAATTCAGCGTGCAGCCCGAATCATACAGCGCTTGGCTGATCGCGGCAGACTCAGCTGCGGCAATTTCGAAGGGCTGGGCGGACATCAGTCCGGCAATCGCCAGCGGAAAAAGAGTGGTTCCGGCGGCTGTAATTACAGCCACACCGCCCTGAGCTTCTGCAACCGTCCCCGCCGCTTTCGCCATCAGCTCATCATCATTGCCAATCACCAGCACGTTATGGCTGTCATGGGCAACGGTCATGGCTATAGCCGCAGGCTCATGGAAGCCAATCCCCGCTACAACACCAACCGATTTGTTGCCGGTCCCTTTGTGGCGCTCCAGGACAGCTATTTTACAAAGGCCATTCTCTACTTGCAGTCTGCCTTCTGCCACGGGCAGGTTCAGGATCAGCTCCTCTGTCTCCACATGGTTCTCAATGACCCTGATGACCCGGGTTAAGAGACTGCCTGATTCAACCGGCGCACGGATCGCAAAATCCTCCGCCACAGGCTGCCGGAGCAAATGCACCGAAGCCAGCACCTCATCGGGATAGGTATATGGCGCAAGCGAAGCGGTCATGATGCCATTTTCAGCAACTACAACACCAGCCGCAATGGTCATCACTACGTGCACATCCGCCAGATTTCCATCCAGCAAAATCATATCGGCACAGGAACCGGGGGTAATCGAGCCGATATCACGGGCAACTCCAAAGCGCTCGGCCGTGTTGATCGTCGCCATCTGAAAAGCAGTAACCGGCTTCACCCCTTGCGAGATGGCATGGCGCACCACAAAATCCATATGGCCTTCATCGCGCAGCGATTCCGAACTGCGGTCATCGGTCACGAGCAGCATCCGGCGCGGGTCCAGCCCATGCTCCGTATGCGCGGTAATCGTCTTCGCCACGTCATGCCAGGCGGAGCCGCGGCGCATTTTAGCATACATGCCCAGACGGACGCGCTCGATCACATCCTCGGCTGTAACACATTCATGATCGCCGGTTACGCCGGCGGCCGCATACACAGGCAGTCTCCAGTCACCCGCCGGCCAGGTGAAATGCCCATCCACAACCCGGCCGGCGCGCAGGGTCGCCTGAATTTCCCCGAGCATTTTACTGTCTCCGTAGACCACGCCGGGAAAGTTCATCACTTCGCCCAGTGCGATCACATCCCCGCCCCAGGTATACGCCTCCGCGATCTCCTCCGGTCCAATCGAAGCGCCGGTCGTTTCAAATTCCGGACCCGCTGAAGGCACACAGGAAGCTACCTGCATGTAAGCGGCCAGCGGTGTTCCGCGCATCTCCTCCAGCATCAGCCGGATGCCCTTCAATCCGAACACGTTCGCAATCTCATGTGCATCGAAGAATCCGCCCGTTGTCCCCAGCGGAAGCACGGCCCGGGCAAATTCCGTTACGGTGAGCTGTGTGCTCTCAATATGGCAATGGCCATCCAGCAGTCCCGGAGCGATGTATCTCCCGTCCGCTTCAATCACCTGAGTGCCCTCGCCGGCCATATGTGAGACGTCCTTGCCAACATAGGCAATGCGTCCGCCCTGTACCGCTACAGACATGCCCTCCAGAATCTCACCGGAGCAGACATTGACCAGCTTGCCCCCGGTAATGACCAGAGTAGCGGGCAAATCACCTCGGGCGGTAGCCACAAGCTCCGGCACACAGTCCGCGAGCGGTTTTCTTTTAAACGACATATTTCTCACTCCTTCCCGTCCGCTATCCTGATATAATTGTCTGTCCGTATAATCGCCGTGGCTATGCAGGCGCATGCCACCGGATGATTTTATTCCGGCTTCGCGTCATATGCATCAAGCGCTGCCTGTACGCCAAGCCCGCACGGAACCGCATAGCCATGCCGCAGCAGCACGGCCTCCAGCGCTCCCAGCAGACGCAGCACATTATTCTCGCGGCAGCTGAAGCCCATCGTGCCAATGCGCCAGATCAGACCTTTGAGCGGACCAAAAGAGCTCGCAATCTCAATACCGAAGCGGCTCAGCAGCATGGCTCTGACCGATTCGCCGTCCACGCCTTCCGGAATGAGCACACAGGTCACGACCGTCAGCTTGCTCTCCGGGTCTCCATACAGCTTCAGTCCCATCGCTGTCAGTCCGGCAGCCAGTGCCCGTTCGTGCAGGGCATGCCGGGCATGCCGTTCCTCAAGCCCCTCCTCCAGCACCAGCCGCAGGCCTTCCCGCAGCGCATAGAGCATGGAGGTCATCTCTGTATGATGATTCAGCCGCTGTTCACTCCAGTAATCCTGCAGCATGCCCAGATCGAAATAATTGCTGCCCACCACAGGGAGTTCGCTGCGTGTATGTCCGCCGGTGCGCAGTCCGCGCTCCACCTGCTTGCGCTTCATCAGCTTGGCTTCGGCGCGATCGTTGTATGTAACGGGCGCCATGCCCGACGGAACGGACAGGCATTTCTGCGTGCCGCCGATGACGGCATCCAGCATCCAGGCATCCGTCTCCACCGGCACGCCGCCGATGGTCGCCACGGCATCCACGATCAGCAGCACATCGTGCTCACGGCAGGCCCGCCCGATCTCCGCCAGCGGCTGTACCCGTCCTGTCGAGGTCTCGCCATGAACCATCGCCACCACATCGGGCCTAAAGCTCCGTATTGCGGCAATAACCTCCTCGGGTGCGAATACACTGCCCCAGGTTTTCTCAATCGTGAATACCTCAGCCCCGCAGCGTTCGGCGATCTCATGCAGCAAATGGCCGAACCGGCCGAAGATCGGAATCAGCACCCGGTCGCCCGGAGCGATCAGACTGACCATGACCGCTTCGATCCCGGAGCGCGAAGTGCCGTCTACGGGAAATGCCCATTTATTCCGCGTCGCGAACAGCTCGCGCAGCATCCCCATCGTCTCGTTCATAATGTCGGTAAATTCGGGATCGAACTGTCCCAGTACCGGAAACGACATCGCCCGCAGCACGCGCGGATCGACCTCCACCGGCCCGGGGGTCATAATGCACCGCAGGGACGGCGACAAATCTTCGTACCGCTTCATGTTCATCTCTCCCTCTATATGTTCAGCCCGCCTCGTAGGCAAGCTTGTATAATAATGCCGTCAGAACATCCAGCCCGGCGGCCAGCTCCTCCGGTGAAGAATACTCCTCCGGCGAATGGCTGATCCCCGCCCGGCTGGGCACAAAAATCATCGCCGTTCTGCACCCCGGCGCGAACAGCTGGGCATCATGCCCCGCCCCGCTCACCATGGTGCGGCAGCTTTTCCCCTGCTCCAGGCAAATGTGCTCAAGTGCCTCGCAGAGCCCCTGGTGCATTGGTGCCGGAGAGGTCGCCAGCGTGGGCACAAGCTCAAGCTTAAGCCCGCGCCGCTCGGCAATCTCTCGGAACGCTTCCGCGAGCGAAGCACAGAAGCTCTCCAGCCGCTCCGCCTCGCTGTGGCGGATGTCCAGCGTGAACTGCACTTCGCCCGGGATCACATTCGGCGTCCCCGGAATGACCTCCAGCCTGCCGGTGGTGGCTACCAGCGGATCTCCCGCTTCCACAGCGGACCGCTCCAGCACAGACAGCATCTCCGCTGTACCCGCGAGCGCATCCCGGCGCAGCCCCATCGGCGTTGTTCCGGCATGATTGGCTGCACCTGTTACCCTGGCGGAGTAGCGCCGTTGGCCGACAATCGCCTGTACGACCCCAATCTGCTGCCTTGCCTGCTCCAGAATGATGCCCTGCTCAATATGCAGCTCGACATACATCCCGATGTCTTCTCTCCGGGCAGAATTCCCCCGGCTCCCAGAAGACTCTTCACTGTCAGTCCGGCTTTCCCCGGTACCCAATCCGCAGGCCTTCATCGCCTCATTTAGTGTAACACCTTCTGGATCGGCGATGGAAGCTGCTGCTCTTCCGTCATACAGGCCCGTTACATTGCCTGAGCCCCAGAAGGTCAGCGGGAAGCGGCTCCCCTCCTCCTCACAGAACGCAGCAGCCTCCAGCGTCCGAAGCGGCGGCCCGAAGGTCTGTGACAAATAATGCAGCGCAGTGACAGCAGCGGCCACTCCGTAAGCCCCGTCATATTTGCCGCCGTTCACCACGGTGTCGATATGTGAGCCGGTTAGGATCACTTTATCGGAAGGCTGCGATCCGTTCAGCCGTCCAAAGACGTTGCCGACGGAATCCGTATGAACCTGCAGCCCGAGCCCAGCCATTTTTTCCTGCAAAAAATGCTGTGCCCCGCTCCACTCCGGCGTGTACAGCAGCCGGGTAACCCCCGGCCCCGGCGCGCTGAATGCTGCCAGCTCCTCCAGCAGCTTTAGCATATCCGCAGCCGGGGGGTGTATGGGCGGCCGCTTCATAAAGCCTGCTTCCCGCTATAAATCCGCAGCCACTCTCCTCCGGCCGCTGAAACAACTCCCTGTTCAGCGGTGTATACCACATTCCCCCGGCAGACCGTCGCTGTGACCTTGCAGGATAAGGTCATCCCAATATATGGACTGTGCTTGTGCCGGTAGAGCAGATCCCCGGCTGCCAGTGTATACCCGGCTTTCGGGTTTAGCAGCACCAGATCGGCGTCCAGCCCCGGCGCGATGGAGCCTTTGCGGTGATCCAGCCCAAAACGCCGGGCAGGCTGCTCCGACAGCAAAGCCGCGATTTGGGTGACCGGCAATCCGCGCACATGTACGCCTTCATGGAACATTAGCTCCAGGCTGCTCTGCGCTCCGGAGATGCCGCCCCAGGCTTCAAAGAAGGTCAAACCCGGATCAAGCTTAAGCTCTGGCGGACAAGGCGAATGGTCGGAAGCAATCAGATCAATCTGGCCCTCCGCCAGCACCTTCCACAGCTTCTCCTGCTCTTCCGGGCTGCGGAGCGGCGGCGCGCATTTGGCTACCGGTCCAAGCAGCTCTATGCTGTCTTCATTAAGCACCAGATAATGCGGACAGGTCTCTGCTGTCACATCCAGCCCGCGCAGCTTGGCGGCATGGATCATTTCAATCGCGGCGGCAGTGCTGATGTGCACAAAATGCAGCCGGCAGCCGGTACGCTCACTGTACAGCAGCGCCCGGGACACTGCCTCAAGCTCGGCTACCGCCGGCCGGGAAGACGCGAAATCCCGCGCCCCGGTCCTGCCGCTGCGGACAGCATCCGCCGACAGCACAGCCGTAATGTCTTCGCTCTCCGCATGCAGGGCGAGAATGCCGCCGAGCGCAGCGATTTTTTGCATACCCAGATACAGCGTCTCGTCATCCACCTCACGGAAACGCCCTTCCCCCTCGCCGCCGGGATTGGAGATAAAAGCCTTGAACCCCGTCACTCCGGCTGCCGCCAGCTCCTCCAAATCTCCCAGATTCCCCGGGACAAGACCGCCCCACAGCACATAATCGACCACGGAGTTCCCGGAAGCTGCTTCCGCCTTCAATTGAAGCGCAGCCCGGTTCACTGTAGGAGGATTGCCATTCAGCGGCATATCCGCATAGCAGGTGCAGCCTCCTGCCGCCAGTGCAGCCGAACCGCTGCGGAATCCTTCCCAGTGACCGAATGCCGGTTCATTAAAATGGACATGCATATCGATCATCCCCGGCAGCACATATTGCCCCTCTGCATCAATAACGGTGGTGTCCGCTGCGGCCTGAAGCCCCTGGCCCAGTGCGGCGATCTTTCCGTTCTTTACCCCTACATCCAGCTTGCGCACTTCTCCGGGCAGCACAACATCTCCATTTCTGATAATTAGCTCGTATGATTCCTCCATGAATCGGTCACCTCCGGTCATTTGTTCTTGCTCTCCTTAACTACCCCGGTAGGTGCTGTATCCTCCGGGAGCAACAAGCAGCGGAACATGATAATGCTCTTCCGCACGGGTGATATTGAAGCGGATCGGAATCTGTTCGAGGAACAAGCCCGCTTCATCGCCCACTTCCGCCAGGGTGCCTCCCCGAAAATAATCGCCTGCCATGAACAGGAGCTCATAGCAGCCGGGAGCCAGCTCTGCTCCTTCCAGCAGGGGAGCATCCAGCCTGCCGTCATGATTCGTCTCCGCTTCCCGCAGCAGCTTCCCTGCACCTTCCGCAAAACTCCAGAGCTGCAGCTTCATGCCCGCAGCCGGCAGTCCACGCGACAGGTCCAGTACATGAGTCGTCAGACGCCCGCTCATGCTTCATTCTCCTGTATCAGATCATTCAGCCGGAAGGCGGTAATTTTGCCGATCTCGGCAAGCGCCTGCTCCCACTCTTCCTCTTGTGAACGGCTCACACGCGCTTCAATAGACTGAATGATGTCATCCTTGTTCTTGCCGCGTACAGCCAGGATAAAGGGAAAACGGAATTTCTCCATATACGCCGCGTTCAGCTCCGTAAGCCGTGCAAATTCTTCCGGCGTCAGACGGTCCAGTCCCGCCCCCTGCTGCTCTGCCGCCGACAACGGGCTAACCTGCAGCCGGGTCGCCAGATCCGGGTGTGCACGCAGAAGCGCCTCTACCTGGCTATGCTCCGCATTCCGTGCCGTATCCAGCATTATACTGTGCAGCTCGGCTGTGGATTGAAACGGGATATGCTCATAGGCCCCTTCCGCCACCCAAGGCGAATGTTCAAAAATCCCGCCGAGGTTCGCCGCAAATTCCTCCTTGCTCATACGGTTAATCTCTTCCAGTGTCGTCATGGGCTCCCCTCTTTCTCCAGTTATTCTCATTCTAATTTTATTAATTTTAGCTTTTTTCAGTCCTGTTTCATAGCTTACAGCCCAAACGAAACATATAATTATAAATTTGTAATTATAATCCTTTTAATAGATAGAAAAGCCCACTCTCTGCATTCAATCATCTACTTGTCTATCTGCTGCGGGGTGCCGTTCTTCTCTGTGGTTTAGATGTTCGAACTGCATGAAATGGGCGGAGACTTCTATCTGTTCTAATTATCGAACATTCAGAACCGCTGCTCCCGAATGTACGGTGTTCCCAGTGATTCCGGTGTGCCGGATGGCTTGTTGCGGTTGCGGTAACCAAGGTACATAAGTACCAGGATCGTCACAACGTATGGAATCATCTTGAGAAAATAGGGAGGAACCGTACTGCCGAGCAGCTGCATGCGGAAGCCGAGTGAATCAAGCGCTCCGAATAAATAGGCGCAGAACAATGCGCGAAGCGGATTCCATCTGGCGAAAATCACCAGACCGACGGCGATCCAGCCTCTGCCTGCCGTAAGCCCTTCATTCCAGGTAGGCGCGTAAGACAGCACCATATCGGCACCTGCAAGGCCAATCAGTACAGTCCCTGCAGTGACATAGCTGTAACGGATCAGCTGCACGCGGATTCCCATGACGTCAGCTGTCGCCGGATTGTCACCAACGGCCCGCAAATGCAGACCCCAGGAGGTGTGATGAATCAGCAGATGCAGCGCGAGCACCAGCAGCAGGCTGAACCAGGTCAGATCATCCATCCGCCCGAAAATATCACCGAGCACCGGAATCGGCTTCACCCAGCCCAGATCCAGCTTGGGCGAAGTACCCGGCAGCGGGATGCCGCTGATGGACTTGCCCAGATAAGCGCTTAGACCGCTGCCGAACAAGGTCATCGCCAGGCCGGACATGGTCTGGTTCGCGCGCAAGGTGACACACAGGAAGGAATGAACTATGCCGAGCAACGCTGTGACAGCCATGGCCGCCAGGAGTGCCAGCAGCAAATTTTCTGTGCGGATGTAGACGATGCAGGTCGTGACCGCCCCCATCAACATCAATCCTTCCGCTCCCAGCTGGATGATCCCGGCCCGTTCATTCAGGATGCCGCCAAGTGTGGCCAGCAGCAGCGGGGTTCCGGCGGATATCGCGGCTATTAATAACTGTGTAGTGAAATCCATGGTTAAACTCCCTTCTCTAAGAGGATGCTGCTATGCGTTCCGGCGGATGCGGAAACGGTGGATCATATCGCCGGCAATCAGGAAAAACAGGATCGAACCCTGCAGCATTTCCGAAATGGACGAAGGCAGTCCGATGGTCTGCACACTGTACCCGCCGACGATGAGGCCGCCGAACAGGATCGAGGTGACGATGAGGCCAAGCGGGTTCAGCTTGGCAAGCCAGGCGACAATGATAGCAGTGTAGCCGTAACCCGGCGAGATTCCCTGCATCAGCTTGTGGGTGACCCCGGATACCTCAGCCATTCCCGCAATCCCGGCCAGGCCGCCACTGATCAGCATGACGATAATAATATGCTTTTTGATGTGAATCCCCGCATAACGTGCAGCGGTAGGGTTCGCTCCAATCAGCTTCAGCTCATAGCCCCAGCGGGTGAACCTGATCATCAGATAATAAATGGCCACAGCTACCAGACCAAAGACCAGTCCGATATGCAGTCTTGTAGTCCCCAGCACCGGCAGCGACTGGGCAGCGGTGAACATAGGCGAACCCGGGAAGTTGAAGCCCTTAGGGTCCTTCCAGGGACCGAACACCACATAATCCAGCGCCAGCAATGCCACATAATTCAGCATCAGCGAGGTAATCAGCTCATTGACGCCGAAATGGGTCCGCGGAATGGCAGTCATGAGCCCCCAGAGGGCTCCGGCGGCTGTGCCGAATACCAGCATCAGTGCAATGGACCAGAAGGAGGGCAGACCGGGAAAATAAATCGTCACCGCTGTAGCGGCCATTGCCCCAACAGTAAGCTGGCCTTCTGCGCCGATATTCCATACGGAGATCCGGTATGCGACAGCAATGCCTAGTCCGCAGAGCAGCAGCGGTATTGCTTTGACCATCGTTTCCGTGATGCCGTAAGAGGTGCCGAAGGCCCCGCGGAACATTTTGTCGTATACAGTAATCGGGCTCATGCCGTTGGCCGCAATGAACACCGCGCAGAGCAGAAGCGCCAGAATGATAGACAGAATCGGTGACCACCAGGGTGAACGTGTGCGGCTTGCGTCATACTCCAGACGCACCGGAAACCATTTGCCGGATTTGGCCGGGGCGGAATTTAGCAGCACGGTGTCACTTGCATTTTTGGAACTCATATCGCGCTTGCCTCCTTGTTCCGGATGCCGGCCATGAGCAGGCCGATATTCTCCCGGTCCGCATGCTCATGATCACTCTCCCCTATAATCGAACCGTTATAGATCACCAGAATCCGGTCAGAGAGCTGGAGCAGCTCATCCAGGTCCTCCGAAATCAGCAGCACTCCGCTGCCCGTGCTGCGCAGCTCCATCAGCAGATCATGCACACCGGCAGTAGCGCCTACATCCAGCCCCTGTGTGGGATGGACGGCAACCATCAGCTTCGGCTGGTGGCTGACCTCACGGGCGAACAGCAGCTTCTGCTGATTGCCGCCTGACAGCTGCTGCACCGGTGTATCCAGCTCAGGCGTCTTGACATTGAAGCGTTCGACCAGCTCCTGCGACCAGGAACGGTTTTTGGCGGCCTTCAGGAATCCGAACCTGGAGTGGTCGCTGCTGCGGTACGACTTGAACAGCAGGTTATCCACGGAGCCCAGGCGTCCGGCGAGGCCGCTCTTCATCCGGTTCTCCGGCACATGAGAGATTCCCGAATCAATGGCGCCCCGTACCGAAGCCGATTTTACCGGCTCACCATCAAATATGATCTCGCCGTTCTTCCAGGTTCTCAGCCCTGTCAGCACTTCGGCCAATTCCTTCTGCCCATTGCCGGCCACCCCGGCTACCCCTACAATCTCGCCTTCGCATACCTTAAGGGACAACCCGTCCAGAGCCTTGCGGCCATGATCGGCAGTGACCTCCAGGTTATTGACCACCAAGAGCGGCTCTCCGGTCACAGCTTCACGCTCCTGACGGGTAATTTCAACCTCACGCCCAACCATCAGCCGCGCCAGCTCCAGCTCATCGGTCTCAGCAGTGACCAGCGTTGCTATCATTTTTCCTTTGCGCATTACTGAGATACGGTCAGAGGAGGCCATAACCTCCTTCATTTTATGCGTAGTCATGATGACCGTTTTGCCGGCCTTCTTCATGACCTGCAGCGTCGCAAACAGCTGCTCCACCTCACCGGGAGTCAATACGGAGGTCGGCTCATCCAAAATGATGATATCCGCGCCGCGGTAAAGTGTCTTGACGATCTCCACACGCTGCTGCTCACCGACGGACAACTGCCAGATGGGTCGGTCCACCGGGAACTTTAACCCGAACTGCTCAGCCAGAGCTTCAATTTCCCTGCGCTTATTTTTAATCCACTTGCTTCCCCGCCAGAAAGACGACTTTTCGCCAAGCACGATATTTTCCGCTGCCGTGAGACTTTGCACCAGTCTGAAGTTTTGAAATACCATGCCGACGCCAAGAAGTGCAGCATCTTTAGGGGAACGGATTTTGGCGGGCTGACCGTGAAGGAGAATTTCGCCTTCATCCGCTCTGTACACCCCTGAGAGCATACTCATGACCGTGCTTTTACCTGCTCCGTTCTCACCAAGCAGCGCGTGAATCTCACCCGCATTTGCCGAAAAATCGACTTGATCGCTTGCCGTTACAGAACCGAATTTCTTCACTATCCCGCGCATCTCAACCGAAGGGTCCTGCATGATGGGACGCTCCCTTCCTTATAGTTGTAGTACGGGTGGGGAAGATTCCGCTGTACGGAACCCGCCCCACCCATATGGCCTTGCAATATTCATTTGGTTGCAGCGCTTATTTCGGGATGGTGCCTTCAATGCCTTTGGCCAGCCAGTTCATGGACAGAACCTCTTCAAGCGTAAGCTTCTGGCCCTCCTGAACCTGAACCTTGCCCTGGTTGTCAGAGATAGGACCCGTGAACACATCCAGCTCTCCGCTGATAATTTTAGCTTTGGCGTCCTCCACGAGCTTCTTCACATCATCCGGAACCTTGCTGCCGAATGGCGCAAGGTCGACCATGCCGTCAGCCATATCCCCGGAATACTGCTCACTCTTCCAGGTTCCGTCCATAACGGATTTCACAGCCTTCACATAATAAGGGCCCCAGTTCCAGACAGGGTTGGTCAGATAGTGATCCGGTGCGTATTTGCCCATATCGGAGTCATTCCCCCCGGCAAAAGCACCGCGTTCAGACGCAGCCTGCAGGGTGGCAGGTGAATCCTGGTATGCGAGCAGCACATCTGCGCCTTTATCCAAAAGGCTGATTGCCGCCTGGCGCTCTGTTGCCGGGTCATACCAGGTATTTGTCCAGACCACATCTACCTTTACGTCGGGATTGACGCTTTGAGCGCCAAGTGTGAAGGCGTTGAGGTTATAAATAACCTCGCTGATCGGGAAGGCTCCTACATAACCCAGGTGATTTTTCTTGGTCATTTTGCCGGCAGCGATACCCGCCAGGTAACTGCCTTGATAGTTTTTACCGAAGTAGGTTCCCATGTTGGCGGCTGTTTTATAGCCGGAAGCATGCATGAACTTCACCTTCGGAAATTTATTGGCTACGTTCAGGGTATAGTCCATATACCCGAAGCTCGTTGTAAATACGATGTCATGGTTCTGGGCCAGCTCGGTGATGATGCGTTCGGCATCGGCGCTTTCCGGAACATTTTCTACAGTGTCCGCCTTAATGCCAAGCTCCTTCTCCATATACAGGCGGCCCTGATCATGCTGATACGTATAACCGCCGTCACCCGGAGGCCCGATGTAGACAAAAGCAACCGTCGGCTTCTCTGCTGCCGGCTCTGTTGTTGCCGCCTCTGTTGCTGTACCCGCATTCGATGCTGCCGGAGCTTCCGTGGCACTAACGTTTGCACCGGAATTATTGTTGCTTCCACACCCTGCCAAAACCACCGCCAACAGAAACATTAATGCGAAGCTGAAAGTAACTGCCTGACCCCTTTTTTTCATAATTCTCCTCCTCCAGTAAATCTCTCATCATAGCTGCTGCCATTAATGTATCTCTACTATACTGAGCCACAGCTCCCGCGTAAATTTATATAACATACGTTTGTGCCATGTGATAAGAAGTGCTGCTTTTTTTGTGCGGAGCGCACTAGAATGCCCCGAATTATCCTTAAAATATGTGATAATTCATAACATCAAGCTGGAAATCGGTGATATCTATTCTGAAATAACGATGTCCGAACAGAGGACATTGTTATGAAAGCCTCGAATTTGGCGAAGCCAAATTGAGGGTCTTCCCCGAAACCCCATCGTCTGAAGTGCCGCGAAAGAGCGGCATGAATGTCGTTGTCACTTTCTGCTGTGTGAGCCCGGATTATTATGCTTTTTGTATACAGGCCGCAGCCTCATTCATGCTCCAGCATTCTGCGGAAGATAAACACCAGCTTCAGGCGCATCAGGTCATTGATTTTCTTGAAATCCACGTCCAGCAGCTCGCTCAGCTTCTCGATCCGGTAAGTAGCGGTATTGCGGTGGATAAACAGCTTTTTGGCCGTCTCATTCACATGTCCGTCATTTTCCAGATAGACCTCCAGCGTATGCAGCATTTCCCTGACATACTCCGGTTCCCGGTTTTGAAGGCCGCGCAGGCTGCTGCTGCAGTATTTCTCCATGGTTTCTGCCGGTATCTGGCCAAGCAGCAGGTTCAATTCAAGCTGCCGGTAATGCACAACATTTCCGTGCGTTCCCCAATGCTGGAACATCCCCATACATTCCTTAATCTCGGCAAAAGCCTCCTTCAGCCCTTCCGGCTTCACCTTGGAGCTGCTGAGCGCGGCCCGGGGATAATAGCCTTTATCGAATTTCAAATTCCCGAAACAGGCATTGACCAGTTCACGAAACTGCTCGGGGCTGTGCGGACCCGCTGGATACAAGGATACGAGACCTTCGTTCATCATCACATGGATCCCCTTCAGCTCGCGCAGCAGCGGCTGCTCCAGATATTCCTCTTTCAAACGCAGCAATTCCGCCTGCCGTGCCTCTCCAGAGGCAACCGTATCGGTAAGCATCAGCTGGAACGGAGCCTGCAGCAGCCCGACTTCCAGCTTGGCGGCCGCCTGAGCAAGCTCATTGCAGGACATTCCTCCGTTCAGGCAGCGCCGCAGAAGTCCGCTGAACTCCCTATGCTCGGCATGCTCGAAATAATCCTCATAGCCCGAATGAATATGATACGAGATCAGCTCGGCCCCCTGAACGAATAAGCTCTCTTCTACCGGCAGAAGCAAAGGATCAATAGAGCAGTATAAAAGATAGCCCGAGCACTTGTCGCCCTGGAGCAACGGAATCCTGAAGCCGGTCTTGTCACCGGCACGGAAGCGCTGATTCCGGTTCTGCCAAGGCCAGCCTTCCAGCAGTTGCGGCGCTGCGTTGTCCGAATTATTGAACACCACATCTCCACGTGCGCTGATGACAGCCAGCGGGGTTTCAACCACTTCCGATACCGATTCGAACAACGGGCGGCTGCGTCCGGAACGCAAGGCGAACCGCATCAGCTTGCGCTGCTTCTCCATAATGCTCTGCAACATACTGGTGCTGCGCGTAAGCTCCGCACGGAACAGCCCGTTCATCTGGTCCGAGAAGGTGAACTGGAACGGCAGCTCAATCAGCGGAAAATTCAGCGTTTCCGCTTCCGCAATCAGCTTCTCCGGCACCGCGTCCCAGAAACGCCCCAGCTTGATGCCGAGCCCCGCCGAGCCCCGCCGGTTCAAGGTCTGGAGCAGGGCCGAAGCATCCTCCAGGCTGTCCTTGATTAAATAAGCTGTCGTAAGGAGCATCTCCCCCTCTTTGATCCAGTCGGATATATCCGGGGCGTCCATTACATTAATAGATTTGATAATCCGGTGTTTGCCCTTCGAACCGGCAATCAGCTTCGCTTCGGACAAAGGATAAATGGACAACGCTTCTTCAACCGTAAGATGCATAGCCACCCCTCCCTTTTTTGAAATTCATATATTGGAGTACGTTATTCATGTTACTTTATGTAACATTATAGATAAAGATACCTGCATTGGAAAGAGGGAATCCTAAAAATAAATCACATATGTTAGGTAACGTTACGCGAGATACGCAATTTTAATGGTTGCTGGCAGCTAGTCCTATTGAAGGTGGGGGGGATTCTCATTTGGATGGAGTCGGGGGAGTTCTGAGGGGCTGGGATGTGCAGCAGTAAGAAATATGCTTAGTGTCGGGAATGGAGACAAAGGAAGTTAGAGGCGGGATGTTAAAGGTACTTTTACCTCTCATTTTGGCCCATAGCCCAGTTGCGGGGAGATCAGAGGCACTTTTACCTCTCATTTTGGCTCGTAGAGTAGTTTCAAAAATGTGTGTAAGAAACGCACTTATCTTCTTGGGGCTTCGTTAGCTGGTTAAGTGGAAAAAGGGCCACTAATTTGCTCGAACATCATGTGCTCCGCAAGTTTAAGTGGAAAAAGTACCACTAATTCAACTCATTTCGCTCCTGATGGAGTAATATTTCCTAATTAAGTTCACTTTTTCCACTTAAAACTCAAGATTGTTTATTTCAGGGAGAAATAAGCTCCCTTTTTCCACTTGTTTATCTGCTGGCTGGATTCGGCGATTTCAGAGATACTTTATCTCTCATTTCGCATCGCAACTTGGATTCGGGGAGATCAGCTCGATTTCCAAGCTTCCCAAGGCTTTTGTGGAGCCTGAGAATTTTAAATTTACACCTTACTATTTACAATCTACTATTTACACCTTACTATTTACACCCAAAAAACCCCCGCTCCACATAGGCCGCGAAGACAGGAGTTCTGTTGTGCAATTCTAGTTTTGCTGCCATATCCTCCGGACCCAGGCAAGCAGATGCAGATCCTGCCCATGTCCGCCGATCACGGACAAGCCCAGCGGCAACCCGCCGGGGCCAGTCACCGGGAGCGTCACCTGCGGCAGTCCGGCTAAGCCGGCTATGCAGCTGAGCATCATCGCGCCGCTGCGGTTCTGCTCCAGCTGTGCCAGACCCCCGCCGCGCAGCGGTGCCGGCCCTGGCACGGTCGGGAGGACGATACAGCCGTCCTCCCCAAGCAACTGCCGCAGCCGGGCTGCAATCTCCGCGCGCATCCTCTGCGCGCGGCTGTGGTCCTGCCCGGCAAGGCCCGCCGCCCAAGCGAAGCGGGCGGCGATATCCGGGCCAAAGAGCGGCTGCGCGCGCTCTATCCAAGCCCCGTGGGTCGCCCATATCTCGGCGCCCTGCAGTTCCCTGAAGACATTCATCCATGTCTTCAGCCCCTCCGGCGCGATCTCCGTCGCGCCGGACCAGCCCGCACCGGCCTGCAGCAGCTGCAGGCCGTTCCGCAAGCTGGCTGCGCTATCCGCATCAGCCAGCGCCCAAGCCTCCGGCGCGATGTGCAGCTTGCCCATCGCGTCCCCCCTGCTGCCCGGAGCTGCTGCTCCAAGCAGAACTTCGCCCGCCCGCAGCAGCAGCTCCGGGCTGTCTGCGATCCAGCCCACGGTGTCGAAGCCCGGCGCGAGCGGGATCACGCCTTCCATCTCCACCGCACCATGCGTCGGGCGGAATCCATACACGCCGCAGTACGCAGAAGGCACGCGGACGGAACCGCCCGTATCCGTCCCCAGTGCAAAATCCACACTGCCGGAGGCCACCGCCACCGCCGAACCGCTGGAGGAGCCGCCAGGGATGCGGCCCTCGGCACGCGGGTTAACCGGCGTGCCATAATGGTAATTCTCCCCGCCGAGGCTGTACATCAGCTCATCGGTATGCGCAGCTCCCCGCAGGGTAGCGCCGGCCTGCAGCAGTTGGCTTACCACTGCTGCATGGGCAGCAGACGGGGGATGGCTGCGAAGCCAATCCGGGTTGCCGGCAGAAGAGCGGTGCCCGGCCACTGCAAATACATCTTTTACAGCAAAGCTAAGACCACCTAACTTTCCGCTTGCCGAACCCGTCACCTCAAGCTCCGGGTCAATAAATGCGCCATACTGATTATGAAAAGCCATCTCTCCCCCTCCTCCCTCCGGACGAACCGGAATGTTCTGTACGACCTGATCCGCAACCCTTGTTAATCTTACAATGGAGTCTCCATACCAGCTCTAATCAACTTAACAATCCAGGATTCCAAACCTCCATCCCGCTCTGTTCCTTCGTATTCCTCCGTATTTCTTAGTATTACTTCGCATACTTCGCATTACTTCACATTACTTCACATTACTTCGCATTACTTCGCATACTTTGCATTACTTCGCATTACTTCGCATTACTTCGCATTACTTCGCATTACTTCGCATT
>RCUU01000820.1_pt1 | contig 16360 bp, 19 predicted proteins | sample 2166211 | NCBI WGS metagenome assembly RCUU01 (sample SAMN09932620, study PRJNA488358) | compost metagenome | feature: garden; material: soil; isolation source: compost soil in phenylacetic acid-enriched culture | place: Germany: Experimental Botanical Garden Goettingen | collected 2016-01-27
AAGGATGCACCTAAGGGCAAGGTTACGGTTGACGATGCAACGTTGTTTTTAGCCCGTTTTGCAAACGGTGCCATTGGTAGTTTTGAAGCTACCAGATTCGCAGCAGGCCATCGCTCTACCAATTCTTTTGAAATCAACGGAAGTCTTGGCAGTGTGAAATTCGACTTCGAGCGGATGAATGAATTAGAGGTTTATTTGACTTCAGATGCTGAGGATGTACAGGGTTTTCGGCGTGTGCTGGCTACGGATCCTGCGCATGAATATGCAGAGGCTTGGTGGCCGCCAGGTCATACGATTGGCTTTGAACATACTTTTATTCATGAGATGTTGGAGCTTTCCAACGCGATTGAAGAAGGACGTCAGCCTGTTCCTAATTTCCATGATGGGGTGAAATGCCAAGCTGTGCTGGAGGCGGTAGAACGCTCTATTGATGAACGCCGCTGGGTCGATTTATCTGAGATGTAATCAACAAAAATGCGTGTTCAAAAAGTACGGTTTTCAGCACCGAGAAGATTGAAAGAAGGTAGAAACTGAGGAGCGGAGCGTAGTGGAAGCTACGTGAGCACCGGAAGTTTCGCCTGAATTCAATATTCGATGTCGAGTAAGCTTCTTGGGATACTTCGTGATCAAAAGCGGACTTTTTGAATAACCTCTATTAGAAGGAGTGCTGAAGATGAGAAAAGCATTGATAGTATGGGGCGGCTGGGATGGTCATGAGCCTGAACAGGACGGTAAGTAGCAGCTATAGCGGAATGGCAGACAGTCAATAGACTCTGGGAGCGATCTACGAATGGATAAAGTCAAAGCCGGAATTATCAGATGCGGCAAAATCTGGATGATCCGGAGATAGAGATCGTTTATCAACCTGACGATTCCAGCCATCAGATGCTCATACATTCTACAAAATGGAGAGCACCTGCATCCGTCCTGCGGCACTTCCGCTGGGGCTTGCTCCTTATACATTGGATTAGAGAATTCATTCTGAATCTGCAACCTATCACTTTCAATCTCCGTTTGAGAAGATAAAGGAGTTTAGGGAGTGAATAGAATGCGAAACAAAATTGGCGGCTGGATGTGGATTTCTGCTGTTATCCTGTTCATAAGTGGTTGTTCAGAAGATCAGCTATCAAATAAGGAACCTGCTCCAGCTAATGCTGCTGCAACTGCAACACCAGAAAACTTGGCTACGGCTAGTCCAGTTCCAGAAGATTCGGAAGGTAAAAAAGTACTTAATTCCAGTGATCCTGATGCAGTCAAAGCATTCCTATCTACGCAGAAGATTCCTAATGGAGATATTTATCTACAGGATAATAAGATTCATATCAATATCGTGGGTTTGAACTCGCAGATTGAGCAGCGCTTTGCTCAGACTTTTGCGGCAGGTACTTATGAGCTCCATGAGGTCAAATATACAATGCAGGAGTTATTAGCTGCACAAGAATTATTACATGAACATGAGCTCTATCAGAAGCTGAATCTGTACGGTTCCGGTGTGGACACCATTGGGAATAGAGTAACCATTACCATTCCTTCTGATTATGCCGAAACCGCCAAGCGTGAGATTGAGAAATGGATGGATCTAAATCTATTGACCTACGATATTTCAGAACTAGGTGATCCACATGTAGTAGGTCAAATCGTAGTTATAGATACCCATCAGGCGAAGCGGATTCTGATTCTGGAACCTGGAAACGAAGAGCCCTCTTACTGGTTCTCATTTAATGAGAAATCTGAAATGTTTAATGAAACCGGGGAAGCGATCCATTTCAAGGATTTGAAAGTAGGACAGCAGGTTAAGCTATGGAATACTGGTATGGTGGCTGAGTCCTTTCCTGCGCAAGCAAGTGTGCGGCGGATGGAGCTTGCTGCTACGGATTAGCTTTATAAAACAGCACCGTTTGTGAAAAACGAACGGTGCTGTTTGTATGAACAGAGAGCAAATCTCTTATTTTCGAACCCCAGAGGGTGTAATGCCCTTATATTGCTTAAACAGTTTGGTAAAATAATTAGGATTATCGCAGCCCACTTTTCCAGCTATCTCAGTCACTGTGAAATCAGTCTCCAGCAGCAATCGTTCCGCTTCATTTACCCTGCAAAGATTAACATAATCGATGAAGGTTCGGCCTGTTAGCTTCTTAAACATTTTGCAGAAATGGTACGGATTTAGATTTACGGATCTTGCGGCACTTTCTACGGTCATTTTCTCATCAAAATGGTTCTCCAAGTATTCCAGCAGTGGCTTGAAACGCTCGCGATTGAAGGAATGACGTTCATTCGTCCTGCCAGTAGTCTGCTCAGGCAAAAAGGTACGAGAGAGCAATACAAATAGCAGATGCAATTGATTCTTGATGATCAGCTGAAAAGCAGGGCCTTTCTGATACACTTCATCCACGATGGTATCCAGTAAGGAGTAATAAGTGGAGCAGGTTGGAACAAGCGCCGCAGGTTTAACCGGAAGCTGATATCGATTCTCTAAATAGGGAGCTACGAACTGTTCATGTTGAGGGTCCTGCTTCCAATCCTTAAATAAGGAACGATGAAATACTATAGATATAAAACGAACATGATCATCCCGCAGACTGTACCCAACATGTAATCCCCCAGAAGGAACAAATAATACCTCTCCGGGATGCAGTTCGTACGGCTTACTGTCTATGTGAAAAATAGCGCTGCCTTCTTGCATCTTGATGATTTCGAAATGCTCATGCCAGTGTAGAAACAGAATGTTCTGGCCGGCTTTCGCATGCCTGCACTCATTAAAAAACAATCGAAACGGATAGTTGCTTCCTTCTAGTTGAGGGTATTCTTTAAGATCATTAGGATAGCTCATATTTCACTCAACTCCCACAAGATACGACTATATAAACACAAGATAATAAGAGTTTTAAGCTCAGAATCAGTATATACTCGGATTATAGAACTTACTATAAACCAATATTGGAGTGGTCACAAGATGAAGGATACAATGCGAATTGGAACATTAGTGGGTGGTGGAGATGCTGTCAGAGTGATCCCGCAAATTGTAGGACATGGATTTGAATCTTTTAGCTTAACCTTCTGGCAAACTACAGGGGAAACAGATCTTGTGGAAACTGGAAAGCGTGTGCAAGAACTAGCGGCAGAACATGATTTCGTGATCTCATCCGTTGGGATCTTCGGCAATCCTTTGACGAATACGGGTGATAATTCCGATGTAATCGCGAGCTGGGAGCGACTGATTGATCATGCTCATTTGTTCGGAACGGATATGGTATCAGGTTTTACGGGAAGGTTGCCAGGAGTGTCCATTGATGAATCCATTCCGAGGTTTACCGAGGTGTTTGGAGAGTTGTCCAAAAGAGCAGCGGATCGCGGTTTGCGAATTGCCTTCGAGAATTGTTCTATGGGTGGAGACTGGGAATCAGGTGACTGGAATATTGCACACAATCCATTAGCTTGGGAGAAGATGTTCAACGCTGTACCTGCTGACAATATCGGACTCGAATGGGAGCCATGCCATCAGATGGTGCAGTTGATTGATCCAATCCCACAGCTTCGTAAATGGACAGACAAGATCTTCCATGTACATGGCAAGGATGCCACAATCGCATGGGATATCATAAAAGAGTATGGAATCCACGGTCCTAAGCCTTATGTTTGGCACCGTACTCCGGGCTTTGGGGATACGAACTGGACGGATGTAATCTCCATTTTGCGCCAGGCTGGTTATAAAGGTACCATTGATATTGAAGGCTGGCATGATCCTGTTTATCGGGATGAGCTGGAGATGATGGGACAAGTCCATGCTTTGAACTATTTGAAACAATGCCGGGGCGGTAGCTTTATACCTAATCCACTGTAACCGTTAAGGGGGGAGAATTATGACAGCACAGTACCGTGTAGCGGTTGCAGGTTGCGGAGGAATGGCTAACGCCTGGATTGAATACGCTTTATCGCGTTCCGATACTCAGATCGTTGCTCTTGTAGATATAAGGCTGGAGTCAGCACAAGCGATGGCAGTAAAACATGGAATTCCCTGTCTAACGTTTACTGATATTAAACAGGCGATTCAAGAGACGGAGGCTAATCTTGTCTTTGACGTTACTGTTCCGGGAAGCCATTACAGCATTTCTAGCACTGCATTAGAACTCGGATGTAATGTGTTTAGTGAGAAACCACTGGCCGAGACTATGGAAGAATGCACTAAAATTGTTGAGATCTCAGAAAGAACCGGAAATGCCCATGCTGTGATGCAGAATCGCCGTTATGACCCTCGTATTCGTTCTTTAAGAACAATCATCGAATCAGGCTTGATTGGAAGAACCGGATTTATTGGTGCAAGCTTTTTCCTTGGCGCTCATTTCGGAGGATTCCGTGATGTCATGAAAAGTCCGCTGCTGCTGGATATGGCGATTCATACCTTTGATCAGGCTCGATTTATAAGTGGAGCCAATCCGATCTCCGTTTACTGTCAGGAATTTAATCCTCCCGGTTCATGGTATAAAGGGAATGCGTCGGCAGTGTGCATCTTTGAAATGTCGGATGGGTCCATATTTACTTATCAGGGATCTTGGTGTGCAGAAGGCGCCTCCACCTCATGGGAAGCAGCTTGGCGGATAAATGGGGAAAAAGGAACTGCGATTTGGGATGGTCATGACTTGCCATTTGCTGAGGTCGTCGCAACAGGAGATCAGAGCGATAAATTTATCCGCGACGTTGAGCGTGTAAATGGCGAAGATATGGCGATGAACAAAACCTTTCATCACGGCTGTCTGGAGGAAATGTTCCTGTCACTAGCAGAGGGACGTCCAGCAGAGACGAATTGTCGAGATAATCGCTTCAGTATGGCAATGGTATTCGGAGCGCTAGAAAGTGCTAAAACGGGCCGGAAAATTGATCTTGTCGAGTTCATGAGTGCTTCAGAGCTGTGAAAAACCCTTTGTTAATTTTATCCAAACGTTAATGTTCATGTTATGATAGATAAGAACATTATTCGGGGAGGATATTATGTACAAAGCCATTATATTTGATCTAGATAATACTTTAATAAATTATAGTACTTGTGAAATCGAAGCGATGAAAAGAACCTGTACCGATCATAATCTCTTTGTAGAAGATACTGATGCGTGGTCTTTATTTTATAGAGAGTTTTCAGGTCATAATTTTCGCCATTGGATGAACTTTGTGGGTGGTGGTGAGGTGAAGACTATAGGAGAGGTATTGAGGTATTCTTTTAGAGACACCCTTAAACAGGAGGAGCTTTTTCATAGCAAACTGTCAGATACTTATTGGGATTATTTTTGCAATTCCTGTTATTTTGAAGAAGGAGCGGAACAGATCTTAGCCTCTTTTAAAGATAATTATTCTCTGGGGATTATCACCAATGGGATCAGTGAGGCACAAAGAAAAAGATTGCAAGCCGGTAAGATCTATGAAATATTCAAATCCATAATGATCTCCGATGAAGTAGGCATCCGAAAACCTGATAAAAAGATTTTTGAATTGTCTTTAAAAGATCTACAGCTAAGCAATCATGAGGTTCTGTTCGTTGGCGATTCTTTACAGGATGACTACCATGGTGCTGTGAATTCTGACATTGACTTCTGCTATTACAATCGCCAGAATATAGAGATTCCTAAAGACCTCAAGCCTAACTATATGATTAGTTCTCTTTTGGAGCTTAAAGATGTAGTGGGATTGTAGCAATGCCAGCAAGGAGAACTCACAATGAAAATTAGGGCTTATCAAGAATCGGATATTAGTCAGCTTATCTCATTGTTCTATGAAACGGTTCATTCCGTAAACAAACAACATTATTCACAGGAACAGCTTGATGCTTGGGCGCCTAAAGAGGAAAAGGAATTTAAACTTCACACTTGGAGTGCTTCTTTACGTCAAAATATTACTTATGTAGCAGAAACTAACGGTTACGTAGTTGGCTTTTCGGATATGACGTTGGAAGGACATTTAGATCGTCTTTATGTCCACAAAGATTTCCAAGGGCAAGGCGTAGCTTCTGCATTAGTGAACAAGCTTGAGCAGGAGGCGAGAATACGGGGTCTTAATGAAATGAATACGGAAGCAAGTATTACAGCGAAACCCTTTTTCGAAAGACATGGTTACGGGTTTGTTGCACAACAAAGTGTTGAACGAAAAGGGGTTCAGTTAGTTAATTATCGGATGAGTAAAAAGCTAATTTAATCAAAAAAGCAGATTGCTATGGTGAGCAGTCTGCTTTTTTATCTAATGAAGGAGAATCAATCAACAAGCTTTATTTGGATGAAGAATAACGATTTATAAAACTAGCGATTCCATTTGGAATGAATTTGTTATCTTCATTATTAAACAGGTCTGTATAGCTTGCAGTGATAACTTTACTTGGTACTAACGTTAAATTTGAAAAATATTGCTTATACGCTTTATCATAGGCGGATTTATTTACTTCTTTTTGATTTACATAATAGCTTGGCATATCATCCGTTTTTTCTTGGTCAGGTATGTCTGCCAAGAAAATCTCTTTATCATTAAATTTGGTTCCTTGATAATTAATCTCGAAAACCTGCAGAGAAGAATTGTACGTGCCACTGCCATCTACATAAGCAATATAATGTAATTTCCCATCCTTTTTGTTCTTATAGAGGTGCAGGCCACGATTTTCATCGCGCGGTAGAAATCCACCCATACCTACATTAAATATGCCCTCTGAAATATCCTTCAGTTTTCCTTGATAATTGAATGGAATAACTTTTCCATTTTGGGCGGTTAGAGCAATGTTGATGGGCTGAATGAATCGAAAAGAATACCCCTGTATAAGTTCAGGAGTACCATCAAAGTTCAAATCTACTAAAGTGAAATAATTGAAGTTATCGTCATAAGACCTGTCTCTAGTAGCATCCATTAGCGTTTTCTTGATGTACTCAGAGTAAAGTGTCTTCCATGATTTTGCAGTTGCTGCTTTTGCTGACGCAGTAATTGGAATACTCCCCAATAATAAAAGTAATGTTACTATGATCCATGCAGTTCGCTTCATGACTCATTAGCTCCTTATCATATTACTATGTACTGGAAATTAATATTACTATTGATAGATAATATGTTCCAGTAATAATATGGTATATGAAGTGTATTTAGTCATAAATCAATTTCATTAAAGCCTCCGTGTCAAAGCGATCCCCTTGCACTAACCATTGACCATCCACATCAAACATAGTCAGTATTCCCTCCAAAGGGACACGTTTACTTTCTTTATTATCCTTATCCAACAAAACAAGATCACAAGTATATTTTAACTCAACAATATCTTTCTTTTGTTCGGAAAGGCTGAAATTTAGGTTATCTGGTTTTAAAGAAAGCTTTTGTTTATTAGCGATTTGATAAGGGATAGTTGTGATTCGGCTCCCAATAGCTTTTTCAGTATAGTATTCCGTAAAATATGGTTTCATTTCTTCATTTCTAGCTAGAATGGATTCTTCGGAAAATAAATCATCAGCAACCTTAACGGTATATTCCACATTTTTGTACTTCTCAGCGGCTTTAGTGGCATCATCCACTTCTGAGCTACATCCCATAATTAACGTTAGGGATAATAAAATCATACTCAAGATCAATGGTGATTTACGCATTCGAACACCCCCATGTAATTGATTCTGTATTATTATACTTATATTACCATACATTGGTTTCGCGAATTCAAGAAGGAAATGATTCAATTCCCTAAATATGGTATGGTGTAAGTATTACTATCAAATACCTAAAGGGATGGGATACACTTGAGTTTTTTTCCTATAACATACTCACTTTTGTCAAAAGACGCATTATTATTACATATTAAAGATCATTATGATATCTATGAACCAGTACAACTGCAGTATTTTCTTAGAGGCATGAACGATACATACATCTTAGAAACGGCATTGGAAAAATACATCTTCCGTGTTTATCGTACGGATAGACGGAGTAAATCGGATATTGATTTTGAATTAGAATTGTTGAACGATTTGCAAGAAAAAGGTGTAAACGTCTCCATTCCTATTCCCCGAAAAGATGGGATCATGATTAATGAATTTCTGGTGCCTGAGGGTGTAAAGTATGGCGTTATGTTTAGTTATGCTGAAGGAAATGAAAAGCCTATTCATGCGGTAGAAGACAGCTTCTTATTTGGTCATGCAGTTGCACAAATCCACAAAGCTACAGATAATTTTAAGAGTGAACATGTGAGAGGTACACTTGATTTGGAACATTTAATTGAGAAACCTCTTCATACGATCAAACAATATATGAAACATCGACAAGAGGATTATCAATACCTGTATGATCTTGTCATACAATTAAAAGCGCAGATTGAAGTACATCTGGAAGCGGGGTTGGATTGGGGCATCTGTCATGGCGATTTGCATGGGAATACAAATGTGGCTTTCACAGACGAGGGGAAACTTACACATTATGATTTCGATATTTGTGGTTACGGATGGAGAGCCTATGATATCGCCGAGTTTAGATTGGCAAGAGAGATTCATAGTGGCCATGATAAAGATGAAGTAGAACGGTTATGGGCAGCATTTTTAAATGGATATAAAAGTTTAAGAGATCTCAGTGACAATGATATTTGTGCGGTTCCTATATTCGTTGCTCTTAGACAGCTTTGGCTGTTTGCTTTATGTTTCAGTGAAGGTGAATTGATTGGTGAAGCTGACTTTGACAATGGATTTATCGATAGTAAAATGGATTATTTCAGAAATTTAGAGGTGATCAAATGAATAATGAACTGAGCAGTAAAGAGATTTTTAAAGAAGTTATAGACTCGGAAGAAGAATTAAGGTCAATGTATGGGTATCCCAGTGAATTGGTAAACAACAAGAGTATAACCTTCATCGATCACCATTGCCGAGATTATATTTCTAAATCACCAATACTCTTTATAGCAACAAGTGATTCATCTGGCTATTGTGACGTATCTCCGCGTGGGGACGCTGCAGGTTTTGTACATGTGTTAAACGACAAACATTTAGTAATTCCTGAACGCCCTGGTAATCGACGGTTTGATTCTTTGCGTAACATCATATCAAACCCAAAAGTGGGCTTGATATTTATTATTCCAGGACTGGAAGAAACCTTAAGAATAAATGGGCATGCAAGGATTATCAAAGATCCTGAAATAATGGTTCATATGGAGGCTCAGGGTAAACTACCGAAATTGGGCATTGCCGTTGAAGTGGAAGAGTGTTATATGCATTGTGCTAAAGCTTTTAAGAGATCACATCTATGGGATGATACGTATTGGCCATTGAAAGAAATGCTGCCTAAACCTTCGGTAATCATAGCAGAACATGCGAAAAAGCTTGGGCTATCACAAGATGATGTATCCAAGTCATTAAAGGATAGCTATGAGAACCGCTTATATTAGAAATGAGAGGAATTACTGTGATGAGTATAGCTCTAAACCACACTGGCGGGAATAAAGTAGGACTTATCGCTTGTTCTGATGGTGTGAGAGTAGAGAACCTACCTAAAGTAGAAGAATTAATTAAAATTATGAACTCGTTTGGTCTTGAGGTAGTGATGTCTAACACCTTGTTTAGAAGAAATGGTTATTTTAGTGGGAGTCCTAAAGAAAGAGCATTTGAGCTGAATCGACTATTTAAAAATGATGAAATTCGTGCGATTTTTGATATTTCAGGTGGGGATTCCGCGAACCAGATCTTGGAGTATATAGACTACGATAATATTCGTTTGTATCCGAAGCCTTTTTTCGGGATGAGTGACTTGTCGGTTATTTTGAACGCTTTATTTACGCAGAGTAATTCAAGATCTTATCATTATCAGTTGATGAATCTCGTTTCTTCTGATGGGGCGGAGCAGCAAGCCGCTTTTTATCGAACATTCTTCGAGGGCCAAAATGACCTTTATGATTTCAAATATCATTGGATCCGTGGCAGCCAGATGAGTGGGAATGTAATTGGGGGGAATATTCGATGTTTTATGAAGCTGGCAGGAACCAGTTATTTTCCAGATCCTTCGAACAAGATTCTATTCTTAGAGAGTTTAAGTGGCAGAGCTAACAAAATCGTCTCCTTATTTGCCCAGCTGAAGCAAGTTAAGTATTTTGATAAATGCGCTGGAGTGATTCTTGGGTCGTTTACGGAGCTTGAGAGCTATAATGAATTTTCAATCGTAGAAGCGTATGTGAAGGAGATCAGCCGAATTCCTATCGTGAAGACAAACGAGATCGGGCATGGTAGTAACAGTAAGTGTATTATTATTGGGGAAAACATTACTTTGTAAGAACTTATTTGATAATCTTTTATAAAGTAATTTAGCAAAGGTTCATTAAGGAGCGTTATGATGCCTACACACGACTACCCATCTAAAGAAGTATTGAAAAATGCTATACATACTGCCTATTTAGCTCTTGATCAAGAATTTGAGGGCGTGGAGAATGCTCAAAAAGACATTCGTATGGAAGGGGTCGATCGTACGCCTGCAGAAATTCTTGCCTATCAATTGGGTTGGTTGAACCTTGTAATGAAATGGGATAGGGATGAAAAAGCAGGAGAAACGGTCATTACACCTTCACCGGACTATAAATGGAATCAACTCGGGGGATTATATCAATCGTTTTATCATACCTATGCTACCCACACATTAGACGAATTAAGATCTTTATTGAAAGAGACAGAACAGCAATGGCAGAACTGGATTGATTCTTTAAGCGATGAAGAGCTGTTTATTCAAGGCATCCGGAAATGGACAGGGAATAATCCAAAATGGCCTATGGTCAAATGGATTCATATCAATTCCGTTGCACCGTTCAAGAGTTTTCGTACCAAGATTCGTAAATGGAAAAAGCTCAATCTAATTAAATCAACATAATAACAGCAGACCAGGTCCCTGCCTAAGAGAAGAAATCTCTGAAGCAGAGGCTTTTTTTATATCAATAGAAGGAATTCTGATAGATTAGTTTATGTGGAGGAGATGGGATTAGTGGAAGAGAATGTATACTAGTGCGCAGAAAAAAATGAAAAGGGTGGATCTTTTGAGAAAAAGCATTACAATGATCAGTTCATTAATATTATTGGTTGCATTAAGTACTATCATTTATATCGTGGTAAATAACAATACTAAATCCACTGTAAGCCCAGAGAACATTGCATTAAAAGAGCTAATGAAGTCGGATTTAACACAAATCAATTTTTCTGAAAAACCAACGGTACTAGTATTTTTCACCTCTTGGTGTCCGTATTGTAATGAAGATGCTCCAAAAATTGTCTCTTTGTATGAAAAATATAAGGATAAAGTGAATATATACGGCATTAATCCAATTTATCGTGATGATCTTTCTGAAGTTGAACAATACGTTAAGAAATACAATATTGATTATCCCGTACTCTTAGATGAAACAGGTGCTTTTTATAAACATTATGGGGAACCAGGTTTTCCTACATTATACTTTATAGATTCTGAAGGTGAAGTGTTTGATCAAATAATAGGCTCGACTGATATTGAGGTTATTGAAAGTTCATTTAATATTCTTTTGGAGTATTTTTAAGGAGGCAGCAATGAATACAACCCACTTAGAGATATTTATAGCAAAAGATAAGGCAGATGCAGATACATTTTGGAGGTTATTTAATAGTTACATCAATGAATTATCTCTCCATGTATCTATTGGTGATGATTTTGACCTAGAATACTTTTATTCAGATGAATATAGAGAGGCCATTGAAATCTTGCGAACAAGACATATGAATCCGCTAACCATATTTCTTATACATAACGAAGGTACTGTGCTGGGATTTTTGATGTATGTAATCTATTTGGATGAGGGTGGAAAGTGTTTTTTAATGGAGTATTATCTGGAGCCAGCTTACCGTGGGAGTGGTTATGGGAAGGCAGTTTATTCTATGGCTGAAGAGCAGGCTTATGCAGACGGTGCCAAGTACATGGAGTTGACTCCAACTAATGAGACGAATGAAAGTTTTTGGAAAAGTGTTGGGTTCATGAAGTCTGCTGATGTAGATGAGGATAATAAATATTTTTATCGAAAAACGCTTAGTATTTAAGCCTAAAGGAGCTACGGGGTATGATCATAAAAAGGAAAAAGACATTCATCATCGCCGCATTTCTCTCCATCTTCCTATTGTTACTAATAGCTAGCTATATGTTAAACCCTCAACCTGTTCATGCGATGATGGTGGGCTTCTCTAGTATGGAGGAGCATGATGAACAAGTTTATATAGAACCTGACATCCCTGAGAATATTGAGAATATGATTTTAAACGACCTTAAGCAATCAAGGGAGAGAGTATCGGAGTTTTTTGAGGATTTACAAAGTACTCCAACCATTTTATTTGTGAAATCTCCAAAAGCCCTTGAAATGTATGCTCAGAAAAATCGAACGGGTCAGACTTATTATACTTATTGGGGAAGTTACATTGTTATGGGCCCTGATGGATTTAGCGCGGATGTGATGGCTCATGAGTTGATGCACAGTGAGTTAAGAAATCGGCTGAAGAATAAGGATAAGGTTCCTGTGTGGTTTGATGAAGGGTTAGCAACGCTAGTTGACCATAGATATGTTAGAAATGAAAATGTGAGTCTAGATAATATTAATGATTTAAGTAGTAGAGACACTTTTTATGAACCATTACTTGTAAAAGAAAATTATGAGATCGCCCATTCAGAAGTTGCTAGATGGATTGGGATCGTAGGGAAATCAGGCTTAGCGGAACTTATTGAGGGATTAAATAAAGGCGGAGCATTTAATGAACTGTATTCAGCAATCGAATCTCGTAGATAAGGGAGGGTTATAATGAAGAAGTTCCTGCTTGTAATTCTAGCCCTTGTTTCTTTAATGCCAATCCGAACTATGAGCGCGGACTGGGCGAGTTCATTTGTTGTTTACTCAGGTGATATTTATGAAATATCACCTGACGAACTCATCCCTTCGGATGAAATGGATACGAAGATAGGACAGGTAACAAGATATTCAGACCACGAGGGAACATACAGCGGCAATTTTTCAAACACTTACCCTAAGGGCACGCCATATTATTCGATTAAGAATACCAACCCCAAAGAAATCATTGCCATTAAGACTGACGAAGCTACATTTGTCAAAGCCATAAATAAAGGTCAATATGCCAATGGTCAAATGGAAAGTCATATGATCTGGATTTTTGTAATGGGGTCTTTAGTTATTGTGTACTTAATAATATGGATAATGAGAAAGAAATCAATGCTGTAGTGCTATTCGTTATGCCAATAGAAAGTATAGTGTGAATGCTGCTGAAACCCTAAGGATTTATAAAAAGAATCATTGGAGATCACGTATGCTCTTTTTGCCCCCATGGCGTAGCATCTGTTCAAGGATTCTGAGAGCATCGCTTTAGCTATTCCCTTAGACCGGTATTCCGGGAGGGTACATACGGGTTCCACATACGCGTAATCTGTTTTCGCACTATACCATAAGCCACAGTATGCAACATAATCCCCGTCATCATTTTGGGCAGCGATATGTAAGGTAGGATTCAAATGTGGCGCCGACAACATTACTTTTTGTTTCATAATCGTTACTTCATCAGTGGGTACAGGTCCTTCGTTGTTAAAGCCCTCCCACAGTACTGTTTGATGTTTATATAAGTCGTTTTTTATATCCAGATTCTTTATTGTTATACCATTTGGGGGGATGGAATCAAGGTTTCCCTGCTCCAATGTGATTTCAAGGATGTTCTCAGTCAGATCATTCTTTTTGAATTTCCAACGGTGTAATAAGTCTAGCGTTCTAGTATCCGAATCATTCACTGCGATCCCAAGTCCTTTTTCAGTACTGAAATTAGCTAAGGCATATTGTAAAATATCTTCTTTTAGCGCCTCGAATCCTTGTTTAGTTGCAAAAAATGCTTCGCCAAAGTAGTGGTCATAGGTTGCCATACCTACTAACTCATCATAGCAAAACCACAAACCAATTTTGTCCATGAAGTTACTATCAAAGTCAGGATGAAAAAACATCCATTCCCACCTTGCCCAATTCCAATTAATATGAGTGCGGTCATCATTTGATAAATCAATCAAAAAATCGCAAATTTTATCATAATCAGTATTCTCGAAATTCCTAAACATAACTTCCATGTCAATCCCCCTTAACAATACCAATTCAATACCTACGATTATACTATGTCCTTTAAACAGTTCATTGGAAAAGATGACTATAACGGTATTCTACTGAGCTAGTAGATTGGAGGAATGGATAACCCATGACAACCAAAAGAATACAAACCATTGAAAAGATCTTTAATAAAACCACAAGTTCTAAACAAATTCATGAAGGAGTCCTATTTGTTGAGAACACTAATAGCGACTTCTCTTACAGCAAGGGATATGGGGGGAGGGATATTGACTCCCCTTTGCTTATGGCCAGTATTACCAAGCTTTTTACTACCACCTGTATTTTAGCTTTATTAGAAGAAGGCAAGCTTTCCTTGGATGATAGGCTTGCGAAGTATTTTGATCATGCGGTGTTAAGTGGTATTCATGTTTATGGGGGTAAGGAATATTCTTTTGATCTGACCCTATCTGATGTATTGTTTCAGACCAGCGGGTTACCGGATGTGTTTGAGGAAGGAAAGGATAGTGCCAGGAACCGTGCCATTGAGGAGGATGATTACACAACCTTCAGCGAGCAGGTGGCACTAGTTAAGAAACTAAAGCCACATTTTATACCTCGGACTAAGCAAAAAGCATATTATGCGGATATTAATTTTGATATGCTTGGGGAAGTCATTGAGAAGGTAACAAATACAACATTAGCAGAAGCATACAAAAGATTTATTTTTGAACCACTTACACTTGAGGGTACCTATCTCCCTGAACATGAAAATGATTTTGTACCGAATATCTATTATAAGGATAAATCTATTTACCGCCCCAAAGTGATTAGGAGTAGTCGTGCGAGTGGAGGCTGCATCACTACAGCTCGGGAATTGATGATCTTTATCAAGGCATTTTTTGGTGGTAAGTTGTTTAATAAAGAGTTATTTGAAAAACTACCAGCATCTAATAAACTTCAAGCATCCATGGGACCCATTTATTATGGCAGCGGCTATATGAGAATTCCTTTGGATGGGTGGATCACACTTTTTATGGGCAAAGGCGAGTTGATAGGGCACTCCGGTTCAAGCGGGTCTTTTGCTTTTTATTATCCGGTTAAAGATTTATATATAGTCGGGGATTTGAACCAGCTGGGCAATGCTGCGCTACCTATTAGGTTATCGATGAAGCTTGCTATGATGACGAAATGATGATGAGAGGGTGGATTTATTGGAAAGTATATCATGTTTAATCGAAAAGTTATCATGGGAAACACCTGAAGATGAAAAGGAAGAGGCAAAGAAGAAATTACAATACATAAGGGATGAAGATCTTCATTTATTATTGCAGCCTATTTCAAAAGAATATTGGGATGGAGCGGCTGAAACAGTCGTATGTTTGGGATATCCACGTGTGAAAAGCATATTGCCGGGTTTACTTGAATGGATACAAGACAGGAATTGGCCAGGTGCGAGGCTAATATCAGTTTTTTTACGTGAAATAGGAGATCCGATGATTCCATGTGTTAAAGATGTACTAAATCAGCACAGCGATGATCAAGAATGGGTGTACTGGATTTTTGAAGTATTAATTAATCATTGGAACACGAAACAAGTCCTACAGATTCAAGAAGATTTAATTAAAATTTCACAGGAAAAAGCCAATGACCTTGCGGCGTTGAGCATCTTATTAACTCACGGTATATACTCCAAAGAAGTAGTTTGCGAAATAATCCAGCGAAAAAAAGATGTCCTTGTATTTGAACTCAAGGAACTTTATGATACTCATCCTGAAATTGATTGTGAAGCACTTGATAAAGAATTCTTCAATCAGCAGCCTAATGTAATTAAACAGTTTCATGAGCACAATAAAGAAAGTTTTTATATATGTAATTCGATATCTAACCGCCAAGAAGGTTTAAGAGAAATAGAAATCTTTACAGCTGAGTTTCTCACTTCGTGAAGTTATCAAGCTTTACAGAAATTAATTTAAAGGAGACTTACCAGTGAACAACATCAAAGTGCTTCATTATGATGCTTTTTCTCCCTATCCGAACAAAGGGAACCCTGCGGGAGTAGTGTTAGAAGCAGATCATTTGAGCGAAAGTGATATGCAATGGATAGCTCATAAGGTCGGCTTTAACGAAACAGTTTTTGTAGTCTCATCCGATGTAGCTGATTTAAGGCTTAAGTATTTTACGCCAGGCTATGAGATCAATCTTTGTGGACATGCTACAATGGCATCTTTATTTGCTTTAAAAACAAAGGGTATCCTTGGAGAGGCAAGCTCGGTAAAG
>RCUU01000822.1_pt1 | contig 16349 bp, 11 predicted proteins | sample 2166211 | NCBI WGS metagenome assembly RCUU01 (sample SAMN09932620, study PRJNA488358) | compost metagenome | feature: garden; material: soil; isolation source: compost soil in phenylacetic acid-enriched culture | place: Germany: Experimental Botanical Garden Goettingen | collected 2016-01-27
ATGGTGTTCTCCACCCCGCCGGCCGCACTGACGTGGGCTCCGATAAATTTCATCTCATCTCCTCTGCGCGCTTGCTGGGTGCGCCCGCCTCGCGAGGCGTGGCAACCCTTGATGGGGCGCCATTATGCCCAAGCCCGCCCCTTGCGCCAAACCGGGATTGTCGATGGTGGCAATGGAAAAGGCGCCCTCAGGCTCATCCCTGGCCTTGCTCCCCATCGGCAACCAAAGTGCTACCCGTGGTTGCATTCAACCCGGTTGCGGCCGTTTCGCTTCGCGGCATAGAGGGCAGCGTCTGCCCGCTTGAGTATTGAACTGAGCTCCGTATCCTGACGTGAGGACGCCGAGAACCCGATGCTGGCGGTCAGCCTTATGATTTCCCCTTCGTACTCGATGAGCTGCTGCTCGATGAGCGCGCGAATATTGTCGAATATGGATGAATCATTATCAGGATGACAATCGTTCACAATTATTGCGAACTCCTCTCCACCTATTCTTGCGAATATGTCGTCTTCCCTGATTTCTCTTTTTACCAGTTTGGCAATCGCCTTCAGCACATAATCACCCGCATCATGCCCATATTTATCATTCAGATTTTTAAAGTGATCCAGATCCAATATACCGACAAAAATTGGCGTATCAGCCAATCTCGACATGATTAATCTGCGTTCACCCTCGTTCATGAATGCTCTTCGATTGGCGGTTTCCGTCAGATAGTCCGTTGATGCCTGCAGCTCCATTTCCGTCACCTGCAGGTGCAGCTGTATATTGAGGGCAAGCCAGTTGGCGAGGCATTGCAACAAGATGGCGTGTTCGGCGGTGTAATAGGCTCTCTGGTGGTGTGCAACATTCAGGGTCCCTATACAGACCGAGCCCTGCATCATGGGCGCATCCATGCAACACCCCATGCCGTGCCGGGACAAGATCTTGCAGTCCAGATCGGGGGACTGGCTCAAGTCGTCACAGATCGTCAGCATGCTGGTCGAAAAGACCCGACCCACCATGGAGCCATGAATGGGAACCAGAGACTCCATGGGAATCGCATTATTCCCCATCACCGAATAGAGCTTCAAGGAGGCATCATTCTCCTTGATGGTGATGCTGGCTCTCTCGGCAGAAAAAAGATAAAAAATCCAATTCGCCATCACATTCAATACATCTTGAAGCGAGGCCGCCTGGGTCAGATCCTGAATAAAGGAGACGGGAATGGTGATCTTCTGGCCTGGACCGATATTGGATAAAAAGTTTGGATCAAAACTTCTTTCATTATTTTGATTGTGCATGGCGACCTCGCACTATTTTATTATGAGAGCCTGGCCTTGCTCTGATCCACAGCAGCCAAGAGTCCAGATAACCATTTTCTATGTCTCCATATTTTCTAGCTCAAGAGTATAACAACCATGTGGGAACTGGAACGTTTGTTCTGTGGGACATCATTTTTCGGATGAATAACGACCCAATAAAGACAACGTCAACACTAGAGGTCGATGCAATGGTTATCGCGTGCCATTGCAAAGGGGCGAGGACAAGGCGCGCCTGGGCGACGCTTTCACTTCTTCCTTGATGGCCGCGACCTCATGGTGAGCAGACCGTCGCCGAGCCCTCACCATGGAAAAGGCGCCCGCAGGCGCCTTGATGATGGATGCAGGGCTCGCCCTCAATAGGCCAGACCGGCGCCATAGGGGTAGAGCGGGTTCGCGGAGTCCTTCGCCACGTCCGGGTGCTGGTCTTGCACCGCCTGCCAGCTGGAGGGCAGCTCGAAGGGCAGCTTGCCGCTGGCCTTGACCTTGCCGCTGATGACGTCGAACAGCGCCTGATCCAGGGCTCCGAAGTTGGCGAGCAGCACCTGGGCCGCCGGTGCCACCTCGGTCAGGATGGCGGGCCTGTCCAGATAGACGGAGAGCACCATGGGCACCCCGGCCTGCGTGATGGTCTGGATGGCGGCGTACTCGTCCGCCCCGCGGTAGACCCCCTCGTGGGCCGTCTCCTGCACCACCTGATCGGCGCTGGCAAAGCCGAGCTGACCGAAGTGGATGCTGCCAAACGGGAAGCGGGGATCCTGCTCCCCCGGGGCATTGACCCGCACTATGGCGAGATCGGCCTGGGCCAGCTCAGTCACTACGGTGTAACCGTTGGCCGCGGCCACCTCGGCATTGACGTTATGCAGGTAGACCCGCTTGCCGTCCGCCTTGAGTGGCAGCAGGGCCCCCTCGTTCTTCAGCAGCACGTGGGACGCCGCCTGGGCGGCCTGGGCCTCCTGCTGGAACTCGGCCTTGCCCACCAGGGCCACCGCAGCCTGGGTATCCACATAGGGGTTCTCGAACAGCCCCAGGGCGAACTTCTGTTCCAGGATCCGCTCGGCCGAGGTGGTGATGGCCGCCTCGGTCACCAGGCCGCTCTGCACCGCCGCCAGCAGGGGGGCGGGATCTTCCACGCCGCCGAACTGATCCACCCCGGCGTCGATGGCCTTGGCGTAGCGTTCGGCCTTGGTGAGCTTCTCCACCCCCCAGGACATGCCAAAGGGCACAGTCCAGGGGCTGACGCCCGCCGTCACCTCATCCTGAGTCAGCCCCTGCTCGCAGCGGCTGTCGCAGTCGTTGACTATGCCCCAGTCGCTCAGCACCACGCCGTCGAACTTGAAGTGGCCCCGCAGCAAGTCGGTGAGGATCTGGCGGTTGAAGCCAAAGCCCACCTCCTCGATGGCCTGGCCTTCATAGGTCAGCCCCTCGGGCAGGGCGTAATAGGGCATCACGGCCCCCACCCTGGCCTCGAAGGCCCCCTCGAAGGGCACCAGGTGATAGGCGAACTGACCGCCCGGGTAGACCTGCTCCTTGCCCCAGGGGTTGTGGGCATCCAGGCCGTTTTTCTGGGGACCGGCCCCGGCGAAGTGCTTGACCACGGTGACCACGCTCTCCTTGCCTATGCCGTCGCTCCCCTGCTGGAAGCCCTCTATGTAGGCCTTGACCAGGGATTTGGCGAGCAGGTTGTCCTCGCCGAAGGTGCCGTTGATGCGGCCCCAGCGCGGCTCGGTCGCGAGATCCGCCTGGGGGGAGAGGGCCTCGTGAATGCCGACGGCCCTGTACTCCTGGCGGGCGATGTCGCCAAAGCGCTGCACCAGGGCGGCATCGCCGATGGCGGCGAGCCCCAGGGTCTCGGGCCACTGGGAGAAGGCCCCGGCGCCTATGCTGGTGGCGTTGGGATCATGGGTGAAGTGGTTGCGGGGATCCGTGCTCACCGTCATGGGGATGCCGAGCCCCACCCCCTCCAGCAGGGCCTGCAGCCGGTTGTTGTCGTCGGCAATGGCCGCCGGATCCCCCGCCATGCGGGTGATGAAGGTATTGACGCCGTCTTCCCGCAGCATCTTCTCCATGGCGGTGAGGTTGACCCGCCCGTCTGCGTCCAGCACCAGGGTGCCGTGCATCATCAGGCCCGCCTTCTGGGCCAGGGAGAGCCTGCCCACCAGATCCCGGGCCCGCTCGGCGGCGCCAAGGCGCCAGTCTTCATAGGGGGTCAGCGTACCGCTGCCATCGAGATCCTTGAATTGCAGGCCATCCTGCTCGATCAGGCTGACGGTGCGGTGCCCCAGGGTGGGCTGCTCCGGCTTGGGGCTGGAGTCGTTGCCATTGCACCCTGCCAGCAGCAGGACGCCCATGCTCAGGGTGAGACGGGTCAGAGCGAAGGGGGGATATGTCATTATTGTTATCTTCCATGTGTGTGTAGGAGTGGCCACTCTATGCAAAATCGGCCCGCCTCACTTGCCCTGCGGGTGCAGGGAATTGCCGGTTGGGAGCACGTTCGAAAAGTGTGAAAAGGGTTGCAGGGTTACCCTTGGTTACATTTCTGAAACATGAAGCCGAACCTGGCTCACGGCAATTCATGGCCGTTGGCGGATGATGGTGGGCCACCGCCGACAAGGATTTTCGCCGTGAAGACAGTCTCCAACCGGATAGCCCTGCACTGCCTCAACCACTGGCAGAGAGAGGGCCGGGATCCGGCCCAGCTCCTGCAAGCTGCCGGGATTGCCAGAGAAGAGCTGCTGCTCCCCCAGGGGCGGATCGACGCCCAGCGCCACTTCCGGCTGCTGACCCAGGTCGCCCCCCATCTGGACATGACCCACAAGTGGTCGCCCCCCTCGCTCTCGGGGCTCTTTGCCGACTACCTGCCGCTGGCGAGCCTGTGCTGCAACGCCGCCACCCTGCGCCAGGCCCTGCACTTCTTCCTCGCCTACCGCCCCCTCATCGGCGAGTGCGATCGGATAGTGCTGCGGGAGGAAGAGGGGCAGGCCAAGCTCAGTTACCATTCGGAGTCCGATCACCCGGACGTGATCGCCATGAGCAGCCTGGCCAACCTCGGCCACCTCTATGCCCTGCTGCAGTTCTACCACCCCGGCCAGGGCCAGCTGGTGCTGCCCACCCCGGTGCGGCCCAGGCTGTGGCGCGAGCTGGGGGCCTGGCTGGGGGAGCGGCTGCAACGGGGAGAGGGCTTTGAGCTGCGCTTCCCCGCGGCCTTGCTCGATCTCGCCCACGGCGGCTGTAACGGCCCCCTGCAACCCCTGCTGCTGGGGGAGCTCGACGGCCAGATGCGGCTGCTGCGCCCGAGCAGCCACTACAGGGAGCGGGTGCTCGGGCTCATCCGCCAGCGGCTCTGGCAGGAGAGCGTCGACTCCCCTACCCTGCTGGCGGGGATCTGCGAGGCCCTCAGGCTGACCCGCTGGACCCTCAACCGCCACCTGCGCGAGGAGGGGTGCCACTTCTCGGCCCTGCTGGAGCAGGTAAGAAGGGAGGAGGCCTGCCGGCTGCTGCAGGATCCCGGTCTCCAGCTGCAGGAGGTGGGCGGGCGCCTCGGGTTTGCCAGCCAGAGCAGCTTCACCCGCTTCTTCAAGGAGGCGTTCGCCCTCTCCCCCAGCGAATACCGCTCAAGGCGCAGCCGGCTCTGACTCCCCGGCCAGGGCCCCGGCGAGCAGCTCCGCCAGCCAGTGGATGAAGAGCTGGACCCTGGGCGCCAGCTGGCGGCGATGGGCATAGAGGGCGTGGATGGGGAGCGGCGGCGCCTGCCACCGGGGCAGCAGGCTTATCAGCTCGCCGCGCCCGAGCAGCCCCTCCACCCCCACCCTCGGCATCTGTATGATGCCAAGCCCCGCCAGCGCCGCCGCCAGGTAGGTCTCGCTGTCGTTGACCATCAGGGCCCCCGCCATCGGCAGGAGGGCGCGGCTGCCGTCCTCAAGCTGGTACTCGAACCCCGGCTCGCTGCGCCCCTGCCCCGACCCATAATGGACCAGCCGGTGCCCGGCCAGATCCGCCAGGGTCTGCGGCACCCCGTAACGGGCCAGATAGGCGGCGCTGGCACAGTTGATCTGGCGATAGTGACCCAGGGGGCGTGCCACCAGGCTGGAGGGCTCCAGCGCCCCGACCCGCACCACGCAGTCGAAGCCGTCGCGCACCAGATCCACCCGCCTGTCCGTACTGCTCAGCATCAGCTGCAAGTCGGGGTGCTGGGCCAGGAAGGCGGGCAGCGCCGGGATCACCAGATGGCGCGCCATCCGGCTCGGCATGTCTACCCGCAACTGCCCCGAGATCTGGCCCCCCTGGCGAAACAGGCCGTCAAACTCCTCCATGTCCGCCAGCAGATCCCGGCACCTGGCGTAGCAGAGCTGACCATCCGTGGTGAGCTGCACCCGTCTCGTGGTGCGCAGCAGGAGCCGGGTGCCCATGCGCTCCTCCAGCCGGCGGATGGCAGCAGAGAGGGTCGCCTTGGGGATGCCCAGCTGCTCGGCGCAGCGGGTAAAGCTCTCGAGTTCGGCGACCCGCACGAACAATTTCATCGCATCCAGTTGATCCATGAGCTGATTGTCTCTTCAAACGGAACAGTGATTTCATTATCACGCTATTTATCCGGCAATAAAGGAACAATACAGTGATCCGGTCGGCTCGCACCGAGCCCTTGCCACCCACAGGAGTCACACCATGACCAGACCCATAGCCCTCATCACCGGCGCCAGCCGTGGCCTTGGCAAACACAGCGCCCTCGCCCTCGCGGCCAAGGGGGTGGATCTCATCATCACCTACCGCAGCCAGGCCGACGAGGCTGCCGCCGTGGTGGCCGAGGCCAGGGCGCTCGGGGTCCAGGCCCATGCCCTGGCGCTGGATGTGGGGGTGAGCGCCTCCTTTGTCCCCTTCGCAGAGGAGGTGAAGCAACTGCTCGCCCGGGAGTGGCAACGGCCGCAGTTCGACTACCTGGTCAACAACGCCGGCATCGGCATCCACGCCAGCTTCGAGCAGACCACGGAGGAGCAGTTCGACACCCTGCTCAACATCCACCTCAAGGGGACCTTCTTCCTGACCCAGAAGCTGCTGCCGCTGCTTCGTGATGGCGGGCGCATCATCAATCTCTCCACCGGCCTCACCCGCTTCGCCATGCCGGGTTACGCCGCCTATGCCGCCATGAAGGGGGGGGTGGAGGTGCTGACCCACTATCTGGCCAAGGAGCTGGGCCCCCGCGGTATCGCCGTCAACGTGGTGGCCCCCGGCGCCATCGAGACCGACTTTGGCGGCGGCGTGGTGCGCGACGACAAGGGGGTCAACGCCTTCCTCGCGAGCCAGACGGCGCTCGGCCGGGTCGGCCAGCCCGACGACATCGGCGGTGTCATCGCCGCCCTGCTCTCCGACGACAACCGCTGGATCACCGCCCAGCGCATCGAGGCCTCTGGGGGCATGTTTATCTAGGCCGCCTTGCGCCAACAACACAAAACAGAAGGCCCCCTCGGTTGAGGGGGCCTTCTGTCATTTGGCAGAACATGCGCTGGGCGCATGGGCGCTTTACAGCGTCTTGCCACCGGAGGCGATCACCTGGCTGTACCAGTGGAAGCTCTCCTTCTTGATGCGGCGCAGCGATCCCCCCTGCTCGTCGCGCTCCACATAGACGAAGCCGTAGCGCTTCTGGTAGCCGTTGAGCCAGCTCAGGATATCGGTGAAGGACCAGGCGCAGTAGCCTAGCAGTTCGACCCCGTCCTGCATCGCCTGCTGGCACGCCTTGAGGTGGCTGTGCAGATAGGCGATGCGGTAGTCGTCATTCACCTTGTCCCCAGCTTCCAGCTTGTCGAACTCGCCGAGGCCGTTCTCGGTGATCATCAGCGGCAGGCCGTAGCGGGACGAGAGGCGGCGCAGGGCGATGCGCATCCCGGTGGGGTCTATGGCCCAGTCCCAGTTGCTGGTCTCCAGGTGCGGGTTGGGGGTGGTCCTGTAGAGACCGGGGACGCCGCTGGACGGCGTGGTGCCCTTCTGCCCCGTGGTGTTGATGCGCTGCATGGTCTGACCGCCGAGGGGATTGTCGGTGAAGGTCAGGGTGTAGTAGTAGTTGACGCCTATGTAGTCGGGGGTGCCTTCGCGCAGCAGTTCCAGATCCCCTGGCAGTATCTCGGGGGCCTCGCCGGTTTCTCTCAGGTAGGCGAGCGCCGCCTGGGGGTAGCGGCCGAAGCAGTAGGCATCCAGCCACCAGAGGTTGGTGAACTCCTCGGCATTCTCGAACGCCAGCATGTCGCTCGGGGCGCAGGAGGCCGGATAGGCCGGGGAATAGGCGAAGCTCGGGCCTATGAGGCCGTTTGGCACATGCTGACGGAACGCCTTGATCACCCGGGCGTTGGCCAGAAAGGCGATGTGGTTGGCGGCGAAGAAGCGCTTCCTGTCCTGCACCGCGGGGGGATGGGTGCCGAGCTGGTAGGCGTTGGTCAGGTTGTAGTTCTGCTCGTTGAGGGAGACCCAGTACTTCACCTTGCCGGCGAAGCGCTGATAGAGGGTGACGCAGTAGCGCTCGAAGTCCTCGATGATGCGCCTGTCTTCCCAGCCGCCGTATTCGTCCTGCAGGGCCTGGGGCAGGTCCCAGTGGTAGAGGGTCAGCACAGGCTCTATGCCGTGCGCCAGCAGGGCGTCGATGAGCCGCTCGTAGAAGGCGAGCCCCGCCTCGTTCACCTCACCGCGCCCGCTTGGGAAGATGCGCGGCCAGCTCACCGAGAAGCGATAGGCCTTGAGCCCCATCTCGGCCATCAGCGCCACGTCCTCTTCCACCCTGTGGTAGTGATCCACCGCTACGTCCCCGTTGCTGCCCTCGAAGGTCTTGCCCGGCAACTTGGTGAAGAGATCCCACACCGAGGGGCCCTTGCCGTCTTCGTTCCAGGCCCCTTCCACCTGGTAGGCGGCGGAGGCGGCTCCCCAGAGGAAATCCGCGGGGAAGTCGTTGAACTTGGGATGGTGCATCTGGTTTGTCTCCTGCTGCTTGAGGATGGTGCCGCCTCTCCCCTTGGGGCATGGGCGGGGGTCAAAACGAATTGGCATCAGCATCGAACAGTTCTAGAATTCCGTCCAATGACAATTTTTGCCATTCAATATTCCAAACAGGAATGAAGGAGTCGTGATGGAGTTGCGGGATCTGAAGGCCTTCGTCACCCTGGGGGAGGTCTTGCACTTCGGTCAGGCGGCGGCGCGCCAGCACATCACCCAGTCGGCCCTGAGCAAGCAGATCCGGCGGCTGGAGGCGGATTTTGGCGGCGAGCTGTTCGAGCGCAACGCCAGCAGCACCCGGCTCACCCCCCTCGGGCGCGCCCTCTACGGGGATGCCTGCGCCCTGGTGGCCCAGAGCGAGCAGCTCGGTCGCACCGCCCGCGACGTGCTGGCGGGCAATGGCGGCACCCTGCGCATCGGCTTCGGGGTCGCCACCAAGCTGCTGGTGCCCGCGGCCATCGCCCGTTTTCGGGCCAGCCGCCCCGGGGTCGGCATAGAGCTCAACGATCTCTCCACCCATCACCAGTTGCTGGCACTCAGTGAAGGCAGGCTGGATCTCGGCTTCTGCCGCCTGCCCGCCCCCAAGGGCTGGCCGGTGCTGCCCGTGGTGCGCGCCCATTTCATCGCCGTGCTGCCCGCCGGCTACCAGGGGGTGACGGGGCTCTCGGATCTGCTGGACAAGCCGCTCGCCATACTGCGCCGGGACAAGGCCCCCTCCTTCCACGATCAGTTCGTGCACTACCTGGCCCAGAGCGGGCTGCGCTTTGGGGATATCCAGTACGTCAACGACTTCGCCGCCGGCATCGCCACCGCGGCGGCGGGCATCGCCTGGACCCTGGTCCCCTCCTCCACCACCATAGAGCACCCGGACGTCATCACCCTGCCCTTAGGGGAGGCCGAGGCGAGCTGGATCATAGGGCTCATTCGCCCGCCGGGAGGGGATAACCCCCTCATCGCCCCCTTCTGGCAGACGGTGGCCGAGCTCGGTGATCCCGCCCTCACCGTCCTGGGTGATCAGGGCGGTGCAGAGTCATGACGCGGCCATGGCCGTCGCCCACAACACGGTATCGTTCGAGAACCACATTAACGGTAGCTTTTGAGCAGCCAGCCCCCGTAAAATTGCACCATGACCCCGGCGCCCGGCGCCAACCGACAAGGACTCGTTTCTCCGATGCTATCTCACTGGCTGCTGAGGTTTGATCTCCATCGCCTCATCCTGGCCCTGGCCGTGCTCGGCGTGCTGGCCACCTTCGGCAACAGCTTCTACGCCATCCATCAGGCACAGCGACAACTGCTGATCGACAGTACCCTGGAGGCCAACCGTGTCTATGCCACCAAGCTGGCCGCCTCCGCCGAGACCATGCTGAATGCGGCCCAGGAGCAGCTTGCCTACAGCGCCACCCTGCTGGCGCCGCTGCTGCAGGCCAACGACGTCAAGGGGCTGGAGCAGGAGGTGACCCAGTTGCGCGAGCGCACCAACACCTTCAACTCGGTGGCCATAGTCAACACCGAGTCCACCATAGTCGCCGTCTCCCCCGAGACCCTGAAGGTGAAGGGGGCCAAGCTCACCTCCCGCAGCGCCCGCCAGACCCTCGCCAACCAGCAGCCGACCATCTCGGATCCCCTGGTCTCCCTCTCGGGCAACTACCTCATCAGCCTCTCCTACCCTGTGTTCTCGACGGACAGGCGCTACCTCGGCTATGTCGCCGGCAGCATCTACCTGGAATCCGCCAGCGTGCTCTCCAGCCTGCTGGGTCAGCACTACTACCAGGATGGCTCCTACCTCTACGTGGTCGACCGGCAGAAGACCCTGATCTACCACCCCAACCCCAAGCGCATCGGCCAGAAGATAGGTGAGAATGCGGTGGTGGACGAAGTGTTGCAGGGGCGGCAGGGGGCACAAAGCGTGCTCAACTCCCGGGGAACCGAGATGCTGGCGGGTTTCGCCCCCGTGGCCGGTGCGGGCTGGGGAGTGGTGGCCCAGCGCCCCCGCAGCGCCACCCTGGCCGGGCTGGATCAGCAGATGCTCGACATATTGAAGGGGATGATCCCGGTCACCCTCTTCATTCTCTTCGCCATCTGGCTCTCGGCCACCATCATCTCCCGGCCCCTGCGGCAGCTGGCCAACCGGGCCAGGCTGATGGATCAGCAGGAGGCGGCCTCCAACATCTCCAGCATCCGCGCCTGGTACTTCGAGGCGGCCCAGATCAAGCAGGCCATCCTCAAGGGGCTGGGGCTGCTCAATACCAAGATTGACCAGCTGCACACCGACAGCCACACCGACCCCATGACGGGCCTCTTCAACCGGCGGGCCATGCAGCAGATGCTGGACGACTATCAGGCACAGTCCCGGCCCCTGGCGGTCATCGCCCTCGATATCGATCACTTCAAGGGGATCAACGACCACTTCGGCCACGACGTCGGGGACGCCGTCATCGTCGCCCTGGCGACCCTGATGCAGCGGGATCTGCGCGCCGATGCCGCCCTGTGCCGCAGCGGCGGCGAGGAGTTCCTGCTGCTGCTGCCCGGGGTCTCCCTGGTGCAGGCACAGCGGATCGCCGAGCGGCTGCGGATGACGGTGGCAGGCCACGAGATGGATCAGGCCGGGCGCATCACCATCTCCCTCGGGGTCGCCCACTGGCCTGGGGATGCCAGCGATCTCGGTGCCGTGCTCAAGCAGGCGGACAAGGCGCTCTATCAGGCCAAGCACAGGGGCCGCAACTGCGTGGTGGTGGCCGGCGCCTGAGGCCCCCCGGCGTCAGAAGCTGTAACCCATCTTGAGGTAGATGCCCCCGTTGTCGTCCTTGCCCATGGCATACTCGAGGTTGGCGACTATGCCCGCCTCCGGCTTGAGCAGGTACTGGACGCCAGCCCCCCAGGCGGGATAGATGTTGGCACTGTCGGAGCAGTCGAGGGACTCCCCGTTCACGGCGTCCCCGTAGAGGCAGGCCACCCCGGCGAAGGCGGTCAGGGTCCAGCGTTCGGCAAGCTTGTAGCGCTCCTCGACCTCCACCGCCGACATGTGCTGGCCCAGGTACTCCCCCGGGGTGTAGCCACGCAGGTAGATGGGGGAATAGGAGCCGCTCGGCGCGTTGTGGGAGAACTGGTTGCGATTGCGCCAGGCGAGCACATGGCCATCCCCGTGGCGCCAGTATCCCCTGTAGTCGACCCGGTAGATGTCAAAGTCCCCCTCTCCCCCCAGCCCTTCCCGGTAGGCCAGGTTGTTGACGTTCAAATACCAGCCCCGGGTCGCGCTGAAGTCGCTGTCCCGGGAATCGTGCTGCACCGCCAGCCCGAGCCCCCCCGAGGTGAACCCCTCCAGCCCCAGCTCCTCCAGGATCTGATCCGATTGCAGATCCTGTCCCTGCATCTCGTAGTTGGAGTAGGCCGCCATGCCGCCGACGAACCAGTCCCCCTCCACCCGATAGAGGTAGCGCAGGAAGGCGGAGCGGAAGTGGTCCTCGGTCTCGAGGGCACGGCCGGTGCCGAGGTAATCCTGATAGCTGTTGTTGATGTCGCCAAAGATCACCCCACCGACGAGGCGGTGGTGATCCGCGCCGAACGACGTCTTGGCAAAGGCGCTGGTGATGAGGGAGTCCGAGGTGGTGTACTTGCCGGACAGGGTGAACAGGGACGGGCGCGAGCCCTCATCGAACCGGTGCAGGTAACCCACCATCAGGCCCGCCGCCGTGTCCAGCTTGGGGCTGGAGCTCAGCAGGGGCACGAACAGCCAGGGGGAGCGCTCGTCTGGCGGCTCATCCCCCTTTGCCTCGCGCTCGTCACGGCGCGGCTGCGCCTCTTCCTTGGCGGGATCCGCCGCCATCGCGGGGCTGGCCGCCAGGGTGAGGGCCAGGCCGGCCATCAGGGGAGAGATTGCATAGCGCATGTGTGGGTTCCGCACAGGGTAGCGCACGGCAAACCGGCGGCGCTTGGCCGCCCTGCCTGGCAGGCGCGTCCGGGTTCAGGTTGCCGGCCGCCCTGCATCAGGGGCCGGAAGAGGGCCGCAGCATAACGGCATCCCCAGGCCCCGACCACAGCAAGATGGTGCGCCATACAATCGCCGTACAGCTTCGCCAAACGAGATGCCCGGGCGAATAGCTGGCATGAAAAAACCCCTGCCTGGGCAGGGGTTCGTGCGCGGATGCTTACAGATTGACGGCGAGGCTGGCGGCCTGTGGCTGGCTTGGGGTCACCAGCACGGGCACCGACTTGGAGGTGGGGGTGAAGGAGCCCTCCCCTATGCTCTCTATGGCCACCAGGGGGTTGGTCTCCGGGTAGTAGGCGGCGATGTTGCCCCTGGGGATCTCGTAGAAGATGACGCTGAAGCCGCGCACCACCCGCTCGCGCCCGTCGTTGCAGATGGCGGTCATGTCCACCTGCTGCTCCTCGGCCAGCCCCAGGCGACGGGCATCCTCCTCGTTCATGAAGACCACGTTGCGCCGCCCCTTGATGCCGCGGTAGCGATCGTCCATGCCGTAGATGGTGGTGTTGTACTGATCGTGGGAGCGCAGGCTCTGGAGCAGCAGCACGGGCTCGCCCACCATCTGCTCGGCGTGGCTGGTGCACTCGGGCAGGATGGAGTCCGGCAAGCGGCTCGCCCGAAATTCTGCGCGCCCGCTCGCGGTATTCCAGCGCAGCAGGGCGGCGCTGTTCTCCAGGTGGAAGCCGCAGGGCTCCTCGATACGGCGGTTGAAGTCCTCAAAACCGGCGATGGTCTCGGCGATGAGATCCCGCAGCAGGGCGTAGTCATCCCGCAGCGCCAGCCAGTCCACTCGATCGCGGCCCAGCGTCGCCTCGGCCATGCGCGCGACTATGTCGATTTCAGACAGGCAGAGCGGCGAGACCGGCTCGTTCATGCCGGTGGAGGCGTGCACCATGCTGAAGGTGTCTTCCACGGTGATCTTCTGCACCCCGGCGCGCTGGGTGTCGAGCTCGGTGCGGCCGAGGCAGGGCAGGATCAGGGCATCCTTGGAGACCATGAGGTGGCTGCGGTTGAGCTTGGTGCTGATCTGCACGTTGAGCTCGCTCCTTCGCATCGCCTCATAGGTGAAGCCGGTGTCCGGCGCCGCGGCTGCCAGGTTGCCCCCGAGGCAGATGAGCACCTTGCTCTTGCCGCCATGGAGGGCCTTGAGGGCCTCGTAGACGTTGTGCCCCGGCGTGCGCTTGAGGCCCACCGGGAAGCGGCGCTCCAGGCGGTCGATAAAAGCGGCATTGGGTTTCTCGTTGATCCCCATGGTGCGGTTGCCCTGCACGTTGCTGTGACCGCGCACCGGACAGAGTCCGGCCCCCGGCTTGCCAATCTGGCCGCACATCAGGTGCAGGTTGACGATTTCGCGAATGGTGTCGACCGAGTGCTTGTGCTGGGTGATCCCCATGGCCCAGCAGCTGATCACGCGCTCGCTCTGGGCGAAGATCTGCGCCGCCCGGGTGATCACCTCGCGATCCAGCCCGGATTGCGCCTCGATCTGATCCCACTCAGTGGCCTTCACCTGGGCCAGGTAGTCGTCAAAGTGCGCCGTGTGCTGCTCGATAAAGGCGAGATCGATGCGCCCCCCCTGCTCTTCCAGGATGTATTTCGCCATGCCGCGAATGGCCGCCATGTCGCCGCCAAGCTTTGGCGTGAGGTACTGGTGGCTGATGCGGGTGGCCGCCGGGGTCAAAAGCTCTGCCGGGCTCTGGGGGCTCGCGAAGCGCTCGAGGGCCACCTCTTTGAGGTTGTTGAAGGTGACTATCTGGCACCCCTGGCGCGCCGCCTTGCGCAGGGCGTTCATCATGCGCGGGTGGTTGGTGCCCGGATTCTGGCCGAAGACGAAGATGGCTTTGGCGGCGTCGAAATCATCGAGCACCACTGTGCCCTTGCCCACCCCGACAGACTGGATCAGTCCCACCCCGCTCGCCTCGTGGCACATGTTGGAGCAGTCCGGGAAGTTGTTGGTGCCATAGAGACGGCCGAACAGCTGATAGAGGTAGGAGGCCTCGTTGCTGGCGCGGCCCGAGGTGTAGAACTCCACCTCGTCCGGGCTGGCCAGGTGCTTGAGCTTGTCCGCGATGAGGGCAAAGGCCTGGTCCCAGCTTACCGGCTCGTAGTGATCCGTGGCCGGGTTGTAGCGCAGGGGCTCGGTCAGTCGTCCCTGGTACTCGAGCCAGTAGTCGCTCTGGGCAGAGAGGCGGCGCACCGAATGCTCGGCGAAGAAGGCGGCCCCTACCGTCTTGCCGGTGGACTCCCAGGCCACCGCCTTGGCGCCGTTCTCGCAGAACTGGAAGGCCCCCTGCTTGTTGTCACCCCAGGCGCAGCCGGGGCAGTCGAAACCGTCGGTCTGGTTGACCCGCAGCAGGTTCTTGATGTTCTGCCGGGTTTTCTGGCTCTGCAGCACCTGCTTGAAGGTGGACTGCAGGGAGGAAAAGCCGCCGGCCTTGGCCGGTTTCTCAATATGACTGGACATGGGAGTCTCCAACGTGATCCTGGGCGCGGGGGCTGGCATAGCAGACCGGGGCATCGGATCTGGGCACATGAATGAGGGTCAGGTTGTATTTCAGGGCCAGTCGCACCGCGAGCTGGCTGGGAGAAGCAAGGCTGATGAGGTGGGCGGCGCCAAATTGCACCGCCTTGTGAATGAGTTCGCTGCCGCAGCGGCTGGTGATGACCAGGGTGGCGGCCTGCGCGGGCTGGCGCAGTTGCATGCCGATAAGCTTGTCCAGGGCATTGTGGCGGCCTATGTCTTCCCGGCAGGCCAGGATCTCGCCGCGCTCGTCCAGCGCCAGGGCGGCATGGAGGGCGCCGCTCTGGCGGGCCTTGCTCTGCCAGGGGGCGATGCGCTCGCGCAAGTCCCGCAAACGCTCGGTATCCAGGGGGGCGCCCGGGGTCAGGGGGGCGAGCTCGGGCAGCGCATGCTCTATGGCCTCCACCCCGCAGATCCCGCAGCCGCTCGCCCCGGCCAGGCGGCGCTTGCGTCGCCCCAGCTCGGCCAGGCAACGGTTGGCGATGGTGATGTCGAGCACCACCCCCTGCTCGGACGGGGTGCTCTGGATGTCGTGCACATCGTGGTTGCCCCCGATGATCCCCTCGCCAAACAGGAAGCCGATGGCGAAGTCGTCGAGATCATCCGGGGTGGCCATCATGACGGCGTGGTTGATGCCGTTGATGTTGACGGACACGGCCACCTCTTCCACCAGCTCATCCAGCCTGGGCAACCGTGAATTGAATGGGATCATGCGAGACGCTTATAACGTGTATTCGGGCCTCAAGTTTAGATAAGTCGCTCCCCCAAAACCAATGAAACAAATCTATTCACTGATAGACAACCTCTATTGCCATGACGATGTCGATTGATTAACTTTGTCAGCCATTCTCCACGCCAGGCGCTTCCTCTTCGATGAACATCAAGCAGTTGCACTATTTCTACGAGCTGGCCCAGCACCGCCACTTCGCCAAGGCGGCCAAGGCCTGCTTCATCACCCAGCCGACCCTGTCCGCCAGCATCACCGCCCTGGAAAAATCCCTCGGCACCGAGCTGGTGGTGCGCAACAGCCAGTTCGTGGCCCTGACCCAGGCGGGGGAAGTGGTGCTGCGCCACGCAGAGCGCATGCTGCTGGAGCAGGACGCCATGCGCCAGGAGCTGAGCCTGTTTGGCGGCGCGCTCTCGGGGGTCCTGCGCATCGGCATGGTGCCCCAGTCGAGCATCGACATCATGCCGCTGCTCAAGCGCTTCAACGACGCCTTCCCCAAGGTCAGCCTGCGCCTGTCGGTGATGACCCACGGCACCCTGCTCGAGCAGCTGGATCTGCACCAGACCGACATCGGCCTTGGCTTTGACGAGCTGCTCACCGAGCATCAGCGCCGCGCCCTCGACGTCCAGTTGCGCCACCCCAATCCCATGGCGCTGCTGGGGCCCCTGCCCCCGCACCTCTCCCCGAGCCAGCCCCTGAGGCTGGCGGACTTGCAGGATCTCCCCCTGATACTGCCGAGCACCACCATGCAGTTTCGTCGCTATTTCGACGAGGCCGCCGCCCGCCAGCAGCTCAGCCTGCAGGTGGTGCTGGAGACAGACTCCCTGTTCCATCTGGCCAACGGGGTGAGCC
>RCUU01000824.1_pt1 | contig 16307 bp, 16 predicted proteins | sample 2166211 | NCBI WGS metagenome assembly RCUU01 (sample SAMN09932620, study PRJNA488358) | compost metagenome | feature: garden; material: soil; isolation source: compost soil in phenylacetic acid-enriched culture | place: Germany: Experimental Botanical Garden Goettingen | collected 2016-01-27
GGCTCTATGGTTGATACCCATAAGAAGCTTGATCCTCTAGGCAGCTACAAACCCGTTATTCGTCCTTGGATTCAAGACTTTACAGCAAGCTGGCTCGGAAGTGGTCATTATATTAAATACGGCAAAAAACAGGTGGAAGATCAAATCCGCGCATTAAAAGATGAAAATGTGGATGAGTTCCTGCTCTGGAATGCCAATAACAGATATACCTCCGATGTCGATTATGAGAAATAATGTATACAGCCCTTATTATTTATAATTGAAATCAGGTATGATACAAGATAAAGGCCCGGCGTCTGCCGGGTCTTTTAATGGAGAAAAAGGAGCATTTTACTGAACTATGATACATACCACCTCTTTAAAGCAAAAAGCAGGACAATTTTTTCATATTTTATTTCCGATTTTGATTACACAGATTGCTTTATCGGCAATAACCTTCTTTGATACAAATATGTCGGGTAAATTTAGTACGGCCGATCTGGCAGGTGTCGCGATAGGAACCAGTCTCTGGATTCCAATTCAAACGGGCTTAAGTGGGATTCTTATGGGAATTACCCCCATCGTCTCCCAGCTCATCGGAAGCAAAAAAGAAAAAGATGTAGCCTATCAAGTCACACAGGGAATCTGGTTATCACTGATCGTCTCTGTAATTGTCTTACTTATCGGCAGCCTCGCTTTGTCACCTATCCTTGATTTTATGAATCTGGAGCCGACTGTAAGAGAGGTTGCCTTCCGTTTCCTTAGTGCGATCTCCTTCGGAATGATTCCGCTGTTTGGATATACGGTTCTTCGTAGTTGTATAGACGCTCTGGGGCAAACGCGTATATCCATGTTGATCACATTAATAGCCCTGCCCGTCAATGTTGGCTTGAACTACTTGCTGATCTTCGGGAAATTCGGATTTCCTCAACTTGGTGGTGTTGGAGCTGGTGTGGCATCCGCCATCACTTACTGGGTAATCTTTTCCGTTGCCCTGCTATTCATTTATCGAGTTGAACCCTTTGCAAGCCTTAGAATTTTCCGAAAGTTCTACTTTATATCGCTAAAAAGCTTCAAAGACCTACTGAAGATCGGTGTACCTATTGGCTTCTCGATTTTTTTTGAAACTGCGGTTTTCTCCGCTGTAACCTTGTTGATGAGCCGATTCGATACCGTAACGATTGCAGCACATCAAGCAGCCATTAATTTTGCAACTACGTTATATATGATTCCGCTCAGTATCTGTATGAGCCTTACGATTCTTGTCGGCTTCGAGACTGGATCTGGCAGACAAAAAGATGCCCGTCAATATGCCATAATGGGAATTGGTCTTGCGACTATCCTCTCCCTGGCAACAGCACTCCTGCTCTTATTTGCTAGCCATCTTGTAGCTGGTTTATACTCTGATGAATCTGATGTCATTTCATTAATTCAACATTTCTTGATCTATGCGATCTTCTTCCAGATCTCCGATGCGATTGCCACACCTACACAAGGGGCGCTTCGTGGATATAAGGATGTTAACCCAGCCTTCATTATTTGCTTTATAGCTTATTGGGTAATAGGACTTCCAACCGGCTACGTACTTGCTACTTATACGGATCTAGGGGCATATGGTTATTGGATTGGTCTGATCACCGGCCTTGCGATTGGTGCCACACTACTCTTGACTCGGCTTGTCAAAGTCCAACGCCGATATGCCACACAATACGCTGACGCTCAAGCACATCATAAATAATCAAAAATACACAAAAAAGGAACAGCGCGAGCTTCGCACTGTTCCTTTTGTATGTGTAGCGTAATTATTGGGAAAGACGGGATGCAAGCTCGTACAATTCCACGTCGAATTCCTTCTTCGTATTAACAACAAGATCAATATCAGTAAGGGTCAGTTCACCCTTGATGATACCGCAGCCTTTATCAGACTCACCTTCAATTAGCTTACGTACTGCAAAATCACCCAGACGGCTAGCAAGGTTTCGGTCTCCAGGAGTTGGTGTTCCTCCCCGTTGAATATGTCCAAGTACAGTAACCCGTGCATCCAGAGAAGCATGACGATCTTTCAGCGCTTGAGCCACATCTTCGCCTTTACCTACACCTTCGGCAACGATTACGATACTGTGACGTTTACCTCTGACAAAGTTGTCGCGCATCCGATCCGCAACTTCATTCAAGTCATACGGCATTTCTGGTACGAGAATGGTTTCTGCTCCGGAAGCCAGACCCGCATGCAGCGCGATATCTCCGCAATGACGTCCCATAACTTCTACAATGGAGGAACGCTCATGGGAAGACATTGTATCACGAAGCTTGTTAATGGCATCTACAACAACACCAACTGCTGTATCAAAACCAATAGTGTAGTCCGTGAAAGAAATATCATTATCAATAGTTCCCGGTAAAGCCATCGTCTTGATACCGAGTTTACTTAGTTTATTAGCGCCTTTATAAGAACCATCACCACCGATAACTACCAGGCCATCGATACCCATTTCATTAAGAATATCCGCACCCTTTTGCTGTCCTTCTGGCTTCGTAAACTCCAAACATCTTGCAGATTGCAGGATCGTACCCCCACGTTGGATAATATCGCCTACACTGCGTAGATCCATAGGGAAGATATCGCGATTCAAAAGTCCTTGATATCCACGTTGCACACCAAAAACTTCAATACCATAATAAAGTGCGCTTCTTACAACCGCACGAACAGCGGCGTTCATACCTTGTGAATCTCCACCACTAGTCAGTACTGCAATTTTTTTGATTTTTGACATTCTGTTGTTCCTCCTTAAAGTTGTGCAATGCCCCATCCCTTGTGCAGGTGAAGCTTCGCAACGTTGTTACAGAAAACGATTGCGTATCCAGCGGCTATTAGCGAAGAAGAACAGCCTTGTAAGCGGACTTCCTCTCATCAGGCTTTTAGACACACTGCGAACTTCCCGCTGTTCGCTTACTTTCGGATCAGATAAATAAAGTGCCAACAACCCCTCAATCACCATACGATGCATAGATGACTCTGGTAGTTCACGTACATCCTTACGAGCCCACTCAACCATGGAAGCGATCCGACTCAACATGGTATCTGTGTTGTCATAATAATTGCAGAAATTTAGATCTCCGCCTGCTCGATCTTCTTCCTGATCAATTAAATAATCCAACATGATGTGCAGACCACATACATGTGGAAAGTATGCAGCTCGAATCGATTCCGAAGAAGACTTGCTTAGTTTCGGATCACAGGCAGATAGAAAAAGCATGAATACGCCTAATGTAGAACCCGTCGCAGCCGCAAACTCGTTCCAGTGCAGATGCGGAGCACGGCTACCTTGCTGCTCCCACCATTCCTTCAGGGCTGTTTCCCTGAGTTCCGGGCGGATATGCTTATATACCTGCAAATCTGTATACAGCACAGCCAAATCACGAATCTCCGCTGCAGCAGCGGAATAACCTGGCAGCAATGCGATCATCTCCTGGCATTTTCGAACCAGCCTGTACAAGTACCCTCCGTCATTCTGTTCATCGCGAAGCGCATAATAATTAACAGGTTCAGCGTTTGGATCAATGGCATCCAGCATAGATTGATGCAGCAGCCTGAAATCTGCAGGATCAAGCGAAGTACTGCGATCACATAAGTTATCTAGATAATCACTGATAGTTTGATAAGCAACAATAAGCGGAATAAGTATATGTCTCATCGATAAATTGCCGGCGGCATAAATCCCTCCACCTATGCAATGAAACTCTTTCGTCTCAATGCTGGCAAGTGCTTGCTTCCGGAGCTCGGGATCGGGAATCCCATTCGCATCTTGGCGCCAGAAGTGCAGACTTTCTCTCACTTCAGGCAGCACGTACTTATAGACCCTGTTCATGAGCCCAATAGGGCCACGCGGGCTAAGGTAACGGCCTTGCTCTAATTCACTCAATGATAGTGCCTCCACATTGTTGTCTCCTTATCCAAATCACCACTTATTATAATATGTCAGACGTATTTGTACAAACAACAATATCACTTTCGTAAAATTATGAAAGATTCAGAAATAACACAATTCATGAATAAAACACATAACCCTCCATTGCTTTATGCTATACTTGGCATATTTCAATTTTAGAGGAGTGCACTTTCATGTTTTTAAAACGGACCGGAAGCCCTTACAGTGATCAGAATTGGCTTCGTTCCTTTCTATTTACGATTTACGGCACCAGCGTGCTGGTAGTATCATACTTTCCTTTATTCTACACACATCTAGGATTTAGCAGTTCTCAGGTGGGTTACTTGTATTCCCTCGGTCCGCTCATCTCCATCCTATCCAATCTCTTCTGGAGTATGATGAGCGATAAGCTGGGAACCATTCGAAAAATTATGTTTATTCTACTCGCGGGACAATTAGTAACCGGACTTCTATTAGCCAGAGCGACCGAATTTTCTTCCGTTATGCTTATTTTGTCCTTTTTCTACTTCTTCTATTACCCTGTTTTTCCGCTTGCTGATACAATGGCCATAAAAATTGCGGAACGACATGGTCGGAACTTCATTACCATTCGTGTATTTGGCTCATTAGGCTATTCTTTTTTTGCTTTAACAGTCGGATATGCCCTTAGAGCTCTAGGTGCTACTTGGAGTCTTACCTTGTGTATTATTATCATTATCCTCGCGCTTCTAATTACAATCGGCCTAAAGGATGTCAAAAAACCTGAAACTGTTCCAGAGCTCCTCGATCCGGAGGCTGTTACCGCCAAACCTGACAAAAAAGAGCATGGGCTTAAAGATATTCTTTTGCAAAAAGAGGTGCTGTGGTTCTTCGGCTGTGTCTTTGTACTCGCTCTGGGCCATAGAATGAACGAAGCTTTTCTCACCATCAGTTTAAAGGACCTCGGTGCTGGTGAGGAAGTGATCGGTTGGGCACTGCTAGCTTCAGCGTTAAGTGAAATCCCTGTACTATTCATACTAGGCCGATACGGAGACAGATTTAAAGAACTGCCCTTATTGGCCTTAGCGAGTCTTATGTATGCCCTTCGTTTTCTATTCATGTCACTCGCTGATTATCCAGGTTCGATAGTCGCTATCCAAGCCTTGCATAGCCTATCATTCGGCGTATTTTTCGTTACATCTGTCCGTTTTATCACTCGGATCATTCCTGATCGGCTCAGGGCCACAGGTCTTGCCATCTATACGGTCGTATGGTCAAGTGCATCCGGACTTCTAAGTGGTACATTTGGTGGAATGATCTATCAAGAAGCTGGACGCTTCATCTTTTATATGGTAGCTGTTGGCTTCAGCTTACTGGCTTTTATAGGTTTTTTAGGACAACATTTATTGGATTCCAATGGTTCGATTCGTTACTCTAAGAAAAGAAACAATCAAACCTCCCTGTAATCAAACACTTTTGATACTTTAAAATAAAGAAAAGGTCTTTGCTGTCCCATTGCTTGGGAATACAAAGACCTTTTTATATCTAAACTGATGACAATTACACGTAAAAAAACACAGTTCCCGAAAGAACTGTGTTCTATAGTTTGGTAACCACTCTTGCAAGGGCTTGCCAAGTAAATTATATATTTATAGCAGACAGCTTAACTGTCTTTGCCGTTTCTTATAATTTTACTACGTTTTCAGCTTGCGGTCCACGATTACCATCAGTGATATCGAATTCAACTTCTTGACCTTCGTCCAAAGTTTTGAATCCTTCACCTTGAATTGCTGAGAAGTGTACGAATACATCTTCGCCGCCTTCTACTTGAAGAAAACCATAACCTTTTTCTGCGTTAAACCATTTTACTGTACCTTTCAATTGAACAACCTCCTAAAAATAACCGCCATATATGGCGTATAACTATATTATACTGCAATCTTCTGATCAAATCAATCTATCTGAACCTTTAAATATGTGATTTAATTTGCTTTTCCCTTCACCAGTGCGTTATCATTGAGCCAAAAGCCAAAAATCGCCAGGGTGGTAATGATAATGATCAAAAAACATGAAATATACAAAACAGACAAATGGAATATGATGACGGTAGAAGTTCAAGGACGTTATATCGTTCTTCGCGAAATCTCCGATCAATGGGGAGAAGAAACACATACCTTCCTAAGTCGTCCAGCTATGATGCAGTGGGTGAATAACCGATTCAACAAAGAATCTTATAAAGATAATGAAGAAGAGTACAAAAATATTATCGCAGCTTTCAAACAGGTATAACCGAATATGAATACAGATAATATCGCGATTTATGTCGTCCTAGTCTTATGTCTAGGCGCAGTTCTAATTATGACCAAGGATCGTGTCCCGCCGAAGTTTAAGCGGGGCATGGCCTTAACTGCAGTCATTATGATTCTGTTCGCCTTCATCTTTGTTATTTATAGCTTATTGGCATAACTACCATATAAGTATAAACACCTTCATCATCCTTATATAAGGACGGGTAGCGTTCAAGCGAGAAATATAAGACATAAAGTATAGGTTCATAACTTATACTTTCTTATATTTTAAAGAAGACTAAATATTCATAATCAGGACTTAACAGGGCATAATAAGCTGACTCTATTTTCAAGAGGAGGACGTTATGCCTATTTCACCAAAGTCCATCCCTCTTCTACTTGTGCTCAGCTTGCTACCGGGTGATTTTTCGTCCACAGTCTTGCCGAGGGAGATTATGCCTACTACATCTCATCATTCTAGGAGGGTTTCTATGGAAAAATTATTGAAAAGAAGCGAAGTACCTGCTGAGAATCGTTGGAAGCTTGAAGATGTGTTTGCTTCTCAGAAGGATTGGGATGCAGAATATGCCGAAGCTAAATCCCTAATCAAAAAAGCTGCGGATTTTCAGGGTACACTAGATACCGCGGATGCGCTAAAAAAATGTTTTGAGCTGGATGACAAGCTGTCCATCCTAACTGAACGACTCTTTGTGTATGCACATATGCGTCAAGATGAAGACACAGCTAATCCTGACTATCAAGCTTTGTCCTCCAAAGCGAAAAAGATGGGGATTGAAGCAGGCGAAGCATTATCTTTTGTAACCCCAGAAATCCTGGCGTTGCCTATAGAGAAGCTGGACCAGTTCATCGCTGATCCGAATCTATCAGCTTATAAATTCACCTTAACTGAAATGAAACGTGAAAAAGCTCACGTGCTTTCTAAGGCTGAAGAAGCATTGCTTGCCCAAGTAGGAAATTTAGCTCAAGCACCTCAGAACATTTTTAGCATGCTGAACAATGCGGATCTAAAATTCCCTAAGATCAAAGATGAGGATGGCAAAGAAGTTGAGCTAACTCACGGAAACTATATCAAGTTTCTTGAAAGTCATGACCGTGAGGTTCGCCGAAACGCTTTTAAAGCAGTCTACGATACCTACCGGAAGCAGAAGAACACTATCGCAGCAACACTTAGTGCTAATGTGAATAAAAATGTGTTCTACTCACGGATTCGCAAGTATCCATCTGTAATGGAAATGTCACTGTATGGTGATAACATTCCTAAAGAGGTTTACACCAATTTGATTGATACGATACACGAGAGTCTTCCATTGATGCACCGTTATATGAAACTGCGTCAGAAGCTGCTGGGTGTCGATGAGCTACATATGTACGATCTGTTTGCCCCGCTTGTTGATGAATATAAATTGGATATCACCTATGAAGAAGCCAAGAAAATCACTAAAGAGGGTCTCAAACCACTAGGTGAAGATTATCTAAATGTGCTGCAAAAAGGCTATGACAACGGATGGATCGATGTCTATGAGAACGAAAATAAACGGTCCGGGGCTTACAGCTGGGGGCCATATGGTACACATCCTTTCGTTCTATTGAACCATAATGATAATCTAAACAGTATGTTTACACTGGCACATGAGATGGGCCATGCATTACACTCGTATTTTTCGGATAATGCTCTGAATTATCGGGATGCGCAATATACGATTTTCCTAGCAGAGGTAGCATCTACTACCAACGAGGCACTGCTTATGGATTATTTACTTAAAAAGTCTACAGATCCTAAGGAAAAAATGTATCTACTCACCTACTATGCTGATCAGTTCCGGACAACGATTTTCCGGCAAACCATGTTTGCTGAATTCGAGAAAATCATTCATCAGCGTGTAGAAGAGGGCGAATCGCTTACTCCACAAGATCTTTCTAGCATCTACTACGACCTGAATGTTAAATACTACGGTAAAGAAATGGTTGTAGATCAGGATATCGAGATGGAATGGGCACGGATTCCGCATTTTTATAACAGCTTCTATGTTTACAAATACGCAACCGGCTTTTCAGCGGCGACTAGCTTTGCCAAACAAATCCTTGAAGAAGGCCAACCGGCGGTGGATCGTTACCTGGGCTTCCTGAAGAGTGGCGGCAGTGACTACTCCATTAATATTCTGTCTAAAGCTGGTGTTGACATGTCTTCTCCTGAGCCGATTCGCGAAGCGATGAGTGTGTTCGAAGACGTTATCGCTCAAATGGAACAGTTGACCAAATAAGGCAGAGAGCTTAGTATTGGATTAATCCCTTGCCCTATCTGGGCAAGGGATTTTATACTGTTATACCCCTGAGGAGGAAGCATTCATGAGAATTCAATGGTCATTAATTGCAGGTCTGATCTTCGCGCTGCTTACAGCCATATTTGCTGTCATCAACGTAGATCCCGTTCAAGTCAACTTCGGTTTTGATGTAGTTCATATACCGCTCATTCTCGTTATCCTAGGTTGTGCGTTAATTGGCGGTGTTATCGTTGGATCTTATGGCATTTTCCGTCAGTACAAGCTGCAAAAACAAATTAAAAGCCTGACCGCAGAGCTAACTAAGCTTCGTGACGCCAGCTCTTCAATGGATGCTTTAAATCTAGACAATGATAGTTTATCAGGAGGACTTCAATCATGATTACCATTCAACCAAACGAAGATTACATACTTTCAATCCTTAAAAAATTACTTGATACACCAAGCCCCAGCGGGTTTACAGCCCAAGTGATGAATCTTGTAGCCGAAGAAGCAGCAGCATTGAATGTACCGTTAAGCTGGAATGAAAAAGGTGGCGTAATTCTAACCGTCCCAGGCTTAGATCCTTCCCGTACAATCGGCATCAGCGCTCACGTAGATACCCTTGGAGGCATGGTTCGCTCTATTACATCTAATGGTACTCTGCGACTGACCTCTGTTGGCGGCTTCTCGATGCACAGCATCGAGAATGAATACTGCGTGATCCATACCCGCAGCGGCAAAACCTATACTGGAACCATCTTAACCAGCCATCCATCCGTTCATGTGTATCCCGATGCTCGTGATTTCAAACGTTCAGAGGAGAACATGGAAGTTCGGATTGATGAGCTAGTATCGACCAAAGAAGATGTTCTCAAGCTTGGTATCTCCGTTGGTGATTTCATTTCCTTCGATGCACGTGCGGTGATTACACCTAGCGGGTATATTAAATCCCGACATCTGGATGACAAAGCGAGCGTTGCTGCCCTTCTTGGCCTGCTGGAAAGCATGAAGCGTGAAGGCTGGAAACCACTCCATAATCTTTCCTTCCTCATCTCTAACTACGAGGAAGTGGGACACGGCACAGCTTGGATTCCTGGCGAGATCAATGAAATGATCGCAGTCGATATGGGCGCCATGGGCGACGATCTTAGCTGTAAAGAAACCGATGTGTCCATCTGTGCAAAAGATTCTTCTGGCCCTTACGATTATGTTATGACTGGCCGTTTAATTGAGCTGGCAGGAGCACTCGCTATTCCTTATGCCGTCGATATCTATCCAATGTACGGCTCCGATGCTTCCGCTGCCCTTCGAGGCGGCAACAATATTCGTGCAGCACTGATTGGCCCAGGCGTACATGCTTCGCACTCCATGGAACGTACACATAAGCAAGCTGTAGTAAACACTGCTAAGCTTCTTGCTGCTTATGTGGGTACTAACTGAGTCTAATACAGGTAAGATAAAGCAGCTCTGGAGACGTAGACAATGGCTGATTGTTTCACTTTTGTTGCTCATGATAGCAGCATTAGTACTCTCAATGTTCCTGTTATCCAGAAATCAAAAGGAAGATCCCTTTGACGATCTTCCCCATGCTTACACCTATTTAGCGGCTGTGAGTCCAGAAAATGTACAACTCTATATGATGTCACTTTCGCCAGAAGATGTTCAACTCAGAGCCGCTGGTGCACCCCTTCAGCAAGTGATTGCTTTTGGGATTAATGGAGGCTTCTTCTACGGAGATGCACTTTTATCCATTGCTATCATGAATGATATCCCCACTAACGGTTTAAAAAAGGCATACGGCTCCGGCTGGTTTAACGCAAAATATGCACGCGGAACCCTGGTCTGGGATGGTGCAAGTCGCAGCTTCTCCGTACAGGTCGTCTCTTCGGGCGAAGAATTGACCGTTACGGATCGCCAGCATTATTTTGCGCAAGGTGGCATTAGTATGAATCTTAAGCATGAAGATCTCTGGGAAGCTGCGATAGCGAAAGAACATCTTCCTTATGCTGATGAGAAACGAATGCGCTCAGGCATGCTGTATGACGATAATGGCAAACTGTGGCTGATTGTCACCCCAACGCTCTCGACGGCGGCAGAGTTCCGCTCAGCTGTCCTACAGACCGTTCCCGCCGATGGTCTGGAAGGGATCTTCCTAGATGGAGATGGTTCCTCTCAGATGAATGCAGATGAAATCATTTTACCCGGCGACTCTCGGGCGGTGGTGCAAATGATTGCGGTGGACGGAACGAAATAATGGATGACGAGGGATTCCCTTGCAATTAATTAAAAACAGAGTAGGAATTCTCCACTAACTGGAGTACCCTACTCTGTTTTTTTTGACTAGCAGTAAGCTTGTCATAATTATTATCACTGAAGCTTACGGACCCCAGTAACACTATAAAGGACTCAAAGAACCGCTTCGGGCTCTTTTCACGTATATAGCGACTATGGAGTCCGGTCACATACCAAACTGGGGATTATCCTGCATTTAAGGTCATCTGTGTCCGGGATCAATCCCAGACTTGCTCCAGCTTATCTGAATAATATGAAATGGCCTTACTATAACTTCTTATCCCATCATCTGATGAGGTTTCTGCCAGTAATTTGAGCAACATCCCCATAGCCAGACTATGATCTCCAAGGTTGTGCAGCGTCATCGCAAGGAACACCGGGAATTCCTTATTCTCTGGGTACTCGCGCACGGCACGCTCCAGAATTGCTTTGGAGTTCTCATATTGTCCGAGTGTTCGATAGGTGCTGCCTAGTCCCAATAGAGCGCCCACTCTCTGCTCCAAAGGTAAACCTAGTGACAAACTTTTCTCATAAAAGGGTATTGCCTCGCGTTCCAGACCGAGCACATCATGCGTCCATGCCAATTGATACAGAAGTTCTGCGTCATTCCCGTTCTGCTTATGCAGCTCTAACAGCAATGTTCTAGCTTCTTCAGCTTTACCTTCGTTTCGCAGAGCTATAGCAGTCATGAGCTGATTTGCCAAACTGAGCCCTCCTTTTTGATGTATAAGGACCAGCCGTTTATGCCTTACCAGCAATTTTCTCTGCAAGCTCATTCAGATAGGTCCAGCGCTCCATCAGACGCTCCAGCTCGGCTTCTGCAAGACGCTGCTCTTCTACTAACTCCTGCAGTCTCCCAGAGTCTGCAAATGCTGCTTCCATCTCCGCACTAATATCCGTCAAGCGCTGCTCTGCAAGCTCGATTTGCTCGTCAATCCCCTCATATTCACGCTGTTCTTTAAAGCTGAATTTGAGTTTGGTCTTGGGAGCTGATGATGCCGCTGTGTTACTACTAGTATCTATAGCCTCTTTACGCTTTGCATTTCCGTCATCTTTGTTCGATTCCCCATTGCGTGAGGGAACATTTTTGGCCAGCCATTCTTCATATTCCGTATAATCGCCAACATGAATCCGGAGATCTCCATTTTCAAAAGCGATCAGCTTATCTATAGTACGATCTAGGAAATAACGGTCATGGGATACTGTAAAGACAACGCCTGGGAATTCATCCAGATAGTCTTCTAAAACAGCCAACGTACCGATATCCAAGTCATTCGTAGGCTCATCCAGCAGCAATACATTGGGCGCTCCCATCAATACACGAAGCAGATATAGGCGTCTTTTTTCGCCTCCGGATAGTTTAGAAATCGGCGTCCACTGCATAGCAGGCGGGAACAAGAAACGTTCGAGCATTTGGCCTGCCGTAATAATGCTACCATCTGCTGTACGTATGACTTCCGCTTCTTCCTTCACATATTCAATGGCTCGCATACTGTCATCCATATCCTGATGTTCTTGCGTAAAGTACCCCAACTTAACCGTTGCGCCAAGCTGTACCTCTCCCTTATCTGGCTGCAGCTTACCTGCAATCAGATTGAGAAGGGTTGATTTGCCGCTACCATTCGGACCTACGATACCTACGCGGTCTTGGGGTACAGCAATATAGGTCAGATCTTTAATCAGCTGACGTCCATCCAGTGATTTCGACAGATCATTAATTTCAATGATTTTACGGCCCAAACGTGTCGAAGCCACCGAAATATCCAGTGAACCGTTCGAACTGCTTCCTGTACTTTCTTTCAGCTTCTCATAACGGTCGATTCTCGCCTTTTGTTTTGTTGAACGAGCCTTAGCTCCACGTCGAATCCAAGCAAGCTCCGTACGAAGCAGGTTTTTACGCTTTTGCTCCGCAGAGGCTTCACGCTCTTCACGGTCAGCTTTTAGCTCTAGAAAACGGGAATAGTTGGCTTCATAACGGTATAACTGCCCTCCGTCTAACTCCAGCATGACACTTGCGACACGCTCCAGGAAGTAACGATCATGCGTTACCATTAACAGAGCGCCGCGCCGTTTCTGTAAATATTGCTCTAGCCAAGCTACAGAGTCCGTGTCGATATGGTTCGTAGGCTCATCCAGAATAAGAAGCTCAGAGGGTGTAATCAGGGCAGCTGCTAATGCTACACGTTTCCGTTGACCACCAGACAGCGTATCCATCAGCGCATCGAACTTCACGATCCCTAGCTTAGTAAGTACGCTCTTAGCTTCACTCTCCAAATGCCAAGTACCCGCTGCGTCGATAGCCTGTCCGATATGAACCAGTTTAGCTTCCAGTTCTGCATTGCCCGGCTCTTTCTCAAGGCGGGACATGGTCTCCATATACTCTCGCATGGTAGCAAGGTCTGGATCATCTCCGGCGAAGACCTGTTGTAATACCGTATTTGTCGGCTCATAAGGAGGATTCTGTGCTAAGTATTGTACTCGTACATTGTTTCCGATCGCAATTTGCCCGCCATCCGCAGTATCCAGACCGGCAATAATACGTAAAAATGTTGATTTACCCGTTCCATTCACACCGATCAAGCCAATTTTATCCCGATCGTCCATACCAAATGAAGCATCACTAAAGAGTACTTTCTCTCCATAACTCTTGGAAAGATGTTCCACGGTCATAATATTCATGCTATTTCCTCGCTTGCCTTATATTTTCATAAAACCGGTCGCAGCTCAAGACAGCTATTTCACCGGTCTAACATCCTGACCCATATTCAAGTAATCCATGGCCCCTTTAATAAAAAGACCCGCAGCGAAATCAGCGCGTTTATAGGCATCCTCTTCCTTAAAAGACGGATCGAACAAAATATCCATCTTCAGTCGATCCAACATCCCTATGTAGGACTGCGCCATGAGCTCAGGCTCGGACGCTCCGCCCTCCAGCAATACCTGCACCACATCTTGCATATATTTTTCCATAAAATGCGTCATATACGCCACAAGCTCTGGGTTATTGTTAGGTGCGCGGAAAAAGAGCTTCGTGTGTCGCTTACGCTCATAATAATAGTAAAGATGATGTTTGGCGATGATCGACAGTTTCCCCGCCAAAGTATCACTTGCCATCAGCCTTTCCTGTAGTTGCTGGAGGAATCCCTCACAATCTCGGCGCGTTACCGCCATGAACAATTCTTCCTTACTCTTGAAGTATAAATAAACGGTGCCTTTAGCAATACCAGCCTGCTCCGCAATTTCTGACATCTTCGTTTCGTAGAATCCGCCTGAACCGAAGAGCTCGTAAGCGGCATCCAGAATGGCAGTATGTTTATGATTGGACGTGCTGCTCATCGGTTCCTCCTTTAAATCATCATACCAAGCAGTAATGCAATTGCACCGCCGGCGATAGAGCTGATAGCATTGACTGCATCATTGCTCATCCACTTCCAGCCACGCGCATATTCCACCTTATTCCCGCAATGGTGTGTACCTTCCACTTCGCGGCCGCATACGGTGCAGCGATTCATCTGCTGCACTGTCGCCCCTAGAATAGAATCTGTAAAAGCGCCTGCAAGTCCTCCAGCAAGTCCAGCCAATGTAAGCAGTACGAAGGATTGATCCGGCATGCCGGATACCATCCGCAGCAGCCATGAGGATGCACCAATCAGTGCGCCTCCTGTAGCAGCGGCCAACGTACCAAGGCTGGATACACCACCTGAAGCCCCTGCCGGAAGTATTTTACCTGTCAGGACAGATCGAGGCGGTTTCTTACTGAGTGTTCCAATCTCCGTAGCCCATGTATCGGAGGTTACCGTTGCCATAACGCCGATAAATAGAAATTCCCAGAGTTCCATCGGAACAATCGCATTCAATAGAACAAAAATCATCCCGAGTCCACCATTAGCAAAGACCTGCCCAGCATCTCGGCGACCGGTCTTGGCATAAGTCAGCTCAAGCTCCGCCTTATTCTCATGATGAAGCTTAGACAGGAAGCTTGAAGAGATGAAGAAAATCAACAATATGCCAAACCAAAAAGCATTTCCAGCACCAAAATATATGGTCCCCATCGCTACTGCGGCAAGCATGCCGGAGAGGCTTAAGGATTGCTTCCGATAAGCCGCTCCGGCAACAAACAAAGCGCCAAGGGCGCCAATTATCCATAGCATAGATTCATCTCCAAAGATGTTTTTAGCCGATCAGGCAAGTCCCCATCAGCTTGTCACCCCAGTATAATTCGAACGAATCTCCTGATACGGTAGGGCCTACGCCTTCTGGTGTTCCTGTGAATATCACATCATCTTTCCCCAGCCCATAACGCGCAGCGATAAAATCGACAATTTTTTGGAGCGAAAAAATCATGTTTTTAACATTGCCTCGCTGAACTTCAACACCATTTTTCAAAACCGTGAAATCTGTCCCCTCCAGCTCTTCCTTATCCGGAAACGCAATGTAAGGTGTGAGTGGAGCAGCATTCTTAAAGCCTTTTGCTGGTGTCCAAGGCAGACCTTTCTTCTGCAGATCATTATGCACATCACGCAGTGTGAAATCCAGTCCCAGAGCCATAACATCCACCAGATCCTCCACGCTCATACCCGGTACATAATCACGTGCGATACGCAGCACAAGTTCTCCTTCATAATGAACCTGACCTGAATCCTTAGGAAGCTGAATGACTGCTTTATCGAGGGAAACCGCCGCATGTGAGGGCTTCAAAAAAATGAGCGGCTCTACGGGGACATTATTTCCCAATTCCTCCGCATGTAGCTTGTAGTTCCGTCCAACACAATATAAATTATTAACCGCAGCGCACACAGACAATCAGCTCTCTTTCCCATCGAATTGGATTGTTTAAACTTTTAGAAATGTATCGCCCCAGATATCCGGACGGTTTGTACAAATCATTATATCAGAATGCATATCTGCTAAGCGACGCATCTCTTTCCCTTTGTTCACCGTCCAAGCCATAATCTTCACACCTTGCTCTGTCAAAAGCTTAGCCAATCTAGGATTTAGACGCGAAACGCTGATGGATAGAAGAGAACACTCCAGTTCATGCAGCCTCCTAGCCGGATTGCCAAACCTTGAATCAAAGATTAACCCTGTGCGAAATCGGGGATCTATTTCCTTGATTTTTTTCAACACATTTGTGTCAAAAGAGGTCAAAATTACGTCGTCCCGCATTCCTTTGGAGGAAATAATATCCGTCACTTTCTGTTCGATGCCAGGATACATATCGCCCACTGTTTTCAGTTCAATATTCAGACGCAATCTACCAGAGGCTAAGGTGAGCACCTCTTCCAAAGAAGGCACCCGCTCTCCCCGGAAAGAACGCCCTTTCCAGCTGCCCGCGTCGAGACGCCGAATATGCTCCCAATCCATGTTCTTCACCTTCCCATGACCATTGGTTGTACGGTCCAGCGTAAAGTCATGAATGACAACAGGAACACCGTCCTTGGAGAGCTGGACATCCAATTCCATCCAGTGCACAAAAGGCATGGCAATGGCCATCCGGATTGCTGCTAATGTATTCTCCGGAGCTTTACCGGAAAATCCCCGATGGGCAACACACAAAT
>RCUU01000825.1_pt1 | contig 16296 bp, 11 predicted proteins | sample 2166211 | NCBI WGS metagenome assembly RCUU01 (sample SAMN09932620, study PRJNA488358) | compost metagenome | feature: garden; material: soil; isolation source: compost soil in phenylacetic acid-enriched culture | place: Germany: Experimental Botanical Garden Goettingen | collected 2016-01-27
AAGGCGGTCGCTTCATCCAGAATTACAATCGGCGCATTTTTCAAAATGGCTCTGGCGATTGAAATCCGTTGCTTCTCTCCACCGGACAATTTCCCGCCGGCTTCTCCGGCATTGGTGTCATAACCCTTTTCAAGCTTACTAATAAACACGTCGCAGCATGCTGCTTTTGCTGCACGTTTGACATCCTCATCCGTGGCCTCAGGGTTGCCCAGCCGGATATTCTCCATCAGCGACCGATTAAATAGAAAGTTATCCTGGGTTACAAAGCTCACCGTATCCGCCAATTGGGTTAATGGAATATTTTTAATGTTAACTCCGCCAATCCTGATCTCTCCGCCCTGAACATCCCAGAACCGTGCAATTAACCTTGCGACTGTTGATTTCCCACCACCTGAAGGACCTACGAGAGCCGAAAAGGTACCCTCTGACAGTTTGAGCGAGATGTCCGAAAGCGTACTTCTCTTCTCATTGGAAAGCTCCGATTGATCCGCCTCGTAGGAGAAGGAGACGTGATCAAGCTCGATATCATAGCTGTGAAGCTTAACAGCCGCTTCCGCATTTTGAAGCCCCTTCAGGTTCAAAAAGTGATCCGCCTCTTTAACGGCATATTCGATCGATTTGGCTTCATTCACAAATACAGTAAAGCTTGTCAAGGGGGCTACAATCCCCAGTGACAGGATCAGGCACATCGCAAGCCCGGCCGCACTCAAGCTACCATCCAGATATAGGGCCATTCCTACCGGCATCGTACCCAGCAAGGTTGATGGCAGTACAGAGCTTCCAAAGCTCATCAGCTTCCACGTCTTCCTGAACCAATTTAATGTGTATGCCTTAAAGGCCTCCACAGCACGTTCGTACTTGTCATAAGAGGATGCGGATTGATTAAAAGCCTTGATGACTTCAATACCTTCTATATACTCTACAATCACACTGTTTACGTAGTTGCTGGATTCCATAAAATCCGAATATTGCTTATTAAAGGTTCTCATCATTACTGCGTAAGCTGCCGCTGCGATAGGGATAGTAATCATGGCTGCAAGCGCCATGCGCCAATCGATCCACACGAGATAAATAAATACGCCAACAGGCAAACACAAATTAGAAATCCCTTCGGGAATCAGATGAGCCAGAGGAAGCTCAATGGTCTCTACCCGATCAATGATGACGCTTTTGAGCTTACCAATGGTTTGATTCAGCACAGTACCAAGCGGCGCTTCCATTAATTGATCAGCAATCCTCAGTCTCATATTTTCTAGTATGCTGTAGGCAGAATAGTGAGCCAATATGGTAGATAGAGCATAGAAGCCTACCTTAACCATATAGCCGCCCAAACACATCGCGCTCCAGAACAACAAATCTTCTAACCCCCGTGCTTGGTCAAAAAATAAAATGATAATATGATATACCTTTCCGCATCATTTAACACGCCACCCATCAGTATCCTGCTGCAAGCTCCATAAATTTGCGTACAGCCCTTTCATCTCCAGAAGCTCCTCATGGCTTCCTTCCTCTACAACCTCACCCTGATCAAGCACCAGAATCTTGTCCGCATTTTGGATCGTTTTCAATCGGTGGGCAATCATGATCACCGTTTTGTTGGCTACAAGCTCATTAATGGCCTGCTGAACAGCCGATTCGTTCTCGGGATCAAGAGAGGCAGTTGCCTCATCCAGCAAAACGATAGAAGAATCCTTCAGCAGCGCACGGGCAATCGATATTCGCTGCTTCTCTCCTCCAGACAGGGTAGAACCGCCTTCTCCCACCGGTGTGTCATAGCCTTGCGGCAGCTTGGCAATAAATTCATGACAGCAAGCGCGTTTGGCAGCCTCTTCGATCTCCTCTTGGGTAGCGTCCATTTTGCCGATACGAATATTGTTGCCTATTGAATCCTGAAACAGATATACGTCCTGGAACACCATCGAGATGTTCGCAAGCAGCTTTTGCGGATCTGTATTCTGGAGGGGCTGATCCCCGATTCGAATCTCGCCGTCCTGAATGTCCCAGAACCTCGCAATTAATCGTGTAATCGTACTTTTACCGCTTCCGGAGGGACCAACGAGAGCTGTAATGGTTTTCGGCTTTATCGTGAAGGATAAGCTTTTGAGAACCGGTACGTGAACGTCATATCCAAAAGTAACCCTGTCAAATACAATTGATTGATCCGCCTGAACATTTCCGGTCCCCTGCAAGGGTTCTTCCTGCTGCACATTCATGATACGCTGTGCGCTGTAAGCTGAGTACCGGATTTCACCATAATTCATGAGCACTACAGTCAATGGCTCGAATACTTTGGTTCCCACCAGCAAAAATAAAAGAAAGACAGGCAGAGACAACGTCCCTCCCACCAGCAAATAGCTGCCGACCGTAATCATCAGCGTCATGCCGGAGCGTGTAAGGAGCATCGCTCCCATCATCATGGGTCCCATGATCCCTTCCAGGCGGATGGATGCGCGCTTCAGCTCATCGAACGAAAACCGCAAACGCTCAAAGCGCTTGCCTCCCATATTGTGGGCCTTGATCTCGCGGATACCTGTCAAATACTCCTGAAGGCGACTGGCAGCTTCATTTTTGGCCCGCACATGATTTTCACTTAATCGCGCCTGAAGAGCGTCCGTCATCCAGAGCAGCAGGATGCCAAACGGGATAGCCACAAACATCGCCGCAGCCATTCTCCAGTCCAGGAACACAAGACCTGAAAAGGCAAGCACAGGCAATACAACCGCGCTGATAAGCTGGGGAACATTATGTGATATCGTGTGCTCTACCTGGCCGTAATCACTTAGCAGCAGATTGGTAATGTCCCCCGGATCACGATTCCCGAAAAATCCAAGGGATAGATGGCGAATATGCTCAGCCAGCTTCAAACGCCCTGAAGCAGCCAAGCTGTATGCCGCTCTGTAGGTCTTGTCATACATAGAGGCATAGGCTGCATATTCTACAGCCAGCCAGAGAAATAAAGCTATGCTGACGATCCACAATCTACTGATGTTCAGCCCGATCTCCGGTCTGGAAAACGAGACATAAATCGTATTAAAAATATCGACCAGCAGCGCCGCAGGAATGACTTTGGCAATCCCGTCAAGAATGGCCGCAAGGGCTGCAGGCACCAAGTCTTTGACATTGCCTCCTGAAATGTTATAAAAGTATCTATTCATTGCCTACGCCCTCCTTTGCAGCAGCCTGTTCGGGCGGCTTGACCGCTGAGCCGAGCTTCCACGAAGCTGCGCTGACATGTGCCAGCCACATCTGCTCATACAGCCCGGTTTGTGCCCGCAGCTGTTCATGTGTTCCCCGCTCGACAATTTCGCCTTGCTTGATGACAAGAATCTGCTCCGCAGCCCGAATAGTAGATAGACGATGGGCGATAATCAGAACAGTTTTTCCTTTCACCAGCTCTACAAGCCCTTGCTGAATCTTCCTCTCATTTTCCGCATCCGCATAAGCAGTCGCTTCATCCAGCACCAATATAGGAGCATTTTTGAGCAATGCCCTTGCAATGGCGATCCGCTGCGCCTCTCCCCCGGATAGATAGGTTCCACCCTCACCAATTTTGGTCTGATAGCCTTCTTCCAGCTTCTCAATAAACTCATGGCAGCAAGCGGCTTTGGCGGCTGAAATTACAGCCTCCTTCGAAGCGGCGGTATTGCCCATGCGAATATTCTCTTCAATGGTATCGTAGAACAGGTGAACATCCTGAAAGACGAATGAAACAGTGTCCATCAGCTTTTCCGTGCCTATCTCGCGAACAGGAATACCTCCGATTTTAATCTGGCCTTCCGTTACATCCCAAAACCGCAGCAGCAGATTGGCAATCGTTGATTTGCCTCCTCCCGAAGGACCGACTAGCGCTGTCATCTCTCCTGCTTTAGCTACAAATTGAATATTGTTCAATACACGCTTAAAATCCTTGCTCTCTTTTTGCTCATAGGCAAAGGACACACCCTCGAACGAAATGTCATAGGAGGCTGGAACCAGCGGAAGCTGGGGCTCCTCAACGACCTCCTGCGCAAACACCGAATTGATCCGCTTGTTCCCTTCTATAATCTCTCTCAAACCGCCCCCCAGATACAAAAGCTTGAGCAGCGGCGCCGACAGACTCGGAGTAATGACCAGGAACAAAATAAACGTTATGGCAAAGGATTGATTCCCTGTATTTCCACTCGACAAAAGAACTCCTGCAGGAACAATAAAAGTAAATAAAGAGCTCACAATCACAAAAAACAGACCGTAGGATGTTTTACACAAATCCGTTATTTTCAATGAAATATCACGGTAGTTGCTCACAGCTTGCTTAAAGGTAAGAAAGGAATCTGCGGTGATTCCAAATACTTTTACAGCCGGCATTCCCCGTACAAACTCCACACCCGTTGCATTCATTTCCTCGACCGCATATTGAAATTCACGATAGGCCCGTTGCCCTCCCTCACTTGTAAAAACACGAGCCTGCAGCCAAAAACCGATACCGATAGGGATCATTAAGACCAATGCCAAGCGCCAATCAAGCCAAAACAAATAAATAATGAGCAGCAGAGGCACTGCAACTGCACTAACGAGATCAGGCAATTGATGGGCAATGAACTTTTCGATTTTTTCCACACTGACCTCAATAATTTTTTTCAGTTCACCAGTGGCCGTTTTTGTATGATAACCCATTGGAACCTTTGCCACGTGATCCGATAACCGCACACGAAGCTGATAAAGAATGTTAAATGCAGCAATATGCGAGCACATGCCTCCTATGTACAGAGAAATCAGTGCAGCGATTAATGCAAGCAGCGCCACAACTCCCCAATAGACAATCAGATCCCGATCAGAGCCTAACGGATGCCCGGCATTCGCCAGCAGCTCTTCAATAATTTTGTAAACCGCTATAAAAGGAACGATTTGCACCAAGCTCGAAAAGGTTGAAAAAAGGCTTGCTACGATTAATAGTCCCTTTTTCTCACCGGCTATTGTAATCAGACCGGAAACTTCAGAATTCGATTTCATCTCAACCATCCCAATTCCATGTTATTTAATCATTCCTGACTTTATAAAATGCTTATTCAGCAACTTCGCTGCCAGCAGACTTCCCAATATAGTTACTACAAATGAGAAAACGATGCTGCCTATAATCCACACCGGAGAATAAGCAAAATAAACCGTACGCTCCAGTGTATCGGGAGAGAACATACCCTTCAGATAATCTGCACCGTATACATACACGGTTACGTAAGAGCCCAGGCCAAAGAATGCACCATATACAGCATAGGCTACGGCTTGCTTGATTAGCTTTCTATACTGACTTCCGTCACCTTTGTACAGTACAGCTTCACCCAGCAACGCTGCCAAAGCAAAAAACGCGAGCATTAAGGGTACACCCATTATGGTATATATGAGTCCCGTAACAATTCCTTGAAGCAGCAATACACCCCTCTTTCCGATTTTCATCGCCATGACCAAATAAACAGTGGCTGAAAAGAACAAGCACACCCAGGATATTAAAGGCATAGCTGAGGTTACCATCAAAGGAGTTAATGCAAGAGATACAATCGCGTTCACAATATAAATCAAAATGCTAAAAATCCCGATCAAGATATAGTCCTTTGTCTTTAATTTTTTGTTTTGATTCATCAAACCCACTCCCTGGAATTATAAAATTAGTTGCACTGTGTCAGGCTTCTTCTCCCTTGTGTTATAGCACCCCCTCATGCCAAATTTCGATAATGATAATCATTATCAATTGAGATTAAAAATAAAAAGCCGTTTCACTTGTAATAAGTAATACCAGCTCTTAACAACCAACTACTATATGCTATAATTACATACTTTGGTATTTCGGGAATACCCAAATCGGGATTATTCAGAGACCAAAAAGGATTTTTTGCCACTAACGGAGCTTCCTGAAATATTGAGACGGACTTGCGCCGTATTTTTGCCTGAACTTTTCAGCGAAGTGGCTGGGTTTGTTAAAGCCTGATAATGCCGCCGCCATGGTAATCGTTACAGAGCCTTCTTCAAGCAAATGATAGGCTGCTTCCAGTCTCCGATCGATCACATAGGCATGCACCGACAGTCCGAACAATTGCTTGAATCCCCTTTTCAGCTTAAAATCATTTAAGCAGACCAGTCTGGAAAGCTGACTCAAGCTTGGAGGAGATAACAAATCCGTATCGAGTATCTCCTTGGCCTTCATTAACGAATCCACATCCGTTCTGGTTAATGCTAAAGATACAGACGGCTTGCCTATCACATCATTAAGGTACATGGCGGTCAATTCCAATACTTTCCCTTCCAAATAAATCTCCTTAATGTTCTCTTTATAATCACACCGAACTATTTCATGCAGAATACGAATCATTGAAGGTGTCACAGCATTTTTAGGGAATGGATCGCTCCCCGTGGAGAACATACTGCAGTCTTTTGAAACAGCGCTCTGCTGTAAATGATCCACGAAGTCCGGAACCAGTTTGATCGTAAGGCCATGATAGTGTGCACCCGGTAAATAGTCACCAATACAACTAACTGAATGAGAGCCATAGGCGGACATCTCTCCTACTTTTAGCTCGTAGGAGTGAGCAGATTGCTCCACTATCCATTCCATTGGATCGGCCAGACAAAATCCCCAGTTCATACAGCGCCCCTGTTCCCTGCTGCGCAACATCATTCTCTCATGAAAGGTCACATCACATACCATGATCTCAAAAGAAGAATTCACGCGGGTCCTCTCCCAAAATCCTTCCCCCATCATTGCCGGAACCTGAAATCGGGAACATCTAAGCCTATCAGATTGATGCAAATGGTTGAGCCCCTTAGCCAAGGAGCATTGCTGCGATTTCAAATTTTCTATTATATACTGTTCTGCCTGATCCATTCTCTTGAATCCCCTCCCTGTATCATTAATCGAAGTCTAAATGATAATGGTTCTCAATTAATTTTATACAGGTGGGTGCTTCTTGGCAAGCCTTTTAGTTGGGCTGCTAGCCGATCTATCAGAGCTAGTGTTCATGCCTCTCAGTTTTAGGGTCAGATATAAGAAAAACCACTTAAAACTATTGTTATAAGTGGTTTTGTCTACTATGATGCGGTCGAGAGGACTCGAACCTCCACGGGGGTTAGCCCACACGGACCTGAACCGTGCGCGTCTGCCAATTCCGCCACGACCGCATATTTCGTCGATGCATGGTTTGCAGCGACAAAATATAAGTTATCATGTATTCCAGTGTGAGTCAATCAAACAATGTATTATGGAAAAGCGTTGCTATATACCTTGTTCAGACAAACAATAATCTCCCAAATCGCGAGGGCAGATGATAATTAACCGCCCCTGTCGGTCCCCAAGCTTGGTACTCTCTTTCCCCATCATCCTGCTCGTCAATCCGGTAGAAATTCACCCTCCACTCTGTTCCGACCTGCGGTTTACGCGCAAAAGACTCCAGCGGAAAGCATAATTCATAAGTGCGGACGTCGGGGGCCTCACTAACGACGCGAGTTTCGAGTCCTTCCAAGTCCCAGTCTGTATCAACGTGAATGACCCCTTCTCTTTCCCAGGAAATCCGGGCATCGAACACTACATTAAACGGACTGACCTCTACCTCTATGTATTGGGTTCCATTCCCTTCTTCATCGATAAATAGCTCCACCACATCCTGCTCATAGAGCGGATCGTCCCTGTTTTCAAAATCAGATACAGCGTAATGATCCTTACACCGGAATTGAACATACCAGGCCGAAGCCGTCCAACAGGCGCGAATTTGTGTGCTTTCCCGCACGGCCTCTCCAGTCACCGTATCGACCAGCTCCACTTGAGCGATACGCTCCCAGGGAATGCTTCCCCCGCATTCCTCCGCCTCTGTAAGTTTAACGCATTTATAACTCGGCACTTCATTTTCTGCCTTCATATCCGTCGTCTTCCTCTCCTAAATCTAAGTTTTAAGCAAAGTTATATAAGTTGAACATAAGATTTCTACTGTATCTGAATTTTGTCCAATCAAAGGAATCCGGAAACAACAGCGATTGAAAGAACATTTTACACGGCTGCCTTATGCGTTCAATCATGAGTACAACTTATAAAGTTACATAAAAATAATAATCCCATTTCAGCTTTCTGCCTATATAGAAATGTTTTAAATAGACTGAATAATCACGTTGATTCATCAATAAATTTAAGGAACAAGGTTCAATTCGAGTTAAGGAGGCAGACCAATGCTAATGGCAAATGCATATGCGGCCCATGTCGATCCAACCACCTATGAAACATTCCGTGCGCTAGTGGAAGCGATTGTCCCGACTACCCCGTGCTTCGGGGCAGAGCAGACGGCAGGCGCAGTCGACCTGTACGTACATGAATATATGATTTGGGAGCTTGATCATTCCTTGGCGCTTATGCTCGGAATCAGCCTGACTGTATTCCCGTTGTCCGCTCCTACCGCCGGAATGCTGAATTCAGGAGCAATCCAGTTCGTCGCCAAGGGCGGAGCACAGGACGCGCCGTGCCGTCCCGTATGGGCTCTCAGTCCGTTTTCCGCCCTTTGCCCCGCCGACCGGATTGTAGTACTCTCCTTGCTGGAGCAGCTCTGGTTCGATCTCGGCCTCCTGCCTCCCCCATACCAGAACGATGGCGGATTCCTTAAATTCACCATCGATTTTTTGAACCGCGGAACGATGTTCGGAAATTACTCGGAATGGCCTGCATACGGAACGACACGTCTTAATACCCCAACCCTCCGCAGGCTGGAGTGCTTCCCGACCGGATGGCAGCAGACAGGATATCCGGGTGTTTCTTCCGGCTATCGTGCATTTCGCGGATATATGCTGTTCATTGTCCGGGACAAAGGGGGCTACGAAATTGTATGACGCAGACGTTATCGTAATCGGGTCCGGTGGAGGCGGAGCTGTCGCAGCCAAGGAGCTCGGAGAAAAAGGACTGAAGGTGCTTGTGCTGGAGGCAGGAGCTTTTTACGGCAACCAAAAATGGCCGCAGCCAAATAACGATCGTGGCGGAGAGTGGAGCTCCAGCTTCGATGATCTCGACGTAGGAATTTATAAACAAATTTATAATCGATACGAGAACAACATGAACGATGTAGTGTCGGGCGTTTTCCGCTTTGGCCCCGCCGATCGGCGCCGCGCGCCGTGGCACAGGGTATTACGCCAAAAGGGGGACATCTGGCAGCTGTCCGGTGTCGGCGGAACGACGCAGCATTACTGGGCTCAATCGCCACGGGCCTTCCCGGCATCGGTGGACAACGTCTGGCCAATCAGCTATGCGGAGCTCATTCCTTATTACGAGAAGGTTGAAGCAACGCTGCCCGTCAATTTCTCGCCAACAACACCAAAGGAGGAATTGTTCTATTATGGAGTAAAAAAAGCGGGCTGGCGGCTTAATCCTACGCTTGATGTAGTATCGCCCGGCTTTCGTCCAAATCCCAATGCCATCCTCCCGCCAAACGCAGAGCTGATGAATCCGTGTTACTCGCTAGAGCAGCTTAACGAAATGGAAGGCTGCAATCTGCAGGGGCACTGCATGAACGGCTGCACGGCCGGCCCATCGGTCGATCGTATTGCCAAGCGGGGAACGCTTGTCAGCTACGTCCCCCTTGCCCTCAAAACCGGGAACGTGTCGATCCGGCCCAATTCCTTCACGACCAAAATTTTGACCGATCATGATCCGCAAGGGGGGCTTCGGGCAACGGGCGTGCGTTTTCGCGACACATGGACTGGCGAAACCGGCGAGCTGACGGCGAGAGCCGTAGTCATGGCCGCCGGCTGCATTGAATCACCGCGGCTTTGGTTAAACTCGTCGCTGCCTTACAATTCATGGGTGGGACGGGGATTGACCAATCACTGCTTCGATTGGGTCGGCGGCGTATTTGACGAACAGGATCTGATGAGCATCATGGGGCTGCCTGCAGTTTATCCTTATATGGGTCAGACGTCCGGAGCCAGGGTCGATATTCCCGGCACCGGGGTTTTCCAGGTATCTTGTCTGAGTCCGGGGCTGATGTCCTTCCTCACTTACGGGTTCAGCGAAGCGGGCTATGACGCCTTGCGGCCACCGGAGCCAGGAGAGCCTTGGGATATACGCGGACGTGTAGTTGGCCCTCAATTAAAGGAATTGATGATGAATTACAGCCGCACAATGACGTATCTGCTTCTGACGGATGATGAAACGTTATATCACAACAGAGTCGAGGTCGATCCGCTGCTGAAGGACGAGAACGGACCGATTCCGATCGTTCATTATACTCCAAGCCCGAAAACCCTGCAAAGACGCGATCGGCTGGCCAGATACGCCTGCGAATCTCTAAAAGCGGCTGGCGCCAAAAGGATCATCCGCTCGGATACCCCCTTCGCCTTCCAGCTGCATCTTGAAAGCACGATGCGTATGGGCTTCGTCGTGGACACAAACTGTGAGGCTTACCAGGTCAAGCGGCTATTTATTGCCGATAATAGCGTCCACTTCAACGGTATCGGCGGTCCGAATCCTACGCTTACAACTCAGGCGCTGGCTACACGGACAGCCGACAAGCTAGCGATCAAATATTTCGGTTAACCTGATTATCCGGTTACGGAAAAATACAGAACCACACCTGCTAATAACATAATAGCTAAAAAGGCGATAGCCTTACCGAAGCTCTTCATTTCCTCTTCACCTTCCTTCTTACTCCGCTCAGTAAAGTCTTCATTTAAAGTATGTTATCCAGCAAGGTGATATATTCCTCTCCTATTCGGTCGTGCCTTCCGGTACCGGCTTTTTTCTTTATGTCCTCATAACGCATAAATTGGAATTCGCAGGATAACCTATTCTAAGCATGAAAGGAAAAAGATTGTATTCACGATAAGATAAGCTGCTGCAGCTTTATTGTCGTGACAGTCTCAACGAAGGAGGGAAGTCCGTTGAAAAGAAGAAAGCCTCTACCGCAGCGCCTGACCCAAAAGCTGGACGGGATCGATCCGATTTCCGATACGCCGTTATCCGACAGTCTGGATCGTAATGAGGAGGCTATCCGACAGGCCTTTGTCAATTGTACCGATCTGATCACACGCAAATTTTATATCTACCGTTCGGTTCCCTGCCTTGCCGTTTACCTTGATGTACTGGTCGATCACACCTTGTGGGATGACGGTTTGCTAACACCGTTGATGAGCTTCGAAGTTAAGGATACTGACTCGTCCGAACAGCTCATCGAACGGCTGAAAGGTCATTTGCCATCGGTCGTTATTCCGGAGACAGCGCGTACCCTTAAGGATGCTGTTCAACGAATCGCCAAAGGCGAGGTCGTTTTATTCATAGATACCTCAATTGAGGCACTATCCTTCAAAATCAAAGACAATTTACAGCGGCAGCTGGATGAGCCAAGCACTGAAGCGGTGATCCGTGGGCCGCGGATCGGTTTTATCGAGAAGCTCAGTGTCAACATGGCTCTGCTCCGCCATAGTATCCGAACTCCGAAGCTCAAGATGGAGAATGTCGTCCTGGGATCAACAACACAAACCGAGGTGGCCATCGTCTATATCGAAGGCTTGGCTGCGCCAAACGTCGTGGACGAGGTAAAACGGCGTATGGCTAAAATCGACATGGATAGCATTATGGGTTCAGGGTACATTGAGGAGCTGATCAGCGACCATCCCAAGTCCCCGTTTCCGGTCATTCAATCGACGCAGCGGCCCGATGCGGTATCAGCCTCTCTGATTGAAGGAAAGGTTGCTGTACTCGTAAACGGCTCCCCCTTCGCACTGGTTCTGCCTGTAACGTTCTGGTTTGCTTTTCAGACCGTCGAGGATTATTACATCCATTTCCTCTTCGGCTCAATGCTGCGGATGCTCAGGTATTTTTTCGCTTTTCTGGCGCTGTCCCTGCCTTCCTTGTTCGTAGCGATCACAACCTATCATTCAGAAATGATTCCGACATCGCTGACTATAAGCCTTGCAGCAGCACGGGAGGTCGTTCCGTTTCCTGCCCTTCTTGAATCGATCATTATGGAAATCACGTTCGAAGCGCTGCGCGAGGCCGGAGTCCGCCTTCCCCGTCCCGTCGGTCAGACGATCAGCATCGTAGGGGCGCTTGTCATCGGACAAGCGGCTGTTCAAGCGGGGATTATTTCAGCACCACTTATTATCGTGGTATCGTTAACCGGAATTGCCTCGTTTCTTATTCCTAATCCGAATATGAGCCAGGCGATTAGCATTTTAAGATTTCCACTTCTGTTATGCGCCGGAACCTTCGGACTCTATGGAGTTAGCGCGGGATTGATCGCGATTCTTATTCATTTATCCAACCTGAAATCCTTTGGGTTACCTTATCTAACCCCTGTCTCGCCGCTAAAATTGACAGGACTATTCGACGTATTTATCCGTGCGCCTTGGCAGCCCATGTACAAACGGCACCGTCGAGTTGAAGAAATGGAGCTGGAGAAGAAATGAACTTACAGCGTATCAGCTTGACCTGCTTGACACTCGCTACCTGTCTAGGTCTGCTTACAGGCTGCTGGGATCGTAAAGAGATGGATGAATTAGCCTTCGTGATGGCCTCCGGTCTCGATCTGGCTGATGATGGAGAGCTGGAAACTTCTCTGCAAATCGCCTTGCCGACAGGAATTCAGGCCTCAGACCAGTCTGGAGGCAAAAAGGCTTTCATGGCCGTCTCAGAAAAAGGGAAGGATGGCATGGATACTCTTAGCAAAGAACAACAGCAATTGTCCCGAAACATCAATCTCGGACACCGACGAGTTATCGTCATCGGAGAAGCCCTTGGCAGAAAAGGGATTAACCAGGTGATGGACACCTTGCTTCGATCCCCGGAGAGCAGGTACAACAGTTACATTGCAACAGCTTACGGGACGACAGCCAAAGAAGTTATCAGAACCCCTTACCCTTTGGAAAAAATTCCCGCTGTCGGCCTTAATAATATCATTGAGGGCAATTATTCGATTTCCGTTAAAACCGACGAGTTTTTGGACGGGCTTGCCACCTACGGCAAAAATCCGGTGACACCGGGCATACGGATCATTAAGGACGCCAATGGCAATCCAACCTTCGTGCTGGACAAAATAGCCGTTTACCGTCAAAACCAGCTGGTCGGCTTTCTTTCAGGCGAGCAGCAGAAGGCGTTCATGCTTTACAGAGGAAATACTCAGGTAATTACCTGGTCGTTACAGTTTGAGCCTCCCAAGAAGGAATATAAAGGAACCGTAAATATACATTTTTTGAAGATACGTACAAGGATTGACACTCGTATGGCCGAAGGCAAGCCAGCTGTTGACCTGCGTATCCAAACAACGTGCCGAGTCAGCGCTAACGATACTGAACTGGATTTCAGCCAACCGAAAACACTTGCCCTTTTGGAGCAAAAATATGAAGAGGAGCTGCATAAAGCAGTCTCCGGAGTCATAACAGCATCACAGCAGGAATTTAAATCAGATATATTCGGCTTTGGCAGGAAGGTACACATTGACCACCCTTATGTTTGGAAGGAAATAAAGGATGATTGGAACGAATTATATCCGACGGTACCGGTGGAGGTCAAAATTGAAGTCAAAATTGAACGGATCGGAAGGACCCAGGCCCCCGGACAATTAATGAAGTACTGACAAACGAATGAATCGAGGATGGTAGGAATGAAAATTACCGGGATGCAGGTTTTCTGGTTAATTACTCTGATGAGTATGGGAATGACCCTTGTCATGACGTTGACCCCCAGCGTGATCACAGCCAGGCAGGACATATGGATGTCCATGATTCTGGCCGGATGCATCACACTGCTGATTACCTTTTTCACTACGCAAACGTCACTGCTTCATCCAGACCAGAATTTGGTTCAGCTGTCCCGAACCATCCTGGGAAAATGGCTCGGCAGCGTGGTCATGCTCATCTATTTTATCCAATGGTTTACCATCCTCCCGATCGTTTTGCGGCAGTTTAACGACGTCATCCATATTATGATTCTGCCCCAGACACCGAAGTGGGCAATTATGCTGATCATGCTTGGCTTGATCACCTATGCGACTTATTCAGGTGGGATCGTGTCCATCGCTCGCTGCAGCGAGATTCTCGGGCCAATCGTTATCATCATGGTGCTGTTGACCTTGATCGCCAGTGTTAACAACGTGGACTTGCACCTCCTGCTTCCCGTCTATGCGGATAGCGGCTTGTTGGCAATATTCAAAGGATCGCTTGCCCCGGCCTCCTATCTCGGTCACTCCGTGGAATATCTCATGCTCGCCCCGTTTCTGATCAAACCGGGCAAGGGAGGAAAATTCGCTTTTGCAGCCGTGATTACCGCCTCGGCTGTCGTTCTTCTCGCCATGACGATGGCGATAGCAACAATGGGGGTCCCGATCACTCCTAAAATGTGGTATCCCTTTTTCGAAATGTCGCGAAAAATATCGCTGTTCGGCTTCATCGAAAATCTCGACCCACTGCCGATCGTCGTCTGGGTCGCCAGCGTATTCATCAAGCTCGCCGTCTTTTTATTCATTACGAGCTACGGCACAGCACAATATCTGAACATAAAAAACTGGCGCATCATGATCTGGTTCATCGCCCCTATAGTGCTGATCTTCGCTTTCATTCCGCAGAATGTAACCGAAGCGATCTCCAATTACTTGTTCAACTATTGGATTCCCATTGCACTTCCGGTCAATATGCTCGGCCTGCCTCTGCTGCTGTTGATTGTAGGGAAAATCAGACAGGCATCCGGACGTTCGGTGCAGAAGGGGTGATATAGAAAAAGCCCTGTTTAGAACAACGCTATATTGGGGGCAGTACATACACTGCTCCTCATCCATATCTACTTTACAACACTTCATTCCCAAACTCATATCCGCTAAAAAAAGGCAGCCCACTGCTGAGATCTGCCTTTCCTTCATTTTACAATCTGTATGTATTACCCAACGTGGAATAATCAAGCATTATTAATGAAATAAATTACCATAAAGAAACAAGCGACCCCATAGGATAACCTTGGACTCGCTTGGCTAAAAAAAGCTACCGTAAATCAATTGCGAAGGATAATTGTAACCACTTCTCGGACGGCTCAGCAAATATGTAAAGCAATATATAATGATGAACTCTAGGTGAAATGGGTAATAAATAACTTAAGCATAAGCTGCATACAGCATGACAAAGCAGCCTAAAATAGTAATAATAAAAAAACAGGTCGTATAATGATAATTATCCGACAAAAGACATGGGTAAAAATATAGAAAAAAGTTAGGATTTCGGAGTGTTTAATCAAATTATAGGCCAAATTGCACACTTTTGCATAGTGTATTAGTAAATAATTTCCTTTAAGGAGTCCTGTACGTAATCTGGAGCTGCTTTTTTCATTTGCTCTACAGTATGCAAATATCGCTGAGTCGTGTTGATATGCGCGTGCCCTAACGTTTCCTGCACTTGTTGAAGCGAGGCTCCTCCGAGCAAGGCCAGGGTTGCATTGGTATGCCGCAGCCAGTGGGGCGTTAGCTTTTTCGTAATCCCGCTTCTTTCTCCGGCTTTACGTATTATACGTTCGATCTGTCTTGTAGAAATAGGGAACAGCCTAAGTGTATCCAGCGGTTCCATGCCCCCGGAAAGACTCTTCGCATATTCGGCAAAGATTTCCCATAAATGCTGGGGGATCTTGACTTCTCTCGTTCTTCCTCCTTTTGTATAATGAAGCGTCAGCCAAACACTCGATTCCAACGGATCTGTGTGGAAGTCCTTCCAGTATATAGAGTTCAGTTCAGACACACGCAAGCCAAGCAAAACTAACGACAACCCCATCAAATAATTCCTTTGACTCTGCTGCTGCAGATTCTTTATTAGCAACCCTACTTCCTTTTTGGTTAAAAAATTCCGGTGACTAGTTACAGGAATCACCGGTAAGCGGACATTCGATGTAGGATTCCTTTCAAAAAAGCCTACGTTGCTGTCGCTTCCCCACTTGTATAACGATTTCAACGGGGCCATGAAAGCGGCGATGCTAGCCGGGGCCAATGCACGCTTGGAAGTGAATTTCTCCCGTTGCTGAAGGTACATTTTAAAGGCCTCAATCTCTCTCCATGTTACCGAATCAAGCTTCTTGAACTCGATAAACTCCCGAAAGCACTGAATAGCCCTTACGTAGCTTCTCCTCGTATTATCTGCTGTACAACAGGTGCTTACAAACATGTTCACGATTTTATCGTCACTATAGTTATTCGAACTTGTGTGCAGCAAGGTTAACTGGTTAGTATGATTCTTGTTGCTATTGGTAGACATTCGTCCATCCTCCCCAAATGTTGTCGGATAATTATCATTATACGACCTGCTGTGACCTTTGTTGACTGGCCCTTA
>RCUU01000826.1_pt1 | contig 16294 bp, 11 predicted proteins | sample 2166211 | NCBI WGS metagenome assembly RCUU01 (sample SAMN09932620, study PRJNA488358) | compost metagenome | feature: garden; material: soil; isolation source: compost soil in phenylacetic acid-enriched culture | place: Germany: Experimental Botanical Garden Goettingen | collected 2016-01-27
TTGGTGGGCCGAGGGAATCTGAAATGATTTTTTATATTATTGAATAATAACATATAAATTCGGTTTGTTTTTTCTTTGGAATACCTTTTGGAATGCCGCGTCACGGAATTTGAATTTGGGATTTCTGAGCATTGAGGGGGCACGAGAGCTCGCGCTTAGACTTAAGATCGCAATTTGCTCAGATCGACCTCGGACTCAGCATCGCATCCTTCGTGACGGCGGCATCGATGGCCTATTGGATTACTCGCATCCGCTGTTCTGTGAGCGCAACTGCCTTTGCTTTCTCACCGTGGGCAGCCTCCGGCAGCTTCAGGACAGATGGAAGATTGGGATGATCCAGCGGCGTGATCCAATCGCACGGGGGAATGTGCATTTCGCCATGCGCTGGCGTCACAACGCCGCGCGAGTAGCTTGAGTGGAATACTGGTTTTACCTCTGTGCAAAAAAGCCGCGTTTTGATGGGGCGCGAGCTTTACCCATGCTGGCTGGATAGATATTGTGACGTCGTTCGCACACAGTTAGGTCAAAGAGCCATCAGGGACGTAATCAAGGGCTCTAGCGTGGAGACGCCGTCCCAATAATCTCCTCGCTAACCAGATATGCGAGGCCAAGGCAGTTCAACGGGACGGATACATGGACAAGAATTCACTGACTGAGCGCGACATCTGCAGCAAATACATCACGCCTGCCATCACCGCAGCTGGCTGGGATTTGCACAAGCAGGTCCGTGAGGAAGTCAGCTTTACCAAGGGCCGCATCATCGTCCGTGGCAAGCTGCACAGCCGGGGCGAATCGCGTCGCGCAGACTACATCCTGTATCACCAGGCCAACCTGCCGCTGGCTGTTATCGAAGCCAAGGACAACAAGCATGCCCTCGGCGCTGGAATGCAGCAGGCGCTCGGTTATGCCGAGGCGCTGGATCTGCCGTTCGTGTTCTCCAGCAACGGTGACGGTTTTCTCTTCCATGATCGCAGTGGTACCGGCGCGCAGAAGGAAACCGAGCTGAGCCTGGGGCAGTTCCCCAGCCCCGAGGAGCTGTGGCAGCGCTACTGTCAGTGGAAGGGCCTCAGCGGCGAAAGCCAGCAGAAGGCCGAAGCCCCGTATTACGACGACGGCTCCGGGCGCATGCCGCGCTACTACCAGATGAACGCCGTCAACCGTACCGTTGAGGCCGTGGCGCGCGGGCAGGATCGCATCCTGCTGGTCATGGCCACCGGCACCGGCAAGACCTACACGGCCTTCCAGATCATCTGGCGCTTGTGGAAGTCTGGGCAGAAGAAACGCATCCTCTTCCTCGCCGACCGCAACATCCTCGTCGACCAGACCAAGAACAACGACTTCAAGCCCTTCGGCCAGGCGATGACTAAGATTGCCAAACGGCAGATCGAAAAGTCCTACGAAATCTACCTGTCGCTGTATCAGGCCGTGACCGGCAACGAAGAAGAGAAGAATGTCTACAAGCAGTTTTCCCGCGATTTCTTCGACCTCGTGGTGATCGACGAATGCCACCGAGGCAGCGCCTCCGAAGACTCCGCCTGGCGCGAGATTCTCGACTACTTCTCCGGTGCCACCCACATCGGCCTGACCGCTACGCCGAAGGAGACCAAAGAGGTTTCCAGCATCACCTACTTCGGTGAGCCGGTGTACAGCTACACCCTCAAGCAAGGCATCGAAGATGGCTTCCTCGCCCCTTACAAAGTGGTGCGCATCGACTTCGACAAAGACCTGCAAGGCTGGCGCCCGCCCAAGGGCACGCGCGACAAGAACGGTGAGCTGATCGAAGACCGCGTCTATGACCTCAAGGACATGGACCGCGACCTGGTGATCGAAGCGCGCACCCAGTTGGTCGCCCGCAAGGTGACCGAATACCTGACCGCCACCGACCCCTTCCAGAAAACCATCATCTTCTGCGACGACATTGACCACGCCGAGCGCATGCGCCAGGCCCTGGTCAACCTCAACCCCAAGCGCGTTGAGGAAAACCGCAAATACGTGATGCGCATTACCGGCGACGACAAGGAAGGCAAGGCCGAGCTGGACAACTTCATCGACCCCGAGTCGCGCTACCCGGTGATCGCAACCACCAGCAAACTGATGACCACCGGCGTGGATGCCCAGACCTGCAAACTGGTGGTGCTCGACCAGCACATCAAATCCATGACCGAGTTCAAACAGATCATCGGTCGTGGCACCCGTATCAACGAGGATTATGGCAAGTACTGGTTCACCATCATGGACTTCAAGAAAGCCACCGAACTGTTTGCCGACCCGGCCTTCGATGGCGAGCCCGTAGTGATCTACAACCCCGAGGGCGACTCCACACCGGTGCCGCCGGAGGAAACCGAGGGTGAAGAGGGTGACGTGATCGACGGTGGCGCGGGGGCAACCGAAGGTGACGAAACCACCGGCGGCGGTGCCGATGATGACGGCAAGAAGCGCGTCAAATACGTGATCAACAATGTCGCTGTGCATGTCATAGCCGAGCGCGTGCAGTACTACGGCCCGGACGGCAAGCTGATAACCGAATCGCTGCGCGACTACACCCGCACTTGCCTGAAGAAACAGTTCGCCTCGCTGGATGACTTTCTGCGCCGCTGGAGCGACGCAGAGCAGAAGAAAGCCATCATCGACGAACTGGCCAGCCAAGGCGTGATGTGGGAGGCCTTGGCCGAGGAAGTCGAAGCCAAGCGCGGCCAGCCGCTCGACCCCTTCGACCTGATTTGCCATATCGCCTTCGACCAGCCGCCGCTCACCCGCAAGGAACGCGCCGAGCAGGTGAAAAAGCGTAACTACTTTGCCAAATACTCCGGCGTCGCCCGCCAGGTACTGGAAGCCCTGCTCGACAAATACGCTGACACTGGTGTCGAGCACATCGAAGACATCAAGATTCTGCAGCTGGCGCCGTTCAGCCAGATCGGTGCGCCGATTGAACTGGTCAGGGCGTTTGGTGGCAAACCTGGTTATCAGGAAGCCATACAGGCGCTGGAGAGCGAGCTTTATGCATCGTGACGTACACCCTCGCGTTACCCACTTTGTGAGTTTGCAAGATGGAACCTAAGAGTAAGGATCAATGGCGCGACTTCCTGGCGACCGCTATGGAAACTGCCCCGCCTGTTACACCTGCGCGGGCAATTCGTCAGCTTAGTACTCAGGAGTATGTGCAGGCGCTGCGTCTTATTGAACCTGAAATTACTGACAAGCAGCGACGCATGCTGATCGGCCATGCCCAGGCTAAAGAAAATGCCTTGACCATGTTAGAGCTGGCAGAGCAGGTTGGTTTTCCCAGCTACAGTGCAGCCAATTTGCAGTACGGCCTGCTGGCCGGAAAACTGGCAGACAGCCTTGCGATTGCTCGACCAAAATTCCTGGTCTATGTCATCGCCAGATTTGATGCAGACCCTGAAACGTCCCACAGCCGGGCGTATATGTACCCGGAGTTAGTAGATGCACTGCAGGAACTGGGTTGGTTAGAGGTGCCTGCTTGCAGCCGGTCAGGTTCGGCCGCTCGAACACTGTTCAATGCCCGGCCGAGTATCCAGGAGGTGCTGTCCGTTCTGCTGCGTGCAGGTTTCCAGCGTCCTCAGCAGTCAGGGCTGAAGGTCGTCAGAATGGAGCATCCTCGCCTTAGCGAGGCTCTGTTTGTCAAACAAAGTACCAGCCTGGAATCCCGCTTGCACGCACCGCTGGTACTACACCCACGCTATGAGGAGCGCTTGCAACAGATACTGGCGATTGCCGGTGTCGAGCGTGGCAGTACGAGCTACTACCACAACTCCAATCTGCGTGGTTTCCCCAAGCGCCGTAACGGCGGGGAAGCTGATATCGCTTATGGCATCGATCTTGGCTTTAGCCATGCCGCTGCCTTGAAGCAGACCCTTGAATATCTCCTGGGCGCAAAAACCGCTGTCGCGGTGGCCTTGCCCGGCTCGCAAGAATTAGTCGAGGTTGAGGTCCTTGATCTGTCAGAGCAGGCCCACACCGACACCGAACGCGACGCCCTGATCAAGGCGCGCATTGGCCAGAGCGGCTATCGCGACGACCTGCTGGCCTACTGGGGCGGCTGTGCGATTACCGACTGCTGCGTGCCGGAGTTGTTGCGGGCCTCGCATATCAAACCTTGGCGTGCTGCCAGCCCGACCGAACGGCTTGATCCGTTCAACGGGCTGTTGCTCACCCCCAATCTTGATCTGGCCTTCGACCTTGGCCTGATCAGCTTTGACGATCAGGGGCAGATTCTCCTCGGCGAGCATCTTGACCCCGACAGCGCTCGTGCGCTCAACATCACCCCTTGTCTGCGCTTGCGCCAGATCGAGCCGCAGCATCGCGGTTATCTGGCCTGGCACCGTGAACACCTTTTCAGGAAGTAAGCATGTCTATCAGCTCCACCATCAAATCCATCCAGGACATCATGCGCAAGGACGTCGGCGTCGACGGTGATGCGCAGCGTATTGGCCAGCTTGTGTGGATGCTGTTCCTGAAAATATTCGACGACCGCGAGCAGGAATGGGAGCTGCTCGATGACGACTACCGTTCGCCGATTCCGGAGAGTTGCCGCTGGCGCACCTGGGCTGCCAACCCGGAGGGCATCACCGGTGATGCCCTGAAGGACTTCATCGACAACAACCTGTTCCCGCAGTTGCAGAACCTCCACGAATACAGCACCACGGCGGCCACCTATGTGGTGCGTGGCGTGTTCGAGGATGCCTACAACTACATGAAGTCCGGCCAGTTGATCCGCCAGGTGATCAACAAGATTCAGGAAGGGGTGGACTTTAACAAGGCGCAGGAGCGCCACGCCTTTGGCGACATGTACGAGCAACTGCTGCGTGACCTGCAGAACGCCGGCAATGCCGGTGAGTTCTACACGCCGCGCCCGGTCACCGAATTCATGGTGCGCATGGTCGACCCCAAGCTGGACGAAAAGGTCATGGACCCGGCCTGCGGCACTGGCGGCTTCCTCACCTGCAGCATCGAGCACAAGCGCAAGCGCTATGTGCAAACCGCCGAGCACGAGCGCACCCTGCAGGCGACCATCTTCGGCGTGGAGAAAAAGCCGCTGCCGCACCTGCTGGCCACCACCAATATGATCCTGCACGGCATCGAGGTGCCCAACCAGATCAAGCATGACAACACCCTGGGGCGCCCGCTGATCAGCTGGGGGCCGGCTGAGCGGGTCGATTGCATCGTCGCCAACCCGCCGTTCGGTGGCATGGAAGAAGACGGCATCGAAACCAACTTCCCCACCGCCTTCCGCTCCCGCGAAACCGCCGATCTGTTCCTGGTGCTGATCATGCACCTGCTCAAGGACGGCGGCCGCGCCGCCGTGGTGCTGCCCGACGGATTCCTCTTTGGTGAAGGCATCAAAAGCCGCATCAAGGAAAAGCTGCTGACCGAGTGCAACCTGCACACCATCGTTCGCCTGCCCAACGGCGTGTTCAACCCCTACACTAGTATCAAGACCAACCTGCTGTTCTTCACCAAAGGCACACCCACCAAGGACGTGTGGTTCTACGAGCACCAGTACCCGGCCGGCTACAAGAGCTACTCCAAGACCAAACCCATGCGAGTCGAAGAGTTTGCTGTCGAGGAAGCCTGGTGGGGCAGCGAGGCCGATGGCTTTGCCGCCCGAGTGGAAAACGAGTACGCCTGGAAGGTCGGGCTGGACGAGCTGCAGGCGCGCAACTGGAACCTGGACTGCAAGAACCCGCATATCGGTGAGCAGATCAGCCACGACCCGGACGAACTGCTGCGTGACTACGCCACGCTGCAAGGCGAGATTGGCGAACTGCGCGACCAGCTCAAGGCCGTGCTGGCCGAGGCCTTTGCCGCACAGGCGGCGGAGCGTGACGCATGAGCGCCGTGCTGACCGACAACCTGCCGCTGCTGACCGGCGCGCCCAATGGCATCAAAAAACTGCGCGAGCTGATTCTGGAACTGGCTGTGCGCGGCAAGCTGGTGCCGCAAGCCCCGAGTGATGAGCCTGCCAGTGAGTTGCTAAAGCGGATTGCCGAGGAAAAGGCGCGGTTGGTGGCGCAGGGGAAGATTAAGAAGCAGAAGCCGCAGCCTGAAATTACAGACGAAGAAAAGCCATTTCAGCTCCCAATTGGCTGGGAGTGGGTACGCCTGGACTCTTTGCTGAAGAAAATTGGGGCCGGCAGTACGCCATTGGGCGGGAAGCAGGCCTACGTTGCAAATGGAGTCAAGTTTCTCCGGTCTCAGAATGTGTGGAACGAGGGACTTCGGCTCAATGAGGTCGCTTTCATTACAGAAGAAATCCACCAAAAAATGTCGGGCACACATGTTGAAGCAGGCGACTTACTGTTCAACATCACAGGGGCATCTATCGGTCGATGCGCTGCAGTCCCAGCTGACTTTGATACGGGTAACGTAAGTCAGCACGTAACCATTATTCGGCCAGTTTTGGGGGCAACCCAGCCGTTCCTTCACACAGCGCTTATCTCACAGCTGGTTCAGCAGACCGTAATGGATGTGCAGGTAGGTGTTTCGCGTGAAGGGCTCAGCATTGGGAAGTTGGCCCAATTCTTAATTCCGTTCCCTCCTGAAGCCGAACAACACCGCATCGTCGCCAAAGTCGATGAGCTGATGGCCCTGTGCGACCGGCTCGAAGCCCGGCAGACCGATGCCGACAGCGCCCACGCCCAACTGGTGCAGGCGCTGTTGAACAGCCTGACTCAGGCCAGCGATGCGGCAGATTTTGCGCAAAGCTGGCAGCGCCTGGCCGAGCACTTCCACACCCTGTTCACCACCGAATCCAGCATCGACGCCCTCAAGCAAACCTTGCTGCAACTGGCGGTGATGGGAAAATTGGTACCGCAAGATTCTAGCGATGAACCGGCTAGTGAGCTGCTGGTGAAGCGTTCAAACGAGACTAATGTTGGAGGAGTAAATAAAAATAAGAAGTCATTTCCAGCAAGTGCAGAAGGGGAAAGTCTATTTGCGACGCCAAAGTCTTGGGCATGGTGTTGCGTAGGTGATCTGATTTCTGTAAAGCACGGCTATGCTTTTTCTAGTAAATATTTCGCTGAGTCAAAAGCTCCCTATATTTTGACTACACCCGGTAATTTTTTCGAGTTCGGCGGATTCAAGAATCGAGGTGATCGCACAAAGTATTTTGACGGACCGGTTGCTCAGGATTTCATCCTTGAACCGGGCGACCTTATTGTAGCTATGACAGAACAGGCATCGGGGCTTCTGGGGAGTGTTGCTGCCATTCCTAGTGATGGCAATACTTATTTGCACAATCAGCGGTTAGGTAAGCTTATTTTTGACTTTGAAATTCTTTGCCCTGGTTTTGTTTCTCTTTACTTCAACAGCACCTTCCTCAGGTCAGGCGTTGCTGAAAGCTCGACTGGCATGAAGGTGAAGCATACGTCTCCGGCCAAGATTGAAGCGATAAGTTTTCCTCTACCGCCACTCGCCGAACAACACCGCATAGTCTCCAAACTCGATCAACTGATGGCCCTCTGCGACCAACTCAAAGCTCGCCTTAATCAGGTCCGCCAGGTGCACGAGCATCTGGCCAGTGCGCTGGTTGAGCAGGCCGTGGCATAAGCAACAGGAGCGCACGGATGCCCATCCGCACTCAGATCTGGACCGTCGCCGCACAGCCCGCGCCGCTGAAAAATGCCGTGCTGGCCAGCGAGCAGTGCCTCGAAGACATGATCGTCAGCGCCCCGGCGCTGCTCTCTGAGGACTGGCTGCTGATTGGCCGCCAGGAAAGCACCGGCCAGGGCGGGCGTATCGACCTGCTGGCGCTGGCGCCGGATGCTTCGCTGGTGCTGATCGAGCTCAAGCGCGAGCGCACCCCGCGTGAAGTGGTGGCGCAGGCGCTGGACTACGCGGTGTGGGTGGAGCGCTTGCAGGCCAACGAGATCGAGGCCATCTACCAGCGCTTCAAACCCGGTGCCGACCTGGCGGCGGACTTTCAGGCACGCTTCGGCGCGCCGCTGGAGGCCGAGGCGCTGAACCAGAGCCACCAGATCGTTATCGTCGCCGCCGAGCTGGATGCCAGCAGCGAGCGTATCGTCGGTTACCTGAGCGAGCGCGATATCGCTATCAACGTGCTGTGCTTCCAGGTGTTCCAGCTCGGCGAGCAGCAACTGATCAGCCGCGCCTGGCTGCTCGACCCCAGCGAGGCGCCGCAAGCCAGCAGCGTCAGCAAACCGGGCATGCCGGCCGAACCCTGGAATGGCGAGTTCTACGCCTCGTTCGGCCACAGCAGCACGCGCGACTGGGCCGAGGCGCGGCGTTACGGTTTTGTCTGCGGTGGCGGCGGCAGTTGGTACAGCAACAGCCTGAAACTGGTCGGCCCCGGCGACCGCCTGTGGGTCAATGTGCCCGGCGCGGGTTATGCCGGCGTCGCCCGCGTAACCGGCCACGCCACGGCGGCCAAGGACTTCTGCCTCAGCGAGGGCGGCGTCGAGCGCCCGGCGCTGGAGCTGCTGCAAGCCGACTACCACCGAGCCTATGTCGATGACCCACAGCGCTGCGAATACTTCGTGCCCGTCGAGTGGCTGTACAGCCTGCCGCTCAATGAGGCCGTGCGGGAAGTCGGCCTGTTCGGCAACCAGAACACCATCTGCCGGCCGACCACGCCGAAATGGCGCTGGACGGTGGAGCGGCTCAAGGAGCGCTTCGCCCAGTAGCGCGGTGCCCTGCCAGGGATTTTTCTTAACCTTTTGTCTCTCTGGATACACCACCATGCTGGATCTGCTGCAACACCTGATCCCCGAAAGCGGTCGCTATATGTGCGGAAGACATGACGCGCAAGCGGATGTTTGCCGAATTTGAAGCCCACAGCGTTTTCAATGTGCTGATCACGGCGCCAGTCGCTGTGGGGGGGCGGTCTGACCGTGATCGGGGCCAATCATGTTGTGCATCTGGAGCGCCACTGGAACCCGGCCAAGGAGGTGCAGGCATACCGAATCGGCAGACCAAACCGGTGTTCATTCACCTGCCTGCTGTCACTCATCCCCAGTTTGATTCATTCGATGTGCACCTTGACCGCTTGATGCGCGGAAAACTGATGCTCAAGGTTGCCGTCGTGACGCCGGAGTCGGTCAGTGAAGGTCAGATGATTCAGTCGATGGGTCTTTAAAGAATCTGTACGGGCAAGGTGAAAGTGGGACAGATTTTCTGATCGGCAGCCCCAACCAGAAAAGCAAATCGATCTCCAGATAAGTTAAAGTTCCAAAGTTTAGGGCCATTGCTTCTGACTCGCATTTGAAGGGCGTCACCATCACTTAGGAAATAGACCTTCTCTTGAGGCTTGGCTGCTTTGACTTTGAGGTCCGAGGGGTGGTGGCTTAAGCGCACAAGCGGTATTCCAAGAGCGGTTTTGGTATTCAAAAGATTACCAGTAGATGACTGGAATACTGGATTTCGTAGACCTTGCTGGGCGCTATCGGATCGTGATGACGCTGAAAGCCCCTTATTTAATGGAAGTCAGGCACAAGAAAAAGACGTCCGAGAACGTCTTTAGATGGTTATTTGAGATCGGGGGGGTTGAATGTTAGGGCAATGCCGATGAAAAATACAAGAATTATCAAGTTGAGTAAATTTTGGGGATGCCAATGGGAGTGCCATTGATTTGTCATGTGGCAAGATTGCGGTGAGTCGCCCACCCTATTGGTATTCAATAGTTTCCGCAGAATAAGCCCAACAGGTTCCATTGCAAGCTAAGGATGCACGGTCTATTCGCAGTCTATATAAAGTTCTCAAAACTCATTCAGACTGACTGAGCGGTTCGGTTAGCTGACCTCTGGCGTGGTCACCGCTGAACCAGTCGCCGATCCGGTACGTCCTTTCAGCCTAGGGGGAAGGCTCACGCGGACACGCCTTGATCAGGCGGGCAATGTGTGCCCTGGCGGTGGATTGCTCAGGCCATCATCTGATGGAAAGCAGCTTTTATACACAGCGGGTTGGATGGAGGGAGCATGCTGTTTGCATGGGGCCCGGCGGACATCGCAGACCCCGATTCTGAGCTACTGATCGCTGGTTTTTGCTACATTTGTTGAGAAATTTCGTGTTTTTCGACATCCTACCATTTCTGTAGCGAAATTCCATTCTTGACGGTATCCCCTCATGGAGTGAGATCGTAAAGGACTAACCATAGTGTCCGATTCTGGAAATTGAATTTTATCGGACGAGATTGAGGAGCTTGTATGAGCAATCCAGCTCAAGCGGCCAGTACGAGAATCAGTGGGACCAGTCAAAATGAACTTAGGCGCACCTTCATTGCAATGCTGTTTGCCCTGGTCGCAGCCACGGTTGCGCAACAAATAGCGGAAATGCTTTTTGTGGTAACTGGTGGGTGGGACCTTGCCTCTAGCCCAACAAAAATTTGGGAAAATCTAACATTCGGCAATGGACTGCTGTTCGCTTCGTTGTCACATGCTTTTTTGGCATTGCTTATGGTCGCAATGAGTTGGGTGATGTGGTCCAAGTCACAAGCAGCCGGGCATAATACTGAAATTTCCCAGATATTTTCTAAAGAGTTTGTATTGCTCTTGATTGAAGTTTTTTTGGTTGTTTTGTACTTTGCTATTGCAAAGACTATGGAGCAAAATTTTTCAGAATACTCGAAGAGCAAATCTATATCGGCATATGTTGGTGTGGCATCAGCACGCCCAGAAGCGATTCAGATGATGTGGGTATTCATGGTGTTCTTTGTTTGGGATGTTATCGTAGACGTGTTTTATAGCCCGCGCGATCCGCATCCTACTCAGATCCATTCTAGGGTGGGCTCATTCATACAGGGGATTCTTACATACTGCTCTGTTTCTCTTGTGTGCGTCATGGCTGCTTGGACAGTAAGTAGGGTGGCTCCTTCAAGTGGCACACCATATGAGGCTTTGTGGGGTGATATTGCTCTAATTGCCCTACTTTTGTTTTTTGCACTAGGTAAGCAGTTAGAGTTTTACGCTATCAAGATTTTCCCAGGAGAGGAAACCAGGAAAAATACAAAGCGCGATATTCCTCCGTCGACAAAAGCATCGGTAATGATGGCGATCCTTACTGCCGTATATTTTTACTCTATTATGGTGCTCATATGGCCGCCAAGCTTCCTGAAATAATCGGAATGGTTGGACCCATCAGGGCTGGAAAAACAACAGTTACAAAATATCTAGTCGAAAAGTATGGCTACGTCTCGGCATCAAACTCTGATGTGCTAAGACGAATACTAGATGGCATGGGAATTCTGCCGACTAGAGATAATTTGTCTGCATTGGGTGATTCTATATTTAAGGTTTTGGGTAACGATATAATTGCTCAGTATCGAGTTGATAATCTTCATAAAGGGAGGATTATTGTTGACGGAGTTCGTTACCCTGAGGAGCTGATGCGCTACTCTCAAGTTAAAAGCTTTAAATTGTTGGCAGTGATGGCTGACCCTGACTTAAGGTTTGAGAGGACCCTTAGAAGTTCGGAGGAGTTTAAGGATGTGGATATATCGCGTAGCAGATTCGATAATCTGGCATCCGCCAGAAGCGAGCTCGATGTTCCTATCTTGATGTCTAAAGCAGACGTCATGATTAATAACTCTGGAGATATTGACTCGTTAAAAGCGAGGGTCGACGAAATTGTTCGGCAGTGGACCCTTTAGAGTTACTAGGAGATAAGCTCCAAGAGGCGAGATGCGCAAAACTCTATCTGTGCATCTTGCTTTCCTAAGATCCAATACTCGTGTTCAGCGCACAGTTTCTTGGGGTCTGAAACTCTCTTTATCTTAAAGCCGGCGCACTTCATCTCATTGATTAGTAACTCTCTGGAAGTGGAGCTGCGCCGGTAGACATTGGCAATTACAATGCCTGTGTTTTTTAGTCGTTTATATATCTCGACTAATTGAGATTTGTGGAAGGGGAAATGTAAGACGAATACTGCAATTACCATTTCGAAGTTGTTGTCTTCTAGAGGCACTTGGCAGTGTTGTTCAGAAAAAAGATAGCAATCGGTTTTCGAGTTTATATGATGTTTAACTACTTCGCTGTCAGCGTCCGACAGCACGTAGCGCATTGCCTCCGGGGCGGCTTTTGAAAATACGGGGTGTATTCCAGCACCTATTTCCAGCAAGCTAGTAGGGCAAATTTTATGAGCTAAGCGCTCAAAAATTTCCCGAACCTCTTTGTTTACTGGACTAATTAGAGAGGGGTATTTGGCTCGAGCTCTGCACAGGTTGCTTACCTCGACTGGCAGTAATTCATCAAGGTTCTCTTTTTGAATGTAAAAATAGTCCATGAATCGGAAATACTTGGTGCCATCGAACTCAATTTCGAAAGGCCCTTTAACTTCTGGAACGATTTTAAGTACGCCAGGTGTCACTATCTCAAAAGCTATTTCGTTCATGATCCAATCCTTCGGTATTATTTCTTCGCAAAAATCAAAATATCTTCACACTTGACTTTTGCCATTAGGCGTCTGCGGCTGATTTTAATGTTTCTTTCTTTTCGAAGCTCTAGCGTGAAACCCTTATCTAAAGCTACGAGTATCAGTTCATCAGTAGTCGAAGCGCGCGCCTGCGATTCTCCCACAACCAGAGCCATGAATGAACCAGTTTTAAGCACACGGAAACTCTGTTCAAAGAAGTCCGAAATAAATGTCATATAAAGGTCATGGCTATTTTTGCGTGACCTGTTAGAGCGTGCCCCAGATTCAATTGCGCGGAGTTTTTCGAAGTCTCTGAACCCAAGGCGCTCATGCGCTAATTCATCTCGGTCAAACCACAAATAGCTCAGTCTCTGAGACTTTACATAGTCAGCAACGCCATAATATGGCGGAGATGTCATGATAAAGTCCACGTGCTCACTCGGGATACTTTTCATGTTATTGACACAGTCGCCGGCAAGCAGTTTGTATCTAGATCTGGTTTGCTTTCTTGTTTCTTTTTCTATATGGATTTGAACTGCTTTGTGCGAAAGTGTAGTGAGTTTTGAATATTCGTTTGCTGCATTGATGAAGCTAGATAGTGCATCTTTATAAACTATTTCGGATGCCTTTGGTCTGACGTTATCGCAAACCCATCCCCAGTGTCGGCCTTGAGATGATGTGTTCTTTAATATGCCAGAGAAAATTGCAAGAAAACACTTTCTCAGTTGGGTATTCTGAATCTCAAGAATAGAGGCTAGCAGGCGGTTTAGGGTGTAGAGGGTATCTGGGTGATACCAAGCTCTAAGCTCATCTTGGTGTGGATGAGCAGAGACTTCTTTTGTGCCAAACAAGTTTTGACACTCATTGAAAATTTTATCGATCTGCTTCCGAAGCCTTTTAGGCTCTGGGAAGTGAAGCTTCGCTTCACTCATCAGAAGCGCAATGGGATTAGTATCAATTCCTATGAATCTACGGCCTAGGCGAATGGCCTCTACCCCAGTAGTTCCGGAGCCATTGAAGGGATCTAAAACTAAGTCATTTTTTTTTGTAAAAACAGGTATGAGAGTTCCTGGTATTGCTGCGATATATGTCGCTGGATACCAGTGTAAAGAGTGAATTCCCGAATTGCTTAGAGTTGGGAATGACCAGTCTATATTGTGCAGGTGTTCAGTTGAGTTCAAGTTTCAGTTCTTCCGTAACTGGGTAGAAGCTTCCTTTGTATGTTTCGGGGAAGTCAGCCTCGAAAGTGTCGACACCTAGAAATCCACAGAATAGTGAAGTAACCTCTTTTCTCCATGCGGAAATTTCGGTTTTAGTTGGCTTGACTTTTCCGGTTGTTTTCTTAACCAAGGCAATCATGCAGCTAGTGGAATCTTGGCCCAATTTCACTTTTTGGCTGCTATTGATCGTGACCTCAATCTCCCGGCTTACGAGGCCTTTTTCGTTCCAGACGAAGTATCCCGCATCGTTAAAAGGTGCCTTTATTTTCTCGTTCATCAACTCGGAAATTTCCGAGTTTTTTCTCTTGTGTGAAGCTTTAAAGTTTTTGAACCATATGTAGTCTACGAACTGATAGTCGCAGCCAGCTATGAGTTGCTTTGCCAGCTTTTCAGTGTTGGGGTGTTTACGTAAATCCTCTTCGAACTCTGGTTCTGTTTTGAACCAAAGCTGAGGTGTAATGATTTCGTTCGCGACGGCTAAGCGCACAAGGTCGGTCTGGAGTGCGTTATAAGGTATACATTCAGGATGAGCAATAATCATTGTATAAATTCGCTGCCTGAAATCTAGCCATTGATTTAGAGGTTCAATGGCTTCAATGCTGAATGTTAGTCCGTTCTTTTCATCGAGTTTCATGTGGCTTCGAATTTTAAGAATGTTCTCTTTAGCGTGTTCCCATCCTAGCATGGCTGCCATTCGATGAACGTTGTCGATGTTATCAATATCAATATCTGCAGATACTGCGCTGCGTTGACCTTTATTAGGACATACCAGATTTATTACTGAATCTTGATCGACATTATGCTTCTGCAATATTTTTGAAAGCTGCAATTGCTTTCCGAAAACTATTTCTTGATAGTCATTGTCGTCGCTTATCACCCCTTTTATCATGCGGGAAAGGGTTTCCTCGTGATTAAAGCTTTGATCTATGCGCTTTAACTCTGACTCTACAAGATGGCCGTAAGGTGGTATTGCAGCATCATGTAGAATTGCTGCAGCCAAAAGTTCTTTTGTTTTGGTCGTGTTTAAATTGCTTTTGTGAGCTAGCTCAACAGCTAAATAAGTTACGCCTATGGAGTGGGGAAGTCTTCTGGATCTACCCAATTCCTGGATCAACGGCACATCAAAATTCATCTGACGCATGTTACGCAGCCTATGGATCTCTGGACTATCTAGGAGATCGGCGAGCAGCGAAGTAAGGTTCTCATCAGAGAACTTTATGAGCCCATGCAAAATGTCGTGGAATTCCATATGGCCCTTCAATTCTAGTATTACGAGTAGTTCATACTGAGCTTTCTATGCGAGATTGTACACGCTTAGGGTGTCCAGATCATGCCCTATCCTTAAGGCTCAGAGCCGCTAAGATCGGAAAACGTCGGCCTTTTGCACGTCCGATCGACGCTTTTGCTTCTATTCACACACACTGATGCGGCAGCATGGCTAGTCAAGGGGGAAGGCCCAGAGCGCGCGCCCAATTTTTTTCCATTCGTTTCAGAATCAGTTTTGTGGTCAGTACGTAGCGATAGTGAGTGATGGGAGCGCGATTGATCAAGAAAACGTTCAGGAACCATTGAACGTGCTTCAGCTTCCACTCCCACGGGGTGGCATTTTGCCATCTTTTTGCGATGGCAGTCTGCATGACGTTCGCCTGACTGATGTGCCGCCGTCTTGACGCTGGCGAACCACTCAATACACCACTCAGAAAAAGTGACATATCGAACTGACGAATCATCGGCAGCCTCCGATATACGCTGATGCTACGTCAATCCTGGAGTGTTCTAGCTCATAGCTGATCTGCAGCCGGGCCATTCGATCAAGCTTACGGTCGGTGTGATAGCAGTGCCCACCATTGACAGGGGGGGAGTGCCCGGTAAAGCTGCTATATCTCTCACATGCATAAGAAGCTCGGAGCTCATGAAATCCTTTCAGCCCCTGTTCCTGCATTATGCGTCTCGCATGGCGAATGGGATTATTTAGAAAGCTCACATAGCTTTCTCGCCTAGTCAGAAGGTTATGGCTTCCTGCTGGTGAGACGAGCGAAGCAAAGTCCAGTGCTGCTTTCGCTCTGGGGGCCATCTCTACCCACCTGGGTGCTAAAGCACCAGATCGCCCCCCCTTTGTCCCCTCTTGGATATTGACGCAGCGAAAGCGCTCAGCCTCGCGCAACAGACGAGGTAGGTCAGCGAGAACAGCTTCCCTTAAGCGCATACCCAATGACCTTGCCAGTAAAACGACCGCTCCTACCCGTTCATAGCGCTGTTCAACAAGTACTGTCACGATGCGGCTGATAGAAGCGTAATCTTGGCCGTCCGGTATACGAACGCGCACATTCGAGCGTTCTTGGCCGATTGCCATGCTGGGGTTAGCGAGTCTCATAACCTTGTCGCCGCGCAGTGCAGCGAGGGTGCGGTTAACGCTGCTCAGGCGGTTTTGCGCAGCGGCGATGCAGATTTCTCCTCGGAGAATTTGATTGCGTAGGTAGGCGGCGTACTCATGAAGAGTCTCTTGACCGATCTGGCGAGCATCGTTGTAGCCAGGACCGTCCACTGACCGGCACCAGCGCACGAAGGCGTGCCAGCGATCACTGTGCGCTTTGACGGTGGCGTAATGGCCGCCGGCAAACAGATCTTCCAATGCCTGCCGACCGGCGTAGCTCAGTTGGCGACCGTAGCCAAAGTTGCGACCGTCA
>RCUU01000828.1_pt1 | contig 16261 bp, 17 predicted proteins | sample 2166211 | NCBI WGS metagenome assembly RCUU01 (sample SAMN09932620, study PRJNA488358) | compost metagenome | feature: garden; material: soil; isolation source: compost soil in phenylacetic acid-enriched culture | place: Germany: Experimental Botanical Garden Goettingen | collected 2016-01-27
CATCTAATGTTGTACTATGTCTGATCTCTAAAAACACTAAGATCAAAAACCCCCATGATCATCCGATGTTTCACAGTCTGATCTCTATAGTTCTATCATAAGCGGGTTACGTTCTGTTATCCTGCGTTTCGCCGAACAAAACGAAAAGGCATGTGACATTGTTGTCACATGCCCGTAATACTCAGAAAGTCATTTTTGCGCGGAAAGGTTAATGTAAACGTAGTGCCTTCCCCGGGTATGGAGGCCGCCTGAATATCGATCAGCAGCGGCTCGGCCACCTGTTTCGTCAGGTAGAGTCCCATGCCTGTGGCTGCTCCCTCTTGGCGGCCGTTGGTGGAAGTGAAGCCTTTATCATAAATCCGCGGCAAATCTTTGGGGTCAATCCCTCTCCCGTGATCTTCGATGATCAGTACGGTGTGGCCCTCCGTTTCCCTGCTCAGAATGAGGATATCGGAGTTTTCACTGTATTTTACGGCATTCGTCAGCAGTTGTCTGAGGATAAAACCAAGCCATTTCCCGTCAGTGAGCACCTCTTCGGCAGCAAGCTCAACGTCAAACCCTACCCCTTTGGGAATACACCATGATTTCAGCGCCCGGATCTCTTGATTCAGGATCGGTTCAAGCCGCGTCATTTCGATAAACAGATCATTATGCATGAACGGAATCCGTTTCTGATGAAGCTGTTGGTCGAGCAAATGATGTATTCGCAGCCATTCGTACATTAATTGCCGCTTCAGCTTTTCGTCCGGATGCCGTTCGATCATCAGCTGCATGGCGGTTAGCGGAGTTTTGACCTCATGAATCCAGGACAGCAGATCGTCCTTCTCCTGTTCCAGCAGATGAAAATTCAGTGAGGATTCCTTCCGGTAACGTTCGGTTTGGGTGATCACCGCCTCCTGCACAAGCCTCTCAAACGGACTGTCAGCTTCCTTGAAGGTGCTCAGATCATAAACCTCATCCCAAGCCTCAAGCCGTTGATAAAAGCGGGTCTCCTTATGGTATCTGAGAAACACAAAAGCTGTACATACCATCACGTTCAGTCCGACAATGTACAATACAGGCATGAAGGGAATAGACACATCAACATAAGCTACGAATAAAAAGATGATCTGCAGCCCGCCAAGCAGGAGGAGCCAGTTCAGCTTCTCCTCTATGTATTTTCTGATCATATCAGCGCCTCTTCGGTAGCCATATAGCCTTGTCCCACCTTGGTTTCAATGTATGCGTCCAGACCCAGCGGCTCCAGCTTTTTACGCAACCGGTTCACATTCACCGTCAACGTGTTGTCGCTCACAAAATGCTCGTTGTCCCACAGTTTTTTTATGAGCTCTTCACGTTCTACAATCCGGTCTTTGCACTCCACCAGTATTTTGAGGATTAACATTTCATTCTTCGTCAGCAGTGCCGAGCCATGCCCGCTCGTTATCGTGTTCTTCACATATTCAATCGTTGCTCCACGCCAGGTCTTCAGCTCGATCCGCTCAGTGTTATAGTTGTACACCCGGCGCAGTGTGGCCTGGATTTTGGCGATAAGCACATCGAAATGGAACGGCTTCTGAATAAAATCATCTGCTCCGAACTGCATAGACATCACCATATCACTAGGGTGGTCGCGGGAGGACAGAAAAATAATCGGCACATTGGAATGGGCGCGCAGTATCCGGCACCAATGGAACCCGTCAAACTGCGGCAGCTGGATGTCAATAATGACCAGCTCAGGTTTGACCGCCGTAAATTCCTGAAGGACCTTCCCAAAGTCGGAAATACCGTAAACCTCATAAGACCATTGGGACAACCGCTCCTTTATCTCACCAAAAAGGGTCACATCATCCTCAATAAGCATAATTTTGAACAATACAGCCACCTCGTTTCGAATCTTGCAGCTCAGGTATAGAATCCAGGGTTATTTTAACATAGAACCTGTAAATTGGGTTAGGCCACTCTAGTTGATTTTGAACGCTTTCATGTAATAGAATGAACTAATTAAATAGAAAAGGATGCGCATAAGAAATGCGGTTGAAGGAACCACGTACACTCAGCAAAAGATCCATACTATTTTTCTCACTGATCATGCTTGCGAAAAGCTATTTTGCCTGGTATTACTTGTTCGAGGATGGTCCTACCTGGACTACATGGCTGAAGGAAATCCCTTTTGTGCTGCTGATATTCTGCCTGATTGAATGGTTCGCCACGAAACGGAAGATCGCCATCTACATGCTAGTGAATTTGTTGATTACGGTTTTGTTCTTCTCGCTGATAGTCTATCATAATCATTTTGGCATTATTGCCACTTCTCAGGTGATCGGTCAGGCCAAACAGGTTGGAGCCGTGAAGAAAAGTATATTTTCGGTGATACACCCGCAATATATGCTGATCTTCCTGGATATCATTATCATTACCCTGGTGATGTTCAGCCGAAAGAAAGCCGTCGCCTGGAAAAACGCCATGTCGCGCCGGAGCAACCGCAAGGTGGTCGCTGCCTTGTTCTGTATTTCCTTAGTGATTTGTATGATGAATATTTTTCCGAATCAGGCCAGTATGAATGAAACGATTCAGGCCGAGCAAATGGGAATTCTTAATTATGAAGCCTACGCCCTGCTTGCAGAGCATAAGGAAGAACAGATTGAGCTCTCCAAAATCACACAATCCGCCATCGATGATAAAAAGGGCATTCAGGCCCAAGTGAATCCGGCTTTATTCGGTGCCGCCAAAGGAAAAAACCTGATCATCATTCAAATGGAGTCTTTTCAGAATTTTCTGATTAATCTATCCATCGACGGGCAAGAAATTACTCCGAACATGAACAAGCTGGCCGCAGGGAACTTTTACTTCCCCCGTTTCTACCAGCAGGTCGGACAAGGAAACACTTCCGATGCCGAATTTATCGTGAACACCTCCTTCTATGTTCCACCGGATGGACCGGCTACCGATATCTATGCTCCCAAGGAGCTTCCAAGCTTGCCTAAGCTGCTGCAGGCGCAAGGTTACGATACGGCAACTTTTCATACCAATGAAGTTGACTTCTGGAACCGTGGGGACCTGTACCAAGCCTTGGGATTTGACCGCTACTATGACAAAGCCTTCTTCGGTGAAGATGACACGGTATTCTATGGGGCCTCCGATGAAGTTCTGTATAAGAAGACCGCCGAAGAACTGGCAAGAATGGACCAGGGCAGCCAGCCCTTCTATTCACACGTGATTTCGATGTCATCACATAATCCGTTTACCATTCCGGAAGAAAAATACAAGATGACCCTGCCGGAACGATTCGAAGGAACGCTCGTCGGGGATTACATTCGTGCCCAGAATTACGCAGATTATGCCCTTGGCCAGTTTATAGATGAGCTTAAGCAGAACGGTGTATGGGATAACAGCTTAATCGTATTGTATGGGGATCACCGTGGACTTCCTATTTTCTCACTCAAGGATGAGGATCAAACCTTATTGGAGGAAATTCTGAATCATGAATATACGGAACGCGATTTGATTAATATTCCGCTCATCATTGCCTCCCCGGGAGTAACGGCGCCAAGCGTTAAGGAGCAATTAGGCGGACAGGTTGATATTTTACCGACGGTATCGAATCTATTAGGGGTATCCCTAAGCCATCATATTCATTTTGGACAGGATCTCCTGAATCAATCCGCTTATAATCTGCTTCCGCAGCGCTATTATTTGCCTACAGGCTCATTTGTAAATAACGAGGAGCTCTTTTTATCCGGCAGCGGGTTCGAGGACGGCCAGCACTATACTTTATCCGGTGACGGCAATCAGCCACTGCAATCCACAGAGGATGAATTCAATCGCGCACTCGAGCTGCTTCACCTGTCAGACAGCTATGTAACACAATTGCCGGATCGGGAAGTTAAGGACGAGTAGTAAGATTCTCTTTTGGCAAGCACAGCACTACATAGCACAGCGAACCCCCGCTTCGTAATTGAGGCGGGGGTTTTTCGTTGGAAATTAGAAAATATAACAAAAAATTCATAGTTTATAAATTAAATGGTAGATTTGTCGTTAAAAAAAGAATAGAATTGATTTTGGGAATAATTTCCTTATTGGCAAAATAAAAATTGGAGGTGTTTTGTTATGCGCAAGTCAATTTCCGTACTTTCGTCACTGGCCGTCTCTCTGTTGTTTTCGTCTCAGCTGGTGTTTGCACAGGAAGCAGAGCTTCCAACCAACAACATTCTTCCACAAGCCGGGAGTCAAGAAATTGCAACAAAGGCAGAACTTAAAGTTATCGATTTGTTGGACGAGAGCAATTCGGTAGATACGGGCCAAAAGGCAATACTATCCCAGCAAGCGGCAAGCCTGCTGCCTCCTCTGCTGCAAGGTGCCAGCAATTATAATTTCTCGCCACGCGATTTCGGTTATTCCGTCGTGCAAACGAGCGATGGCGGTTATGTGTTCGTCGGCTCAACCACTGTCAATGGAAATGACGATATCCTGTTCATGAAGTCAGACGCCTCGCTAACTCTTCAATGGGCATACGCTTACGGTGGAACAGGAGCTGAATCTGGTGCTGAAGTGCGGGTGACCAGCGATGGCGGGTATATGATTGCCGGGACAAGCAATGCCAGCGGGTCCTCAGATGTCATTCTGATCAAGACGGATGCAAGCGGTACGGTTCAATGGTCGCAAACCTACGGAGGCCCAGGCAAGGAAGAGGCACAGGCCATGGAGCTTGGCTCTGACGGAGGGTATATCGTCGCCGGTACCAAGGAAAGCAGCAGCAACTCAAACGACGCTTACTTACTAAAGGTAGATGCAAGCGGAAGTGTTCAATGGACCCGAACTTTCGGCAAGGATAGCCTGGAGGATCGCTTTTACGGGGTGACGGCAACACCGGATGGCGGTTATGTAGCGGTCGGATATAAAACGGTCTCCGAGATTATTAATCCAGGAACGGCTCAACGGATGTATGGCTTAATGGTTAAGGTCACTGGAAGCGGCAGCACCGTATTTGAATCTACTCTGGATCGTTATGCAATGCTGAACGGCGTTGCTGCGACATCCAGCGGATATGTGGCAGCCGGGTCTATCAATAATATTGACCTGCCCAATAACAGTCAGCTATATAACATATTTGTAACCAAAGTCAGTACCTCCGGCACTCAAAGCTGGAGCCGGCAATTCCATGCGACCAATGGTGATTTCGCCAACGACATCAAGCTTGCGAAAGATGGTAACTTTATAGTGACAGGTTTTACCACCCCGGCAGTGTACAAGGAAGACCTGTTGATGCTGAAAATTGACGGCTCCGGAAATTCCCTGTGGTCCAACACCTATAATTTTGGCGACACAGGAGAAATTGGCAGAAGCGTTGCAACAACCAATGACGGCGGGTATGTCGTTGCCGGTTCGTATTTTTCCAACAACGATTATGACGTCCTGTTGCTTAAGTTCGGCAGCGATTGACTTGAAGAATCCCATCTGAATAGGGCAAAAGATAATTGTATCCCTCTCACAAAAGTAGTAGTGAGAGGGATTTTTCGTGTTGCATTCTAGGCACTTAACCCTTCCGGTTGAATAATATATCCCGATCAGACCAAATCAAGGGATAAGTGAGGAAAAACTAATGGAGCATTGGATTAGAGTAGAACCGAACGTGAATGTATATGTCAATGATATCAATCCGCTGGGCAGGAAGACGATTTTGTTCATCCATGGCTGGCCTGCCAACCATAAAATGTTCGAATATCAGTACAATCATCTGGTGCCCCTCGGGTATCGTTGTATCGGCATGGACATGCGGGGATTTGGCAATTCGGATAAACCGCTGGACGGTTACAACTACAACCGCTTAGCTGATGATATCCGCTGTGTGATCGGAGCTTTGGGACTCCGGGATATCACATTGGGCGGGCATTCTACCGGTGGAGCTGTAACGATTCGGTATATGGCCCGCCACAACGGATATGGCGTTTCCAAGCTTGCGTTGTTTGCTTCGGCAGCTCCCAGCCTGATTCAGCGGCCAGGCTTCCCTTATGGCACCACAAAAGAAGCGATCGATCAGATCATCCAGGCGACCTACCAGGACCGGCCCAAGATGCTCCGCGACTTCGGAGAACAATTTTTTTATCAAAAGCTTTCCCAGCCCTTCTCGGACTGGTTCTTTCAATTAGGGCTGCAGGCGGCAAGCTGGTCCACAATAGCGGTCTCCAAAGCCTGGCTCGCCGAAGAGTTATTTCATGATCTGCCCAGAATACAGGTGCCCACATTGATTCTGCATGGCATTCATGATCAGGTTTGTTTGTACCCGCTGGCGGTGGCTCAGCATCAAGGGATACGGAATTCTATGCTTGTGCCCTTCGAGCATAGCGGCCACGGATTATTCTACGATGAACGCGAGAAATTCAACCGGGAGCTGTCGGGATTCGTCGGATAGATTAGGGCTGAAGGGTCGGTCTAATCACAATTTCATTCACTCCGGTATCCTCCGGCTGACTAATGGCATAAGAAATCGCATCTGCGATCCGGGAGGGCGAAATACTCAGCTTGGTGAACTGGCTGGCCATCGCTTGCACTTCAGGACTTTTCACGGTATTTACCAGCTCCGACTCCGTAATGCCCGGTGAAATGATTGTGCTGCGGATACGTGAAGCTGGTGACTCCTCCTGGCGCAGCCCTTCCGAAATGGCTCTCACAGCAAATTTGGTGGCGCTATACACTGACGATGTCGGACTGATTTCATGCCCGGCCACCGAAGCGATGTTGATAATATGTCCTCCCTGCTGCTCTCTCATGGTTGGCAGAACGGCAGCAATTCCATACAGGACGCCCTTAATATTCACATCAATCATTTGCTCCCATTCCGCTACTCTTAATTCACTAAGCCGGGATATCGGCATGATTCCTGCATTGTTCACCAGCACATCGATCCGGCCATACGTGGCCAAGGCAAACTGAGCCAGCTTCTGCATATCCTCAGCGGAAGCCACATCCGCCTGAAAAGATACGGCTTCGCCGCCTTCTAATGTAATCTCCTGCACAATCGCCTGCAGCCGCTCCGCTCTTCGGGCAGCCAATACTACTTTTGCTCCATTGTGAGCCAATAATCTGGCAGCGGCTTCCCCGATTCCACTGGATGCACCTGTGATAATCACTACTTTTGCTTTGACATCTTCCACTTCGCTCCACTCCTCAATATATAATGATAACAACGCCTTTACTCAACAGTTGTTGATTCTTTGACGTTCGTTGTTTATTATTATAATGAGGCCGGGAGGGAATACAATCGCTAATCCAATGGCTAATGTGGCATACTCAACATCGGGCATGAAACTGTTCAATAACGGAGGGGGCAAGGGATGTATGAGCACCGAAATGAAATTGGACCGACGGGTTGTAAGAACCCGGGAAGCCATCAACAAGGCTTTTCTGGAGCTTTTTTCCGAAAAAAAATTCAGTCAGATCACCATCAACGATATCTCTGAGCGGGCCAATGTTAACCGGGGGACCGTCTATCTGCATTACACCGATAAATACGATCTCTTGGATCAATGTATTGAAGACCATTTGAAGCAGTTAATTAGCTTTTGCAGCCATAACGAATCCCGCGGGGGAATTACAACCTTAATCAGCGAGCTGAAGCCGGTTTTTGATTACCTGGAAGCGAATTTCATGTTTTTCTCTGCCATGCTCCAGAATCAGCGGACAGAGGTTTTCCGGGAACGTCTGCTGGAGTTCGTGTCCGCGAACGTCAGAGACAAGCTCAACAGCCAAAAGGGTGAGACCCTCATTGATCATGAGCTGAATGCCCAATTCATGGCCTCCGCCTTTGTAGGACTCGTAGAGTATTGGATTCGGAACAATATGCCTCACCCTCCCCAGTATATGGCAGAGCAGCTATGGAGATTGTTTGAGCGAAATGAGATTAGCCCGGAGTGACCTAAGGCCGCACATTTCGTGTGCTGCAAGTCCTGCGGGTTCCACAAAGATCAGTGGGAGAATCTGTCCTGGATTCGTTATGCCATTCATCTAGGGAACACCTACGGCAGCAGTACTACGGGTGCTTATACGGATTTGACAGAAATGTCTGTTCTGCTGGAGCAGGGGCATGCCGTACCGGCTCCAGAAGATATTCAACTGTTCATGCAGCTCATCCGTATGCTTGAAGCTGCCGCAGAGGATGAAACTCCCGGCCAATTCGAGAAACGCCTGACTTCGTCCAAGCTTCTGAAAGGCACCGTAGGCACCCGCAGGGGCATCCTCCAATCTCTTGCCATTGCAGGTGTGCTGCCGAACTCCATCCTGCCGCTTGGGCCGGGCATTGGACGAATATGGAAGACATCCTGAACGGAGAGCTGTAGTTGAAGAATACCAGAGGCCGCTCCGACATGGAGATGCCATGGGCTGGCTGGCAGGGCCAGCTCGGTGTGAACACCCATATTCTTCAGCAGCTGTTTGGAGAGTTATTATAGCCAGTAAATATAATATGTGCCCAGCAAAGAGCTGAATTCCTTAAATGGCGGATAGGACGGGAGAGATTGAACCGCGGCTTCCTGGTTCGTAATTAACGGCTCTGAAAGGTAAAGCTTACTCAGAGCAACAACAAGTGAACCTTCTGGAAGATTGCCTGCACTTCGAGTAACCTTGATTTCATGCGGGCGGTAAAAAAGTCGGTGCGCTTCCTCCCGCGTCTGCCCTGTGGTCAGCAACATAGCTTCAACCCGGGCATCTGTCATATCACTGATAGATTCAACTGATACTATATGCTCTTCGAGCAGATTCGTAATTAATTGCTTCAGGATTGCATTCGGCCCGATATTCACTGCCGAACAATGAAACTTCGCTTCGGAGATGATACATTGCAGCACAGTTTCGGCAGTTTCACCATCCATTGTGATATGATCGCCTGCCCTTGTAATTTTGCTTAATAATAGCCCCGGTGAAGGAACGAGTCCCGTGATTTGCGCACTCCTCAGCCAAGAATCCAGATGATCCAAATGAACTTTGTTCTCTTTGTTTCTTAAGGGGCTAGCGATGTTGCCTTCGATTAAATCTAATATAACGCTTGGATCAATGCTGTAATCCGCAAGAATGTCACCGATCTCGGAAGAAAACAACAACTCACGGGTTTTACGATGATGATCGATCCCTTCAATTTGTTCGAGCACATGGCTGAAGGGACTATGTCCGATATCATGCAGCAAGGCTGCGATCCTTAGTTCTACCCAGTCCGGACAAAAATAGGCAACCAGCGAAAATACCCCGATCGTATGCTGCAGCCGGGTCGCCACGTGCTGTGTGTTAATGTAGCTGCAGCCGTTATGATGTATATAATGCAATCTGCGAACGGGAGAGGAGTGGATCAGTTCAGATTCAATATCAGATAATCTTGTCCATAATCCCCATAAGGGTTCCCATATTGTATTGCCGCCCGTTAATTGTGCGCTGTATCCATTGATTATTCCGCTCAAGTTCCTGCCCCCGATGTAGTCCGTTGATTTGCTCCAACCAGGAGCTGTAATGATGTGTTGTTGCATTACTCATTTCTTTTATGGTCACTGAGACTGGCGGGAATGTGTCCTGCTCCAAGAATTAAGCTGAAGATTAATAGAGAGCCGGAGTGCAGAATCACTGAAGCAGACAGGAAATAGAGGACAGGGCATAATGCCAGAGGCACGGGAATTCCCATAAGCGGCGTGAACAGCAGCCTGTACGGTCTTCCATTCCTGAAATATCTTCCCCATCCATAATAGTAAATCCCAAGCGAGAGCAGCATTACAATCAGCGCAATGACCTCGAACCCGTTCTGAAGATGCAGCGAATAAAAAAGCGGAACAATGATCACTCCCATTCGCCCGATAAATTCAGCTACAGTCAAAAAAAGATTTCCGGCAGTCTTGCCGGGCATGTTCTGAGGTTCAAATTTAAAAAATAGCAGATTGGGCAGCAAGATCAACAGCGGTATTATAAGGCTCACAGGATGAAACAAGGTTATCCCCCTATATAAATTGAATACAATAGAGTGCGAGTTCTAACTTAATTGGATAGAGCTTTGCATCGGCATCCACATTTGGGTTGGCCTGTTTGTTTCCATTCCTAACTTATTCAAGTTCAAATTATATAATCCTCGTTTTTCTCTTGAATTCTCTTCTATTTTAATGCTCTATATAGAGCGAACTTAAGATCTTTACATTAGGGACTTAATCGTGACTACGGAGAATGTTTGGACTTCCGGCCGCTGTTGTCTGCAGATTTCTTGATTTGTACCGCTCTTCGCGGTGGAAATCCGCAGACAAAGGCGGACGCTTTCGCTCCTACAGTTCCAAACTTCCCCTCCATCCCTTTTCCCTATTGTTAGTTTCTCATGTTCGCTTTATATAGAATGTTAAAAACCCCCCCATTGTCCCACACCAGCTCCCCTTCCTTAAGTAGAGTCATATTCTCTATATCCTTAGTGGTGGGGTATGTACGCAATACATCGAAACTGACTTTGCTATGATCCATGCCTTTGATACGGTAAACGGCAATCTGCTTATCCTCAGTTTTCAGGATCAGATCTTCCTGCCGGAATTCCGTGACAGCCGGTTTATCCGGGATGTTATGCTCGGTGAAATCCTGCAAGTCCAGCCACGCAATCACGGAGCGATGAATGCCTGAGCCAAAAGAATACGCATAGACGATATCCACTGTCCCGTCCTTGTTAACATCGTATGGAACAGCGCTTGTTACACCATACCCGCCAAATCCAATACCGATCTGCACAGCCTTCCCATCAGACACGGCAAAGGTATCCCCGTTTGAAGCCCTTTCTATATTTTTAAAAAGCTGAAGCCCTGTTTGCTCCCAAACATCCGGGGGTGTGATGTCGATCCAATGAGCCGTACTATCGCGGGAGGCGGATTCCTTCATATTGCCCAAAATCAACTTGCCCGTCTGCCCGGAAGTTAACTTGTGGGGCAACTCTCCAGACACTGTTTCAGACGTCTCACCTGAACCACAAGACGCTGTAACACAGCATATTGTCAGCAGCGGTAATATCCTGGAAAATCTTATCCGCATGCTCTTTTCGCCTCCTGACAGTGATTTACCTTATTATAACATTTGTTTGATCATGCTTATGTATTTGGCGATGTTAAATTATAATGTTGATATGGAGGTTAGTTCATGAAAAACTCTTTGTAGTTACAATTGCTTCTTATTTCTGAGTGCATGTTCATCTCAACAAGGTTATTCTTCTGCCTATGAAGCCATCCGCTCAATTGAAGAGAACGTTACTCCAATGGATTCATCTTCGAACATGAACCTTAACGGCGTTCAACCTAACAGCTACCAATTGCCTAACGATGAGGTCGTAAGCGTCTACGAATTTGCTTCCGAAGAAAACCGGGATGCTGGAAATAAGCACTTTGAAGAGAGCACCCAGCTTTTGAGTTCACACGCACCAATCGTTTATCAAGCGGGGAATTATTTAGTTCTGTATTACAGCAGTTTTGATTCGAAAGCCCGTACACCGGAATTAAACGAAACAACCTACGGAGCAAAAATAGAAAAAGCTCTCAAAAACATAAAGTAGGCAATGGTTAGCCCTGGCTGCCTATTTTCTTTGGCGGAAATTAATACTGTAACAACATCATGTATCTAAAGGAAGCTCGACTCTAATCTCAAGGAATTCGTCTTGAAGGGACGCGCTTGCACTCCCGTTCTGCCGTTCTGCCAGGAGCCTGACAATGGACAGACCCAGGCCCGTGGTTCTGCTCTTGGCTCTGTTGGCTGTATAAAAACGCTCAAACAGACGGTTCACATCGATATCCGCAGCATCTCTCACCCGATTTCTGAACGAAAGGACGGCATTGTGTGAGAGAAGTACACGCACCTCTACATCTCCATTGGAATGCGAAGCACAGTTGCGGATCAAGTTCCGGACAATTCTCACGGCCATTTCCCGATCCGCACAAGCAAACACGGGTAACGGCGATCCGATTTGTACAGCCAGGTTCTTCTCCTCGAATATAGCGATGGCTTCTGCCAGGCATTCTGTAACCAAATTCGTCAGATTTATCCGCTCAAGAACCGGCTCCGGCTCTGCGCTAACCAGATAAGAATACTCAAAAAATTGCTCGATTAAGATACCCAGCTCGTCTGCATGTTTGCGGGCGATCCGCAGCTTGTACCGTTGATCATCTGAAAGTTCAGTCTTGTCAATCAGCTCTTGATAGCCTCTTATCGCCGTAAGCGGCGTCCGCAGATCATGGGAGATATTCGCAATCAGCTCCTTGAAGCGTTTTTCTTCCCGAATACCCTCAAGACGGAGATTCTCCTCCGCCTTCAGGCATTTGTTGATATTTGCGGTTAACCGGTTCAACTCACGGTTGATTAATTCCAGGCTGATCGGCTGGCGTGTTCCTTCACCCAGGCGCTTGTAGAGCTGCCGGTTGATATTGCGCAATTGCCGCTGGAGCAAGGCGATATACAGGATAAGTACAATAACCAGAATAGCCAATAATCCGACAGCTATCGCCAATCATTCCACCAGCCTTATAAGTTATTTGATCTCCGCTTTCCGGAATATGCTGTACGTGAATGCAAGCATAACCAGGATGAATATGAAGCTGACCAGAATGGCACGAAACATCTCTCCTGCTCCTGTGTCGAGTGTGATCAGTATATAGTTCCCATAATAAGGTGTTAAGCCGAATATACGCTCAAAGACTGGAGAGCGGTCTGCAACTCCCCCAAGCTGACCGGTAAGAATCGATAAGCCATAATAAATGGCAATCACCAGTACAGGCTTTCTAAATATAAATGCGAGGGGTACAGTAATACTCAGCTGTGCCATATATACGATGATTAACGTCACACTAACTGTCAGCAGCTTCATACCTTCAGAAGCTGAAAGATTCTGTCCCGCTCCGGATGTCAGAACATTCAGGAAGCCCAAGGACACGTTGCCCATACTGAATTCGGTACCTATGCAAAGGGCAATTGCGATGATGATGGCATAGGGGAGGAGAACGAAGGCTAACGCAGAGCAGAGTACGACAGTTTTGCTGAAAATGACCGTTCCTCTACCGGAGCCGCTTGAAATGGCATCATGGATGGTTTTACTCTCATAATCACCGCAGATATACACGCCCGCAAGGACTGACCCCAGAATACTGATGACATTCATATCCGAGAACAGGAATCCAATGCTGCTCAGACTCTCATCAACCTTGCCCTGCGGGATCAAATACGCTATGACTGACATGGCAGCAGCGCATAGTGTGGTGATAACAAATATAATTTTGATTGCCGCAGACTTGCGCATTTTAAATCCATCAGCCCAGATCAGATTATACATTTCCGGCACCTCCAACTACAGACAGAAAATAATCCTCAAGCGTATCTCCCCCGTCAGACAGGTTGGTGATCATAATTTCGTTCTCATACAAGACTTGGGATACTTTCTCTCTGTCGTCCAGATAGTCATAGAGCTTAACGGTATGATTCGGCAGCACGTCGTAATGGGTTGTGTTCAATTTCGTCTCCAGCACACCCGCCAATCTCTCCGGTTGATCGCACCGGATGAGTATATGACGTTTGCAGCGCTCCTCGAGCTGAGTCCCGGTAAGCGTCTGTTTGACCTCACCTTTATGGAGAATAATATAATCCGTTGCCGTCTGATACAGTTCCGGCAGATTATGGCTTGAGATCAGAATGGTCATCTGCTGTTCCCCGCACAGCTTTTTGAGCAAATTACGAATTTCTACAACACCCAGAGGGTCAAGTCCGTTAATAGGCTCGTCCAGAATCAGCAGTTCGGGGCTGCCGAGCAGTGCGACCGCAATTCCCAAACGCTGCTTCATGCCCAGAGAGAAATCTTTTACCTTTTTCTTGCCCGTGTCTGCAAGACCCACGAACTCCAGCAGTTCTCCCTCAATTTCCTTATTGGGGATGCCGCGGATCAGCCGGTGAAGCTTCAGATTATCCCGGGCTGTTAAATGCGGGGTGAGTCCGGGATGTTCAATCATGCAGCCTAATCTTTTCCGCTCCACTTGCAGAGCCTTCTCCCCCGTTTGCCCGAACAGCTCAATACTGCCCCCGGAAGGAAAACTCAGTCCGGCAACAATCCGCATGAGTGTGGTTTTCCCTGCACCGTTTTGTCCGATTAAACCATAGATTTTGCCTGCTTCCAACGTCACAGAAACCTGATGCAGGGCATCTGAACCCTGAAAGCTTTTTGTCAGGCCGCTCGTCCTTAGAACCGTTTCTTTCATTAGCTCACCTTCCCTTTCTGGTTCTAGAATAATTACCAAAGGTTTAGAAAAGGTTAAGGTCGAAATAACGTCTCTTGATAGGAGTCTTTATATTTTATACAGCCGATAGCCAAGGCCCCATACTGTCTCTATGTATTCTTCCTGAGAATTCAATTTCCTGAGCTTGTTGCGCAGATTGCTGATATGGGTCTTAACCGCATTATCGTCACCCAGGTAATCCTCCTCCCAGACCGACTCATATAAATTGGCTTTGGTAAAAACCTTGCCGCCATGCATCACCAGCAGCTCCAGGATCATATATTCCTTAGCCGTCAGATCCATGGCTGTGCCACTTACCATCACATGCTTGCGGCCAGCGTCCAGCACGATATCTTTATAGCGGAACAATCTGTTCTCCTGCCTCGTTGTACGAGACCGCCGTAAATTGGATTCGACCCGGGCCACCACCTCACCCAGATCAAAGGGTTTCGTAATGTAATCATCCGCGCCCAGCTTGAGCAGCTCAATCTTTGTGCCAATCATCCCTTTTGCGGAAATGACGATGACTGGAAGGTCGGAGTATGCCCGCAATTCCTTCAGCAGCTCATCCCCATTCTTAAAAGGAAGCATAATATCAAGCAGGATCAGATCATACGCATGACTGCGGATCTCCTGCAAATCATCAATGCCCGTATACGAGGATTTTACAGCGTAGCCTGCATCAGTCAACGCTTCTGCCAGCATCCGGTTCACATCTTCCTGATCTTCAATAATTAGAATAGTCTCCATGTCCACCCTATCCCTTTCTGTCTGCACGCTTGGCACCTCTATCCAAAAGTCCAGGGTTATTTTAACACAAGAAGAGGGAGGTTTGTTGAAATGGGAGAGATGGAAGTTATACTGAACCCTATTCCCATATATAGCAAAAGAGATGCCATATAGGCATCCCCGGAATTATCGATTATTGTACGCGCAGCTCATGCGGTTTCATAACTTACTGGCTGCACTATAGACAGGTGCTCAGATAGGCGGTGACACTGGCGGTTAATTGTTCGTCTGTCACGTTTCTGGAAATCGTGCAGGCTTCACCCACTTACCATGCCCATTTGCCTAGTAACCTGGAGTGGGATCGACTGCCGCCTTTTGCCTACTGTAATGATGGCGAATCCGTTTCTTTCATCCAGCGGGCCACAAGCTCCGCAAGCTTAGCCTGCTTCGACTGCACATCGTTCATGTCGGTGATTCTCACTACGGCTCTGTCCCCTGTAAGCCATTCCAATAATCCGGTTGGATCTTCAAAAAGCTTACCTTCCTTCACGGGAGCCTTCACCTTGGCTCCAGTATGGAAGATAAGCCGAAAAAAACCTTTGCCTTGGAGGTTAAAGGTCACCCGGTCTTCATTATGCATGCAAAAGCTTGGCGCGTTCCATTTGATATGCTCTGTAATCTCCGCATTGGCACTCAAAATAATCATTCGGACTTCTTCGATTTCCCGCTTCAACGGATGTTCAAGAGCATTCATGAACTCAGCGACCTGCTCTGAGCCAGATAATTTCTTGGTAGTCTTGATCATTTATTCGCTTCCTCTCTCCTATTGAGGCATGAGTAACTATTCCTGGGATACTTCATATTGGGATACACCCAAAATAGCAGAAAAATAGAGACAACCGCAACATATGTTGCACAACGTGGCCAGATTCCCGCTATAAGACAAGCACTATGGACCGTGCAGATATCGCCCGCTTCCTTCTGCGTGTCACTTGGTGTGGCTGCTTCACGTTCCACCCGTGGGTAATCCGGACAGGAGATCCGTTATTGAGGCGAATTAGGAGATTCCGCAGCTCAAACGGACTCAGAATCCGTTATATAATCTATTTCGCCCCATTCTGTGCTCGAAAGAACGATATAAGGGCTCCTGAGTCCGAATCATCATGAAAAGCAGGCTTTTTCACAAAATAGGCTCTTCTCAGTCCGCTTCATGCAGCAGATGCACCCGTTAGCTTCTGCCCCCCCCCTGCAACCTATCATCTGAAGCGCATCCACAATGTTTGCATTGTATAAATTCCTGAACG
>RCUU01000829.1_pt1 | contig 16260 bp, 10 predicted proteins | sample 2166211 | NCBI WGS metagenome assembly RCUU01 (sample SAMN09932620, study PRJNA488358) | compost metagenome | feature: garden; material: soil; isolation source: compost soil in phenylacetic acid-enriched culture | place: Germany: Experimental Botanical Garden Goettingen | collected 2016-01-27
TCGCTTAAAGCATCATCATTGCGCCCTGCAATCGGACAACCGACAGGAATATCATGACCTGCTCCAAGCCGGGTAAGCATTACCGCAAGTGCAGACTGCAGCACCATATATAGACTTGCCTTATTTCCGCGAGCGAGCGACATAAGCTGATGATGATGCTCCTTGCTAATTTGAAACCGGACTACATCTCCCTGATGATTCGCCTCCGCAGGTCTTGGAAAGTCCAGCGGCAGCGGCAGTTCTTCCGGTAATCCCCTCAATGCTTCCTTCCAGAACCCGGTTCCTTTTTCGATGAGTCCTTGACGATTATGGACGTAGTCATCCTGATCCATAAGAGACCGCTGCCACAACGTATAATCTACATACTGGACAGGCAGTGGGGACCATGCCGGGGTCTCACCCGAAAGGCGGGAAGCATACGCTATTGAGAGATCCCGAGCCAGGGGAACAAGGGACCAGCCATCCCCTGCAATATGATGGAGCAGAACAAGCAATACATATTCGTTTCCTTCCAAACAAAACAGGTGTGCCCGCAGGGAAGGCTCAGAAGATAAATTGAAGGAATAACGAACAGCCTCTTCAAGCTGCCCCGGCAGCGCAGAGTTGCTAGTTTCCGTAACGAGAAGCCGCATTCTGCTTTCTGCCTCTTCAATAGTGAGCACACGTTGATAAGAGGAACCTGAGTCATCAGGAAACACGGTTCGCAGCGTCTCATGCCTTCCTACTACGTCGCCAAGAGCTGCATCCAGAGCCTGAATATCAAGCTCACCTGATAAACGGGCAACAACCGGAATGTTATAGGTCGCACTCGCCCCCTCCAATCGATACAAGAACCAAAGTCGCTGCTGCGCGTAGGAGAGTGGAACGGTTTCTGGCCTTTCCATCTGACGTACAGCCGGTCTGGCATTCGCTGCCACATCAAGCTGCCTTGCCAGTCCGCTTACAGTAGGGGCCTCAAATATGCTGCCAATACTTAGCTCAACGCCAAAGGCATCGCGAATGCCAGCCACTACCTTGCTTGCCAGCAGCGAATGTCCCCCCAGATCAAAGAAGTCATCATCAATGGAGACTCGATCAACGCCTAGAGCTTCCGCAAACAGGCTGCACAGCATTTCCTCCTGCGGAGTTCTTGGGATTCGCCCGTTATTTTTCCCACCCCATGTCGGTAGAGGGAGGCTTAGTCGATCTATTTTTTTGTTCGGAGTCAGCGGCATTTCCTCCAGCTCCACAAAAGCAAAAGGCACCATGAATTCTGGCAGCTTCTCTGCTAAATGACTGCGAAGTCCGTCGGCATCTACAGATACATCCTCCGAGACTGGGACATAGTAAGCAGCAAGGCGCTTACTCCCTGGCCGTTCCTCCCATGCCAGCACGGCAGCTTGAGAAATTCCCGGAAATTTTCTCATCAGCTCTTCGATTTCTCCTAATTCAATACGAAAGCCGCGGATTTTAATTTGTCCATCGGCACGACCTAAATAATCGATGGAACCATCTTCGAGCCAGCGGGCGAGATCTCCGGTTCGATACATCCGTGATCCCGGAGCACTATAAGGATCGGCTACAAAACGCTCTGCGGTAAGACCCGGTCGCCCTAAATATCCTCTGGCGAGCCCGGCTCCCGAGATGTACAGTTCTCCTACTATGCCTGGAGGAACCGGATGAAGTGCAGCATCCAGCACATAGAGACAAGTATTCCAGACAGGTCCACCAATCGAAGGTTTAGTATCTGCTCTATCATTTAGATAAGCTGCCGTAGAATAGATGGTCGTTTCTGTAGGTCCATATTGGTTATGAACCTCGCACCCAAGGTCTTGCAAAGCCTCTCTTAACGATGGAGACAGCGCTTCACCTCCGGTGATCACCTTAAGGCCCGGAAAGCTCCCCGGACTTGAAGCCGCCAACGCCTGCCACAAGGTTGGCGTCGCCTGCATGATGGTAATGCCGGATTCCCGCATTCGCTTCGCCAAGGATCGTGGATCAAGAATCGTATCCTTCAATGCAATGTCTATGCAAGCACCGCTAGTAAGAGGCAGCAGCATTTCAAGGACGGATATGTCAAAGGATATCGTGGTTACAGAGAGAAGCCGGTCATGCGCACCAAGCTGAAAACGATGCTGCATCGCCTGAAGCAAATTAACCAGCCCGCCAAACGTGACCATAACACCCTTAGGCTTACCCGTTGAACCCGAAGTATAAATAATATAGGCAGGATGAAGCGGTGAAACAGGGCTCAACCGATTGCGATCCTCAAGGCTGTGTTCGCTGCTCTGTTCAAGACGATCCAGCGTTTCGGATTCATCAAGCACGAGCTTCTTCACATGCTCGAGCTGTGGAAGACGCTCCAGCAGATCGGAGACGGTAATGAGGCATAAAGGCCGGGCATCCTCAAGCATGTAATGAATTCGCTCCTGCGGATAATCCGGGTCCAGCGGCAAATAAGCTGCACCTGTCTTATGCACCGCCAGCACAGCCACAAGCATCTCTATCGAGCGTGGCAGGGCTAAGGCGATTACCGTATCAGGCCCTCCCGCCATACCCAGCAGCAAATGTGCCAGTCGATTGGCCCTCATGTTCAGCTCTGCATACGTTAGTGAAGAGCTCTCCAGCATCACCGCAATAGCGTCAGGTGACAACAATGCTTGTTGTTCAAACATTTCCGCTACCGTTTTTTCACTAACGATCCGACCGGTATCATTCCATACGCTCATAATTTGCTCGTGTTCCTCAGGCAGAAGCAAATCCACCAGTCCAACCATGGGTCCTGGTAATGCTGCTCCAGCAGCCAATGTCACCGTCTTATCCAAGAAATGAAGGAAACGTCTTAAGTGCAGCTGCAGCTCTGACTCCTGATAAATCGCCGGGTTGGCATCAAAATCAATGTGCAGATGACTGCCGTCACCTCGGTAATGTATGTTGATCGTCAAATCCTCTACAGGACCTGCCGACAAATTCCGAATAGCTGCAGGAATCCCGGCAAAATAAATATTCTGACCAAACGGCATAATATTCACCATCGGGCCGAACAATCTGCGCTGGTCTCCCAGTAGCTTCAAATCTCTTCGCAGGTCCTGATGTCTGTATCCCTGATGCTGCCTTAGCTGGCGAAGCCCAAGGGATACTTGATTCATCAACTCGGACAAGCTCATGTCCGGCTCAACAGCTATTCGCAGCGGAAGCAGGTTCATGACCATACCCGGAATACGCAGCGCCTCCGATCCTGACCGGCACATCATAGGTATCCCTAATACAATATCCCGTGACCCCGTCATTTTGTGGACGTAAGCTGCGATAACCGCAATTAGCAGGTCTGCTGAGCTTTTTCCGTTTTTCCCCGCCGCCTCATATAACGCGGACAATACTGCAGGATGAAGCTCCGCGGATTCCCGAATAAAACCGGAAGAAGCACGTACTGAACGATCGCCCAGACTAACAATGTCAGGCTCATCCGCGAACTGCTCCAGCCAAAATCGCCGATCCGCCTCTATCGCTTCCGAATCTCTGTAAGCTGCATCTTCTCTGATCATCGTAGTAATGGAGCCAAAGGGACTGCTCCCTTTTTCGCTTTTTAATATTAATGCGGTATACAGCTCAGCGACTCTTCTTACAAGAAGAGATACACCATAGCCATCAATCACAATATGATGAATACGCTGGTACCAGCAAAAATGCTCTTCCTCCATTTTAAATAATGCCTCGGTAAACAATGGACCGGATTTCAAGTCGCATGGACGATTCAGATCATTCTGCATCCAGGTTTCCATAGCTTCCCGCGCATTTTTGTGTTTGCTTAGATCAATGTAATTAAAAGACCACTCCGAGTGAGGAGCCATCACCTGCCAAGGTCCCTCTTCATCCTCCTCAAAAGTCATATGCAGTGCATCAGCTTCCATAACAGCTTGCCTGACCGCTCTTTCGAATTGAACAGGGTTTATGGGGCCTTTTATTTCCATGCACTCGCCCGTATTGTAGTTGGGATTGTTCGGATCAAGCTGCTGTGCGAACCAAATCCCGGACTGCGCTCCTGACAGAGGCAAGCGAACATCCTGAAGCAGAGACATACACAACACCCTCCCTATCCTACAAAATAATCACTGTTAGGAACATGCTCCTTACTTTTCAAGCTTAAAAGGCTCGACCATTCGGCAAGCGTCGGACGTTCAGCCAGCTCTATAAAGGTAATCTCCACACCACTGCGGCGCCATTTCTCGGCCAAAGCCATGATTCGAATCGAATCAAGTCCCCACATATCAATCAGATTATCACCATCTCCCAAATTGGACGGATGCTCCTGCAATAAGGAGGCGACTGCTTCACGGACAGCTTCCTTGACTTCTGGCGAACAGGAATGGGAATATCCTTCCGTCACTCCATCTTCAACCCCTGAGGCACCTACGGCTTCTGCTGCTCTACTGGCAGATGCCTTTAGCTGCTCCACCAAACGATCCGTCGTCACCACCACACTGCAGCATTCTGCCGCATAATTTAACGCCATACGATGCTGCTCCAGAGAAAAATCAGCTACTGCATCCCCCGCAAAAAAGGACGGAATATCCTGCATGAACGCCTCTGAACAGGTAAGCAAACAACCTATATGGGCATATATGCCGCATACGATCAGTTGGTCACGACCGTTCTGCTGCATAACATCAAGCAGCTTCGTTCTTTGAAAAGCGCTGTAGCGCCATTTGGTCAACATGATATCCGACTCGCCTGGGGAGATCTCAGTGACAATAGCACTGTGGGATGGATCGTCGCGAAGTCCCGGACCCCAGAAATCCTGAAGCAACCCCCTATGCTGCATAGTCTGGTTTCCCGGCTGTGCTGAATAGACGACAGGTATCCCTAACTCAGCGCAGCATTTCCGCAGCCTTTGGATGTTAGCAACCAGCTCCAGGGCTGGTGATTCATCCACTCTAAAAGCATTCAAAAAATACCGCTGCATATCGTGGATCAACAGAACTGCACGACTGGCATCAGGAGCCCAGTCCGCTTTATTTTGCGGCATATCGGATTCCACGGGCATGGAATAAGGTACGATTGCAGGAAGCGCCATAATATTCCCTCTTTTCTTCAAGATTGATGGACATGAATGCGAAGCTCAGATTTTAAGTTGTTTTTGAGCAATAAGCTCCCGCAGCATTTTTTTGCTGACCTTGCCAACACCTGTGCGGGGGAAAGCATCAACGAACTCCACTCGATCCGGAATTTTATACGCGGCAAGTCCGCGCTCCTTGAGGAAAATCCTTAACTCACCTGCACTTGGCGCCGGCTGATAAGGAACAATAAATGCGCAGGATCGCTCACCAAGATACTCATCCGGCATCGATACAATGGCTGCATCATGCACTCCGGGATGGGCAAGCAGATGATTCTCAACCTCTTCAGCCGCAACCTTATCGCCACCCCTGTTAATTTGATCCTTAACACGGCCTTCGACGATCAGATAACCCGATGAATTAACACGCGCTAGATCACCCGTGCGATAAAAGCCATCTTCAGTGAATGCTCTGGCGTTGTGTTCTTGTCCCTTGTAGTATCCCCGGATCGTGTAGGGGCCGCGGGTAATCAACTGACCTACCTCGCCGGGTGCAACATCATAATCGTCCTCATCTACAATGCGAACCTCATCGTAGGGCGACATAGGTCTGCCTTGCGTATGAGTAATCGTTTCCTCCGGATCGTCAAGCCTCGTATAATTGACCAGCCCTTCCGCCATGCCGAACACCTGCTGCAAGGTACAACCAAGCGTTCCTTTTACCCTGCCGGCTGCTTCAGCACTGAATTTTGATCCCCCTACCTGCAATACCTGAAGACTGGACAGATCATCCTTTCGGGATGACACGGCATCCAGCCAAATAAGAGCTTGCGGCGGAACTAATCCGGCGATCGTCACCCCTTCCCTTGCAATGAGCGGAAAAGCTTCATCCGGACTTCCCCCGCTCGCAAGCACCACACGGCCTCCGGCATACAAAGTGCCCAGTATCCCTGGTGAGCTTAACGGATAATTGTGGGCAACGGGCAATACGGCAAGATAGACGCTTTGCGTATTCAATCTGCAAACCTCGGCGCTGACGCGCAGGCTGTAGATATAATCATCGTGAGTCCTTGGTATAAGCTTGGGCAAGCCCGTACTTCCTCCAGACAATTGGAGAAAAGCAATGTCACTGGAACGCGGACCCTCAGGTACATTAATGGATTCCGTATATAAATCGCTCAGCGGAGTAAATTCGCCCGGATCACCGACAACAATGACATGACGAAGCGAAGGGACGTTGTTTATAACCTCTCTAGCCAATCCCCTATAATCGAATCCTGCGTCTTTATCAGGTATCAAGTAAGCCACGGCCTCTGAAAATTGACTGATATAGATCAGTTCGCTTTTTCGATGCGGAGGCAATGCAAAGACAGGTACTGCACCCAAACGAAACAAGGCAAAGCAAGCCTCTATGAACTCCGGTATGTTAGGAAGCTGCACAATGACCCTATCCAAAGGTCGAATTCCTAATTGGCTCAGCCCTGCAGCTAGACGATCGACTCTTTCATCCAACTCGGCATAACTGATCCGCCGGCTGCCGCTAACGATAGCCGTACGGGAGCTATAAGCTGCTGCACGCGCTCGCAGCATTTCGCCAAACGTCTCACCCTGCCAGCAGCCATTTTCACGGTAACGCCGTGCAAAATCATCCGGCCACACTCTACAGCCCGGCAGCATTATTGATCCCCCCAAGCCTTCGAGAGTGGTTCGGAATCAAGCCCCATGGCCTCCAGCATCGTGCGGAACTTGGCCGAGGTTTCTGCAAGCTCGGATTCCGCTGTAGAACCTGCAACGACTCCTGCACCTGCGTAGAGCACCATGTTGCGATCTTCGATTTCGGCGCAGCGAATCGTGACGATCCATTCCCCGTCCCCGTTCTCATGACACCAGCCCACCATGCCCGTAAATAAGTTTCGATCAAAGGGCTCAATCTCCTGAATTGCTTCTCTGGCCAGCTTCGTTGGTGTACCGCATACCGCCGGTGTCGGATGCAGCGCCATTGCCAGCTCTAGAGAAGAGGTAGACGTGCTTTTAAGCTCCCCATAGATTTCAGTAGACAGATGCCACATCGTATTCGTCTTAATGAGGGAGGGCTGAGACGGCACCTCCAGCTTTCTGCAATAAGGGCGCAGTGCAGCAGCAACGGCATCAATGACAACCGCATGCTCATGCAGATCTTTAGCTGAAGCCAGCAAATCATTAGCAATTCTTTGGTCAAGGACGGGGTCCTTGCTTCGAGCTGCTGATCCCGCTAAAGGGTTTGCTTTGATTAAAGCTCCTGCCTTGGTGACAAGCAGTTCGGGACTCGCCCCGATCAAGGTGCGTTCGAATGGTACTGCAAAGGTATAGCCGTACGGATTATTAAGTGCGAGATTGCGGAGAAGCTGATGGATATTCACGGTGTGCGGAGAGGTAAGTCTAAGTGTTCTGGACAGGACAACCTTACTAAGCTCCCCTGTAGTCATGCGGGTTAAAACGTGATTTACGCCTTCCATATACTCCTTCTGACTTGGAATCCATTGGATATCGCTTACAGAGACAGAAGGTGAGGCGGATGAACTGTTTGTCGGAAAGGAAAGCTTGTCGGCCCATCTGGCCGTCATCGGTACAGCAAGCTGCGGTGATGTGCTCGGATTAAAAGGAATGGCACCCACAACTAACGGAACGCCATGACCATATCTTTTAGAAGCTGCAAGCAGCTCCGCCACACTTTGAAGCAAAAGCGGGTCTTCATTACCTTCTCGTGCATTTTGTACAGGAAGCCTTGCCCATACTCCCTGCGCCAGCAGAGTTCGATCGGGTGAAGCAAGAAAGAAAGAGTTATCTGCCTGATATTCCTCCAACAGCTCCGCAGCGGATACTGCAAGCGCTGCTTCATATTTCAGCATGCTCATCATCCCCTTCTATTTTTCAGCAACCGAGAGTTGCGCCGCCGTCTATACACAAATCATGCATAGTAATGTGTTTTGCTCTATCAGAGACCAGAAAAACAACTCCATCTGCAATATCCTCAGGCGAAGCAACTCTGCCTAACGGTATCCCGATACGGAAAGATTCAGGCGTACCGGCTATAGTGCTCTCCTGATTACCCTGATCCCCCCACAGCTGATGCAGCATAGTCGTGTTTGTAGAACCCGGTGAAACGATATTGCAGCGGATATGGCGTGAGGCATATTCCAATGCGAGACATTTCGTAAACATCGCCGCTGCAGCCTTAGATGCCACATAAGCCGACATTTGCATTCTCGGCACCTTGGCGGCGTTGGAGCCTACAGTTACTATGGCACCCCCATTTCGTTGGGCCATGCGCTTTACTACCGATCGGGAAATATGGAAGACGCCCGTTGTATTTACCGCAAAGGTGTTCTCCCAATCCTCATCGCTAAGCTCCTCGATGAACCCTTTAATCAATACGCCTGCTACGTTTACCAGAATTTCAATAGGACCTAACTCACTCTCAATCAGGGTAACAGCCTCTTCAACAGCCCGACTGTCCGTAACATCCAGCGCAAAAGGCACAACATGGCGACCTTGCTCTGTTAGCTTTGAAGACAGCTCGTGAAGACCCTCCATTTGCCGATCCAAAGCTGCTACGGTTGCTCCAAGACCAGCCAACGCTTTAGTAACTGCTGCTCCGATGCCCTGTGCCGCCCCCGTGACCAAAGCTACTTTACCTTCGATCCCGGAAATATCCTTCATGTCCGCCCTCCTTACTTTGTTTTATTGTGATAGAGATTCCTTTCTACCGGAATCCCTACCATTCTTTCTTCTAGTCCAATGCAAAACGCAATGCTCTGCTAATGAGTGCCGGCAGCACAGATACATGCCCCTCACCCTCAAATTCCTTGAATTCCACGGTCACACCTCTGACTGAACGGGAGGATAATCGTCTGGACATTTCACGGGCACGATCACTGTTACCTGATACATGCTGCTTCTCTAATTCCCCAACTCCAAACAGTATTTTTACCGTACCCTGCTTGTTCTTCTGCTCCAGCTCCGTTAGAAACTGCTCCTCTACTTCCTCCAGATACTTCCAATTCCAATGAATCGAAGGGCTGCCCGCAATATAGCATTGAAAGGACTCCGGTCTGTTAAACAACACGTACAATGCAAAAAGACCACCAAGTGAATGTCCAAATATCGCCTGTTTTCCAGTATCAATTGCAAATTCCTGCTCAATCTCCGGCTTAAGGTCTTCTTCAATAAACTGTAAAAAGGCTGCTGCTCCACCTTGTTCAGGTATCGGAGTTCCATCGGGCTTCTTGTGATACTCCGCTGTGGCCATTGGAGTAAAATCGTAATAACGATGCGGTGAAAACGGCTCCCTCGTCTCATAGCCAATGCCGACAATTATGGCAGGTACAACTCCGGTCGTGTCCGGACGACGGGATTGCAAACGAACCGCTTCTACCATCGTTCCAAATACAGAGTTGGCATCCAGAACATATATGACAGGATATCCCGCAGGAGGGGGAGGAGAAGCCGGTTTGCTGATCATAATCTGGTATCTCCGCTGCTCCCCGCTTGATGTCATTATCCATTGCTCTGCCGTAGGGATTTCAACAGTGCTGCGCGCAAGATCCTGAACACTCCGTACCCTCTGCCCATTCCCTCTAAATGTCATCTGGTCAAATCCCTTCTCTTCTGTATAAGCCTAACCGTCTACTCGGTAAGGAATTTAACCGTATCGTCAATGATCTTCTCATATGCGATCAATCCACCACCCAGCCAATAGCTTGCGTCAACCTCAAAGACCTTGTTGTTTTTCACTGCCGGTATAGTCTTCCAAATCGGACTCTCTGTCATCTCTTTCAAACGTTCTGTACCCTGCCCGTATTGATTAATGTAAAAAATATAGTCTGCATCCAATTCCGGGAGAACCTCTTGCGAAATGTTGAAGCTATTCTCCGTATCCACCAGCTTGGAATTGCCCACACCCAAGTCTTGGTGGACGACATAGCCGCATAAGTAATTTTTGCCCATCATACTAACACCTTTACCGGCAAAACGGATAATCGCTACCTTTTTTCCTGCCGCAGCTGCATCAAGCTTTTCCTTGGAAGCCTTCACTTTTTCTTTATACTCCTGTAGTGCCTTCTCAGCTTCTGCTGTCTTGCCTAATAAATCGCCCAGCGTAGTCAAGGATTTCTCCACATTTCCCGAGGCATTTTTGAAAACATAGGTAGGAGCAATTTTGGAGTAAGTCTCATAATCCTTAGCGATCGTTTCAGTATGAAGGATAATTAGATCAGGTTTATAGGACATGACGACTTCAGGTGAAGGCAGACCGGTCGACATATCCGACAATGGAATATCCTTCAATTGATCCTGCAAGTAAGCATGGCCTTGATCTCCGTTTGCCCATTGCGCAACAGGCTTCACGCCAAGCTTGAGCAGGGAATCCTCCAGGTAAGGAGCATAAATATTTTTAGGAGCTGCCGGAATGACGACCTCATGGCCCAGATCATCCGTAACTGTACGCTCGCCAGTCGATTCCTCCGCTGCTGCCTCATTCGATTCTCCTGATACAGTCGATGCGGAATTGGTGGATACCGGAGCGGGTGTATCGTCACCCTTTGATTCCGCACTATTCTTCGAATCTCCACAGCCTGTAAGCACACCTGCCACCAGAACAGTACACAAAATGGCAGTTGCCTGCATCTTTATAAATTTGACCCTCGAGCTGCTCTTGCGTAACATGAAATAAATCCTCCTTTGATAATCATTCTCAATTAAGGATTATAATCAGATTTACCAAGAGTAACCATGTACTTTATCCTGAAATGCATTTGGACAATTTCCCGTAAACAGTAATTGCGCTTCATCCAGCATCCGTGCAATGGCTGTGGCCGAGTACTCCACCCAGGGCTCGGATTGTATCGTGTGTACGCGACGACTCCTTACAGCTCTTAGTCCGTTCCATTCGGGAGAATGCTGCAATCCAAGCCAATATGCCCGGGAAGAAGCCTCAGGACAAATCATGAAAAGTATTCTATCTGGATCAAGCAAAGAGAGCTCGTCTAAGGAGATTTTTGTGCGTCCTGGAGGAGTACGAAGCTGAGGCTCAATCATCAGATCTTGATGAAGAACATCTTCAAATCCACGATTCCAATAAATATGAATGCCTTCACCAAAAATACGCAGAACGATGACTTTGTCGCCTTCAAGCGCATTTCTAATCTGCAGTCTGGCTATTACAGCCCTCTTCTCGTACTCCTCGATCCACTTTTTTGCCTGCTCCTCTTTACCGAGAAACTGGGCGATCGTTCGCAGCTGCTCCCTCCATCCCGCCTGTTCAGTAGGTACAAAATAAGAGGGCGCGATGTCGCTAAGCTTTTTTTGCTCTGTTTGACTCAGCTGCATGGTCCCGATAATGGCATCCGGGCGAGCCTGGGACAGCTTAACCAGATTCACCTCAAATTTGCGGGTGGTATAAGGATCCGTCAGCTTCAATGGGGTTTTAATAACCGTGTGATATGCATTGTAATAATAAGCAGTCCATTTAGGGTCCAGTGGAGCCGCCATCGGAACGATGCCAAGCGCAAGCAGATGTCCAATGATCCCCGGAGCAGAAGCCGCTACCCGTCGTTTGGATTTTTTAATGTATTCTGACGGTGAGACACCTACCTCTTTTTTAAATTTGCGGCTAAAATAAAACTCATCCTTATAACCGACCTTTAGTGCGATGTCCCGAAGCTTCTCCTCCGACTCTATCAAATATCGCTTGGCCCGATTGATCCTGAGATCCGTCACAAAATCCATCGCGCTCTGTCCGTAAGTCTTTTTGAACAGATCCACGAAATATTTGGGCGTTATGTTAGCCATTTGAGCCAACTGCCCGATCGATAGCTGCTCGTTAAAGTTCTGCTCCATGTATTCCCGTATCCTGTCCAAGCTGCTTCTTGTACTGCCGCCTGGCTCCTTCAATGATTCATCCGTAAACATATCTTGATCTATCAGCATGATTACCCTCCTAAGGATGCAGCATTGAAAAAGTTGTCTATTATTATCGAAAATGATAATCATTATCATCTATTAATCCATGATTAAATTACCATAAGCCTCCTATATGGTCAATCAATATTTGGAAAAATTGTACAAATAATAAACCATGCCCCTCGCTTCTATAGGACCTACAGGAGTCCTGATTATTTCAGGCGCTGCCCTTCTAATCACGCTTATTGTTGCAATTCGGAGAATCAAAAATCCGCTGTTATAATGCGCATCAAGCCTGCCAAAGGCCTTGCAGCCCTGTGACCCTGTGACCCTGTGACCCTGTGACCCTGACCCTGTGAAGGCATGTTATTTCGTTAGGTAATATATTATAATTCACTATAACAAAATAACTATTTAAGGAGATTATCATGAGTTTTCATCAGGATTTTGTTTGGGGCGCCGCTACCGCGGCTTATCAAATTGAAGGAGCTGCCCGCGAGGACGGTAAAGGTCTATCAGTATGGGATATGTGTGCCCAAATTCCCGGCTTTGTAAAGGATGGTCATACCGGAAACAACGCATGCAATCATTACTACCGTTATAAAGAAGATGTCCAGCTCATGAAGGAGATTGGGCTTGGAGCATACCGTTTATCTATTTCATGGCCCCGAGTACTGCCGGATGGCACAGGGCGACTGAATGAGAAAGGTCTCGATTTTTACGATCGTCTGATCGATGAGCTGCTGAATAACGGGATTACGCCGTATGTCACGCTGTTTCACTGGGATTACCCTCACGAGTTGTTTAAACGTGGAGGCTGGCTTAACCCGGACAGCTCAAATTGGTTCGCTGAATATACCCAGGTGATTTCGGACCGCTTGTCCGACCGGGTAACCAACTGGTTTACGCAAAATGAGCCTCAATGCTATCTTGGCCTCGGCCACAGCAACGGCACTCATGCACCGGGCTTAAAGCTCGGTCATGCCGAGTTCCTGCAAGCTACGCACAACTCATTGCTGGCTCATGGCAAAGCGGTTTAGGTGCTGCGCCAAACCTCCAAGCTTCCTTGCCAAATTGGCTATGCTCCGGTTGGAATTACTTCATATCCACACATAGCGACAGCCGAGAATATTGAAGCAGCCAGACTACGTACCTTCAGCATAACCGAGCCGAACTTCTGGATGAATACATGGTATATGGACCCCGTATTTTTCGGTCATTATCCAGAGGATGGTCTTCGCGTATTCGAGCCTTGGCTGCCAACCATCAAACCGGGCGATATGGAGACCATATGCCAGCCTCTCGACTATTTGGGACTGAATATTTATCACGGTACCCCTGTTCAAATGGGAGTCGAAGGTACTCCTGAGGTGGTTCCTAATGAAGTAGGACATCCGCAGACCCTTTTCAGATGGACGGTAACGCCGGAGTCGCTATATTGGGGACCAAAGCTGTTCCATGAAAGATACGGAGTGCCTATCATGATTACGGAAAATGGCCTATCCAGCATGGATTGGGTGAGCCTGGACGGTAGAGTGCATGATGCACAGCGCATCGATTTCCTTCATCGCTACTTGCGTGAATATCGCCGTGCTGCTGCAGACGGTGTTCCTCTGAAGGGATACTTTTGCTGGTCCTTCATGGACAATTTCGAATGGGCTGAGGGTTATAACGAGCGATTTGGTCTTGTGCATGTGGATTACCGGAATGGAAACCGTACGATTAAGGATTCCGGTTATTGGTACAAATCGGTGATTGAAAGTAACGGGGATAATCTGTAGCTTTAGGTGCCTAAAGGTCTGTAAGGAGGGCTATGAGCAGTACGAACGATCACCATGTTCAAAAAAAGCTGCAAAAATGCAGCTTTTTTTCTCTCACTTGTCCGAGAAATCTAAATTCCTGCAAAAGTACAGCTTTTCACTCGTTAAAGTGATATTCTGCTCTAATTAATGCTAAAAGCCTGCATTTTTGCAGTTTTTTTGAACAAATCCGAGGTTTCCGTGGAAAAAAACTGCACTTTTGCAGCTTTTACCCATGCAACGCAGCGATTGAAGAGGAAGGGATTTCTATTTTGAATTAGATGTCCCTTCTTTACGCTGTTGACGCAGGCCCGCCATAAAATAGTCCATCGCTTGATTGAACTCCTCCGGCAGGCTGTCCAGCTTCAAGAAATCCGCCATCGCTTGGGCGATCTTTCCGGGATTGTCTCCAAACTGAGCTACAAATAGGGCAAACTGCTCCCAACGAATAATGTCCTCATAGAATTCTTTTTTTCCAGTCGGTGCACCATGCGATTCGATAAATATATCGGCTTCATACTGTTTCATCCGGGTAAGGAGGGTCAGGAATTTGCCTGGTGTATAATGACGTGGTCCTCCGTATATCGATGGTCCGAGGGCGTCGCCCAGAAATAGCGTCTTGTCCTCCCTTACATAGACATAACAGCTATCCGCAGCGTGATCCCCTCCAACATGCTCGATGTCGCAGGTCACCCCGCCGAGATTTATTTCCAAGCGCTCCTTAAACATAATATCAGGAACAATGACCCGGATGTCTGATACATCCGAATACTCTTTCGTTATATCGGACAAGCTCTGGTCATTAATTACCCCCTTGCTCTCAAGCTCTCGAAGAGTCTCTATTGACCAATCCAGACCAGCGAGCTGCCGCAGCACTTCAGAAGTTTCACATTGTGAAATTACAGGAATTTGCCAGGCCGGAAGACCAAAGGAGTGATCCCAGTGCCAATGTGTGAGCACTACATAATCAGGCAATGGGTGTCCCTCCTGCTTTAAATAGCTCAGAAAAAGCCCCCCATGAATCGGCGAATTCCCTGCATCTATAAGCAATGTTTTGTCTTCACCCCTAACAACAGCCAATATCGGACGGTCCGTTGTATGCTCCGCGTGCATGATGGTGATATGTTCACTGATTCGTTCGAAAAATGCCATCTCCAGCTTCTCCCTCATTTTTTACAAAAAAGTACTTGATATTCTTTTTATTAAACTTAATAATAGGTATCTGAACTTACTTTTTAACAGTATATTGTCTTTTAATAGAAAGGTTGATCTTACACCATGAACTCCTCAACTGCGGTCAACGGGAACCCAACTGCTGCAAAAGAGCGATTCCCGATCTCGCTTTTATCCCTGACAGTTTCTGCTTTTGCGATCGGTATGACCGAGTTTGTCATTATGGGGATTCTGCCCAATGTAGCTGATGATTTGCATGTCAGCATTCCTACAGCGGGCCAAATGATTACTGCCTATGCTATGGGCGTAGCAATTGGAGCTCCCATTCTAACGATACTGACTCAACGTATTCCTCAAAAACGGCTGCTATGCTGGTTAATGATTCTGTTTATCCTCGGCAACGGCATCTCCGTGATTGCTCCCAATTATGCGGTATTGATGGGAGCGCGCATCGTTACATCCCTTACACACGGAACCTTTTTTGGCGTTGGTGCTGTCATTGCTGCAAGTCTTGTTCGACCAAACAAGCGTGCCGGAGCTGTATCCATTATGATGGCCGGGCTAACGATCGCGAACATTATTGGTGTTCCACTCGGCACCTTTATCGGGCAGCATATGGGATGGAGAGCCTCCTTTGGAGCAATCGCCATTATGGGGATTATAGCATTTATCGGGATCGTCATGTTCATCCCGCGAATCAAGCTAGATGAACCTATTAGTTTAGCAACACAGGTCCGTTCGCTACTGCAACCTAAGCTATTATTATTTCTGCTCATTGGAGCATTGGGTAATACAAGCTTATTCGCAGTGTTCACCTACATTGCTCCACTCCTACAGCAAATTACCGGATTCGCCGAGCATAGCGTCACGTGGATTCTCGTCATCTTCGGCTTTGGCGTAACGATTGGAAATATTATAGGTGGAAAACTTGCAGATTGGAAGCTTATGCCTTCTTTAATTGGACTTTACCTTCTAATTTGTATCCTGCTAGCTATTTTCACCTTTACAATTCAAAGCCCTGTTGCCGCCGTCATTACAATCTTCCTGTGGGGGGCTGCTTCTTTTGGCGTTATGCCTGGATTTCAGGTTCGTATTATGAGCTTGGCAAAGTCAGCCCCTGCGCTCGCCTCGACCTCAAACCATTCTGCCGGAAACTTCGGCAATGCAGCCGGTGCATTTATCGGTGGCGTGGTCATTACTCATATTGGATTATCATCTCTTCCATGGGTCGGGTCCATCATCGTAGCTATAGGATTAGTGCTTCTAATTCTCAGCTATGTGCAGGAGCGTAAGCAAGCATAAAAATAAGACCTG